>Ga0075163_10011972_pt1 | contig 11299 bp, 7 predicted proteins | sample JI1023141ADNA_FD_71478 | JGI IMG/M metagenome (GOLD analysis project Ga0075163, IMG submission 71478) | Wastewater effluent complex algal communities from Wisconsin, to seasonally profile nutrient transformation and Carbon sequestration -... | ecosystem: Engineered > WWTP > Effluent > Algae...
GTGGCAACCAGGCGATGTTGGGGGCCCAGCGCCTGCGTGCGCAGCTCGAGCGTCTCCTGGAACGCGCGCAGGGCGGCTTCCGCGTCGCCAGAGCGGCTATGTACCATCGCCTGTGCAAACGTGAGCTCAGCCTGTTGCAGGTGCGCGTCGGGCTGAAACTGGGAGCGCAGGTCCTCGGCCGAGGCCAGCGCCTCCCCGGACCGCGCGCCAATGTCACCGATCTTCCGCACGAAGCTGGCTCCGATCTCGGCCATCAGCATCGTATCTCCGCTCTGCTCGGCCACGAAGAGCGCCTGGCGGAGCCAGAGCTCGGCGTCTCGGGCGGAGTGTCCATAACTCTCGCCGAAGAAGCGCAGCGCCTCCGCCACCTGCCTGTGCTGGGCCCCCTCCGCATTGCTCAATGGCATCGATTCGCCGATCGAAGGTCGCGACGGACAAGCGTCCGGGCAGGCCGCGTCAACGATGAGCGCCACGGCGTTGTCGTACGATCCGCTGGCACGACGACGCGCCAGCTCCTGGGAGCGATTTGCTCGCTCCACTCCGCTCATGAGAATGTGCGTAACACTGGACATGGGCAGTCGCCTCGCGCCGCCAATGTGCAAGCGTTGTGCCTGGGTAAATATCCTACATCAGGGTGTTTGAGGGGCTGGACCTCACCTGGGAGTGACACGATTCTGACACGTGTCATTCCTGTGATGCGAAGCCACGGGCGACGACGCGCGTCGGGGCCCGCGCCGCGACGCCGTCAAGCTACCGGGACGTCCGTCGGCGGAGCCACTGCTGGACCTCCTTGAGCTGGGCGGCCCCCTCGGGCCCGGCGTCCCGGAGGGACGCGGCGCTGGCGACCGCGATACGCTTTGCGCGCGCGCGATCGATGCGGCTGTCCCAGAGCGCTCTGGCCAGTTGCAGCTCGATCTTTGCGCGCGCAAAGCCCGGGTCATCTCCGGTCGCGGCTTGCACGAGGGCGCGGGTCGCGTCCCGTTGCTGCACGTCGCGCGCTTCCTCGATGGCGAGGCCCAGGGCCCTCTCGAGGGGTGGCACGGCCTCGGCAGGAGTTCCGCGCTCGAGGTACGTCTCGCCGAGCTCGGTCAGCGTCCCCATGAGCCAGGACCTCTCGACCCCCGGGGTCTCGGCGATGGGCACGATCTGGGTGTAATCAAAAATTGCCTCGTCGTAGCGCTTGAGCCGGCGGAGCAATTTGTTTCGGTTGCCACGGACGACCATGAGGTTCTCATGCTCAGGCGGAAAGATCGTCTCGAGCTTTTGCTGGGCCTCGGTCAACAGGGCGAGCGCGAGCCCAGAATAGCCGCGCGAACTCAAGATCAGCCCGAGATTCAACTTCGTCATGGCGACCAAACCGTGACCTTCGCCCAGGGCGCGAGTGAGTATAAATAGCGCGCGCTGCGTCGCCTGCAGTGCAGCATCGACCTTTCCTCGGTGATATTCGAACTTGCCGAGCTTAACCAGCGTCTCGCCGACCAACGGGTGATCAGGGCCGAGCGCCCGCGTGCGGATCGCCAGGGCCCGCTCGAGGTATTCGACGGCCGCGTCGTGCTGCCCTTGACTTCCGACAAATACACCGATCGCCGCGAGCGACCCCGCATATTGCGGGTGAGCGGATCCGAACACTGCGGCGTTGATGGCGAGCGCTCGGCGACTGGCAGCCAGCGCCTCGTCGAAACGGCCGCGACCAGCCAATACGGTCGCCCGACCGTGGATAAGCGGGACCACATCCGGATGATCCTCGCCGAAGATCTCCACGGCCAGCGCGAGGCCCTCATCGTAAGTCTTCAATGACTCGTCGAGGCGGTCCAAGTTGTACAGCGCAAGGCCGAGCAGCCCGTAGATTCGCGGCGTGGCTGGGTCTGCGTGTCGTTCGCGGTCTTGGAGCTCGAGTGCCTCTCTTATCCACGACAGGGCGGCCATCGGCTGGCGCTGGTCAAGCGCCAGCTTGCCGCGCGACGATAGCCAGGCGACGCGTGACCCCACCGGGTCGGAGGCGCGGGGTAGGTCGTCCTCGGCGATTCGCACCCAGAACTCGGCCGCGACAAACCGGCTGAGGTCAGCCGACGCAGAGATGAGCTCCAACGCGGCCGCGAGCGTGATGTCGTCATAGCGCAGGCGACGAGCAGTGTGGAAGGCGACCTCTAGCTGCTCGGCGGCCTCAGGCAGCCGTGCCATACCCAGCGCTGCGCGCCCGCGAGCGAGCCCAGACTCGGCCTGGAGCGCGGGATCCTTCAGCGACAGAGCGGCTCGCTGGGCGGCCTCGGCGACACGCATCGCCGCCGTGAAATCGCCGGATCGGCGTAGGCCCTCGACCTGCGCCACTTGAAAGCGCACCTGATCCGCAGCCGCCGCGAGAGCCGGGTCTTCAGGGCGGCTTGCACCGGCGAGTAAGGCCTCGTCGTCATCGCACACGCTCAGCGGCCGCAAGCTGCCGGCGGCGCCGATCGCCGCAGAGATCGTCTCGGGGCGCGCCTCGATCAGCACCCGGACGAAGGCATCGAGCTCACGTAGGCGGTCGTCGAGGCAAGCGTTCCGGCGATCGAGCAGTGTCGCCGACTGTTCACCGCGCACGTAGGTCGCGGCGCATGTATCATTGCGTCGCTTGATCCATCCGTCTGCTTGCTGGTCGAGGGCCTTCGCCACACGCTCCCAGGTCCGCTCGGCGAACAGGACATCGGTGCGGAGTACCGCCTGTTCGGCGACCGCTCGGCGTTCGGGGTCCCATATGCCGAGCATCCGACTGGCCGCCCCTCGGCAGATCGGGTCGTCGCCGCGGAGCGCAAAGAGGGCGCCAGCCACCAGCACGACGACTGTCATGTAGAGGCTCCACAGGATCGCCGGCCTACGCACTCGGTCGAGCTCGTCAATGAGCGCCAGCATCGATGGCCATCGCGCCTCAGGGTCGACCGAGAGCCCTCGCAAGACCACCCGGCGCAGCCACACTGGCGTCCCTCTTCGGGGTGGAATGGGGGCTCCCCGGCGCACGCTCTCACCCAATTCCTCGATCGACGCCCCCTTGAACGGACGAGCGCCATAGAGCGCCTCGTACAGCGATGCGCAGAAGTTGAACTGGTCGCTGCGCGCACCGGCGATGAGCCCGGCGTGTTGCTCGGGTGACATATATGCTGGAGTGCCGACCTGGCGCCCGCGGTCCTGCTCTCCACTGGCCGACTCGAGGCTCCCAGAGCCCGTCTCCGTGTGAATGGCGAGTCCGAAGTCGAGGACCCGCGGCCGGCCGTCCACACCGACGAGCACATTCTCGGGCTTGAAATCGCGGTGAATCACCCCCGCAGAGTGCGCCGCTGCCAACCCCTCCCCGCAGGTGCGATACATCGCCACTACCATGCGCCAGTCGACCTGACGCGCTTGCCACGCCCGTAGCGTCTCTCCCTCGACATACTCGAGCGCAAGATAGATCTGGTGGTGATGGAGACCGACATCGTATACATGCAGGACATTGGGATGCGACAGCTTGGCCAGCATCTGCGCCTCGCCGACCAGTTGGTCGCGCACCTCCGGGCGAGCGCTGAGTTCGGGGCGCAGCAGCTTGACTGCCACTCTTCGGTCGAGTTCGGCGTCGTACGCGACGTACACGACGCCCATGCCCCCCTTGCCGATCCTCCGAAGGACCGTGAACCGACCAATCTGCGTCTCAGGGCGGCCCTCGACGACCCAACTCTCGGACCCATCGGGCGAGGTCTCCGGGAGAGTCTGGTCGCTGCTGGAGACTGCCATTCAGTCGTCACCCAGTTATTGAAGTCACGTACCGATAACATTCAGGCGCGCGCTTGTCGAGCCACCAAGATCGAGCATACGCGTCGACCCTTCCCCAAGCGGCGACGGCATAGATCCTGTTCCACAATGCTCGAATTTGGTCCTTTGTCAGCAATAACGTCGTTTATCTTGACGGACCTCGTCGGATGGACCCGGCGTTGCACGCGGCGCGGGCGCTACTCGACACGACCATCCGCTGTTGGTAGACGTAGGACTAGTACTGCGCATGGATACTCCCAGCGACAACGGTACGTTTCGAGATTCGGGCTCTACTCAGCCCTCCGCAGGCATACTCGGCGACCGAGCTGGTGAGCAGATCGGAAAGTTCAAGGTGCTCGGGAAGCTCGGTGAGGGCGGAATGGGCGTGGTCTACGTCGCATACGACGGCGAATTGGACCGACGAGTGGCCGTCAAGCTGCTTCGACCTGAGTTGAGCGTCCGCCCTCGGGTCCGCGAGCAACTGCTCAACGAGGCGCAGATGTTGGCGAAGATGTCGCATCCGAACGTCTTGCAGGTCTACGACGTGGGTATCCACCGCCAGCAAATCTATCTCGCCCTCGAGTATATCGAGGGCGAGTCCCTGCGCGCCTGGCAAGAGCGGTGTATGGGGGACTGGCATGCGGTCGTCGCCCTCTATCGCGCTTGTGGCGAGGGCCTCGTCGCAGCGCATGCGAACGGGCTGGTCCACCGCGATTTCAAGCCGGAGAATGTATTGGTAGGCCTCGACGGCCGGCCACGGGTGTTGGACTTCGGACTGGCGACGTTCTCGAGCGCTCCGGCGAATCTACGAAGCGGTGAGTTGGTAACTTCATCGCAGGAACGCGGGCGGCGGGTCGGAACGCCAGCATACATGTCTCCTGAGCAGCACGCTGGAATGGAGACCGATGCTCGCAGCGATCAGTTCAACTATTGCGCCTCGCTTTACGAGGCGCTTTACGGCGCACGACCATTTCGAGGCGGGTCGCTTCAGGAGATCGGACAGAACCTGCTTCATGGGGCGCCCGTGCCAGCCAGGGGCTCCTCGCCCGTGTGGCTGCGTCGCCTCGTCCTCCGGGGCCTCGCCTTGGACCCCGCGGCTCGCTGGCCTTCGATGCAGGCGTTGCTCGACGAGATCGACCGAAGGATGCACAAGACCACGGGTCTATGGACCCTATACATGAGCCTGATGGCGCTGTTCGCCGGAGCCCTTATCGCGTTTCGCTCGGGCGAGGAAGCCTGCACCAGCGGCACGCGGCAAGTGATGAACCTCTGGTCGATCGAGCGCCTGCAACGCATCGAAGAGGCGTTCACCGCGAGCGGCGTCGACGACGTCGACGAGATCTGGAGGAGCGTACGGGCCGACGTCGAGGGGCAGATGGTGGAGTGGCACGGGGTCTACAACGCCGCGTGCTTGGCCCATGTGCGCAGCGAGGTCTCCGACGCCGTCTTCTACGCTCAGGTGGCCTGCCTCGACCAGCGAATGCTCGCCCTTGAGACGGTCCTGTCGACGCTCGAGAAGGCAGGTCCAGACCTCGTGAGGAGAGCCCGACGAGGGCTCGGTGAGTTGCAGCCAGTCGCTCCCTGCGGCCGTCGTGACCAGCTCAGGATGGTCGCGCCGCTTCCTTCGAACCCGTCGGTCGCCTCTGAGGTCGCGACTCTACAAGGCCTGCTAACTCGTGACGAGGCGCTGAGGTCGATGGAGGTGAAGCCCGCCCGTCCGCGTGACTTCCCGCGGATCCTCGAGCGGGCCCAGGCGACCGGGCACACTCCGCTGGTCGCCCAGGTGCTGTCGTCGCTGGCTCTGGAGGCGACGCCCAACGCCCTTGAATCTGAGAGATTACTGTTGCGAGCGGTATTCCTGGCTGAGGCGGCGGGAGATGACATTCTTGTCGCCCAGATCGGGATCTTCCTCGTGCATGTCATGGGCAATCGCAACCTGCGGTTCGAAGAGGCTGGTCGCTGGGCCGACCTGGTCCAGTCCAAGCTCGAGCGCACCAGAACCGTCGGGCACTGGAGAGCTGAATTAGAGCATAATCGGGGAACGATCGCTCGGCGTCGCGGGGACGAGGAGGGCGCACGCGAGCACTTCAAGGCCGCCCTACACCTCTCGGAGAACGAGGCCCCACGCGATATCTATCGCATGGGAGTCAACCTGCGGTACTTGGCCGCAATTGATGTAAACCTGGGCAACCTGGATCGGGCCGAATCGACGCTCGCGGGGGCCGCCGCGATGATGCGCGCGAGCGTCGGCCAGGAACATCGGCGATATGGCTTGATTCGGCTCACGCAAGGACATATCCAGATCGGACGCAGCCAGTATGGAGCCGCAAAACGCAGCTTCTCCCGCCTGGTCGATTTTTGGGCTGCAACTGCGGGGCCGAGTTCCTCCGAGGTCGCCTTGGCCCTGCAAAACCTCGCTGAGGCGTGCATCTTCTTGGGCGAGCACGGCGAGGCTCTGGGGCATCTCGATCGCGGCGAGACCATCCTGCGCGACTCAAAAGGCGACGCCTCACCGGCCAAAGCCGGCATGCTCATGCTCCGGGGTGCGATCGAGCGTGACCGTGAGGCGCCGGAGACGGCCGAGATACTGGTGAAGCAGGCACTCCAGATCTACACCGCTCGCTATCAGAGCGACCATCCAGACCTTGTGAGAGCCCTTCTTCTGCTTGGCGAGATCTCGCTCGCGCGAGGTGATCTCGAGGCCGCCGAGCGATATAGGGAGCGGGCTGAATCGTCTACTGTCAAGTTGCCCGGCGCGCAACGGCCCTTGCAAGCCGACCTTGCCCTGCTCTCCGCCGAACTGGCGATTTGCGGGGATGATCAGAAGGACGCGCTCGATTGGGCCCGGGCAGCTTCGCTACAGTATGAGGGCCGACCCGCCGAGCCCTGGAAGCGGGGGCGCGCCCTGTTCGCGCTCAGCCTGGCGGAGGCCGCCGCGGGCGCGCCATTTGGGCGGGTCTATTACCTGGCCTCGGCAGCACGGGCAGAGATTCAATCGATCAACGCCAACCAGGTCGCTTTTCGTAAGAAAATCACCCGATGGCTGGCCGCACTCTCATCACCTGGGGCGACCCCCGTCGGGGCCCGTGCAGCGCCGTCGCGGTGGTGCACCGCACGAGCCATGAACTGAGGAGGAGCCATGCAGACAGGCAAATTTAGCGTCGTCGTGGCTCAAGCTGAGTACAACGCGCGCGCGCGTCGGACGTTCATCCGTCAGCGCGTGGGGCCCGCGGCCCTCGCGGGCGCGGCGCTCTTCGTAAGCGCCACGACGCCCCCCTCCCGGGTGTTTGGAAACCTCGGAGGTTTCGCGGCTCTCTCGATTGTCCTTCTCACCGAGCATTTACAATTCCGGTTCGGGGGTTGGGTCGGTTTCTTCGCGGTGCTGGTGGCAATCGTGGGATCGTCGTCAGCTGGCACTCCACCACTTCCATTACTCGCTCTGTCGGCGGCCGCGCTCGGTGGGGTCGCGCTTGTGGCTCGTGGCCAGCTGGCCGCGATTGCGTGCGTCATGCTCGTCGCCGCGGCGACAGGTTGCGGCAGCCTGCTCTCTGACGACCTCGGCGCGGCGGCTTCGCTCGTCAGCGCGTCGCTTCTCCTCGGGTTTATCATTGTCGCCCCGGTCCGTATTCTGGTGTCGCCAGCCGACAGCCCGCCCCTGATGCCGCAGGGACCGCGAGGCGACCGGATCTCGGGGGTGCACGACGCCGGGGCCGCCGAGGAGGTTGACAAGGCTCGCATCGAGGCGCTGTCGGCCCGCCAAGCGCTACTTCATGAGGTCGAGATCCGCAAGCAGGCGGAAGTGCGGGCTTTGGAGTCCTTGCGGACAAAGGACGCCTTCTTGGCGGTGATGAGCCACGAGCTCCGTACGCCGTTGAATCAGATCTTGGGCTACAGCGAGATCCTGCTCGAGGAGAGCAGCGGAGCGGACCCAGAACAGGTGCGTGGAGACGCGGAGCGCATCCGCATGGCGGGCCGCAACCTCCTCGAGATCCTGGATAACACGCTAGATCTTGCGAACATCGAGGCCGGGCGGGAAACAGTGCAGCTGGAAGATGTGCCGGTATACGATCTCATGCAGGAGATGGCCGACCGCTACGTCGCCCCGCTGCGCATGCGAAATAATACGCTGCGACTGCGTTGTGCTGAGGGCATCGGCCAGCTCCACACCGATCGGGTCAAGCTCCGGAAGATCCTCGTCGCGCTGGTCAGCAACGCCTGTAAGTTCACCCAGAACGGCACGATCCGCCTCGCTGTCTCGAGAGGACCGTTGGTGATGACGTTTGAGGTCTCGGACACCGGGATCGGGATACCTGCCGACGCGCTCGAACGAATCTTCGATCCGTTCTATCAGGTCGATGGGTCGCCTACACGCCACCACGACGGGGCGGGGGTCGGCCTGAGTCTATGCCAGCACTTCAGCGCCATGCTGGGCGGCACCATCGGGGTGCAGAGCGAGCCCGGGAAGGGCTCGACGTTCACCCTCTCGCTGCCACTGGTGCTCAAGGATCCGCGCGCCGAGGGGCACATCGTGATGTCGTTTGCCGGGTCCGGACGATTCGGCTCACCTGCGCTAGTAGGCGCGAGCGCGCCGTGAGCGCCCCCCGCGGGATTGACGGTCACCCGGGCGTCATGTTAGCCTGCTCACACGAACAGTATGGACGTCTCGCAGACGCAAGAAACCACCGTTCAAGGCGAGCGAGCGAAGTTTCATGCGCCCGGTCTACTCCAGGTCTGGTCACCACCAGGCCCCGAATTCCGCGCGATATCACTCGAGCGACCGGTGGTCCTCGGACGTGACGCAGATGTTCCTTTGGCCGACCGTCGCGCTTCGCGCCATCACTGTCGTGTGTCGTTCGATAGAAATCGCTGGATCATCGAAGATATGGACAGCCGAAATGGCACGTTCGTGGCAGGCGCGCTGATTGTCGGCCAGCAAGATTTCACGAATCCGCCCTCGCCCTTGCGTGTCGGCAATTCCCTGTTCCTGGCGGTGCCGGATATCACCCCCTTCGGCGACGGCGTTCTCGTCGAGGCGGATTGTGTCGTGGGTGCCAACCTGGCGGCAGCTCGCCGACAGATCGCTCTCATCGCGCAGCAGGGGTCCAATCTCCTCATTGTCGGCCCGTCTGGAGCCGGCAAAGAGCTCGCCGCGAAGTACTTCCACCGAATGAGCCCCAAGGCCAGCGGTCCGATCGTCGAAGTCAATTGCGCGGCGATCCCTGAAGGCGTCGCAGAGCGGCTGTTGTTCGGCACCACAAAGGGGGCGTACTCTGGGGCGACCGAGGCGGCCCGCGGCTACATCCAGGCTGCCCGCGGTGGCACGCTCTTCCTCGACGAGATCGGCGAGCTCGATATGGCCGTGCAGGGCAAACTACTGCGAGTCCTCGAGACTCGGGAAGTCTGTTCGCTCGGCTCGACACGCAACGAGCGAGTCGATTTTCAAGCATGTTTCGCGACAAACAGAGATCTCCGCTCATTTGTTCAGCAGAAGAAGTTTCGCGAGGATTTCTTCTTTCGCATCAACAACGCCACAGTTGAGATCCCCCCCCTGAACCAGCGCTTGGAGGAGATCCCATTCTTGGTGCAGCGAGCAGCCGGGGCATCGAGCATTCCTGTAGAAATTCACTGCACTTTGGTCGAGGCCTGCCTCCTGCGCCTTTGGCCGGGTAACATCCGCGAACTCCTGGCCGAGGTACACGGCGCCATCCGCAGGGCGATTCTCGATGGCCGCACCCGGGTTGAGGCTTCGGACCTGGGCCTGCTCGCCGGGATGAGTCAGGTCGCTTCGGAGCTACCGCCGCCGCGGACTGACATCGATCATGTAGCGAACCGCCAGCGAGTCGAGGCTGCGCTGGAGAGTGCCGGCGGCAACATCGCTCAGGCGGCGAGGGCGTTGCAGGTACACCGCACGCAGTTCTGTCGCTGGATGAATAAGTATGGCATCACTCGATGACGCCCGAGTGCCGCCCTTGTCGCCTCAGGTGAACTGCGCGACCGGGCGCCGATGCGTGGCCGACGACGTGCTGAGGCCGCTGCGTCGCGCCGCCTCTTGCCCTACTGAGTGTCTCCGTCATCGATCTCGATCTCGATCTCGTCGTCCTCGATCGCAATTTCGAGGTCGTCGATGGCCATCAAGTCGCCGGGGACGCTGCGCTGATTGCCGGTGGTAGCCTCAACCTTCGCGCCGGAGACGGCTTTGTACGCCTCGTGGGTGGCGCCTACGCCGGGGGCCGAGACCTCATCCGTGAGCGAGCCGACTCGTGCTTCGATTCGCGCATCGAAGACCGCAGCGATCCTCTGGACGTGATGTTCGTGCGACATTTTGATCACTTTCTGCTGGCTTGAATCTGGTCCCTTCGCTGGCGCGTCAGCCCCGCGGCTGGGGGTGTGAGTGGCGCCGTGGGCCGCACCGATGAGATGCAATGTGTGTGCCGCACACTGAGCTCACCTCGACCGATGAGTACGTCGCTCCCATCGCCGCCAGCGATCTGGTCGTTGCTGCGGAGCCCCAGCACACAGCCTCCGCTCGGCCCCGCCGCGAGGTTGTCGGGGCCGTCCGTGCCGAGCAAGACCAGGAGCTGACCGCAGAGGTCGGCGGGGCCCAGGGTCCCGTCCACCGAGTCCTGCACGTTTTGTTGCCACTCGGGGCCGTCGTCGACGGACGATCCCGCAACATCGTCGGCGTCGCATGCCGTCAGGCTCGCAACAAAGGGCCAGAGAACGAGGGAACGACGGCGTGAGGTCTTGTGCATCGCCGCTCGGGCTGCAATCAACATGCCGCCCGCGGTCGGCTCCGTTCAATCGATCGACGGCCTCTTGTGCACGGCTCCGCGACACATTCTTGCCACGTGTCATGACACGCGCAGCGAGTCGAGGCCGTGCTCTGTATCGACCCCGACGCCCGCCGATCGTCGCAATCGTCCGGCGCACAGCGGCTCCCCTCGCCGCCCACGCAGTCGTCGCCGCAGATCTCGCTGGCGAACGTACTCCGCGTCGCCAACGTCGTCCGCCCCGCCCACGTCGTCCGCCTCGCCCACGTGGTCCGCCTCGCCCCGCTCGTGCTCGCGTCGCCGGTGGTCGCCCCGCGTGTGCTCATGCCCTCGCTTGTCGCGTCGTCTCGCCGGTGGTCGGCGACTCGCTCATCGCTCCGGCGCGGGTCGCCGCCCGGCTCGCAGCGCTCGTCTGCGTGGCGGTCTGCCTCGCCTCACCGGCGTTCCCGGTCCCGCCCGGGTCGAAACCAACGCCCGTCGTGAGCACCACGAGCAGACCACCAGCCGGCACGAGGTGAATGAAGGACAAAGCGGCGCAGAACGCATGCGGGCCGCGAACTAACGCGATCCGCACGCGTAGCCCGGGCAATTTCGCGCCGCCGATGGGCCTCCGCAGGCGCCTCGCAGGCCATCGGATCGCTGAAGCAAACGCGGCTTGACGCACGTGCAGGCCAGCCGGGTGTGGTGTAGTTAGGTCCCGCGATGGTTCAGGAGGCCCCCCAAGACCCCCTCGTCGGCACCACTCTCGAGGGTCGCTTCTTCATCGAGCG
>Ga0075163_10011973_pt1 | contig 11299 bp, 8 predicted proteins | sample JI1023141ADNA_FD_71478 | JGI IMG/M metagenome (GOLD analysis project Ga0075163, IMG submission 71478) | Wastewater effluent complex algal communities from Wisconsin, to seasonally profile nutrient transformation and Carbon sequestration -... | ecosystem: Engineered > WWTP > Effluent > Algae...
CCGAAGCGATCGTGATGTCATCGCCCATCGCGGCGCCCAACACTACTTCCCGCATGCGGAATCGTCCTTCACCTTCTTTTACGTATACCACCGAACGTGGACCGGTCCATAGCACGGCAGAACGCGGCACCACTATCGCGGTTCCATGCCCATGTTTGGCCTGCACCGTTCCAATGGCGAACATGCCCGGTTTCAAGGTACCATCTGCACCGGCCAATTCCACGCGGGCACGGGCCACGCGGGTGGCGGGATCCACCACCGGATCGATGAAGGTGATGCGCCCCTTGAAGGTCTTGCCGGGAACGGAGCGCACCGTGTAGCGGACGGTATCGCCGACGTGCATGGCAGCGAGATCGCTTTCGTACAGATCGAACTGCACCCACAATTTGGAGAGGTCGGTCACATCGTAAAGCACCTCTCCGCGTTTCAGGTAATCGCCAAGTTCAGCACGTTTCTCCACGACCACGCCGCTCACATCCGCCAGAATGGATACCGTGCCGCTGGCCGCGTTCGCTGCGATGATCGCATCGATCTGTGCATCGGTCAGTTTCCAGTTGCGCAATTTCTCGCGCGCCGCCGTATACAACGCGGGTTGCAATTCACGGACCCGCGCCGCTTGCAGCAATTCCTCTTGTGCAGTGACCAGTTCTGGCGCATATAACCGCGCCAATTCCTGGCCCTTGTGCACGGCCTCGCCGGTGTAGTTCACGAACAGCTCTTCCACCCTGCCCGCTACATGCGTGGCCTGCGAATACACGCGTCGTTCATCGGGCACCACTTTGCCGGTGAGCCGCACGCTGCCTGTGCCACCGCCGATCCCGGCGATCATCGTTTGCACGTTGGCGAGCTTCATGGCATGCTCCGTTAGTCCTACCGTCATGGGGTCCATTTCCGCATCACCGGAAGCAGCGGGGATCAGGTCCATGCCGCAGATCGGGCACTGTCCGGGTTCGTTCATGCGGATCTGCGGGTGCATGGAGCAGGTCCAGATCTGGCCTTGCTCGCCATGTCCTTCATGGGTCGCCATGGATGTTTCCGAGGCGCCACCGCCGAAGATGGCCCAGCCGAGGAAGAGGCCTACCACAAGGGTGCCGAGAACGATCAAGGTGGTACGGTAACGCGAAAGGAAAGCGGGGGTCTTCATGAGTTAGCGGTCTTTAGGCTGCGTTTCAGCAGTTGTGCATTGATGGCCACCACCACGGTGCTGAGCGACATCAACCCGGCACCAACTGCGGGACTGAGCAGGAAGTCGAACGAGTAGAGCACGCCGGCCGCCAACGGAATGGCGATGGCGTTGTAGCCGGTGGCCCAGATCAGGTTCTGGATCATCTTGTTGTAAGTGGCTTTGCCGAAGAGGATCAGACCGAGGATGTCGCGCGGATCGCTTTTCACCAGGATGATGTCGGCGGTCTCTGCGGCCACATCCGTTCCGGAGCCCACCGCAATGCCCACATCGGCCTGAGCCAAGGCAGGTGCATCGTTCACGCCATCACCGGTCATGGCCACGAACTCACCTTTCGCCTGCAGTTCCTTGATCAGATCCACTTTCTCGTGCGGCAACACTTCGGCGTAGAAACCATCCAGGCCAAGCGCATCGCTTACCGCCTTGCCCACTTGCTTGTTGTCGCCCGTGGCCATGTAGGTCTTGATGCCTTGCTCGCGGAATTGCTTGATCGCATCGGCCGAGCTTTCGCGAATGGCGTCGGCGAGTGCGATGGACCCAGCGAGCTTGCCATCGACCAGCACGTGCACCACCGTTTCTGCGGCACCCGTTGACCCTTCGGTCGGTAGCGCGATGTTCTTCTCCTTCAGATAGCCCGGTGATACCACCGCCACTTCGCGCCCATCCACCGTGGCCTGCACGCCTTTGCCGGTGATGGCTTCGAACTTCTCCGCCGCTGGGACTTCGATGCCATCCTTCTTCGCACGGGTCATGATGCCCACTGCGATCGGATGTTCCGAGTTCTGTTCGAGGGCCGCGGCGAGCCGAAGCAATTCCTTCTCGTCCATTCCACCGGATAGGGGTGCGATGCGCGTTACGCCGAACTCACCTGTAGTGAGCGTGCCGGTCTTGTCGAAGACGATCGCGGTGATCTTCCGCGAATTCTCGAAGGCCGTGCGGTTCCGGATCAGCAGACCATGCTGCGCGCTGATCGCCGTGGAGATCGCGACCACCAGGGGGATCGCGAGTCCCAAGGCATGCGGACAGGAGATCACCATCACGGTGACCATGCGTTCCAGCGCGAAGACGAATTCCTTGCCCACCAACAACCAGACGGCCAGCGTGGCGAAGCCACTGAAGAGCGCGACGTAGGTGAGCCATTTCGCAGCGCGATCGGCGAGGTGCTGTGTTTTCGATTTGGTCTTCTGTGCCTCACTTACCAAGGTGATCACCTTGTTCAAGTAACTGTCCTTGCCGGTGTGCTCCACGACCACTTCCAAGGCACCGTTGCCATTGATCGCACCACCGATCACCTGCTCTCCCTTTCCCTTCTTCACCGGAACGGATTCGCCGGTGAGCATGCTCTCGTTCAAGTTGCTTTCTCCTTTGTCGATCACGCCGTCCGCAGGCACCTTCTCGCCGGGCTTGACGAGGATGCGTGCGCCACTCTTCAACTCGGCCAAGGGTACGTCGCGCACCGTATCGTTCTCCATCACGTGCGCCTCGGCAGGCATCAAACTCACCAGCAATTGCAAGGCCTTGGATGCACCCAGCACGGAACGCATCTCGATCCAATGCCCCAGCAGCATGATCACGATCAGCGTGACCAGTTCCCAGAAGAAGAGCTTGCCCTCCAACCCGAACACCACGGCTGAACTGTATGCGTATGCCACGGAGATGGCCACGGCGATCAAGGTCATCATGCCCGGTGCAGCGGAGCGGATCTCCTTCGCCGCTCCCGTCAAGAAGGGCCAGCCACCGTGGAAATACGCCACGGTGGACAACCCGAAGAGCACGTACAAGGATCCGGGGAAGGTGATGTCCAAGCCCAGGAATTCCTGGATCATGGGAGATAGCAGCAGCACAGGGATCGTGATCCCGAGTGAGACCCAGAAGCGCATGCGGAAATCGGCGATCATCATGGCATGATGGTCGTGGCCGGCCATACCGTGTGCGGGGTTGTGCTGATCGTGTTCAGCTGTTCCATGTTGCATGGACTGGTGAGCCGTGTGGTCCTTCATTGTTGTTGGTTGTTGCTTGATGCGATCATTCAAAATGCACTGCTCATCATTCCGTTCTGGACAAGAACCACTTCTCGCTTGCGAAAACCACCACGATCATGGCCAACGACACGATGACCACCAGCGGATCGTTCCCGACCTTCACCCATAGAAAGGCGGCCAGCACCGTGCAATCCAGCAGTATTGCCGAGATCACCACTATGCCACTCGCATGCACGTCCTTCCTCAAATGCCGCAGAACGCCCCAGTGGACGATCATGTCCATGACCAGATACAGGATCGCCCCTATGGAAGCGATCCGCGACAGGTCGAACAGAATGGTCAGGATGATGGCGATCACCACCACATAGATCAACATGTGCTTTTGCACACTGCCCGACATGCCCAGGTGGCTGTGGGGCATCAGCTTCATCTCGGTGAGCATCGCGGTCATTCGGGAAACGGCGAAGAGGCTGGCGACCACCCCCGAGATGGTGGCGATGATCGCGATACCCACGGTGAAATACAGACCGACATTCCCGAATGCAGGTCGTGCCGCTTCCGCCAACGAATAATCCTTTGCCGTGATGATCTGTGCAACGGACAGACTGGACCCTACCGTCAATGCCACCAGGAAGTACAGCACGGCACAGATGACCAAGGAAATGATGATCGCCCGACCGACGTTCTTGTGTGGATCCTTGATCTCATCCCCGCTGTTCGTGATGGTAGTGAAGCCTTTGTAGGCGAGGATGGTCAGTGCCAGAGCGGCGACGTATTGCACGATCGAATGATCTTGCAATTCCGTTGCTTTCGGTAGCAGGTCGCTTAGTGCGATGTTAGCTGCCCAAAGACCACCGGCGGCGAATACCGCGATCCCCGCGATCTTCAACCCGGCCATTACCTGCGCTGACCTACCGATCACCTTGTTCCCGGAGACATTGATGATGTACGCAACGATCAGTAGGCCCACGCCCAAGGCCGGTTGCCAGAACGAGGAGCTGTCCGCATTGAACAGCTGCAAGGTGTAGGAGCCGAATGTTCGCGCCACCAGACTCTCACTGATCACCATGGTAATGGCCATCATAAGCGCGGCAGCCCCGGTGATCGTGGTGGCCCCGTACGCCTTTTTCAAGATCATGCCGATGCCGCCTGCGGAAGGATAGGCATCGGAAACCTTGATATAGGAGTAGGCGCTGAACCCCGAGATGATCGCCCCGATAACGAAGACATAGGGGAACCAGACACCGGCAAGCTCAGCGACTTGACCGAGCAGGGCAAAGATCCCTGCACCGATCATGACACCCGTACCGAGGCCTACGGCACCCGATAAGCTTAGGCTGTTCTTCTTGTAATCGTTCATTCAATGTTGATCGGTTCGAGGATCCTTCTTTAAGAGGAACGACACCTCTATTCCACCTCCTTCAAGTCCATATTGCACACAGGACACCGTCCCGCCTCCGCATAGGTCTTATCGCCTTCGCACTTCATCGGGCACTGGTAGGCCGCAGCATGCGCTTCATGCATGTGGTCCGCACCATCACTGTGCATGTGGCCCGTGCTATCGCTGTTCATGTGCTCGTTGTGATCGCCGTTATCGTTATGCCCTTGGTCATCGGCGCCGCCGCAAGCGGTGAAAGCGATCATCGCAAAAGCCATCAGGCCAGTGGTAAAAAGGTTCTTGGTCTTCATGGTAATTGGGTTGTTTGGTTGTTTGAAAATGGTTCTGTTCAAGGTGCGATGATCCGTTTCGCGGTCAGGTGGTCCAGCTTGGCAACTGCCGTGTGGTGCATACTCAGTTCGGAGAGGCGCATCAGTTTGTAGGTCAGTACTTGTTCCTGCATGCGCAGCACTTCCTCCAATTCCTTCCCGCTGTTGCTGTACGCGCTGAGCAAGAGGTCGAGCGCCTGGGTGGCGATCGCGATCTGGCGGTCCATCAGTTGCACATTGAGCGCGGCTTTGTGCGCCTCGAAGTAGGCCAGCTCGTAGGCGGTGTGCAGTTCGTTGTCCGTTTGCACACGCATGGCCTCCAAGGCACGGTTCAGGTCCTGCGCTTCTTCCACCGCACTGCGGTACTTGTTCCGATAGATCGGCAGGCTCATGCTGAGCATGGGCATAATGGCATCGCGTCCGTTCTCCGGCACATTCATATCCGTGCGTTCACCTACGACCATGTAGTCCAGTCCCAGCCCGAATTTTGGCAGACCCATCTTCCGCGCAGCTTCTCCCTGTGCAAGCGCCGCTGCCGAACGATGGTCCAATTCGCTCAACTTCGGATTCATCGCAATGCTGTCGATCGCGTAAGTCGTCAGGTCCACGAGCAGCAAGCTGTCGGTGACGTTCACCACTGCTGGGTCCGGGTAACCGACCGCATTCGAGAAGCTCTCGAGCAAAGGCTTGCGGCGTTCTTCCAGGATCGTGATGTCGGTGCTTTCCGTATTGATCATCATGTCCGTGCGGAGTACGTCCACCATGCTTCCCGTGCCACCTTGGAAGCGTGCCAACGCGAAGGCGCGATAGGTGCGTAGGATCTCCAGGTCGGACCGTTCCAAAGCGATGGCCCGCTCCAATTCGTGCAATGGATAGTAGGCCGCGCGCACTTTGAAGAAGAGTTCGTTACGCGCCTCGAGGAAGGCTTCGTAACGTGCCTCGGCTTGTCGATCGGCCACTTCGGCCTGTGCGCCCAGGGTGCCGAACCACGGGAACATCTGCACCAACGAGAAGCGCGCCCGTTGCGGACCGATGCGTGTTTCCACCGGACTGATGAAGTACCCGACAGTGAGCGATGGATCCGGCAGTCCACGGACTTGGGCGGAGCGCTTCATCGCCGCCTCGAACTCCGCATAACGCGCCTGCACACCCGGATTCAATTCCGCAGCGGCTTGCAGATGAGCACTCAGATCCTGTGCATGCGCGTTCAAAAGCGTGACCGAGAACAGAAAAAGTAGGATGGCCGTTCTCATGACGCAGTCCGTTTGATCCGCCGTTCCATGCGCGCACTGTACAGCACGGGAACAACGAAAATGGTGATGATGGCGACGACCATGCCGCCGAAGGATGGGATGGCCATTGGCACCAGGATATCTGCACCACGACCGGTGGATGTGAGCACAGGGAGCAAGGCGATCAAGGTGGTCGCGGTTGTCATCAGTGCCGGGCGCACACGTTTCTTTCCGGCGGCTACAACGGCTGTTCGTATGCCCTTGCGATCCTCGGTGGGCATTTTCGCGAAGTTCTGATCGAGGTAGGTGGCCATGAGCACACCGTCATCTGTGGCGATGCCGAAGAGCGCGATGAATCCCACCCACACAGCAACACTGAGGTTCACTGTATGCATCTGGAACAGATCGCGGAGGTTCGCACCCGCGACGTTCACATTGAGGAACCAGTCCTGCCCATATAACCAGATCATCATGAAGCCACCGGCGAAAGCGACTGCGATACCGGTGAATACCATGAGCGACGTGGTGACCGAATTGAATTGGAAATAGAGGATGAGAAAGATGATGACGAGGACCAGCGGTACCACGATGGCCAGGCGTTTCTCCGCGCGCACCTGGTTCTCGTAGCTGCCCGAGAAGCGGTAGCTCACACCGGCAGGCAAGGTCAGTTCGCCTTTGTCCAAACGCTGCTGGATCGCGCGTTGTGCATCCTCCACGACATCCACTTCCGCGTATCCTTCGCGTTTATCAAAGAGCACATAGCCCACGAGGAAGGTGTCCTCGCTCTTGATCATTTGTGGGCCGCGTTCGTATTCCACATGCACCAATTCGCCGAGCGGCACCTGCACGCCGGTAGGTGTAGGCACCAGGATCCGCGCAAGCTTGTCAGGGGAATCGCGCAGTTCGCGTGGATACCGCACGCGCACCGGATAGCGTTCACGTCCTTCCACGGTGGTGGTGTTGACCATGCCCCTGATCGCGGTCTCGATGGTGCGTTGCATGTCCTCCACGGTGAGGCCGTAACGTCCGATCGCCTCGCGATCGATGCGCAACTGCAAGTAGGGCTTGCCGACGATCCGGTCCGCGAAAGCGGCTTCGGCTTTCACGGAAGGCACTTGCTTCAATATGCTCTCCAACTCGCGACCGAAGGCCTCGATCGTTGGCAGGTCGGGCCCGAAGACCTTGATGCCCATGGGCGCGCGCATGCCGGTCTGCAGCATCACCAAGCGCGTTTCGATGGGTTGCAACTTGGGTGCGGAAGTGACGCCGGGCAACTTGGTGGCTTGGACCACTTCGTCCCAGATGTCCGATGTGGTATTGATGTGCGCGCGCCAGTTGCGGAAATAGCGACCGCGATCCGCGGGGATCAAAGTGCTTCGATCGAAGTCGGCGGTAAGTGCTTCCTCTTGGCTGAGTGTATCGCCCGTACTGAGGATGAAGCGATCCTTGCTATCCACCTTGAAGGTCTGTCGATGCCCCTTCTCGTTCACGACATACTCCGACCGGTAGTTGATGATGTTCTCGTACATGCTGATCGGCGCGGGGTCCAAGGCGGTCTCCGCGCGCCCCATTTTACCGACCACCATTTCCACTTCCGGGATCGCCGCCACGCGCATGTCCAATTGCTGCACCACACGCGTGTTCTGTTCTACACCCGCATGCGGCATGCTTGTAGGCATCAACAGGAAACTGCCTTCGTCCAACGAGGGCATGAATTCCTTGCCAACACCGGGGAAGGATTGCGCCATTGAGTTCCAAGGCGATGACGTCTCGATCGACCAGCCCAGAGCGTTCGCGGCTTTCGACAGTGGTGAGAATACGCGCCCGAAGCCGAGCCAGATCATGGCACCGAACAACACGATCACGACCGGTATCGACAGGAAGGCCGCCTTATGATCCAAGCACCATCGCAGGATGCGTTCGTAATAATGCTGGATCGCCTGGAAAAGTCCGAGGATCAACCCGACCCAAGCGCCGACGAACAGGAAATTCACGAAGAGCGATCGCTCCACGCCCAGGGGTCGCCAGAGATCGGCGAGCAACCAGGCCACGGCAACGACGATCACCGCGAAGGGCAGGATCTTGATCAGTGGATGTTCGCTCTTGCTGCGATCCACCACGGTGTGCGCGGCGAACAAGGCGAGCAACGTGATCCCTGCCCAAAGCTGCCCGAAGACCAAGGCCACGATCCCGCCCACGACCATCAAAGCACGCAGGGTGATGCGCGTCCAATGCTTGCGGCCATCCACACCGAAGATCAATTGGATCAACGAAGGCAGGATGAACAGCGCCACCAGCACGGCCGCTAGGAGCGCGAAGGACTTGGTGAAGGCGAGCGGCCGGAACAACTTTCCTTCCGCAGCCACCATGGTGAAGACCGGGATGAAACTGATGATCGTTGTGGAGACCGCAGTGACGATCGCTGAACCAACTTCAGCAGAAGCGTTGTAGACCACATCGAAAAGCTTGCTGCGTCCCTTGTCCTCGTCCATATGTCGGATCACGTTCTCCGAGAGGATGATGCCGAGATCCACCATGGTGCCGATCGCGATGGCGATGCCGGAGAGCGCCACGATGTTCGCATCCACGTGGAAGTAGCGCATGGCGATGAAGACCATGAGCACGGAGATCGGCAAGAGCGATGCGATGATGAGCGAGGTGCGCAGCTCCATCACCATGATGAGGATCACGAGGATGGTGACCAGGATCTCCAGCAACAAGGCCTCTTCCAATGTGCCGAGCGTTTCATGGATCAGCTGGGTGCGATCGTAGAAAGGCACGATCGTGAGTTGGCTCTTCGTGCCATCGGCCAGCACTTTGGAGGGCAGCCCGGGCGCGATCTGCGCGATCTTTTCCTTCACCGCAAGGATCGTGGCCATGGGGTTAGCTCCGTAGCGCGCGATCACCACACCGCCGGCCACTTCGGCACCGCCCTTATCCAACAGGCCCCGTCGTGTAGCAGGTCCGAGCGATACCCGCGCCACATCCTTCACGCGCAGAGGCACGTTGTCACGAACGGTGACGACCGCTAGTTCGATATCACTGATCGATCGGATGTAACCGAGGCCGCGCACGAGGTATTCCACTTGGTTCACCTCGATCGTCTTCGCGCCCGCATCGCGGTTGCTGTTCTTCACGGCGAGCATCACCTGATGCAGCGGGATGTTGAAGGCCTTGAGCGCCTCGGGGTCCACATCCACTTGGTACTCCTGCACCATGCCGCCGATGGAGGCCACTTCGCTCACGCCTTCCACACCGTTCAATGCATACTTCACGATGAAATCCTGCGCGCTTCGGGTCTCATGCGGATCCCAGCCGCCCGTCACGTTCCCGTCCGGATCACGTCCTTCAAGGGTGTACCAGTAGACCTGCCCTAGCGCCGTCGCATCGGGGCCTAACGCGGGCTGCACACCGTCCGGCAGTAGGTTGGTGGGCAACGCACTCAACTTCTCGAGGATGCGCGAACGTGACCAATAGAACTCCACGTCCTCGTTGAAGAGCACGTAGATGCTGGAGAAGCCGAAGACCGATGAACTACGGATGGACTTCACGCCCGGGATCCCCAGCAAGCTTGTAGTAAGCGGATAGGTGATCTGGTCCTCGATATCCTGCGGCGAACGGCCCTGCCAGTTCGTGAAGACGATCTGCTGGTTCTCGCCGATGTCGGGTATGGCGTCCACGGCCACCGGGTCGCTGGGCAGTACACCGATCTCCCAACCGAAGGGCGCGGTGACCAGTCCCCAGCCCACAAGCAGCAGCAACAGCAGGGCCGTCACCAGCTTGTTCGCGAGGAAGTAATGGATGAGTTTGTTGAGCATTGATCTGGAAATTCTCGTGGATCGACAGCTGCATCACGCAAGTGAGCAGGCGAAGGCGGCCGATACATGATCGGTCACCGTAACACGAGAAGATCTAGATCAGAAAGTGCTGCGCGCGGACCAGGATGTCCCGGCCTGTGGGCAAAATATCAGGCGGATGCAGTGGGTGCGTGAAGGCATCATCGGCCTCGCAGGAAAGCAAACCCGTAGATCCGCTCAGATCGTGGACGGGTACCTCGGGAAAATTCACGAACTCCTGCGCCACTTTCACGAAGGAAGGCACGGCATCCAACTGCAACACATCGTTCTCGCAACACGGAATGGCTGTGATCGCTGGCAATTCGTTCGCGCAGCTCAACTCACCTTCTTCCATCCCGCAACCAGGTGTTCCACCGAAGAGCGTCCGTTCGGCCACATGCCCACCACACCAATGCGTACGCACCGTCCACGGCACACACGCCAGCAGGAGCTGGAGACCGAGGAGGATGGATATGCTGGTGCGGATCATGTGGTATGAATCAACAAGGTAGGTGCATTGGGATTGATATCAACATCGGAACGCGTCCATTCTTGCATGCCAAAGGTCACCACAATGATGAACGAACCGATTACATCATTCGGGGAATGACTTGCATCGCCGATCATGATCTCTCCTTCCGGACCCAGGTTCTTAGCAGTTGTCCCGGCCATCAGTTTCAGGCCGTCAGCGGAGACCGTGATCCGTTTGAACTACCGTTACCAACGCCAATACGACCTCTTGGGCAACCCTCCGTCCACCACAGCGGGCTTCCAGTTCGGGGTGTCCAGCTATTTCTGATCACCTTCCAGCAGTGCACTCAGGTCCTGTGGCAAAGGCATGGTCCGCATTGCAGGCACATCCGCCCCGCCCGTATTGCCGATCGGCACAGGACCCACGAAGCTCTTCACCCCGCCAAGGATCAGACGCGGCAACTGCCCGATGATCTCTCGCGTGTTCTTGGTCCGGAAACCGAACACGAGCATGCGCCAATGCACGGCATTGTGTTCACGGGGCCAGCGCTGCCCCAGGATATGAGCACGCTCCAAATGATGCCATTCGAGTTGCATGTCGCCACGCATGCGAGCCTCTTCGCTCTTGCGCAGCTCCGCTTCGTAGTACGGTCTGACCGGTGTCGGCATTGTCCAATGGATCTTCATGTCCTGCAACTATCTACTATTCGTTCATCGCATCCTGCTCGCATTCAGTATGGCCAGCAACGCCACGCCCACATCGGCGAACACCGCTTCCCAGAGCGTGGCCAAACCACCGGCGCCAAGCACGAGTACAATGGCTTTCACGCCAAAGGCGAGTATGATGTTCTGGGTGACAACACGCTTGGTGGCTTTGCCGATGCGGAT
>Ga0075163_10011974_pt1 | contig 11297 bp, 8 predicted proteins | sample JI1023141ADNA_FD_71478 | JGI IMG/M metagenome (GOLD analysis project Ga0075163, IMG submission 71478) | Wastewater effluent complex algal communities from Wisconsin, to seasonally profile nutrient transformation and Carbon sequestration -... | ecosystem: Engineered > WWTP > Effluent > Algae...
CCGCGCTCCTCGTCGGTCAACTGGATTTGGCGGATGACGTACACCCATGTCGCGCCGTTGTCGAACGTGCCACCCGCGGTCAACGCCTCGAGCAGGCGGTAGTCTGCCGACGGGATGTAGTAAGGTCCGGGCTGTTGCACGGCACCGATTAACGTAAACGTCTGCTGGCGCTGCGAGAGGGGATTGAGCGACACAAGAGGATCCGGCACGAGACGTGCCACAACCTGCTTGATTGAGTTCGTTGCTTCCTCGACAGTGAGCCCGCCTACGGCGATCTGCCCAAACTGCGGGAGTTCGACCATGCCGCGTGTGTCAACCTGGCGTTCGTACTTCTCGGCACGCCCTGGCTCGATCACGTCGTAGATTTCGATCTCAAGGCGATCGCCCGCCGCAAGACGGTACAACTTCGCGACCGGTACGAGATCCGCGTCCGTGGGCTCGGTGTACTCGGCCTCGCCCGCGCTCACGTCTTCGATCGCGGCGAGGTGTTCAAGCACCGGGACGCTCGTGGGCGTGCGCTCCCAGCGACCCGTGACCGAACGATCGTACAAGAACGAATCAACCTCACACCCAGTGAGCCCCGAAAGGGCCAAGAGCGTTCCGATGGCGGTCACGCCGATTCGGGCAAGGGTGGAAGTGGGCTTGGCAGGTGACTGGCGCATGAGCACGCTCCGCTTCGTGCGTGGCCGCCCCGTTCCGAGTCGAAACGCCGCCCCTCAATCGGTCGCCGGGCTCGCCGCCCGCACAAAGACCGATCAATCAAGCGGCACCGATTCCGGTTCCCGGACGGTCCACGTAAGAGACTGGATCGACCGAGAACGCCATGCCGGTTGAGGACCAGTCCACGAAAATCGTGAGAGTTTGCGGACGTTGGCTCACATAGGCGTTCCTTGCGCGTCAGCGCAACCACGGTCGCGCCGTTCTTGCGCGGAACGGCCTCGGGAGCCGGCCTTTCCCCGCCGCTTCCTACAGTCTGCCAATGCCCGACACGACTTCCGATTCCTCGCGGCCGGTTGGAACTCCTTCCCCCGACGCACTCTCGCGCACGCTTGCCCGCCATCCAAGGCCCTTGGGCGGCGATCCGCTCAAGCGCGTGGACGCGCCCATCCTCAGCCTTTCGAGCATGGTGCTCAACAACGCGGGCGAATCGAAGCAGCAGTTGTCGCTCAAGAAGAAGCCCGCGTGGCTGCGCGCGAAAGTGCCGGGAGGTCCAGGCTACACACGCCTCAAGACCATCCTCAGCGAGAACAAGGTTTACACCGTTTGCGAAGAGGCCAACTGCCCCAACATGGGCGAGTGCTGGTCGCGAGGCGTTGCAACGATCATGATCCTCGGCGACACGTGCACGCGTTCGTGTGGCTTCTGCAACGTGAAAACCGGACGGCCTGCGTCGCTCGACAAGGACGAGCCTCGCCGCGTCGCTGAGTCGCTCCACCTCATGTGGCAAGGCGCTGGGCTCAAACACATCGTGATCACGAGCGTGAATCGCGACGAACTGCCAGATGGCGGGGCGGGCATCTGGGCCGAGACGATCATCCGTTCGCGCGAGGCGTGCCCGGGGATGAGCATCGAGGTGCTGATCCCGGACTTCGAAGGCAACTGGCCCGCGCTGCAGATGGTGATTGATGCGAAGCCACACATCATCAATCACAATCTCGAGACGGTGCGGCGCATGTACCCGGCGGTGCGCCCGAGCGCGAAGTTTGATCGCTCGATCGAACTTCTTCGCCGCGTCAAGGAACAAGGCGGCGTCGCCAAGACCGGCATCATGGTCGGCATCGGCGAGAAAGACGAAGAAGTCCTCGCACTGATGGACGAGGTGCAGAAGGGGACGAGGACGACGAAGGCATCGGGTGAAGGGAAGAATGCAGAGGACTCCGCGGACATCCTCACGATCGGACAGTACCTCCAGCCCACGCGGAATCATCTCCCCATCGATCGTTGGGTGACGCCCGAGCAGTTCGTGTTCTTTAAGGAACAGGGGCTCGCACGCGGGTTCAAGGTGGTTGAGTCCGGCGCTCTTGTGCGGAGCAGTTACCACGCGGACCACCAGGCGGATGTCCTGAGCGAGGTCGGCGCGGAGCGGGCGAAGCACGCGGCAAGGTGATCGGCACCGCTCCTACGCTGAATCGTGAAGACCAACCAACCCAAACGTTTCTCGGACAGTGACCAGGTCATGATCGTCTTCGGCGTGCTCGCGCTCGTCGTGTTGTGCGTCCTCTCGATCAAGCGTGAACCACAGAGCAAAGCACCTGCAGCGCACGCCGCCAACGTTGCGCACGCTGATCGACCCGCCGCGCCCGCTCACACCACGCCCCATGAAACGCAGCCTCAGCAAGCAGCGGCGCCAGCCGCCCCGGACCTGCTCAAGGCCCAGATGGACCTTGGCGAGGAGTTGTACCACGCGTGCGTGATGTGCCATGGGCTCACGGGCGAGGGGATCGAAGGTCAGTACCCTCCTCTCAAGGGCGCGCCGCTCGTCATTGGTCCGCCGTCGCGACTTGCACGCGTGCTCATCAACGGACTCGAAGGACCGACGGTGGTCCACGGCAAGACGTACGACATGCCGATGCCCGCCGCTCCGCTCAACGACGACACGGAAGTCGCGGCGGTGATGACATTCGTCCGCCGCTCGTTTGGAAACCGCGCGAGTGCCGTCTCGCCTGAGTATGTTGCGAAGGTGCGACAGGAGATCGGGACGCGTGACACGTCGTGGACGTCGGAAGAACTGGAAAAAGTTCCCTGATCAGTCCATGCTGATGCCGACGACCTTGCCCGAGGCATCGCGCGGAGCAGGGTGGAGCATCCACTTGAGTTCTGGGAGTTTGAGCAAATACGAGAATGCCGCAAACGTGACCGCGCCGACACCCACCAGAGCGAACAGACGCAGCAGGTGATGCAACCACCTCGTCGCCTCGGGAAGAACGCGCTCAGCGCCGAACGTGGCTCCCGCCATGAGCGCAACGCCGATCGCGGTGCGCACGCAGGCGGCGATCGTCGCCTTGTCGAGGACTCTGACGTTGTGCCTTCGCCCTAGAAGCATGAGGAGCGCCGCGGTCTGCCCGGAGGCCGAGATCGCTGTCGCCCACGCGAGGCCCGCTTCTCGCAAAGGCCAGATGAGCAGCATGTTGAGCGTGAAGTTGACGAACACGCCCGCGATCGCGATGTTCATGGGCGTGGTAGTGTCGCCCTTGGCGTAGTACGCGCGGGTGAGCGTGTGGTTGATCGAGTACGCCCAGACCGCAGATGCGAAACCACACAACACCGCCGCCGAACGCGAGAGTCCATCCGCATCAAAGCCATTCTTCCCCGCCGCGAGCACGACCGCAACGATGTCATGCCGCACGAGCATGAGTCCCAGCGTCGCGGGCAGGGCGATAAACAGCGATAGTCGCACGCCACGCCGCAGCGTGTGCGTGAACTCATCCTCACTCGACGCACGGCTGAGCAACGGGAAGATCGCCGTCGCGACCGCAATTCCAAACACCCCGAGCGGGAACTGGTACAGCGTTTGCGTGTACGAGACCACGGCGTTTGACGTCTGATCGAGCGGATTGGGCTGGCCCAGCAGGGTGTCGCCAAACCAGTTTGGTGACATCGCGATCAGCATGTCGAGGAAGGTGTTGAGTTGCAACGCGCCAAGACCCAAGAGCGCGGGAAGGAAGCGTGAGCGCACGATCACGGCACTCTCGAGTGCGAGGTTGAACGTTCGTGTCCACCGAACCTGCCCCTTCAGCCCGGCAAGCGACCACACGATTTGCGCAATGCTCGCGACCACCGCCGCCCCGCCCACGAGATACGCGGCGAAGACCTGATCGTCGATGATCTTGAAGAAGAAGAGCGAGCCCGCCGCGATCTGGAAGAGGTTGAGAATGATCGGGGCGGCCGCCGTCGGAGCAAACTTCCCGTGCGCCTGCAAGACCCCGCCCAGGATCGCCGTGATGCAGACCATCGGCATCATCGGGAGCATGAGCATCATGAGTTTGATCGAAAGCGCAAGCGACGGGTTGTCGCCCCTCGTGAGCAGGACGATGAGCAGCACGGCTTCGATGATGAGCGTGAGCACGCCCGTCGTGAGCACGAGCATGCGCATGATCATGCTCGCGAGTTGGTGGGCGGCGTCGGGCTGGTCGCGACGAAGGCGCGTGTACTCGGGCAGGAACGCCGCAGAAAGTGCCCCCTCGCCAAAGAGACGGCGAAAGAGGTTCGGAATCGCGTACGCGGCTCGGAACGCGGACGACAATGCCGTGTTGCCGAAGATGTTGGCGGTCACGATGTCGCGAGCGAGCCCCGCGAAGCGAGAGAGCAACGTCAATCCAGACACAACCCGGATCGCGGCGGACAACGCACCCTGATGGCGATGGCCCGCGTCGGTCGCAGGAGAAGCCTGAGCCGGCTGGACTGGTGTTCCGCGCGTCGTGTTTGTGGATGCTTCGTTCGACACTCTTCGCCTCACACGCTTGTGGACTGCGAGGGAATATCGGCCGATGCTCGTGCCTTGCGAGAAAGGACGAGCGCGATCACGCCCGCAATCACCGCTCCCAGCGTGTCGGCAAAGAAATCATCCCAGGCACACGTGCGGTGCAGGATCGGGATCGCCTGCGTCAGTTCGTCAAACCCCGCGTACGCCACGCCCGCGAGCATGCTGAACAGGATGTTCTTCCGTGTAAGTGGACTGGCGTCAAAGAACGACGCGAGAATGCACAGGAACGTCCACGCCGCGAACGCACTCGCGTGGATCCAAAGGTCACTGCGTGGCACCACGTTGGGCACCTTGAGAGCCGGCCAGTGCGTCATCGTGAACAGAACGAGCGCAAAGCACACAAACCCGACGCGGCAGAGTTTGCGGTACGCCGCGAGGACTCTCATGCACCGACCTTCATCGACGCTGCACTCACCACGATCACTTCGGTCTTCTCACCCGCGGCGGCCTTCGAGCCCGACTTGGCCGGTGCTTTCTCTGCTGGCTTGGCGGGCGACTTGCCACCAGCCTTTGCGGCGGCTGATTCGGTAGCCTTCTCCGGAGTCTTCTCAGGTTCCTTGGCGGTGACCTTCTCTACAACTTTGGGCTTTTCAAGAGCGGGTTTGCCTGCGACCGACTTCTCTTCAACTGGTTTCTCCGTCGCTGGCTTCTCAGGGGCTGACTTCGCGGCTGCGGGCTTCTCACCCTTCTCTTTCGCCGGCACTCGCTTCGCGAGCATCGAGTCCCAGTCTTTCAGCATCGCGGTGCCGAGCGCGTCATAGTCCGCCGCGCCGGGCGCATCGGGGGCGTATTCGAAGATCGACTTGCCGAACGACGGACACTCGGCGAGTTTGATGTTCCTGCGAATCGCCGGCTTGAGCACGCGAGCAAACCGCCATGGCACGTCCTGCTGACGCGACTGTTCGAAGAACCCTTCCAGATCCGCGACAACCTCGCGGCTGTGGTGGCTGCTCGTGTCGTGCATGCACAAGACCACGCCCGTCACGCGCAACTTCGAGTTAATGTTCGCCGTAACCAGTTGCACCGTCTCAAGCAGTTTTCCCACGCCTTGCAGCGCGAGGAAATGGGCCTGCATCGGAATCACGACCTCGCGAGCCGCAGACAATCCATTGATCGTGAGCAGACCCAGTGAGGGCGGGCAATCGATCAGGACGAACTCATACTTGCCACCCAACTTTTCGAGCGCCTGCTCCAGACGACGTTGCCCTTGCAGGTCGAGCGCGCCTTGCGTCGCCATCTCGACCTCGATGCCCGCAAGGTCCGTCACGGCTGGCATCAGCGCCAGATTATCACGCGTCTGCACGATCGCCTTCGCAGGATCAAACGACGCATCCGTTAAGACGTTGTACACAGACTGTTCAAGCGTGCCCGGATCAACGCCAAGGTGCAGCGTCGCGTGCGCCTGCGGGTCAAGATCGACGAGGAGTGTTGGCCGTCCGGCCTTCGCAAATGCGGCGGCGATGTTCACCGTCGTCGTGGTCTTCCCCACGCCACCCTTCTGGTTCATCAGCGCGATGATCCGAGTGGGGCGGCCACCCAAGGGCGAGCCTGAGCCACCAGCGGGCGTGGAAGGGGCGGGATTGATCCGATCCGTGGATCCGTGAGCGTCCATGATCCACTATAGATCGCCACCCGCCAGCGACGCGCGTGAATTGCCGATCCCAAGCGACAGGTTTTCGCCCCATCCATCCGAGCCGAGGTGCGCAAGCACCCGGTCTTTAAGCCCACTCCCGGATCGATGCCCTCGGGCCGGCCGCTTGCGCGGCTCGGCTCTGTGAGAACGCTCGCCCGGGCCGGACGGGCCAGCGGATCCGTATCACGCCGCCAACTTCTGCATGTCGGGCCAGTTCGCGTCGTCCAGGATCGACGCCAGTTCGGCGTCACGCTCGAACTTGGTCTTCGCCTGGGCGAGTTTCTTATACATGGCCGCCGCGATGAAGACCGACAGCACAAACCCGACGCCCAGCATGGCACCCGCCGCGATCAACTGGCTGTTGTCCAGCGGCAAGCCGTTCGTCGCCGCGGGGGTCGGGGGAGCCGTCACCGCCCCATGGGCCAGATTTGTCCGGGCGGCGTTCGCCTCGCCGGCAAGCGCCGTCGAGATGGTGTCCAGTTCGCGCTCGGTCGCCGTGGCACCTTCACCCTTGAGTTCCAGGCGCAGTTCGCCCGGCGTTGCGCTCTCCCACACCAGCCGATCCTTGATCATGCTCGCGACGGCTCCGGGGTCGCTCGATGCAGCCATCCCCTTGCGGGCCATGCGCTTCGCCACGACATCCGCAAACCTCGGGTCCGCCAGCATCCCCTCGTGGTACTGCTGCCACTCGACGAGTTCCTCGCTCGTCAACTCGCGCCCGCGCCCGTCGGCCTTGATCGTCGACTTCGCGAGGAACACGCCCGGCACGACCTGACGCGACACCGCGTACGACAACCCCGCCATGATGCCAAGGATCAGCATCCAGCACAGCATCACGCTCGCGACGCGGCTGCGGGCCTTGTTCTTCTGATTGCGACGATCCGCCGCCTTCACGCGCTCCGCGACCGCCGCCAGTTCCGAACGCTGCTTGAACACTTCCTCGCACTGCTCGAAGCGCTTGCGAAGAGCCTCACCACCGATGCGCATCTTCTCCTGCTTCTCACGAAGAATCTTCTTCGCCGTACGCAGACGCATGCGGCGCCGATCGAGCGATGCTTGCTGCGCGGGCGTCGAGAACGAGGGTGCCTCATTGCTCAGACGCTCAATCTCCGCCTGCGCCTTCGACAACTGTGCGAGCGCCCGCTCCAGACGCTGCTCGACTTCGGCTCGCGCATCGTCCACCGGGCCCGCGCTCGCCGTCGCCAGTTCCTCGGCCTCGCGCCGCGCCGCGATCTCCGTCCGCAGGCGATCCTTCAACTCATTGACCAGCCCCTCGAGTTGCTGGATCTCTTCCTTTGCCGACTCATCCATCGCGGGCGAAGCCGGAGCAGCCGCGAGCGCCTGAGCCGCCTGCTGCGCCTGCTCTTCCAACTTCGTCACCAGCATCGCCGCGTGCTCGCGCTCGATCGACCAGAGTTGCTCATACTCCTCGACCACGCCACGCATCGACGCCAACTCGCGCTCGAGCCGCTCGACCTCGCCCTTCTGCGAGACCAAGCCGCTCTCGCGCTGGTCCATCGACGAACGGGCCTCGGCCAGTTCCACTTTCAACCGGTCCAGTTCCTGCAACTGCTCAGTCAGGCTCTGCTCCATCGCCGACAGCGCATCCGCAAGCGACTCGGCCTTGCCCTTCTTCGCTTCCAGCACCGCCAACTCACCCTCGATCAGCGCTTTCTGCGAGCGAAGTTCCGCAAGCCCCGTCGACTCGGCATCAAACTTGCGGCGTTCTTCGGCGAGATGATTCGCCTGCGCCTCCAACTCGACGCGACGCTTCTCGATCGCCGCCTGGATCTCCTTCGCCTCCGCGATCTCGTCCCGCGCGTTCTCAAGGCGAACCTGCAACGACTCGGCCTCGGCCCGCGCGATCGCGACCTTGCGTGCCTCTTCCGCGACCTCTGCACGACGCTGCTCGACCTCGGCGATCGAACGTGCCGCCTGCTCAATATCACGCCGCGCCGTCGCGATCCGAGGCTTCGCTGCCTCGACCTCGGCCTTCGCCTGCGCCACCATCTCGGACTCCGCCGCCAGTTCACCCTTCAACCGATCGTGCTCCGCAGCCCAGCGCGCGAGTTCTTCGTTCTTTGCGCGCAGTTCCGAGAGGCCCCTCTCCATCTCATCCGCGGACTTCTTCAGTTCCGCTTCCCGGGCGGCCACCTGCATGTCCCGACCCGCGAGCATCTCCCGCTCGCGCTCGATCTGCCGACGCGTCTCCTCGATCTGGTTCTTCACCTGATCAAGGTCCGACGCCCTGCTGCTCAGTTCCTTCTCGCGCAGCAAGAGCCCGACCTCGCGCTCCTGCAACTTCGCCTGGATGATCTGGCGCTCCGTGTACAGGTTCTTGAGCCCCTTGAGGTTCGACTCAAAGTTCTCAAGCACGCGGTACACATCGTCCGGCGCGGGCGAAATGGCGCGATCCGCACCCTGCCCATCCACCTGACCGTTGGAGTGCTGGCCATTCTGCTCGGCGTGCTGACGCTCGTCTGACTCGTGCATGTCCGAGAACCTCATTCCTGCTGGCGATCAAATCACACCGGCGCGCCGCCGGCTCGCAAGTTGGGTCTATCGACCCGACACCCCACGCGCTGAACCCGCGCCCGCATCAACCACCCGGACTGCCCGCCTTCACGACGGCTATGGGGCGTGAACGCCATCAAACTCGCTCGCTCGCCGCACATCTCACCCACGCTCGCACGCGCCGCCGCTTCTCGGACGCGTCATTCGTACCATCACTCCATGCCCACCTTCCTCCTCAAGACCGAGCCAAGCGAGTACTCCTTCGCCGACCTCGTCCGCGACAAGCGCACCACCTGGACCGGCATCACCAATCCGGGCGCTCTCATCACCCTCCGCTCCATCAAGAAAGGCGATGAACTCCTCATCTATCACACGGGCGACGAGAAGGCGATCGTCGGCCTCGCTCGGGCGCTCACCAGCGCCTACGCAGATCCCGCCAAGCCCGGCACCACCGACGCCGGCGCACCAAGGTTCGCCGTTCTCGACGTCGCACCACTCCGAGCCGCAAAGCGTCCCGTCACCCTTTCGCAAATCAAGGCCGACGAGCGCTTTAGCGACTTCCTCCTCGTGAAGAACTCACGCCTGAGCGCGATGCCCGTCCCCGCGCCGCTCAACGCGCTTATCCACCAGTGGGCAGGCCTCTAGCGAAGTCCTTTGTTGTCCGACTCCCCTTCCTTCCAGGAAGGGGTAGGGGGAAGGTTCCTCGGGGCGTCCAATCGCGCTGCATCGGGAAGAAGCGCCACGATTCGAAGACTCATCGTGGGCGTGCAAACAAGGTGCCCCCGCACTCCACCTCCTTGTCTCTTCACCTCTTCACCTGCTCACCTGTTCACCTGTTCTCTGCTCTACCCTCCCCCCATGCCCTCCCTTACGAGCAAACCCATCGCCATCACCGGCGCCTCCTCAGGCATCGGCCTCGCCACCGCACTCGCCTGCGCCAAAGCAGGCATGCCCGTCGCCCTCGCCGCACGACGCCAAGATCGCCTTCAGGACGCGGTGCGCGAGATCACCAAAATGGGCGGCAAGGCCATCGCCATCGCCTGCGACGTCACCAAACCAGAAGACTGCCAGCGCCTCGTCGACGAAACCATCGCCCACTTTGGCTCCATCTACAGCGTCTTCGCCAACGCGGGCTACGGCATCGAGGCCCGCGCCGACACCATCACCGATCAGGAACTCCGCGACATCTTCGAAACCAACTTCTTCGGCACGATGTTCACCATCCGCCCCGCACTCGCCGCCATGAAGCAAGCAAGCAGCGGCCACATCCTCATCTGCTCCAGCGCGGGCTCCAAGATCGGCGTCCCGCTCATGAGCGCGTACACCGCCTCGAAAGCCATGCAGGATCATGTCGGCCGAGCGATGCGCCTCGAACTCGAGGGCACGGGCATCCACGTCTCAACGATCCATCCCATCGGCACGCACACCGAGTTCTCAAAGGTGCTCATCGAGCACAGCGACGGCCGCAAGCGTCAATCAGAAACGCCCAAGCACAAGAAGCAAACCGTCGAACACGTCGCGGGCACGATCGTCCGCTGCCTCGAGAAACCCAAGGGCGAAGTCTGGCCCCACTTTCCCACGCGCCTCGCCCTCGCCGCGGCGACGCTCGTGCCGAACTTCGCGGATTCGGTGCTGCGGAAGAAGTTCAAACTCAAGCAGGCGCGGTGAGCCGTTCGCCTGCACCGATTGTCGTCGTTCGTCTCCTGTGGGCTGAGGACATACCAACAACAATCACACCGAGGACGAACACACTCGGACAAGGAACGTTTGATGCAATTCTGAAACCGAGGTCAAAGGTGGAGAGACTCGGAAATGCAGTACCCCCGGGAGAGCCAATCCAGTCTGGAATGCTGCCACCATCGTACCACCAACCACCGTCATACTCGCGGCCATGAGGAAACGTATCGCCTGGTTGAAAGAAGCACTCCTCCGTCCACTCCGCCGTTGCACCACTCACGTCGTACAAGCCCCAAGGGCTTGTGACGTTTCCGTACGCGCCGAGTGACACCGCGAGCGGGCTGAACGTGGGGAAGTCGGTGCCGTCCCAATTGAAGTTCGAGGTCGTCGGCACGCCGTTGACCAGCACGCCCGGGGGTCCCGCGACGAATGGAACATCGCTCCCGTTGCCATACTTCCACCATCCGCCGGTGGTCCCATCGGGGTTGGCCTTGTTGGGATCGTAATGAGCCGCCTTCAGCCACTCGTCCCAGGACGGGACCCAGTAGCGCGCGCCGGGGCTGCGTGTTTGCTGATCGCGGAAGCGCCCGCCCGGCGTGAAGGTGAACGTGCTCGCGTCGTACGCGCCGTTGAGGAAGGCTTCCCTGTTGGTCGCCTTGTCGTTGTGCAGCCAGTTGCAGTACATCGCCGCCATGCGCCAACTGATGTTGCCGACGGGCGTCATCTCGTTGCCCACAGGCACGGTCCACCGCCGCGCGTTGGGATTCGTGCTGTTGATCGGCGTCGTACCAGCGGCACCCCAGTAGGTGGGCGGCACGACGTGCGGCAGCGCATCACCCGCGGGGCGATCGAACGCGGCATTGAAGAACTCGGCCCACTGCGCCGTCGTCACTTCGAACTTGCCGATGCTGTACTCGTAGCCAACCGACCCACGCCCCACCGCGCGGTCTCCGACGGTGCCGTCGCCGGCCCACGCGGCATTCCCGACCG
>Ga0075163_10011975_pt1 | contig 11297 bp, 11 predicted proteins | sample JI1023141ADNA_FD_71478 | JGI IMG/M metagenome (GOLD analysis project Ga0075163, IMG submission 71478) | Wastewater effluent complex algal communities from Wisconsin, to seasonally profile nutrient transformation and Carbon sequestration -... | ecosystem: Engineered > WWTP > Effluent > Algae...
AAGTTCAAGACCTCGCGCATCGTCGGCAAGGAAGGCGACGACACCGACGTCTACATGCAGATCCAGATCATGAAGGGCTTCATTACCCTCTGGGAGATCATGAGGTTTTCTCCCACCAAGACGGTCGTGCCCGGGACTTCGGCCATCGAGGGTAAGTACCTCAAGGGCAACCTCAAGGACTCCCACGCGCTGTTCGTCATGCGCAAGGTCGACGATCGCACCACGGTCCTCAAGGTCGACATCCTCATCTCGCTGGCCATCGCCGCGCCCCAGGAGATCATCGACGAGGAGCTGCGTGACTACGCCGGCGACGCCGTGCGCGGCCTGCGGGAGAAGGCCGAGGCGGCAGCCAAGGCCGAGGGACGGCAGTAGCGTTCCGTGGCCGCGACATCCGTGAAGGTGGTGGTGGCTACCGACGAGGATCGGTCGGTGGTGGACTTCTTGGTGGCGGAGCTCCGCGCGCGCGGGCTCGAGGTGGAGCGCCTGCCGCCGGGACCCTGGGGCCAGGTGGCACTCGCCGCGGCCCACCGTGTTGCCCGCGGCGATGCTGCGCAGGCGATCGTCTGCTGCTGGACCGGGACCGGGGTCACGCTGGCCGCCAATAAGGTGCCCGGGGTTCGCGCTGCGCTTTGCGTCGACGCGGAGACGGCCCGCGGCGCTCGGGTCTGGAACGACGCCAACGTGCTCGGCCTATCGCTGCGTCTGCTCTCGGAGCCGGTGGCCAAGGAGATTCTCGACGCCTGGTGCAGCGCCGGCTACGGCGGCACCGAGGACGCGAGCCTCGCGGTGGTCGCGTCCTCGGAGCGACGTTGACTCAGGGGTTGGTCATGCCGCAGTTGCGGGCGCAATCGGCGAAGTCGACGCACGCGGAGTCGCCGTCGCACTTCAGCTCCGCGGCGCACGTCACGTCGTAGGCGCGCACCACGCAATCGCCGCACGCGTTGCCGAGGGCCGACACCGGACCGCTGGGGCAGAAGGTGGGGCACGAAGCGCCGCACTTGCCGAGATCGGCCTGGCACGAGCAAGCCTGGAGCGAGGCATAGAAGGTCTGCACCGAGGCCGCGGGCGCCGCACGCTCGCAGGCCTGCACGCAGGTGCGAAGGGCGCTCGGCGGATCCACCGGCGCGGCGTCGGCATCGGCAGCCTGCGCGGCGCCGTCCTTCACGGTGCTCGCGTCGGCGTCGCCGGCATCGCCCGCGTCGCTGGCGACGAGGCGAGGGGGATCGACGCTGCTGCTGCTGCACGCCAGGAGCGCGGAAGCGGCGAAGGGAGCGAGAGCGAGGGCGGCGAGGGAAGAGAAGAAGCGCATGGGGGAAGGGTAACGCGTCTCACGGTCCGCGCCCGGCCGGCGCGTGTCGCCTGCCTGGATGACAAGACGGAACTGTTCGATACAACTCGCGTTTCAGGGCACGAGGCGGCGATTGGCTCGGAGGAGATCCAGGGGGTAGCGGGTACCGCGCCACTCGACGTAGCCGCGGCTCTCCACCAGGTAGCCTCCGCGGGCGAGGATGGCGATCATGAGGAACGCGCCCACCGAGGGGACGATGGCGCGGAGGACCGACTGTCCCATCCAGTGGGCGAGGAGCCCCTGGGTGGCGGCGAGGAGGAGGATCACCAGCCCCGCCAGTACGCGCCCCTGCGGCACCAAGAGCGCGAGCCAGGGGCCCACCTCGATGGCGAGCATCACCATGACCACCGCCAGGTGCCGCAGCAGGTTGTAGCCGCCGAGGCCGCCGTAGGCGTTCTTCTCGAGGCCGTACATCAGGTCGCGCAGCGTGGGGTAAAAGTCCAGGGTGGCGTCGTCCTTGCCCAGGAACACCTCGCAGCGGGCGCCGGCGCGCTTCATCATCTGCGCGAAGGCGGCGTCGTCCACCACCTCCATGCGCAGGTGCTCGAAGCCCTGGGTCTGCGCATAGGTGCTGCGGCGCGCCAGGCCGAAGACGCCGGAGCCCGCGGCCGCGCGCACGTCGCCGGAGCGGACTTGCCAACCGCGCCCGAGGAGCAGGATCACGCGCACCATGGTGGCGAAAGCCACGTCGCGCCAGAACGGTCCGCTGCGGAGGCGAGGAATGACCGAGACGTAGTCGAGTGAGCGCGCCTCGGCCTCGGCCACCACGCGCCGGAGGACGCTGGGCGAGAGGTGCACGTCGGCGTCGCAGTAGAGGAGCCACTCCCCCTTGGCCTCCATGGTTCCGCGATGGAGCGCGTGCACCTTTCCCAGCCAACCCTCCGGGAGCTCGCTGACGTGCACTGCCCGCACGCGCGGGTCCTGGGCGGCCAGGCGATCGGCGATCTTCCCGGTCTGGTCGGTGGAGCGATCGTCCACCAGGATGATCTCCAGGTTCGGATACTGCGCCGTGAGCTTGGCCCGGGTCGCCGCTTCGAGGGTGCGCTCTTCGTTGCAGGCCGGCACGATCATGCTGACCATCGGCACGTGGCTGCGCACCGGGTGGTCGGGCACCGGCCGCACCGCCATCATGGTCCGCAGGGTGCCGTACACCACGAAGGCGAGGTGCAGCATCGGGAGCGCGAGCAGCACGCACGCCACGACGAAGCCCAGCGGTCCGGTGAGTGCGGACTCGCTGGGCTCCGGCAGTACGTCGAGGATCACGGGTCGCTCCCTGCGGGGCGCGTCACCCTTCGACGTTCATCTTCGCTCGCCAGTCGGTGGGCAAGTCGAGGAAGCCGTCGTTGTAGAGCGAGTCGTACACCGAGTCGCAGATGACCTCGCACACGTCGCTGAAGATCCGCGGATCGGCCACGAACTTCAGGGTCTCGCTGCGGAACTTGCCGTGCACGTTGCGAATGCGCGCGAGCATCTGGTCGGCCACGTAGGGCACCAGGCGCTGCAGGAAGTGGCGCTCGAAGGCGTGGCGGAAGTGGGGGAAGTGGGCAGAGGAGATCTTGTAGCCGGCGGAGGTGCGCGCTTCGGCGAGGCGCGCCTCTTTCACCACTTCCCAGCCGAGCTCGCCCACCACCGGCGGCAGCTCCTTGGTGAGGAACTCGCGGAGCACCGCGTGGAGGAGCGTGACGAGCTCGTTGAGCTCGGGCGTGGTGCGGGAGAGGAAGTCGTCGCGCAGCTCTTTGACCACGTTGCCGAAGAGCGCCACCGTCTCGTCGTAGAGCGTGGGGTCGGCGTAGGTGAGGGCCTCGAGCTCCTTCATGAGGTGCTCTTCGTTGCGCGCGAACATGTGGTAGAGCGCTTGCTCGGGGAAGCGCATGGTTTTGATCTCGCCGGTGGTGCCGGCGATCTTCTCGTGGAGCTCGCTGCGGAAGAAGAGCCGCGCGAAGCGCTTGCTGACCTCGGCCAGCTTGCGCTCGAACACCACCGCCAGGCGCCCCTCGCGGAAGATGCGCGAGAGCATTTCCTTGAGCGACTGGATGAGCTCGATCTCGAGCTGCGAGCGATCGCCGGCGGGAACCGCGGCGCCGTCGTGGCGCTGGCTCTGGGCGGCCTTCTGGAGCTCGGTGAGCTCACGGATGACCTGGGCGGTGATGGCGTCGAGCTCGGAGTTGGTCTCGAGGTCGGCGCGGTAGTGGACGATGCGCGCCTCGAGCTGCTCGTCGCGGAGCTGGAGCGCGATGTCGGCCAGCGACATCTTCGCGTGCGTCGACATGTAGCCGTCTTCCGACGGCATCGGCGCCCGCTGCTCGGTGGGGAGCGGGGGCGGTCCAGCGGCGCGAATGCGGGAGTTCGTGGGGCGAATCGGCCCCGGCTCGGGACGCGGGCCGGCGGTGGAACCAGAGCGCGACGGCGGCGGCTTGGGCGGCGGGAGCTTCATCTCGAGGCATAGTGTCGCGCTTCGGGGCCTCCCTTTCAACTTTGGGGGTAATGGCACTGTGTGACACTATGCCTGTCGCGCCGCCGCTGCACCACGCGAGGGCCCGAAAAGGGCGCAGCGGCCCGTGCTACGACCGCTACCGAAAGGCAGGGCTCCACATGGATGTGCAATCACTCATCACGGGATTTCTCGCTTCGTCGCAGGGGCAGAGCGCCGTGGCGGCGCTGGGGAACCATGGCATCGCCGGCGGCGACGCCGAAGCGGCGCTCGGGCACGCGACGCAGGCGGTGGCGACCCACGTGAACGATCAGCATCCGAAGCCGGAAGAAGGCCTGCTCGGCAGCTTGCTCGGCGATCACGCGGGCCGGAACTTTCTGGCCGGCCTCGCCGCGGGCCTCGCCAAGGGCGACGGCCTCATGGGCGCGCTGGAGGACGGCGCCATCGGTGTCGTGACCGGTCGCGTGACCGAGGCCCTGGTGGAGAAGGCAGGCATGGACGGCGGGATGGCCTCCACCATCGCGGCCGCGGCCACGCCGTACATCACCAGCTACCTCAAAGAGAAGCTCGGCTCCGGCGCGAGCTGAGCCAGCTTCAGCGCTCGAGGGGCTTCTGCGCAGCGCGCCAGCCCTGGATGCCGCCGCGGTAGATGTGCACGTTGCGGTAGCCCAGCTGCGTGGCCGTCTCCGCCGCCTGGTGCGACGCGCCGCACAGGGGGTTGTAGCAATAGAAGACCAGGTAGGCGTTCTTGTCCTTGGGCAAGCGCGCCTCGGTCACTTGATCGTACGCGAGCCACGTGGCGTGAGGTACGTGCCCCTCCTTGAAGGACTCCTCGCTGTTGGCGTCGAAGACGAAGGTCTCGCTGGGCTTGTCGGCGAGGCGCTTCTCGAGCTCGTCGATGGAAAGTGTGGGCGGCTCGGCCGCAGCCGTGGTGTGCGGCGCCGCGGCGTCGACTTTGTTGCCGGCGCAGCCAGCGAGCGAGAGGGAGACGGCCAGCGAGACGAGGAGCACGCGCATGCCGGTACTACGCGCCTCGGCGGCGCCCGTTACAGGGCCAATTCATGCTACATTCCCTCGATGCGTTTCTCGGCTCTTGCGCTTTTTCTCGGTAGTTTCGGCCTCTTCGTTGCCTGCGGGACGGACCCGGGGCCGGCCCCGGCGGACGGGCGCGACGCCTCCGTTCTGCCGCGCACCGATGGCGCCGTATCCACCGACGACGGCGGCAGCAACGACGCGGCCCTGGCCAAGGACGCCGGCGACATCCTGGGCACGCTCTCGGGCATGTGTGGCGTGCTGGCGCCGGAGCTCACCAAGCCCACGCCTTCGCTCTTCGACAACACCGTGGCCTTCGTGGCCGGCGAGAGCTACGTCCGCGACGCGCTGTCGGAGGGCGGCAAGGTGCTGTATGATACACCCAATGCCGGCGGCAGCTCCACCGAGTCGGAGGTCATGAGCTACGAGGTGCTTCGCTACTGCGACGGCGCCAAGCTGCTCAAGACCGAGACGCAAATCCAGTACGCGGCGCCCGGCGATTCGGGCGGAAATCCCATCACCGACATCCTGCTGGAGATCGACGGCAAGAAGATCGGCGTGAGCGTGACCCGCGCCTACAAGCCGGCGAACCTCGGCTACACCGACGCCGACGCGCAGACGCTGCTCATGAAGAAGCTCGGGGACATCAACCTCTCGAGCAAGCGCGTGCTCCCGGCCGACAAGTGGTCGAAGCAGATTCTCCACGTGTTCACCGCGACCCAAGCGCAGACCGACTCGGTGCACCGGGTCTGGGCCGCGCTCGACGCGGCGACCAAGGCCGACACCATCGTGGTGGTGACGCGAACGACCGGCGGCGGCTTCATCTACTGCAACCCCGATCCCCCGCTCGGAGCGGAGTGTAACTAAGCCCGAGCCCGAGCCCGAGCGTGGCGCTCAGGCCTTCGGCTTCTTCGCTTTGGGAGCTTTCTTTGGCTTGGCCTCGAGAGGCGCAGATGTGGCGGCTTCGAGGGCGTCGAGCTGCGCAAAGAGCTCGGGCTTGAAGAAGGCGCTGGCGTCCTTCTCCTTCCACAGTGCGGCGCGGGCGCGGGCTTCCGCGAAGTACGCGCCGGTGCGCGCGGGCTCGGCGAGGGTGCGGAGCGCGGTGCCGTGGAGGAGGCCGCGTGATGCGGACCAGTAGCGGCCGGCGAAGCCCGAGAGTTGCTCGCGGGCCATCGTCCAGTTGGGGCGGGCCACCGCGTACGAGGTGGGGCGCTGGTAGAAGTCGGCGAGCGCCGGGAGCGTGCGGAGCGCGTCGAAGAAGGGGAGGGCGTAGTCCTGGATGGTGCGCGTGAAGTCGGCGATGGCGGCGGCCACGCACTCCGCGTGGCAGATGGCGTAGTCGAAGTCGCCTTCGGTCTCGCTCCACGGGCGCTCGGGAATCCAGCCCTGAAAGTAGAGGTACTGGAGCCCCATGGTGGGCGTGGGCTCGCGCTTGCCCACGGCGGCGTCGAGCCACGCGGCGGCGGTGGCGTGCCCGATGGCCACGTCGGGTCGCACGTTGCGGGTGCCGAGGTTCAGGCTCACCTGGTGCGTGATGCCGCTCTCGACGGTGCGGCCCCACGCGTGCTTCACCCGCGGCACCGGCGCGAAGCCAAGCGCGAGGAGCTTGGGGCCGATGCCGGCGACGAAGCGATCGAGGCCCTCCTTGGGCTTGAGCTTGGGCGTGCCGGCCGGCCGCGGCTCGGCGTTGGGCCCGGCGCGGAGCAGCTTGCTGGTTTGGGGATCGAAGGTGTCGAGCCCGTGCGCCAGGGCGAGCTTCTCCACCGTGTGCGCCACCTCGTCGGCGCGGGAGAAGGAGACGTTCAGGATGACGGCGCAGGGCCGTCGCTCGATGGCGCAGGCGAAGGGGCTGTCGTCCTCGTCGTCGTCGAGCTCCGGATAGATGGCCGTGAGGGCCGCGTAGAAGGCCTCGAGCTTGGGCTCCACGGCGAGCGCCGCTTCGGCCTCCCGGCGCGCGGGGGTCGCGGCGCCTTCGCACAAGGCGATGTACAGGGCGGTGGCGGCGGCGTCGTCGAGCGGGCGCAGCGGACGGAACACGGCAAGATCGAAGCTCACGCCCGCAGCGTACCCGCTGCTCCCGGGGAAAATCTCGCGACGGAGCTAAGGGAGTGAAATGATTGTTGACACCAAAGCTCCACGGAGTAGAAGCGACCTGCGCGGTGGAGCAGCCTGGTAGCTCGTCGGGCTCATAACCCGAAGGTCGTAGGTTCAAATCCTGCCCGCGCAACTAGTCGCAGTAAGCATGAAGCCTCTCCCCAAAAAGGAGAGGCTTTCTTGCTTTGTGGGGTGGGGCGGATCCCTGGTTGAGCTACGCTAGGCCTCTGTGCCGCCGTCGCGAGGTCGGCGGGCGTACGCGTGGGGGTACCGTGACAAGCAAGGGTGACGCGAGACTCGTTTGGCTGCTCGAACAATTCGGGGCGGGAGAGATCGTCCCCACCAGCGTCCTGGGCGGACTTTCGTCGGAAGCCCTCCGCCGAGGCTGGACGATCGCGCTCGACAGGGCGCTTCAAGACCCGCCGCACGCGTCGACAATGCAGTGGGTTCGCCAGGAGCTTCGTAGGCTCGTCGGCGAGCCGGCGACCGACCAGCTGAGGGCGCTGGCGGCAGAAGTCGAGGCGGCGCTCAGGCTTTCGTGGATTGACACGGTCATTCGCGTTCCCGAGGCGAAGCACCCAACGTGCGACCTTCGGGTAGGGGAGCTCAACGTGGAGGTCTACTGCCCCCAGCAGCACGTCGAGGAGCGCCTCGTCACTGAGGCCACGCTTCGCGAGGCGATCAAGAACGCCGTCGGCCCAGTGAAGGTCGCCACCGCTGTGACCTACCCGACCACGGGTTCGGGACGCGTGCTGGCCGACGATGGGAGCGTGGTACGGGCCCCCGGTGCCAATCCGCTCGACTTCCCGTCCAACAAGGTGATCGATCGCCTGCTGAGCGCCAAGAAACGGAGAGCAACGCAGTTCTCCTCCGGAGAGGCGAACGTCCTCTGGCTCGACCTCAAGATGGGGCTCGGTCTCACTGCGGTTGATTGTGCGCCGCTTCGGTCGGTCGTTGCGAAGGAGACCTGCTTCGTTGGCATGTATGGCGTCTGGCACGCATTCTACGGGCGCAGTGGCGCCCCCTTCTTCGGGGAGCGCACGGCACTGGAGTATCGCGCACCGCCCGACGTATATCTTCAGCAGCGAGACGGTTGGTTTCGGCAGGAACCCCGAGCCTCGTGCGCGATACTGTCGGTGCTCGATGGCACTGTTCGTATGGACAACCCTTGGGCCGAAGTACCACTGACTCAAGCCCAAAGTGAGAAGCTCGCGAGGCTCAGTGAGTGGCGACCCGAATACTCCTACTTCGACCCGAATCTGCGGACTCTCGAAGTGCGCGTCGAGGCCGACCTAGAACGGAACGCATGGCTGGCCGGATTTCAGGCCGCAGTGGATGTGATCTGCGGCGACACGTAAGTCGAATTGCGGACCGGGGGATTCTTGCTACTGTATGGATGTATAGGTTGATAAGCCATGTCTGACGGAAGTGCCATCGAGTGGACGGACGCCACGTGGAATCCAGTCCGCGGCTGCACGAAGGTCTCGCCTGGCTGCAAGCACTGCTACGCCGAGACCTTCGCGGAGCGCTTCCGCGGCGTCCCCGATCACCCCTTCGAGCAAGGGTTCGATCTGCGGCTGGTGCCTGAGGCCTTGGAGCTGCCGCTCAAGTGGCGAGCCAGCCGGCGCATCTTCGTCAACAGCATGTCCGATCTCTTCCACGAGGACGTGCCTGACGAGTACGTCGTGCGCGTCTTCGACGTGATGAGGCGAGCGTCGCAACACAAGTTCCAGGTCCTCACCAAGCGGGCGGAGCGGATGGCGCAGCTCACGGCGTCGATCCGCATCCCCGACCACGTGTGGATGGGCGTCAGCGTCGAGAACGCGAAGTACACCGACCGGGTCGACGAGCTTCGGAAGGTGAAGGCCAGGGTTCGCTTCCTGAGCGTCGAGCCTCTCCTGGGCCCGATCCCCAGGTTGAACCTGCGAGGCATCCACTGGGTGATCGTTGGTGGCGAGAGCGGGCCGCGAGCCCGGCCCATGGAGGCCGAGTGGGTGCGAACGATCCGCGATCGGTGTACTGCGGCCGATGTCCCGTTCTTCTTCAAGCAGTGGGGCGGGGTCCGCAAGCACACCACCGGCCGCATCCTCGACGGCCGGACGTGGGACGAGATGCCCGACCGCATCGAGCGTCAGAACCGGGTTCTCGCGGTCGTCAACGGGTGAGAGGAGACGGGGGGAGATTCGATGGCAGCGCCGAAGACGACCACGTGGAACCTGGACCCGCACACGCGGGCCAAGCATGAGATCCTCCGGCGCTACCTCGAAGCGTGGACTCCGATCCTGAGCCTCGGCGGCTTCCCGACGATCGCGTACGTCGATGGCTTTGCCGGCCCGGGCGTCTACTCCGGGGGAGAGGACGGCTCGCCGATCATCGCGGTGAAGGCCGCGCTTCAGCACCAAGCGAAGATCAGGGCCAAGGTGCTCTTCCTCTTCATCGAGAAGGAGAAGGACCGAGCCGAGATGCTCCAGCAACTCGTGACGGGGCTCGGGTTGCCGACCAACTTCCGCGCTCGCGTCATCGGCGAGAAGACGTTCGAGGAGGGCTTCCGCGAGAACCTGCTCGACTTCTACAAGAAGCAAGGGAAGCGGATCCCGCCGACCTTCGCGTTCATCGACCCCTTCGGGTGGACCGGCGTGCCCTTCTCGCTGGTGAAGGAGATCCTGTCGAACTCGAGCTGCGAGGTGCTGATCAACTTCATGTTCGAGGAGATCAACCGCTTCATCGAGCACCCCGACCAGGGCAACAACTTCGACGCCCTCTTCGGCTCAGACGAGTGGCGCACGATGACGACGATCGGGGAGAAGAAGGCTCGCCGAGAGTTTCTCCACGGGCTCTACCTCAAGCAACTCCGAGCGGCTGCCGGAGCCAAGTACGTGCGCTCCTTCGAGATGCGCAACGACAAGGACGTGACGGACTACTTCCTGTTCTTCGCCACCAACAGCCCGAAGGGGATGGCGAAGATGAAGGAGGCCATGTGGAAGGTCGATCAGTCCGGCGAGTTCCGTTTCTCCGACGCCACGAACCCTGCCCAAGAGCTTCTCTTCAGCCGTGAGCCGAACTTCGACGCCCTTCGACGGGCCATCATCGCGAAGTTTGCTGGGAAGGACGCCACGGTGGCCGAGGTCGAAGACTTCGTGCTCGCCGAGACCGCCTACCGGGAGACCCACTACAAGAAGCAGGTGCTCGCACCTCTTGAACGCGAGCGGAAGGTCAGGCCAGTGAACCCGCCGGCTGGCCGCAAGCCGAACACCTACGCCACCCCGACCATGACGCTGAGGTTCAAGCCATGACCGCCAACGAAGCGACCTTCGAGGCCCGCCTTGGTGCGCTACTCGCCACGCTGTTCCCCGCAAGCGGCATCCAGGTGGCGCACCAGGTCCAGTTCTCGTTGCGTCTCGGCCATCACGACATCTCGATCGACGGTCGGAAGGGATGGGAGAAGAAGGGGCGTCTGGACGTGTTGCTTACCGCCGAGGCTGGTCACGTCGCCGTTCTCGAACTGAAGCGGGACGGCCTTGACCTAACGGACGCCGATCGAGACCAGGGGCTGTCGTACGCGCGTCTACTCACACCAATGCCTCCACTCGTGCTCGTGTCGAACGGAACGACGACCAAGTTCTTCACGACGCTCGACGGAGCGCCCTGGACCGCACAGGGCATCACCGAAGGGATCTTCGCGAAGCTGGTCTCGGGAGCCGCCGCCAGCGCCGCTCATGATCGCGACCAGGCCATCCGAAGTCTGCTTGGGGCCGACCCGAGCATCTGGGCGGACTTCCTCCGGGCCTACACCGCCGACGCACTAGTGAAACGGACGGGTGAGCTTCGCGATTTCGGCAGCCCGTTTGCGCGTGGCTTTTCGGTGGGACGCTTCGTCGGGTCGCGCATCCTTGGAAAGCTTCGCAAGAAGGCCCCACTCGTCGCCCTCGTCGGTCCACCACTTTCCGGCAAGTCGGTCGCTCTCAAACAGTGCGCCGAAAAAATGTCAGCCGGCAATCTCGTGCCGCTCTATGTCGATGCGAGCAGTGCGAAGCACGGGCCCCTCCGCCTGCTTGCATCGATCTTCCTCAAGCATCTCTTCGCGGCTACCAACATCGACCAGGTTCGTCAGTGGCTTTCAACGTCGCTCCGGGCCATGCCAGCCGACACTAGGCTGGTGCTTCTTCTTGATGAGGTGGTTCCGGACCTCAGCGACGCATGGCTGAGCGACCTCGACGAACTCCTGGGCATCGGCGAGATGTCGCCTCTGTCGATTGTGGTCGCTCTTGATCCGAACACCTTGCGGGCGCTGTCTGTCCGACCGGGACGGCCGACCAAGACGGAGCTTGGGCGTCGAGCTGATGTAGTCCATCTGGACCTGCTCGACGAGAAGGAGTTTTCGTCGGCGATGAG
>Ga0075163_10011976_pt1 | contig 11296 bp, 9 predicted proteins | sample JI1023141ADNA_FD_71478 | JGI IMG/M metagenome (GOLD analysis project Ga0075163, IMG submission 71478) | Wastewater effluent complex algal communities from Wisconsin, to seasonally profile nutrient transformation and Carbon sequestration -... | ecosystem: Engineered > WWTP > Effluent > Algae...
CGCGAACGCGGTCGGCCATCCGGTGATGATGCTGTTCCGCATCGTCACGGAGCCGACTCCGAAGATCGAGATTACCGCGGTCGATGCGGCTTGGTCGCGGCCGATGAACGTGCAGTTGTGGACGTTCGCCGTGCCGACCACGATGCCGAAAGCGCCGACGCCGAGATCGCCAGCGCGGAGCGTGATGTTGCGGAACGTCTGCGTGGCGGACGTGTTGAGGATGAGTCCGAAGCCGCAGTTCGTGATCGTGCAACGCTCGATGGTCCCGCTCGATCCCTCGATGTTGTCCGGGCCGGCCTTGCAGTTTCCCTCGTAGGTGTTGTCCCGAATCGAGAAGTTCGTCGACGGAATCCCGCTGCCGTCGTGCAACGACTCGCCGTCGCCGTCGGTTAATCCGAGTTCGCCAAGCCGCACGCGGCGCGTCCCGTTCCAGTCGGCCTTGTTGCGCCGCGAGACGTAGTCCGGCATCGCGAACCCGCCGCGGCCGTCCTCGGCGTTGTACGACGTGGCGCAGTCCTCGACCGTGATCGACGCGCAGTCGTCCACGAGCAACCCGTTCCCGCGGAAGCCGTAGACGCCGAGGTTCGTCAGCGTCACTCCGTCCTTGCCGGCGCCGAGGTACAGGCCGCCCGTCGCCGCGCCGTAGATCGACGACGCGGTCCCGGTCAGGCTCGCCTTGTCCACGCGCCAGTACGCGACCGACGGATCGCCCTCCGACGAGTGGAGATACAACCACGTCCCGTCGTGGTACCACTCGCGGTCTTCGGTCACTTCCGCGAGCGCGTCCATGTACTCGCCCGCGAGGAACAGCCCCGAGTGCGTGCGGAGGATCAGCTTGCCGAGCGACGACGCGACGGGGTTCGCCGTCGTGATCCGCCAGACGTTGCCCGAGTAGAGCGACCACGTCCCGGTGATCTGCGCGCCGCCGTAGATGATCGGCCGGCCGGTGAAGTGGCCTTCGATCAGCTTGCCCGATCCGACGACGGCGTCCTGCGCGTAGACGCCCGGCATGACGATGAGCCGGTCCGTCGCGGTCTGCGCGGTCAACGCCGTGTCGAGGTCGTAGGGCATCGACTGCGAGCCGTTGCCGCCCGCCGTGCCGTCCGTCGCCGCGTAGATGTCGCTCATAGCGTCGCCAATCGGATATCGAGCGACACGTCGTAGTTCACCGCGGACGTCTGCACCCACGACAGCGAGCCGGGCACATAGACGTAGTCGAAGCCCGACACGGTGAACGTGCCAGCGCCGTGCGTCGATTCGATCAACGCGCGGATCTCATAGGCCGTCTCGCCAGACGCCGCGGCGTAGCGGAGCGACAGCGTCTGTTGCGTGTTCTCGTGCCACGTCCCGCGACGTTGGCCGAACTCGCGGACGCCGTAGTCGTTGACCTCGGTCAGCGGGAAGCCGTAGGTCGCCGGAAGCGTGAGCGCAGGGACCGTGAACGAGTCCGTCTCGACAAGCGGCGTCGTCGATCCGGCCGCCGACAACGTCTGCATGTTCTTGCCGAGGTCGCCGAAGCGCAGCCGGTATCCGTCGTCCGTGCCGAAAGCGCCGAGCGACGCGACGAGGTTGAATCGCGGATAGGCCGCGGTCGTGTTCGGGAACGCGACGGAGGTCAGCGGGACAGCGCCGTACGTCGTATGCCACATCGACCAGTCTTTGCCGTCCGCGCGCGAGCGACGGGCGGCGACGAGGGCGGCATGGTCGAAGCCGACCGTCGTGTCGGACACGTTGATGCCGGCCGCGGCGCCGCCAGCCCCGGCCAGTGCGCGGACGACGATGTCAGCCACGCTTCGCCGCCTTCGCGAGCGCGCGACGGGCCGCAGCGACGGCGCGGCCGTTCAGTTCCTTGACCTTCGCGGGCGCGGTCCAGAACTTGACGAATCCCAACCGCGGCGGGATGCCGACCTTCAAGAGCTTGACGATGCCGGACACCTTCGTCCCGCGCGCCGCCTTGCCGCCTCGGATCGGGATCGCGAGGTACTTGGCCCGCTTCGGCACGATGTCCGGCAACGTGCCTCCGTAGCGGATCGTCCCGAGTTCGTGGACGCGGGCGATGCGCGCGCCGCGGCCGGTGACGAAGCCGGTTTGCGACCGCACCTTGCCGATCTCGGAGACGACGGGGCCGGGCGCCGCGATCAGCGAGCTTGCGATCTGGCCTGTTACGCGACGTAGTCCCATCGACGACGGAGGACGGCGCAAGAGGAAGTCGCCGCGGTTGCGATCGTCTTTCGCGCGGAGTCCGACCTTCTGGAATTCCGACGTCGTCTTGGTGACGAACACCGCCACCTCTCGCGACAGTTCCCGCGCAAGCAGCACCGGCGCCGCGGCGAACGCCTTGCGGATCGCGCGATCATCAACGGTGATCGTGATCATCCGACCGACACGCGGCGGTAGTAGTCGAGGACTTGCTTGACCGACGGCACCCACCGTTCGAGCGACAGGCTCGCCGTCGTCCCGTCCGGGTATGACACCGACGACACGCCGAGCGCGTTCCGCCGCTGCCATTCGTGCGAGGTCTGGACGTCCACGGCTCCGGCGAGGTCCGGGTACGCCGCGACGAAGGAATCCGTGTCGGTCGCCATGCCGCCGGTGTAGACGACTTTGAGCGACCGCGGCGCGGCGCAGAGGCCGTACTTCATGCGGAGCAATCCGGCAGACTCGTAGAGCGGCGACCAGAAGTCCGCGCCCGACGTGAGCGTCGTCGCCCACGTTTGCTGTTCGTCGTAGGCGACCGACGTCAGCGCGGTCACCGGGTAGGCGGCGAGCCGGAACACGGACTGTCCCGGCCCGACGTCGAGGTACTCCGTCCGCGCCGTGCGCAGCGCGAGACGGTCGAGGTACCGCTCGACGGCTCCCGATACCGTCGCGAGTACGGCGGCGACCTCGGCGCGGGTTTCTTCCCGCGCCGTTCCGGTCGCCGACGTGAGCGCGAGGACGCGGTCTACCGTCGAGAGGTTCATCAGACGACCGGAGCGACGTAGGCGCCGGTGAAGGTCGCGCTCGATCCGACCGTCGTGACGGGCGGGTTGCTCGCGATCAGCACGCCACCGGCGAACTCGGGGCCGGTCGCGCCGGTCGCCACGGTTCCCGCGACGGTCATCGTCGCGCGGATGTACCGCTTGCGGCCGATGCACGACACGGAGAGCGCGACGGTCTTCGCGTTCATGCCGCCGGTGTCGGTCGTCAGCGCTCCCGACGTGACGCCGGAGATCGCAGCGAAGCCGGAACCTGACGCGTCGGATTCCTCCAGCGTGAACGTCACGGTGCCGGACGTGCCGGTCGTCGTCGTTCCGAAGGAGTAGTAGAAGGCCACGGCACCGCAGTCTCCGGCATCGACCGCGACGGTGCTTTTCGTCGCCGTCAGGTTGCCGCAGATGCCGGTGACGAGCCGGTTGTTGAAGATCGGGTTGTTGACGCTCATGGGTCTTTGTTCCTTGTGAAAGCGGCGCGCGACCGAAGCCGCGCGCCTCTCGGGTCAGCTCAGGGCGACCGTGAACGCCGTGCCCTTGCAGAAGGCCTCGGGATGGGCGAGCGTCGCGTTGGCCTCTTGGAACGTCGTGATCAACGCCTGACGCGCGAGGGCCAAGGTCTGGCCTTCCTCGGTCATGCGCATCTCGGCCGCGCCCCAGTCGCCGTAGTACATCTCCTCCCACCGGCCGAAGAACAGTTCGCCCGTCGTCGAGACGGTGAGGTTGTTCGTCGTGACGACCTTGAACCCGGCGAGCCACTTCTGGCCGGACGGATCGACCCACGCGAAGTCCGTGAACTTCTTCGAAGCCGCGCGGTTCGGCGCGGTCGTGCCCGCTCCGATGTGCAGCACGCCGACGAGGTTCGCCCAGACCTTCTCGCTCGTCAGGAACATCGCGCCCGCGGTCGAGACGTTGTCCTGCGTGAGTTCGAGGATCATCTGGTTCACCTTCACCTGCTTCGTGTCGCCGTCCGTGCCGGAGAACGAGACGGAGCCGATGTTGGTGAAGTTCGACAGGCCGAGAGGCCCGCCGCTCGCGCCTTCGATCAGGCCGAGTTCGAGCTTGCGCTGCATCGAAGCCGCGATGCTGCGACGCGCGACCTGTTCGGCCACGCCGGGAGCCTTGCGCATCAGGTGCAGCGAAAGCTTCGTGCCGTTCGCGAGGATCTTCGGCGCGAGCGTGATCTGATCCATCGCCGGATCGGAAGTCGTCGTCGCCGTGCCTTCCGCGACCCAGTACGACGTGTTGTCCGACGTGACGCGCGGCATCACGACGGGCGAGTACGTCAGGCCGGTGAACTTCGTCACGGGCAGTTGGTCGAGCCACGTCGCCGAGCGCAGCTCGTCGATGGGCGCGCGGACTTCGGGCGGCACGAGGAACCCGCCGCTCGGCTCGTCGCCGAACTGCATCGTCTTGCCCGTCTCCGCTTGCACGGCGGAGTAGTACGCCGAGAGCGCGTCGCGCTCGTACTCGGCGCGATGGTCCTCGAACGCCTTGATTCCGCGGTACTTGAAGTCGTTGCGGGCGAGCAGCGACTTGACGATGGAAAACTTCTTCCCGTCGATGCCGAGTTCCGCCGACTCGGAGGCCTTCGCCGTGAACGCCTTGGTCGTCGCCGCGGGCGCCACTCGCTCGCGGTTCTCCGACTCGTAGGACTTCACGGTCCGTTCCAGCACTTCGATCCGGCGCGCGACGTCCGCGGCCGTTTCCGGCGACGTTACGCCGACGGTCACGGACTTCGCCTCGGGCGCGATCCCGGCCTTCGCGCGGATCGCGGCGAGCCGCGCCTCCGCGGCGTCAAGCCGCTTCTTCATTTCCGGCGTCATCTTCGATCTCCGCGGCGAGTTCGGCGAGGTCCGCTTCGGACTCCGCCAGCTCGACCGCCAAGAGGTCAGCATCGTTCCCCGCCGCGGCTCCGTCGTCGCCCGCTTTGGGCGGCGTCTGCGCGGCAGGTTGTTTCATCGCTTCCGCGACCGCGGCTTTGATCGCGGCGCGCACGTCGTCGGTCAGCGTCATGGGCGCCGATTCTACATTCGTCGCGGTTGCAGGTGCAACCCACTTGCGCAAGGCTTCGCGGTCCACTCCCGCCCAAAGGTCGGTCTTCGCCGGCCCGTCGATAGCCACCATGCGCGCTCCGGGGGCCGCTTTGAGCAGCGCGTCGGCGTTCGCCGGGATCGCGACGAGCGAGCATTCCAAGAGCAGCGCCTTGCGGATCAGCCAGCCGCGCCCGTCCGGCATCGGCTCGGCTTCAAGGACGCGGAATCCGACGCTGATGCCCTTGAGCCAACCGCCCTCGTAGAGCTTCCGCAGCACGTCCGCCGCGGCGTTGATCTCGGGCGGATGCCATACCGGCTCGCCGGAAAGCTCGCCCGCTTCGACGCGGACGTCCTTCCAGATGCCGACCGGGCGCGACGGGTCGTGCTCGTGGAGCATCACGGGATTCGCGGCGAACTCTTCGAGCACCCATCCCGCTTGGTCGATCACGTCGCCGACGCGGTCCATGCGCGCCGTGCTCATCACCGCGCGGCGTCCGACGGCGGGCGCTTCCTTGATCTGGAACGACGCGCGACGCATCTCGTTCACGATGCCCATTACTCGGCCTCCCGCAGATACGGCAGTTCCACGCAACGACAGTTGACCACCTGCGCCGCGGGCGCGCCGGATTCCAGCGGGTAGAGCAGCCCGTTCGAGAACCTCGTCCCGATGGGCTTCCGCTCGCCGTCCACCTGCCGATGGTCGTCGCGCGTGTGTTCGTCCATCGACGCGGACCACTCGTGTTCGTCGACGCCCTCGGCGACCATGAGCGACCGGCGCACGTCGGACGAGAACATGCCGACTTCGGTGCGCGCGACGGTTGCCGCGTTCGAAGGCAGGACTCCCTTGAACCGCTGTTCCAACACTCGTTCGAGCGCGTCCACCGACACGCCGTCCGTGCCCGCGTCCGCGATCGCGCGCGAGATGGAGCCCTGAATCCGGCGACGGAGCGCCGTCGCGACTTCGACCATATGCCCGACGCGACGCGCCGCCGCGACTTGGTAGGCCTCTTGTCCGACGTCGATGCGACGGAACCCGCCGATCTCCGCGCCGAAGTTGTCCACGAGCCGCGGGCCGGAACCCTTCAGCCCGGCCTCGGCCGCGGCTTTCGCGCCTTCGCGCCACGTCGCCGCGTCGCCCATGATCGTCTCGACGACCGACGGCGACACGGGGCCGACGTCCGCGAGGTTGCGCACGAGGCGGATCGTCTCGGCGTAGCGTCGGCCGGTGAACTTGCGCCACTTGACGCCGAGTCGCCGCTCGGCTTGGTCGGCCCACTGATGTTGGATGCGCAGCGCGAAGGCGCGGGACGGCTTGCTCGGCTTGTCGCGCTTGACCCAGATGTGCGGGCCGGACTTGGTCGGTTCGACGGGGGGAGGCGGCGGAGCGGCGACGACGGGCGGAGGAGGCGGTTCCGGCTCGTCGATCTCGACGAAGTCCAACCCCAGTTCCAGCTTCTCCGACACCTGAACCGGATCGAACCCCGTCTCGATCAGCGTCCGCGCCGTCCCCGCCGACTCCGCCAACGCGGGCTTCAACGCCGCGATCTTGTCGCGGTCGAAGCGCATCCAGACGTCGGCGCGTTCCTGCCGCGATACCGGCTCCGCGACGTGCCCCCAGAACGCGGACTCGAACGCCTCCAGTTCGGGGAGGACCGTGTTCGTGACGAGCCACGCCTTCGCCGATTCGCTGTTCGCGCGGTTGTAGTCCGCGACGCGGCCTACTTCGAAGTCCGTCACGCCGAGCACGGCCTTCACTGTGTCGCGGTTCCACTCGCGGAGCCGCGGCATCTCCATGTCCTTCGCGCTCTGCGTCGGCGGCGACTTGATCTCCAAGTCCTCGCCCGACGCGAACGTCTTGCCGCTGTTCGCCGCGCCGCCGAACGAGTCGTTGAACGTCGCGAGCAGCGCTTTCATCTCGTCGGCGCCGGGCTTCGTGCCCTTGACTTGGAGCCACAGCCCGAGCGCGCCGACGTTCGCGAGCCACTTCGCGGCGTAGACGTCCACGTTGAGGTCGGCCTCCATGCCGGACCACACGGGCGCGAGCGGCGACGAACATCCGATGGGGTCGCGCGGATCGAAGTCGCGCAGATGCAACATCGACTCGGCGGGGACGATCTTCTCCGACCCGTTCCGCTGCCGGACGCGCCACTGCCGCACGGCTCCGGTCACCGGATCAAGGTCGCCCTCTTGGTACGAAACGCAGCGCGTGTTGATCGCTTGCATCTCGCGCGGCCACTCTTTGCCGCGGCGGTCCCATAGGCCATTCTTGCCGTACAGCAGCACGAACGCATGGCCGTCGAGCTTCTTGTACGCGAGGCACTGCGCCCACAGTTCCGCGCCGAACGTCATCGGCGACGGCTGCGCGAGCAACGTCGAGAGCGGATGGTCGGACGAAAGCGGCTTGACTTCGCCTTCCGCGTCGCGCGACCCCGTCACCGCGAGCACGGGCACGCCGCGCACGAAGCGGTACAGCGACGACACGCCAGCGCGCACGAACGGATTCTGCCGCCACGGGTCGTCAAGCGTCTCCGACTTGCCGACGCCGCCGTTGCTGCCGCGCCGCGCGAGGAACGCCGACAGCGCTTCGGCCATGAGTTCGGCGGTCATCCCGACACCGCCCAAACGCGCGGGGCCGGAGCCGCGAACGCGAGCGCCAAAGCGTCCGCGCGGTCGGGAGAGCGTCCGTGTTCCTTGCGCATGTCGTCCTTTGAGCGGATCGCGAGGTCGGTGCCCCTGTAGCCGACCCGGATCATGCCGAGGTCGGCCCAGAAGTCCCGCGGTATCCTAACCGCAACAGACTTGCAGATGCAACGCAACGTCCAGAACATCTCGGCGCGGCGGTTCGCGAACGGGGTTTCGCGGCCGACGACCGCGTCCCATCGGCGGGTTGCTTTCTCGCCCGCGTCGACCCCCTGAACGTGGACTCCCGCCTCGCGGCAACGGTCCACGACTCCGCCGCCGACGCCGCACGCGTCGACGAACGTCATCGCGGGGGAGACGCCCAGTTCGCGCACCGCGCGCATGAGGCGTCCCGCCGTAAACATCAGGTCTTGGCCGGACCACTCCTCGACGAGCCGCACCTCACGCTTCGGCGAGACGTAGACGAGGACGTTCCTGTCCGACCCGAACCGCGCGACGTCGAGGCCGAGCCGCGGGACGTCGTCGGCTTCGGCGGTTAGGCAGGATTCGAGGTCGGCTCCCGTGATGAGCGAGTCGGACGCCCCCGACGGGAAGTCGCCTTTGACGCGCGACGCGTACTCGTCGGGCGTCGCTAACCCCTTGCGCACACGCTCGCGGAACTCCTCAACCCAAGCCTTCGTCACCGCTCCGGGGTAAACGTCCGACCCGCTGACGACGTTCGGATGATCCTCACACGACAGCGTCACGACGCGGAAAGCGGGGTCGTCGCATATCTCGCGCGTTTTGTGCGCGGATTGCGTCGGGTTGAACAGCACGACGAGTCGCGAGCCTTCCGACGCGAGCATGGCGTTGATCGGCTCCCACGCCCACGGCTCGACGCCGACCGCTTCGTCGATGACGACGAGCATCGCCGGGCCGTGGCCGAGGTGTAGCGATTCCGGCTTGTCGGCCGCTGCGATGCGCACCCACCATTCATCGCCAGCCGACCACGACTCCGCGCCGAGCTTCCCGCCGAGCGGCGTCCGCGCCGTCGCGAAAGCGGCCCGCACCTTCGCCCACAGGTTGACTTTGACGGCATCGTACTTCGGCCCCATGAGCAGGACTTTCGCCCCCGGATGCGTCGTCGCGTACTCGGCGATGAAGTCCGCCGCGGCGTGCGTCTTCCCGGTCGAGTGCCCACCCTTCGACGCGACGCGCGGCGACGCGTGTAGCGCGCGGTAGAGGTCGGCCTGTCGGCTCCAGTACGTCCGCCCGAGGACGACCCGCGGGAACCACAGCGGGTCCGCGGCGATGCGGCTACGGATCTCGCTTGCGGTCGGCGTCATCGGCGCGCATGAGGTCCGCGAGGCTGTTGCCGGCCGGCACGTCCACCTTCCGCTCGCCCCAGTTCTCGACGTCGAGGCAGCCGAGCCGGTGCCGGAGGACGTTCGCGGCGGGGCCTTCGACCGCTCCGTCGAGGGCCTTCCGCTCCAAGGCGGCCTGTCCCTTCCCGACGGCGATGTCCCGATCCTCGGCAAGCTGTCGGTCGTCCTGTTCCCACGCGTGCCACGTCGAGCGCGCGATACCGGCCTCGGAGCACGCGGCCCGGAGCGACAGCGGGGCGACGGGGTCCGCGACGAGCGTGAGGACCTTGGCGACGACTTCGGGCGTGCGCTTTGATGGACGGCCGGTCATGGCGCGGATTGTAGCCGACGGCCGCGCGCGCGTCGTTCGGAAACCCACCGACGCCGTTTGTCGTTCGCCGACGCCAAATGTCGTTCGGAGGGGGTCGCGGGGGTTCAGGGGGAAACGGGGCATCCTGCGTGCGCTTCCGTGTGCGCGCGCGCGTTGCTGTAATAACGCGCGCGTGTGTGTGTGCGCGCATGGGCCGCACGCACAACCCCCCGAATCCCCCTGAACCCCCGGAACTCATGACTCCAAACGCCAAAAACCCGAAGAACCCGAAGTTGTCCGCCTGATGAGGTAACCACCAACGGGGCGGTCAACGGCGGGCATGAGGACCCGGCGCGCGAAGGAGACGACCGATCCGGCGCCGTCCTTCGCAAATATTGCGGGGAACAGTCCTGCGGTTTTTGCGACTTCGGCGATGTCGCGGGCTTGCTTCTCCATGCTCCCGAAGCGCTCCGCCCATGCCGTGACGAGGAGCGCGAGGTCCTCTTGCTGCGTGTCGGCCCCCTTCCTCCAGTCGCGCGCGTTGCCCATCCACTCGGACCCGGCGAGCATCCCGCCGAGGGCTTCCGCCCACGCTTCGAAGCCGCCCATGCGGACCTTGCCGGGCGGGCGGCGCAGGCCGAGCCACGTCTGAACGACGCCGAGCAAGGCCCCCCAGATGCGCCTACGGTTCGTCCTGAGCCACGCGGAGAGGTCCGGGTGATCAAAGTCGGTCCGATCCTCCGGCGCGTCCGTGCGGGGCTGTAGGAGGATTGGGACGGTGCGCTTGACGAGCTCTCCGGTGGCGCGGACGTTGTTGCCGGTCATGACGACGGTGCTGCGGTTCGGGTAGGTGGCGAGCTCGGACTTGCCGAGGACGCGCCCCTCCCAGACGGCGGCCGTGGCGAGAGCGGCGAGGGAGGCGGAGTCGAGGAAGTCGCGGAGGTTGTCGAAGAACAGGATCGGCTTGCCGCGGGACATGGCGGCCGTGATGCGCTTCTCCGTCTCCTCCTCCCGTTCGGAAACTTGGATCGCCGGGGTCGGCTCGCCGACGATGATCTGGCCGAGCAGTTCGACGAGCTTCGTCTTGCCGGTGCGCTCCATCGATGAGTGGATCAGATGGAACGGCACGTTGCCGACCGCGTGCCGGATAATCGGGGTCAGGAGGAGTCCGACCATGTTCATGCGGGAGGCGTCGTCCTTGAAGGGGAAGTCGACGAGCGCGTCCCAGATCGCCGCCCAATCGTCGGTCGGCCGCAAGCCTTGGAGGTCCTCCGGCTCGTCGTAGAAGATCCCCGCGTCGTACCCGGGCGGGGAGAGCGTCCAGTCCGGCCGGTAGACCGGGAACGGCGTCAGCATGACGAGGTCGCGGACGTTGCGATGCGCGCGGGCCGCGTCGGCGACGAGCCCGCCGAGGTCGCGGGACGAGGCGACGAACCGGAGCTTGTCGCCGGGCGCGACGCGGGCGGACTCCTCCCCGGCCGGGGCCGGCTCCGCCTCGCCGGGCTTGGCGGCGAACAGGGTGACGAACGAGTCCACGAGGCGGCGCGTCCCGTCCGAGGTCAACGGCTCGAAGCGGCGCCGACCCGGCTCGCCGACGATGGTCCCGACGTCGTTGCCGCGGCGGTAGAGCGTGCCGTCTGGGATCGACGCGAGGACGCGGGACGCGAAGTGGTCGGTCCCGACGCAGACTTCGCCTCCGCCGTAGTGGTGTTGTCCTGGGATCATCACGACGGGCTTGCCGCCGCACGTCGATCCCGCCGACCGGAGCGCGCGGAGCTGGCGGCAGTAGGTCGCGAATCCGCGCTCGGACGGAACGGCTTGCATCAGGTCGGCGAGGAACGAGAGCGGGACGGCGGACACCTCCCGCTTCATCGTGGTCCCGACCGTGGCGATGTCGGCGTCGGGGCCGAGCCGCCGCATGATGGCGAAGATGGTCCGCTTGTCGGCGGAGGTGAAGTCGTCCGGCTCGACGTCGCAGGACGCGAGCAGCGACGG
>Ga0075163_10011977_pt1 | contig 11296 bp, 6 predicted proteins | sample JI1023141ADNA_FD_71478 | JGI IMG/M metagenome (GOLD analysis project Ga0075163, IMG submission 71478) | Wastewater effluent complex algal communities from Wisconsin, to seasonally profile nutrient transformation and Carbon sequestration -... | ecosystem: Engineered > WWTP > Effluent > Algae...
AGTTGTGTACTTTGGAGTAAACATAAATTGTGTAGGTAAACCTGGCACACAATCCATTTTAACTCTAAAGTGAGGCAAATAGAAACTATGTATTACATCTAAAGCCCCTAATTTCACCAATACTGGTCTATCTTTTACTAAATAAATATCATTTGGATAAACATCGTCTTGACTTTCTTTGTTTTCCCATAAAATACCTAATTCATTTGGTAAATTATATTTAGCATTAAAATCATTTATGTTTTCTTCAGAAATTTCTCTTTCACCTAGTTTACCATCTGCTCCAGGATATCTAACTATCCAAGCAAATTGCTTTCCAGTAACTTCAAAAACAATAGGGTCTTTTCCTTCTAACTTAGAAAAATCAAACAAATCTTTCCAAACACCAATTCCTTTAAATACTAAGAAAACTAAAACAACAGCTGGAACTATAGTCCAAACCATTTCCAACTTATTGCTATGTGGGAAGAAATAAGATGTTCTGTTTTTGTCGTATCTATAAAAATATACGAAAAAGAATAATAAACTCTGCGTCAATATAAAAACTGCCGTAGTGATATATAATGTTATATCAAACATTTCATCTAGCTTATCTCCGTGTACCGATGCCGATTCTGGAAGTAATCTTGGTGCTAAACTAGTTGTAGTTAAGAATAATAAAAACATACCTACTATGTAAAAAAACATAGCCATATATGCATTTACTTTAGTTGCTTTTATATAGTCTTTTTTTTGTCCATTTTTAGCTATTGCAGATAATTCTATTGTTTTAGAAACATAAAATATTACTAAAAAGAATAAAAATAGAGCAAATATGGATAATAATGTCGTTGTTGTCATAATTATTAATAATCAAAGTGATGGTGTAAACTTTCTTTCAAGAACGGATCTTCCGTTACTTCTAATTCTTTATCATTTAATGTGGTAAATACCACAAATAAGAATAATCCTAAAAATCCTATAAAAATAAAGATTTCTGGTAATCCTATTGTTGCTAAGTTGGTCGCTGCGTGCTCTTCACCATGATTGCCATGCGATTCTGCTGCTGCTGCTCCGTGTGCTGCATCGTGATGTTTTTCTTCTGAACTTTCAGTGTGCCCTGTTACTGGCGCTGCTGTTTCTGTAGCAACTTCTTCTACTGCATCTGTTGCAACTTCTTCTACTGCTCCTTCTACGTTTTCTATTACAGTAGAATCTGTAGCCGCTAATTCTGTCTGTTCTGCATAAAGAACACTATTAGTTGATGCACTTGCATGGTGTTCGTCTTCTGTAGTATGGTGCGGAACGTTCATTGGCTCTAACATAATCATACCATAAAAATCTAAATAATGACCTATGATAATTAAAACTGCAACAAATGAAACTAACTTAAAGTTTCTTTTTGCAGATCTTTTTAATATTAATAAGAAAGGTGCTACGAAGTTTATAACTAAATTAAAAAGTAAAATAAACTTAAACAATGGAACATCAAATCTTTTTTGAAACCAAATTGTAGCTTCAGGTATGTTTGCATACCAGATTAACATAAACTGAGAGAACCATAAATAAGTCCAAAACACACTAAAACCAAACATATACTTAGCTATATCGTGTATGTGGTTTTCATCTACATGCTCTAATAAACCTTTTCCTTTTAAGTAAATAAGTATTAAAGCCATCAAAGACATACCAGCAGCAAAATAACTCATTAAGTTGTACCAACCAAATAAAGTACTATACCAATGTGGGTCTATTGACATAACAACCATCCAACTCAAAACTGACGAAGAAACTCCAAAAACTAGTAAGAATGCAGCTGCAATAGCTTTAGTATTAGAATACTGTTTTAAGTTAGCAACCTTCATAAACTTAGTGTACATCAATCTTGCAAAAAATGCCCATAAGAAATAAAAACCAATAACTATTATAGCAAAGAATGTCGGATTTAAAAAAGTCGCTTTCCCTTGTACTATTAAATCAGCTTTACCATGTTCAGATGTCCAGTGACCATATAAATTATGCCAATCAAATAATACTCCTAATGTTATAATTATCATTAAGAAAAAAGCAATGTATAGGAACTGACCCATCGCCATTGGAATTCTCTTTAAAACCGTTTGCCACCCAGAGTAACCTAAATGGTGAGCCGTTATAAAAAACACTCCCGTCACAGCTATTCCTGCAAAATAATAAGTGTTTAATAACAAGTTAGACCAAAATCTAGCATGTTGGTTAAACCCATCATTCCAGAAAAAAGCCCATACTAATCCAATTACACCTAAAAGCATCATTATGCCAAGGTTTAATTTCATTTTACTGTTAAATTCAAGTTTTTTAGACATATCAATCAATTATTTTACTTGTAATATTTTAAATGTTGTTCTTCTATTCATTTCAAACTGCTCATCAGTACATTCTTCACAAACTACTGCTGGCATAGTTTCGCCATATCCTTTTGCTACCAACTGAGATTCAGCAACTTTTTTACCTTTTAAATATGCTACCACAGAAGCAGCTCTTTCTTCCGAAAGTTTTAAGTTTTCAGCATCATCACCTCTTGAGTCTGAATGTGAACCTATTTCTACAATTATTCCTTTATTTGCATCAAAAAAAGCAACTAATTGATCAAGTATATAGTATGATTCCTTCATTAAATTTGCAGAACCTGTAGTAAAATAAATTTCTGGTATATTTATTTCTGCACCTTCTTTAATTTCTACGGTTGACATATCCATTACGACTTTACCATCTTCACTTTTATCCATTCCTTCACTTATTCCAGCTAAGTTTTTGATGTAGTGAATAATTTTCCATCTATCTTCTGGGCTAACTTGCGAGTAGTAACCACCCATCATGTTTTTACCATAAGAAATAGAATAAAACATATCTCCATCTGTTAAACCGTGCAAACGACCGTTTTTATCTGCTGGTGTTTTAAAATTTGGTGGCACAGATACAAATGGACCATCAGAACCATCTTTTCTTACTACAATGCTTCCATCTCCTTCACCTTCTTTACCATGACAAACTGCACAATAAATATCAAACTTTTCTTTACCACGAGCTAAAACAGCTTCTGTTCTTTTGTATGGATTTTGAAGCATATCTTTAGCAAGTGCTCTTTGCTCATTATCGATAGCTGGATTGTTGATTGGGTTTTCAAAATAATTTTTTGAAAGGAAAGAATTCAACACTCTTTCGTTGTTTTCAAATTTTGACCCATCAGGAAAAGCACTTCTCGAAATTGTTCCATGTTCTGGAAGTCTAGCCGAAATACTATCTCCATTTTGTGTTTGGTGGTGTACACTTGAATAAGTTTCGTATGCATTAGAATATGTCATATCTGGCATATATATCCATCCAGGATTATCTCCTTTGCTTTGGCATGAAGTTGCAACTACGGCTACAATTCCTGCTAATAAAAGTATATTTAAAAATGATTTCTTCATTATAAAATCTTATTTTGTATTTATTAATAAACGTCTCCGCTTTCTACACGATCACTAAATTCTGTATTTCCACCTTCATTTAAAAGCTTAGCTTGGCCAACCCAATCTTCTCTTTCTATTCTACCCGGAAAACCAGTTAAAGATTCAATTGACTCGATACCATTATGACCAAGTTTTGCTATTTGAGCAAATGTAAATATTCCTATTTCATTTAATCTCTCTTCGTAAACTTTACCAATACCTTTAATTTTCTTTAAATCATCTTTAGTATCTGCACTTGCAACTCCTATTTCAGAAAAAAGTTGATTTTTCAATTCATCTTCAGATTTTTCAGATACGGCACTTTCTATTACAGCTTCAACAACCTCAACTTTTGGAGTTTCTACCTTTACGCTTGCAACTGGTGCTTTACTAGCCGACTCGAAAACAAATTCTCTTTCTATACTAGAAAACATTTCTCCATTTTCTTCAAATTCTTTTGTTTTAATTTCTGTAACATCAGAATCTTTCAAAAGTTTCGTAATGGTATCATAATCAGATTGAGTAGTAGTATCTGTAACTTCAAACACTAAAGCAAATCTATCATCAGTTATTCTATCGTCATAAATTCTAGGTACATAACCTGGAAACAATTTATTTCTTTTTAAATAAACCATTACCATTCCTACTGCTGCAAACAATACTGTAAGCTCAAACATAATAGGAATAAATGCTGGAAGTGCCCAAAAAGGCTTACCTCCAATATTTAATGGATAGTTTGAAACAGAAACCCAAGACATCATAAATAACGCAAGAGTTAAACCTGTAGCTCCAAATAAAAAACCTGCGGTGTGAAGCCTTGACCCTTCAAATCCTAACTCATTTTCTAAGCCGTGAACTGGAAATGGTGTAAGAACTTGAGTGATTTCAACACCCTTTTTCTTAAATGCTCTTACTGCATGTACCAATTTATCCTCATGATCAAATAAACCTATTATATATTTATCGTTTGCCATTTTAATAATTTTTATAATCATCCGAACAATTTCGGAAAAGTATCATTTTGTTAATTAATCGTTTGAAGCGTTTACGTTGTACTTCACATCTTTATACTTCATTCCTTCGGCACCACCAAATTTGTCTTCAAATTCAGAACCGTTTTCTTCTATCTGACGTTTTCTAGCCATAGCTCCAGATGAACTTAAAATTGCTTTTACTTCTGCTATTGCAATAACCGGGAAAGCTCTTGCAAATAATAAGAACAAGGTCATAAAGATTCCTAAAGTACCTAAGTAAATAGCAACATCTACCCAAGATGGTAAGAAATATAACCAACTTGAAGGTAAGAAATCTTGGTGTAGCGAAGTAACAATAATTACAAAACGCTCGAACCACATACCTACGTTTACTACTAAAGATAGTGCAAAAGAAATCCATAAACTTCTTCTAATTTTCTTAAACCAGAATAACTGAGGCGTTATAACGTTTGCAGACATCATTATAGCATAAGCCCACCAGTAATCTCCAGCTGCTCTGTTGAAGAATGCATACTCTTCATATAAATAACCAGAATACCAAGCTGTAAATAACTCTGTAATATATGCAACACCAACTATAGAACCTGTTAATACAATAACTTTGTTCATAGACTCAATGTGTGCTAGGGTAATATAGTTTTCTAATGCTAATACTTTTCTAGTTATTAAAAGTAAAGTTTGTACCATTGCAAACCCAGAAAAAATAGCTCCTGCTACGAAATATGGAGGGAAAATGGTAGTATGCCAACCTGGTATAACAGATGTAGCGAAATCGAAAGATACTATGGTGTGTACAGAAAGTACAAGTGGTGTTGCTAAACCTGCAAGAATCAAAGATAAAGATTCAAATCTTTGCCATTGTTTTGCTGTTCCTATCCAACCAAAGCTTAATGCATTGTAAATAGCTTTTCTAACTTTTCCTTTAGATCTGTCTCTAATAGTTGCAAAATCTGGCATTAAACCTGCATACCAAAATAATAATGATACAGTTAAATACGTAGAGATTGCAAATACATCCCAAAGTAAAGGAGAATCCCAGTTTACCCACAAAGGACCTCTAGTGTTTGGATAAGGCATAATAAAGAATGGCACCCAAAGTCTTCCCATATGTATTAAAGGGAAAAGAGCGGCACAGACTACCGCAAAAATGGTCATCGCTTCTGCTGCTCTGTTTATACCTGTTCTAAATTTTTGTCTAAAAATTAATAGTACTGCAGATATTAATGTACCGGCGTGACCAATACCTACCCACCATACGAAGTTGGTAATATCCCAAGCCCAGTTTACGGTCTTGTTTAATCCCCATACTCCAATTCCTTGCCAAATAGTGTATAGAATAGCTATAACACCTATTGTAGCAAATAGTACCGATATGCCAAATCCTATAAACCAAGATAATGGCGGCTTTTGTTCTGTAGTACGAACGATATCATCTGTTATTTTGGTATAAGTGATATTGTCGCCCGTTATTAAGGGTTCACGTACTGGTGATTCGTAATGACTCATATATTTTTAATTTCTTAAATTAGGTATATTATGCGTTGTAATCGCCGTTTTTCTGGTTTCTAACTTTTACTAAATATCTTACTGAAGGTAAAGTATGTATTTCTTCAATTACTCCAAATGCTCTTTCATCATCCCAAGCTTTTGTTACTTCACTTTCTTTATTGTTTGTATCTCCAAATGAAATGGCATGTGTAGGACAAACTGATTGACAAGCTGTAACGATATCGCCATCTGCCAATGCTTTGTTTCCTTTTTTAGCCTCCAATTTACTCAATTGAATTCTTTGTACACAAAAACTACATTTTTCTATTACTCCTCTTCCTCTAACGGTTACGTCTGGGTTTAACACCATTCTTGCCATTGAGCTATGCATACCTAATTTGTGCTCATCTGAAGAGAAAGATTGATCTCCATCAAAATCATTTGCTAAAATTGGTAGTATAAATTCATCATCTTTTGAGAAAGAATCTGCTGCTTGATAATCGAACCAGTTAAATCTTCTTACTTTGTAAGGACAGTTGTTTGCACAATATCTTGTACCGATACATCTGTTATAAGTCATTTGGTTTAATCCTTCAGAACTATGGTTTGTAGCTGCTACTGGACAAACGTTCTCACATGGAGCATTATCGCAGTGTTGGCACATCAATGGTTGGAAAACAACTTGTGGATTATCTTCATCACCTGTATGGTACTTATCTATTCTTAACCAGTTCATATCGTGAGCTCTACGAACTTCGTCTTGGCCTACTACTGGTACATTATTTTCAACATTACAAGCTACTACACAAGCACCACAACCTATACAAGAGTTAAGGTCAATAGCCATACCCCAGTGATGACCAGTTGTCATTTCTTCTAAATGCGCTCCACCGTAAACTTGAGATTTTTCTCTTTCTGGACTTTCTTCGCCATAAAGTGAGTTCATGTGTTTTTCTACCCATTCTTTTCTAGGTACCCACCCCAATCCTTCGTTCATTACGTTTCCGGCTGCTGCATTTACTTTGTATTCTTCTAAAGTAGTTTCTTTAACAATTAATCTCGTTTTTTCGCCACCTAAACCTTTGTGCTCTAGTCTATGCTCTTGTTGCATTACTGCTACTTGATATACTGAACCATCGTTTTTCCAAGCACCACCGTAAACTGAAGTATTTGCTTTTGCTATTCCATAAATAGATGTTCCTCTTCCTAAATCGTTATGAGAAACATTTTTTCTACCATAACCATAGCAAACTCCAACTACACCCATTGGTACACCTGGCAATGCTACTACTGGCAAAGTAATATCTTTTCCGTTTACTGTAACAGTAATTACTGCATAATCTTTGTTTTTATGATTATGTAATAATCCTTTTTCTTTTACCCAAGTTGGGTTAGCTACAAAATATTGATCCCAAGCTATTCTTGTAATAGGATCTGCCAATTCTAACACCCAAGGGTTGTCTGAAAGTGAACCGTCTCCAATTTTGCTATTTTCATAAAATTTAACTTCTATGTCGCCTGTTACTTTCGCTGCTGCTAATACTGCTGCTGCAGAAGCTGTCAAGTTTACGTTTGTAAAAGCACCTGCTGCATTGCCTGATGAAAAACTAACTTCACCATTATGTACTGTATTGTTCCATAACAATTCAACACTTCCATAAGCATTTTGACTAGCAAAAACGTTAGTGCTACAAGTTTCTTTTACGAAATCATACTCATCTACAGTTTCACCAGCAAAAGCCATTATAGTTTCAATACTATTTTTTGTATTATATAAAGGCGCTATAGTTGGTTGTGCAGTTGCATAAACACCATCTTGTGGTATTGCATCATTCCAAGCTTCTAAGTAATGGTGGTTTGGACATACATAATCTGCTAATAATGTAGATTCTGTGTTTCTTTCAGATAAATCTACTTTTAAAGCTACTTTAGAAAGTGCGCTTGTAAATTTTTCTGCCAAGAAATATGCTGGATTGGTATCCATAACAATTAAAGCACCAACATTTCCTGCATTCATATCAGTTAATAATGCTGCTAATTTTGTATCGTCACCTTGTTTTACGTAAGATGCTGAATTTATATCTATAGTAGTACCATAGTTTTCCAACATCATATTGATAGCATTTACTAAAAGCTGTGTGTCTTTAGAATTTGAACCTGAAACTACTAAAGATTTTCCTTTAGCTGCCCATAGTTCATTTGCTACAGTTTCTAATTTATCATTTTTGAAAGCTGAATCGCTTACTACAGTTTGACCTGCTTTGCCAGCTAAAAGATTGTACAATCTTACTACTGCTAAATCTTCTTCTGATGCTTTAACAGGTATTCTTAAATCTGCATTACTTCCCGACAATGTAGGAATAGATTCTATTTGTATATGTCTGTTTAATGCATTTACTTTTCTTCTTTGACCATAAGCCACAGAGAAAGATGTTGGGCTAACCCAAGATCCTAAAAAATCTGCCGATAAAGCAACAATTAAATCTGCTTTTTCGAAGTGGTAAGTTGGTAAATTTCTTTTCCCAAAGTTTTCGAAATTTGCATCTAGTAAACCTGAGTAAGAAATAGCATCAAACTGAACTACTTCTGTAGTAGGATATTTTTCTGTAAATTTAGCTAAAGCTCTTTTTGCAGATGGGCTAATGATAGTAGAACTTAATACCGCTATTTTTGAAGTAGTAGCTGCCAATTTAGATTGTATTTCTGCATTTACAGTTTTCCAATCTGAAGGCTTTCCTGCTTTCATTGGTGCTTTTACTCTATTGTCGTCATAAAGACTTAATAAAGAACCCATTACTTTTGGGTTTACACCACCACCAGAAACAGAAGACATTCTATTTCCTTCTAGCATAATAGGACGACCTTCTCTAGTTTTTACTAATACACTATTATAGTCTCCACCTTTTATGTATGCAGATGCATAATAATTTGGTACACCAGGAATTATTTCTTCTGGTTTAATTATATAAGGTATAGATTTTCTAACAGGCATTTCGCAACTTGCTGCTATAGCTGCTGCTGATACACTAAAACCTAACACTTTAAGAAAATCTCTTCTTGTAGATTTTTCTTTAGTTAAAGAATCTGACAAACCAGCCATTACAGGATGATCTAATTCGAACTCCTTGCTTGTTTGTTCAACTAAACCTTCTTTATCTTCTAAACCTAACCAATATTTTTTATCTGTTGCCATCTGTATTTCTGATGTTTAGTATTAAAAATTAAATTAGTAGTGACATTTTTGACACTCTGTACCACCTATGTCTTCTACTGTAACCGACTTATGCATTTCTTTCATTTTCTGCAATTTGTCATTGTCTTTGTAATATCCATTGCCTAAATCTACTTCTGTATTTCTATGGCAATTGATACACCAACCCATAGATAAAGGTGCATGCTGCTCTACTACTTCCATATTTTGGATATCTCCGTGGCAAGTTTGGCATTCTACTTTACCTACATTTACGTGCTGTGCATGGTTAAAGTAAACGTGGTCTGGTAGGTTGTGAATTCTAACCCACTCTACTGGCTTGTTTACCATATCTAAAACTGCTTTTACATCTTTTTCTGTAGCAGGTTTAGTTGTTTTGCTGTCTTTATCTTGGTCTAAGAATTTTGTGAAAACTTCTTTGTATTCTTTTGAAGTAGTTTTTTCTCTATCAAAATAAGTACCTTTTAATGGGTTGTAACCAATAGCTGCATATATTTTAGCTATCTCTTTTCTACCATGTTTAGGACCAGACTGTATCAATTTATGACAATTCATACATACGTTTGTAGAAGGTATATTTGAATGCTTTCCTTCTTCTGCTGAGCTATGGCAATATTTACAATCTATTTCGAACTCGCCAGCGTGCAATGCGTGCGAATATTTAATAGGCTGCATAGGTTGGTAACCTTGCTGACGACCTAATGCTATAGCTTGAACTGCAAGCAAATAGAATACTAATACAGTAGCCAATACTATTAAAGTAGTTTTTAAGAAACTACTTCTCCAAAAAGGAACACTTTCTGTTTCTGCTACGCCAGATTTGGCAACAGCTGCTTTGTTTAAAGTTTTAGTAATTTTAGAAAGTGCAAAAACCGCTATAAGCAATGCTACTATTAAAAAACCTAAAAGCCAATTTGCATAAGTTGATGTATCTTCTACTACCTCTTCTGCGCCTGTATCTTCAACAGCTATTCCTGCTGTAGAGTGGTCTCCATAATAAAGTATAGCCTTAATATCATCGTTAGATAAACCTAAGTTTAACTGCATAACAGATGGGTCGTAGTTTTGAAGCTGAACTGCATAAGGAACACCTGCATTTACTGGAGTATTCCAGTTTTTAATCCATTCGTATAGCCACTCTTCGCCAGATTTTCCGTCGAAAGTACCTACTTCTTTTTGCCATTTTGCGGTAACGCCTTGAATTTTAGGGCCAGTCATGTCTTTAACGGCATTGTGGCAACTAGCACAATTTCCTTTAAATAATTCTTTACCCTTTTTTACAAGTTCTAAATCTATATTTTCATCTTGTGCAAATACTGGCTGAGAGAAAGATATTGCAAGCAAGACAAGTACTATAAACCCTTGTAAATTAATCTGTTTTAAAGCTTTAAGCCAATTTAAAGTCATAGAAAAGTCATTTTTTAAATGAAACAATTGCAAATGTAAGTATTGTTTCTAAAATAAATTAACAATTTTTAGATAAAATTGAATCATTAGCTTATTTAGAATTGTTTTAAATAAATTGACTTGCTTATAAATTTTAGTATCGTTTTTTATGCTAATTTGTTAAGTTTTTTTTAAAATCTATTTTTTGGCGAGGCAATAAATTAAATAATTTGGAAAGAAAAAGTATAAAACAGCTTAAATAATATTGGATTTAAGTTGAAATAGGTAAAACCTGTTTTATGGGCTGTTAATTTTCGATTTTCAGTTTTATGTTTTGTAACAGCACACGATTGTCTTTGAAAGGATAGATTTTTTTAATGTCTGTCTATTTAGAATTTTCCATTTGATTTTAGGTGTTTATTTTTTGCCACGAATGGTTTTTTTGTATGAGCTAGTAGCTTTTATTTAGTTTTTTTTACCACGAATGCACGAATGTTTTTTTTGCGACTAGTCTGGTTTTTGGATGTTGTTTTTATGCCACGAATGATTTTTTTGTTTACGGCGGTGGCTATAAGTAGTTATAAAAAGTCTCGCTTTGCAAAAGCGCGCCATTGGTGGATAAATTAAATAATTTGAAAAGAAAAAGTATAAACCAGCTTAAATAATATTGGATTTAAGTTGAAATAGGTAAAACCTGTTTTATGGGCTGTTAATTTTCGATTTTCAGTTTTATGTTTTGTAACAGCACACGATTGTCTTTGAAAGGA
>Ga0075163_10011979_pt1 | contig 11295 bp, 9 predicted proteins | sample JI1023141ADNA_FD_71478 | JGI IMG/M metagenome (GOLD analysis project Ga0075163, IMG submission 71478) | Wastewater effluent complex algal communities from Wisconsin, to seasonally profile nutrient transformation and Carbon sequestration -... | ecosystem: Engineered > WWTP > Effluent > Algae...
CGATTCAGGCCAAGCTGGAGAAGCAGCTGAGGGCGGATCTGTCTGGAATTCGCGTGTATTTCGGGACTCAACCAGCCAAAATCGGCGCGCAGATGTTCACTGTTGGCTCAAACGTCTACGTCGCGCCGGGCCGGTTCCAACCGACGACCGCTGCGGGCGGGCAATTGCTAGCGCAGCAGTTGAACCGGGTGGTACAGCAAAGCAGGGAGCAGGGGGCGATCTCCGTCGAGAGTGCGGGGAAGCTGGCGAATACGCGTGAGCGTCGCTCGGTCGCTAGCAGCGGTGAGCATGATGCTTCCTTTGCCAACACTCAACCAGGCAAGGGATCCGAAAATACGCATTGCTACTCCTATGCTTTGTTCGGACTTCGGAGAGCGGGCGCTGGATCGATAATTCCCATTCAAAGAGCGGAAGCGGAAGCGAAAAAATACGAGTTTCCGCTGGAGCCGAATGCCAAGGCAGAAGCTGTTGAGAGAAATTTCCCCGAAAACATAGCCTTTAGCAACAGTCTAGATGTTGCCAAAGAGATCCTCAAACGCCCGCAGGAAGGGTGGACAAGGTTCACGGTCGGTGGGTGGCCAGTGTATCATTCCTCAAAGGGCTCTGAGGGCGTCAGAAATCCGGGGACGGTGTTCTGGACATACAACGACATAAGCGGGACGATAAGGATCGTCGCCATAGGTGCGCATGAGGGTGAGGGTAACGATACTTATAGGCTTAGATGGTGGGATCCTGATATCGTGCCTAATCTCGTAGTAAAACTAAAATCCAATCTAGACAATCCAGACGATCGAATCTACTCGGCGAAGGATGTGGAGCCGAGGAAGGCGGCGAAGGCGGCGAAGAAGAAGCCGCCAAAAAAGTAGTAGCGGTGACAAGCGAAGCGGCGACGGTATTGCCTTTCCTCCACTTCGTCTGCAAACCCGCGTAATTTGGCCAAAGCGAGCAGGATGACTTACTTCGTTCTAAACTAAATGGATCAAATGCCATGCGAGTTCCGCTAGTCCTTCCGTGGCGGCAGAGGGCCGCCGAGCTGCTCCACATCGGCCAGGTCTGCAGCCGCCCCGCAGCCAGCTTGTTCTTGATCAGGAGTTCACGCGATAGAACCGAGATGGGCTGCTGGCCATAGTGCGACAGGACGCGGGCGGGCCAGGCTTCCGCGAAAGAAACGCCTGAGACGCTGGTCAGGATGTCGATGCGAAGCGGCGGCACTCCCATCTGGAAGACGACGTCGGGCGCTGCCAGATCCGCGGCAGAGAGTTCATGCAGCGGGGCGCCAAAGCTCGCGAGGGCTGCATAGACGCGCTCGGTATTTTCGAGCGGGGCGCGGACCCGACATCGAGATCTTTGGTCGCGCGGACATGACCATGCGCTGCCAGGGCGTGCGCACCGAATACCAGGTACTCAACCCCGGCGTCGTTCAAGGCGGCAAACAGATCGAGCCAGTCGCGGTTCCGGTTCGTCGGCATCGGGGTAGGTCTAGGCGAGGCATTCCAAGGTGAGGTCCCATACGGCGGCGATGCGCTGCTCCATGGTGGTGGCCTCCCACGCAGCGTCGGGCATGGCAGGTTTGTCGTTCAGCCGGACGAGTCGAGTGGTCATTACGGCACGGCGCTGCTCCGCATTCATCGCGCTCATCATCGCGCCAAATCGGGCAACCTGGTGACGGTTATACTTTTCAGCCCTTTCTCCCCCGACGCCTTGTTGGGGCGACACAACCATTGCATGGGGAGGCCGATAGCAGCCACCCCTGCCTCGATCTGCTCGCCTGCACTGTCCGGGCGGCCGGGTCCTTGTGAGCGCGCGCTTTGTCAACCGCTCTTATCCTCTTATCGACTGGCCGGTCCGGTGGAGAGCGCGGCGTTTCTGGAGCGCATGCCTGAGCCGACGTGCAGGAAGGCAAACCCGTCCCCGTTTGGTCATCCGCGCAGCCCTTGGTACAGGTCCCGCGGTCGGGTTATGACCTTGGCAGACGGATCCGCAACGTTGGCGGCGCGCATCACGTCCAGCGCAAAGGTCGAGCACTGGCGGTTGATCAGGTTGTAGCGGTACTTCCCGGCTTGGTACTCTTCGACCTTGGCCAGCGCCGCCTGTGCTTGCGATGGCGCAATGTCGTACTCGCGCACTTTCACCCCGGGTCTAGTAAACGCCTCCTCGTCGGAATGAACCACTCCCTCCACCCCCGCACGCAGCTTGCTCAGGTCTCGCCTGGGGTCGTAGGCTCCGTAATGCGCCGGAGAGAATCCGTAGGTCTTCTTGTTGCCGTCCGGACAGACGATGGACACAAAGCTGTGACCAGCCAGCGGCTCTGGAAGCTTCGCGGCATCTGGATGTAGATACGCTCCGATGATCAGCTTGTAGCGGCCCGTGCGCTGCACGCCCCGCGCAGGCCGCGGCTTCTGGGTCACTGGTGCGCCCGCAGGCCGTCGCTGGACCAGATTGCTTCCCGGTCTGCTTCGGCCCGGATGTTTGGCTGCCAGCTTCCCTTGCTGCTCGGCCTCTTCCTCCAGTCCGGGATCGTGGACCACCGCGAGGCCGTTGCCGTAGGGGTTGGTCACCCGCCCCTGCGCCTGCTGCACCACGTGCGTCAGCTCGTGACCGATCAGCTGCTGCCCCACCGGGGTGCTCGGCTGGTACTGCCCGGGCGCGAAGTACAGGTCGGTCCCGACCGTGAAGGCCAGCGCTCCGATAGAGGGAGCCTCGGGCCCCACATGCACCCGTACTTTTGAGAAGTCGGTCTGAAAATATGACTCCATCTGGCTCTTGAGTGTGGCCGGGAGCTGTTGCCCGGCCCCCTGAGCTCGACCCTTCAAAAAGTTTGGCGGCGTTGGAAACGCATGCCCTGGGGACGCCCCGCGGGGCTGCACGACCGGACGATGTCCGGCCGGCACCCGGGCCTGCCAGCTGCGGATGGTCTCCGAGACGCGGCCCCCGGCGAAATAGGCTTGAAGAACTCGCGCTTCACTTGTGGGCCGCTTCATGGTGCTCCTGCTGAACTGATCCCAAGAGGTGCGGCCACATCACCCCCTGTGGGTAGGGGTAGCAATATGCCAGTACTCACTATACCTTGTTATTGCGTTAGGAAAAAGCACAATAATTCGAGCTAGATGAGCCTGGAGCCGCGGCGGCGGACTCCTCACCGATCGCGCGCGCCGAGCAACTGCGCCGAGCAACTGCGCCCTTCCCGTCCCGCTCGGCTAATTAGACAGCCGTGCACGCTTTGGGATCAGGGAACCTCCGGGGACGGTATTGCCCTTCCCTCACTTCTCCCCACCCTCCGCTTCCCCGCGCATCGCCTCGGCCATCTGGCGAGCCCGCTCCATCACCCCCTCCCCCCGACCCACCAACCGACTCGCCGAGCTGTCCGCTATCCCCAGCGCCGCCGCCGCTTCGCTTACCCTCCGCCCGAGCAGCAGCGTTGCCGTCGTCGCCGCCAGCCTCCTGGCCTCCACTGCTGGCCTCCGATGCGACCGCGAGCACAGCTCTTCCATCGCCACTCCCGTCTTGTCGCTGATCCTTCGGAGCAGTTCGTGCAAGTCGCCGTCCCATCTCCCTAGGCAACCAGCCGCGGCACGCATCCCCAGCTCAAAACGCATCCGCTGATCGGCCCCGAGCTGCGGCGAGCTGACTTCTATGGGCAGTCCGCAGTGCCGCCGGAGCTGCCGTCGCGCTTGCCGCAGCTGGGCGGGGCTGCAGGTCGGATCGCGTGCGTCGGCACACCGCTGGGTTACGTACTCGTCGAAGGCTCGCCGCCCTTGTTCGCTGCCGTTGAAGCCGGCCTGCTGCAGCGCCGGCTCTACCGCCAGCCAGTTCGGCGCCGGCGCAAGGCCGATCCAGGCGCGATGGCTGGTCCAGCTTGATTCCGCGGCCCGGCTGATCACTCCGGCGCGCACGGGGGTGTTGTGCAGGTAGGCCACCAAGGCGGCCCGGCGCTCGGTCGGCACCACGATCGTGGTCGCACGCTCGGAGAAGACCGGGCCGGTCATCCGATGGACGCCGTTAACGAAACGCGCAAAGGAGATGTGCAGGGGCTTGAGAAACCGCCAGGCCGGAGCGTGGCCGGCCCACATCGCCAGGTGGATATGGTTGCTCATCAAGGCGTAGACGCACAGGGTCCAGTCGCAGCGGGCCAGGGTCAGAACGGCCAGAAAAGCAATACCGTCCCCCAGCCTCGTGCTATGAACCCCGCATGCGCTTCTTCAACACCGCTGGCCCCTGCGAGCCCGACCGCCACTACATGCTGCCAGCGGCGCCGCGGCTCCCCGAGGCCCGGGGGCTTATCGACCAGGGCGGCTACTTCGTGGTGCATGCCCCCCGGCAGACCGGCAAGACCACCACGCTGCGCGCCATCGCCAAAGAGCTGGCCGCCGAAGGCCGCTACGCGGCGGTCTACTCAAGCTGCAAGGTGGCAGAGGCCGCCGGGGAGGATGTGGAGCAGGGAGTACGCGCGATCCTGGACGAGCTACGGGAGAACGTCAGCGCCGCGCTACCGCCCGAACTGCACCCCCCGCATCCCTGGCCCGATGCACCCGCGCTGACGCTGTTGCGCCGCGCCCTGTCCGCGTGGTCCCATCACTGTCCTTTGCCGCTGGTGCTGTTCCTGGATGAAGTCGACGCAATGGTCGGCCTGACCCTACGCGCCGTGCTGAGCCAGCTTCACGCTGGCTACCCAGAGCGGCCCAAGCTGGCCCCCTGGTCCGTCGTGCTGTGCGGCTTACGCGACATCCGTGACTACCGCGACGCGGCAGGGCAGGACCCCGCGCGCTTTGGCTCGGCCAGCCCGTTTAACATCAAGCTCGACTCGCTGCGCTTGGGGGACTTCAGCGCAGCGGAGGTGCGGGCCCTGTACAGCCAGCACAGCGCCCAGACCGGCCAGCCGTTCGAAGAAGCGGCGCTCCTGCGGGTGCTGGAAGTAACCCAAGGCCAGCCCTGGCTGGTCAACGCCATCGCCCAGGAAATCATCAGCAAGATCGGCGTCACTCCACCGACTCCGATCACCGCGGACCACGTCGAGCAGGCCAAAGAGCGGCTGATCCTGAATCGCGGCACCCACCTGGACTCGCTGGCGGCGCGCCTTGGGGAGGCTCGGGTGCAGCGCGTCATCGAGCCGGTGATCGCCGGGGACCTGCGCGTATCGAGCGCCTACGAGGACGATGTCGAGTACGTACGAGACCTGGGTCTGTTTGCCGCGGGCCGGACGTTGCAAATCGCCAACCCAATCTATCAGGAGGTGATCGTCCGCGTCCTGGCCGCCGGCGTACAGCGCGATATCCCGGTGGACCCGCGCAGCTTCGTGCAGGCGGACGGCCGGCTCGACCTGGGGCAGATCCTGCGGGAGTTTACCGCCTTCTACAAAGAGCACGGCGAGCTGTTGGCCGGGGACCTGAGCTATCACGAGGTCGCGCCGCAGCTGGTGCTGATGGCCTACCTGCAGCGAGTCGTCAACGGCGGCGGCTATGTCGCGCGGGAGTACGGCATCGGACGCGACCGCATCGACCTGCTGATCCGCTGGCCCTACACCACCCCGGAAGGCAAGCGCGAATGGCAACTGGAAGCCCTGGAGCTTAAGGTATGGCGGCCCAAGCAGGCGGATCCTCTGCCGGCGGGGCTCTTGCAACTGGACGGGTACCTTACACGCCTGGGTCTGTCGCACGGGGCGCTGGTGATCTTTGATCGTCGGCCGAGCGCGCGCAGCCTTGCGCAACGGGTACGCCTATCCACCCGCAAGACGCCAGCCGGACGGGCCGCCGCGGTGCTGCGGGCCTGAAGAATTGGACCTGGCGCGATTGCGCCGCGCAGTAGTCGAGTCGGGAAAAGTCGGATGGGGAACCTCCCGGTGGCATCCCAGTATTGAGTTTCGGCATACCGCTGCTTCCCACTCCGGCCTATCGGGGATAATCGGGGACCAAAAAGAGGCGCGAAAGCCCGGTTGCCTGGTTCTCGCTCCCCAAATCCCAAAAATTACGCTAAGATAGAGCCTGTGCACCTCTTACCTGCCACCGCCAGGTCGCCCCGGGAGAAGACCTCCATCTCCCGGTCCTTTGCGCGCCTGGTCCGCTGGATCGCCCAAGCCGGCGGCCAGATCGCCCCCCTTGCCCTGACTCGCACGCCACCCTGCGGCCGCGGCATCCACGCCACCAGCCCCATCCCCGCCGGCTCCGCCGTCCTCCGCATCCCCCGGAGCTGCCTGCTTACCACGGCCGCGGCGCGCGCGTCCGCCATCGGTCAGCAGATCGTCGCCGCCGGCGTCGAGCCAGAGAGCAGCCACACCTGGCTCGCCGCCTACCTCCTCCAGGAACGACACGCTGTCCGCTCGGCTTTTACACCCTACCTGAACCTTCTGCCGCGCGCGCTCTCGTCCTACCTGTCGCCGCCGACAAGAATCCGCCGCCGGCTGCCGGAAAACGCGGCGCCCGGCGTTGTAAGGTGCCGGGCACCGCGGATGTCGGCGCTGATGCTGCTGACGGAAAGCGCAAGGGGTCGGCAAGGGCCAGACGGGCTTGAGGACATGCAGCGCGGGGCCGGCAGGCGTTGTAGGCACCCGCCCAAGCCCCGCAGGTTTACGGCTTGGACGACTTCTTCTTCTCCGCCCGCCGCCGCAGCTTGTGGTCGTTGCGCTCGCGGGACTCCTTGAGCCGATAGGACTGTCCCTCGATACTCAGCAGCTCCGCCTGGTGGGTCAGGCGGTCGATGAGGGTGACCACCGAAGTGGCGTTGGGAAAAATTTCATGCCACTCGGAAAAGGGTTTGTTCGTGGTGACGATCGTAGAGACCCGCTGATAGCGCCGCGTGATCACCTCGAAGAGCAAGTCGGCGGCGCGCGCGTCGTAGCTGAGATACCCAATCTCGTCGATGCAGAGCAGTTTGGGCCGTGCATAGTGACGCAGCCGCTGCTGCAAGGCGTTCGAGGTGTGGCGCTCGGACAGGTCGGCCAGCAGCGCGCTGGCCGTAGTAAACAGGGCCGGCAGGCCACGCAGCACCGCCTGGTAGCACAGGTTCTGCGCAATCATGGTCTTGCCCACGCCGTTGGGACCCAGAAGCACCAGATTGTCCGCCTGGGGGATGAAGTCCAGACGGAAGGCTTCGTCGACGGCATCGCGGTCGAGCTTTTTGGGCCAGGCCCAGTCAAAGTCGGTCATGGGGCGAAAGCGGCCGATGTGCGCGGACTGGATGCGGCGGGCCAGGCCTCTGCTGGCCCGTTCCTGCTCTTCCCAGTCCAGCAGCGTTGGGACCCAAGGCTCGTGGCCGACCTGCTCCAGATGAGCCAGCAGTCCGTGCAGGCCCAGCGTCGTGGCGCGCTGCTGGAGTGATTCAGCGAGGGTCATGGCGGTCCTCCGGAGTCAGGGCGTCGTAGCAAGCCAGCGAGTGCGGGGTCACCGAGACGGCGCGCAGCGGCGAGTCGGGCGCCAGCGGCGTGCCCACCGGCGGCGGCAGACTCAGCTGACGGTGGTGCTGATCGAGCAAGACATGGACCGCGTGGACGTCCACGCTGGGCAGCGCGGCGGCGTAGACCAGGGCGGCCTGCAGCGGCGCGGCGCCAAAGAGGTCCAGCAGCCGCTTGAGTCGCACGATGGCGGGACCCAGCGCCTCGCCGCGCTGGGCCAGGCGCGTCAGAAACGCCTGGGCGGCGGGGGCCGCCTGCTGCAGCTCGCGCAGCGTGGCGGGCTCGCGCAGCTGGTGCTTCTGTTTGCGCAGCGCCTCGATGTGCGCCGCATCTTCGATCGTTGCGCCTTGCGCATAGCTGCGCGGGTGGACCGCGCGCTCCTCGGGACCCTCCAAGATGCGGACCAGGGAGTCGGTGGCCAGCACGGTCAGGGTCCGGCGCACGGTGGTGTGGGGGACCGAGTAGTCATTGCGGTCAAAGCGCACGTAGGGCGTCTTGCCGACGCGCACCTCGAGGCGCTCCTGGGTCGGATAGGGAGGCTGCGGCACCGGCCGGAGCAGCGGCTGCTCCCGCTGCCAGGCCGCCGCCACGGTCAGCGTGCGGTCGTCGGGACAGCGGCGCTGCGCGGCTTGTTGCTGACAGAAGGCCAGCGCCTGGGCATTGAGGTCCGCCAGATCGGCAAAGCTGCGCGCGGGGAAAAAGGAGGTCCGCAGATAGCGGATCGCCCGCTCCACACGGCCCTTCTCATTGCCGCGGGCGATGGCGACCGGACGGGGCTCAAAGCCGTAGTAGGCGGCAAAGTCCCACAGGACCGGATGGAAGCGGATCGCAGTCCCGACGCGCTCCAGCACCGCGGACTTGAGATTGTCGTACAGCAGCACCTTGGGCACGCCCTGCAAGAATTCAAAGGCGTGCTGGTGGCCTTGCAAAAACAGAGGCTGGGTCTGGCCCAGAAAGAAGCGCACAAAGAGCATGCGCGAGTAGCTGAGCACCATCACGAAAGCCCACAGACTGCGAGCGTCCTTTTCCCCGGGGTACTTGCCGAAGTAGGCCCAGTCCACCTGAGCTTCCTCCCCCGGCAGCGTCTGCACGCGGAGGTAGGCCTGCGCCGCGGGCCGCGGGCGCAGCTGGGACACCAGGGCGCGGAATTGGCTCGGTTTGCCGAGATAGCCGCGCTGCTGGACCATATGGTACAGCCGTGCGGCACTGAGGCTCGGATAGCGCTCCAGCGTCTGCTTGAGGAAGGGCACAAAGGGGTCGAGCAGACGCGGCCGGGGCGTCGGGGGCGTGGGCGGCGCCGGCGCTTGCAAGACCCGGCGCACCACCGAGTGATGCAGCTGCAGGTGCTTGGCGATGGCATGGGGCGTCCACTTCTCCTGCGTGCTGAGGCGGAGGATGTGGGCTTTGAGCTCGTCGCTGATCATGATCGTCTCCTTCTGGGGGCCAAGGTCTGGGGTCGCTCAGGACGGGCGATGCCGCGGTCGGCGGCGCAGCGCACAGAGAGATTCCCGGCGCAGATACACACTTTGGGCCCGCTGGCAGAAGTGGCAGCGGAGCGAGGCAGCCAGCCCGGCCAAGCGCGAGGAAGCTGCGAGCGGCTCCGGAGCCGCGGGCGGCGGCAAAAAGGAGTGGGAGACCCGAGGCAGGGAGCGGACAGCGCGTGTAGGGACATCGGATTCCTCCTGGGCCGGTTTGGCAAACACGTCGGCCAGGCCGGGATCTACCGGGTCGGCCCCCGCTGGGGGACCCTGATGCGTCACTTTCTGCAGGAGCCGCAGGCGATAGCGTTGCTGGCGAGCGGCATGATTGCGCCTCCCTTCGGGGGTCCGCTGGTGTCGGGCCCCCACTCGACGCTGGGACTCCCTCCGCGCCAGCTTGGCGCAGCCTGCGGCGCAGTAGATCTGTCCGCGGTCACACCCGCTACACACCAGCGCGACGCAGCCACAGCGGGCACAGCGGTACATGCGTAGCACCGATAGCTCCTGGCAAAGCCGGCAGCCAGTTGCGCTTGGCGAGGGAGGATGAATGTGGCAGGGTGCTGCGTGGAGGGCCGTGGGTGGTGCCATGGCAGCTCCTTGCGACGGGGCCGGTCTGCTCACTGGCCCCGTCGCTCTTGGGTCCTGCGTGTGCTCTACCACACGGGCGCGGTGAGCCGAAGAGCGCAGTGCCAGCTCGGGCGGGGGCGCTTGCGCTGGCCCTTCCTGCAGCTGGTCTGTCTGGGGAAATCAGGGGGAGGTAATAACCGACCTGGACAGGATGGATGCGCGCTTTGGACCGGCAGCTTCAGCGCCGACCTGGCGCGCTAACCGGCAACCGGAGCGCGGATTGGGGCCGGCGCCAACATCCTACCGGCACATCCCGCTGCTGTTCGACGCGTCCGAGCTGGAGCTCTTACGGGGCTCACTGGTCCTGGACCTGGTTCGCGAGCGCTGGGAGTCTCTCGCCCGCGAATACGAGCGCCTCTGCGACGGCGTCCCGGCCCTGCGCACACTCGGCTTCGAGGAGTTTGTCTGGGCGCGGCTGACCGTGGCCTCGCGGGTTTTCGGGATCACCCTCGCCGGCCGCAAGATGCAGGCCCTGGTCCCTGGGGCCGACCTGCTCAACCACCGGTTCCCGGCCGAGACCTGCTGGGGCTATCAGGACGTGGCCGACGGTTTCGTGATGACCGCGCTCCAGGGCTTCGCTGCCGGACAGGCGGTTCACGACAGCTACGGTCGCAAGTGCAACAGTCGCTACTTGCTGAACTACGGCTTCGTCCTTGCCGACAACCAGGAGAACCAGGCGCGGCTCACTTTCTCCGCACGGCGCGACGAAAAATCCTTCCTGGTCCCGGTCAACCTGGACGCGCCGCAGACCCAGCACATGTTCGCCTTCCTGCGCGAGCGTCACGGCCGACGCCGCACGTCCTGCCGTCGCCTTGAACGCCCGGCAGCCCGCGCCCTGGCAACCGCTTGCGAGCACGCGCTCAGCCGCTTTGACACAACGCTAGCCGAGGACGACGCGCTGCTCTCGAATGCCCGCCTCTTGATGAACCAGCGCAACTGCATCCTGATGCGCAGAGGCGAGAAGCGCGTCCTGCATTTCCTTCTTGAAGAAACGGGCCGGTATTGCGTTTCCTTCACCTCTCGCCAGCCTCCGCCGCCCCACGCATCGCCGCGGCCATCTGGCGCGCCCGTTCCATCACCCCCTCCACCTGACTCTTTGCCGACCACTGCAGCGCGGACGGGGTTGTTGTGCAGGTAGGCCCCCAAATCGTCCCAAGCTTGGGACAAGCCGACCCCGAACTGGTCCCGAGTCGTTCCCCGACCCCAAGTCCCGGCCCTTTTTTTGTCGCCGGTCTGCATGTCAAAGGCTCACCTGTCCATCGACAGGTACAGGAATTTTCGCAAGGGCGCCGGACAACCAAACGATCCGTAGCGGGGCGAAGTTCTTGCAAACCCAGGACTTGGGGGGAAGGCAGTTCCGTCTGTCCCGTTGTACGGTGAGCAGTTCCCTGTTTAGCCGGATTTCCAGCAGGAGAACATTTCATCAAGACTCTCTGTGCCCAGCAGAGCCGCGTCATACGCCTCCCTTTCACACGGAGTCATAGGTCATCTAGGGCAAGCTGTCTGACGAATTGGTTGAGGGCGGGCTTATGCGATCAGCCCCAACGAAAGCCAGCGTCTCGAATCGTTCCGCACCAAAGCCCGCGATTCTCAGGCACTTACGGCCGCTGCGAAATGATTGAATCGTCGTCACCGACGGTAGCATCCTCTCCTCCGACGATGAACGCTCCCGCCGAAAAGGACAAAGAATCAGGGGCTTATGGAGAGTGGTCCGATAGCACGGAATGATAACGTCTTCCGAGGGCGACCAGCCAGAGCGCAGACCTCGCCCAGCGAAAGGGCGGTCCGGGCAAGCTGGCTGCGTGT
>Ga0075163_10011980_pt1 | contig 11295 bp, 9 predicted proteins | sample JI1023141ADNA_FD_71478 | JGI IMG/M metagenome (GOLD analysis project Ga0075163, IMG submission 71478) | Wastewater effluent complex algal communities from Wisconsin, to seasonally profile nutrient transformation and Carbon sequestration -... | ecosystem: Engineered > WWTP > Effluent > Algae...
CGCCGCAAGCGCGGCGAGGAAGCCTGGAACGTCCATCCGCTGCTCGATCCCATCCTCGGGCGCACGCTGGGGGTGCCTCTGTTCCAAGAACAGAGCATGCAGGTGGCCATCGAAGCGGCGGGCTTCTCGGGGGCAGAAGCCGACAGCCTGCGCCGCGCCATCGGCAATGAGCGCCACCGCCACAAGCTGGTGGCCCTCAACGAGAAGCTGCGGGCGGGCATGGCCCAAGCGGGCATCGCCGACGCCGATGCCGAGCTCATCATCAAGCGCATCAATGCCTTCTCCAGCTTCGGCTTCCCCGAGAGCCACAGCACCTCCTTTGCCCTGCTGGTCTATGCCTCAGCCTGGCTGAAGCACCACCACCCGGCGGAGTTTCTGTGTTGTTTGCTGAATGCACAACCCATGGGTTTCTATTCGCCCTCCAGCCTCATCCACGATGCCAAGCGCCACCAGGTGGAGGTCCGCCCGCCCTGCCTGGCCCTGAGTGACTGGCAAGCGCGGATGGAGGGCGGCGCGGTGCGGCTCGGGCTGCGCCTCATCACCGGCCTGGGGGGCGCCGCGCAAAACGCCCTCAAGCTCGCCCGCCTCGCCGGTCCGTTCACCTCGGCCGCCGACGCCGTGCGGCGCGCCCACCTCACCCCCCATGCCTGGGCGGTGCTCGCCGAAGCCGGCGCCTTCTCGGCGTGGCTCCCCGAGCGCCGGTCGGCGATCTGGGAAGTGCTGCGTCTCGCAAAGTCAACAAGTCCCCTGCCCTTGGAGCCCGCCCCCGAGGCACTGGTGCTCTTCCCCGCGCTGAGCGCCGCCCAGCTCACCGCCGCCGACTACCGCACGTTGGGCGCCACCGCCGGCCAGCACCCCATGGCCCACCTGCGGCCCTGGCTGCAGGCGCGGGGCATCGTCACCGCCGCCGGCGTGGCCGAGGTGGGAGAGGAGCAGTGGGTCACGGTGGCCGGCCTGGTCATCGCGCGCCAGCACCCCGAGTCGGCCAAGGGCTTCTTCTTCATGACCCTGGAAGATGAGACCGGCTTTGTGAACATCATCGTGCGGCCCAAGGACTTCGAGCGGCAGCGCCAGGTGCTCACCCGGACGAGCATTCTGGGCATCGCGGGCCTGGCCATGCACGAGCAGGGCGCCCACACGGTCAAGGGGCGTCGGTTTTTCCCGTTGGATTCCCATGGGTTGGAGCCGCCCCGCTCCCACGACTTCCACTGAGAGCCCCGTGGATTACGGCTGGTAGCGGCGCTGAAACAACAGACGCACGATGGCCAACGACGCGGCAGCCGGCTGCCAGAACCGGTAGGGGGTGTGGCTGGCGAGGCCGTTGAGCCCCCGCAGGAAGTCGCGCACCTGGCCCTGCAACTGGGCCTTCATCCGCACACCGGCAAAGACCACGTGGATGTGCGGTGCCTCGCCGGCCGGCCAACCATCACTGCCCGGCTGGCGATACCAGGCCACGAAGCCGTGGGCGGCCAGGCGGTCGAGCAAGGCTCGAATCTGCGCCGTGGTCATACCCCGCACGCTCAGATCGGTGGCGGCGCAGTAGTCCAGCCCATCCGCCTGCCCGTCGGCCGCGTGGTAGCCGGCGGAGGCCGGGGCGTTGCCAATGGTCTGGGTAATACGGGCGGCCTCCACCCCGGCGCAGCGCAGCCGATCGGAAGCCTCGGGGTGGAGGCCCCGCGCCAACAGACCCCGGTGGGGACAGTCGGCCCAGCCGGGCGCCTCGGGGGTGGCCACCAGCGCCTCGTTGCAGGCATCGGGCGTCCCGCGGGGGGCCTGGAAGCAGCCATCCTCGCAGACGCGTTGCACAATCCACGCGCCGTCGCGGCAGCCCAGGATGTCCCCCTCGTGCTCGGCCGACAGCGGCACACGACAGGGCGGATCGCGGGTCAGGCCTTCCCGCGCGGCGCCTTCACCACACCAGGCCACCTGCACGAAACACACACACACCGGCAACAGACAGGCCGAGGGCTCGCCCGGCGCGCACCCTTCGGCGCAGGCCTCAGCCACCTGCCACTGTCCCCCGCGGCAGGCCAACAGATCCCCCGCATGGCCCGCCAGGGTCGGAATGACACAGCCGGCCGCCTCCGCGTCCGCCGCGGCCTCACTGCCACACCGCAGCGCCTCACCCTCGCCCGGGCAGGGGCAGACGGGCAGGCCGGCGTCCGGTGCGGCGGCGTCAGGCGCCGCGTCCAGAAGCGGCGGGGCGTCGGGCGACCCGTCGGCGAGGCCACCATCGTGCGCGGGACGAGCGTCGCGCACCACCTCATCGACCGGCCCCGCCTCAGCCACCGCCACCCGCGCATCGGCCCCACCCCCTGCGTCGGCCACGGCCCCATCGGAGAAGCGAGCGGCGCCCGCCGACAGATCTTCACCACAGCCCAACAGACCCAGGACCAGCATCAACCAGCGTGCGCGGCGGGCCATCAGAGGGCCTCCTGCGCCGCGAGAATGCCGCGGAAGTCCGCGTCAAAACTCATGAAAACGTCCTCATCATCCACCCGCAGAAGTGTCTCATCGTTGGAGCGCAGCGCACCACCGGTGTAGTTGTGTGAGCCGGTCCAGACGAGCTTGCGCCCGGCCACCCCGGCGTATTGACCGTCGATCAACAGATACTTGGAGTGGATGGTCCGCTCGCCCACCACCGGGAACAGCCGCACGTCCACCCCACCGCCCCGCAACGTCGCCAGCACCTGGTCGCCCGGATACGTGGGCGGGTCGTCGCGCACCACCGCCGTCACGCGGCAGCCGGCGCGCCGCGCACTGGCCAGGGCCTGGGCCACTTCCAGCCGCGCGTCGGTGAAAAACGCCATCACGAGGCGGATGCGGGCCCCCGCGGCACAGTCGGCATTGCCGATGATGCCCACCACCGTGTCGCCCTCGGCGCGAGGGTAGAAATAGACCCGAGTGTGATTGCCGTCCTCGACGTGGTAGTAGTTGAGGTTCTGCCGCTGCCGCGACAGATCGGTCCAATAGCCGCGATAGGCGGTGTGGAGCCCCGGATCATCGCGGACCACCACCAGGTTGTTGTGTTCGTGGAGCTGGGGGTTGGTCAGGTTGGCCGAGGACTGTACCACGACGTTGCTGGAACCGTCGGTCAAGCGGCTCAAGGTCATGAATTTGTTGTGGTTAATGCCGGTGCCCTGGCAGCCGCCACCGTCCTGACAGGGGCGACAGATCGTCACATGATCGGCGCCGAGGCCCGCCTTGAGGTCGGCCACCGCCGCCCAGTCGACACACCCGTCGTTCACATTGGTATTGCCCAACACGATGCGGACGTCCACCCCGCGCCGCGCGGCCTCGACAAAACCCGCGGCCATCCGCCGGCGACTGAAGGTGTACCAGGCCGCCCGCACCTCGCTGCCCGGTGCCGCCTTGGCCAGCAGACCCAGGATCACCTCCTCCAGGGCGGTGTCCGGGCTGCCATCCACTGGCGGATGGTTGAACCAGGCCTGCCGCGGCACGGTGGGCGGCGCGGCGTCCGGGGTCGGCGGCGGGCTGGTTGCCGCATCCAACGCCTCCGGGGTCCGGGCGTCCTGCGCCTCGGGGTCGCGGGGCATGGCATCCCGCTCGCCTTGGTCCAGCGCCCCCAGGCCCGCGTCGGCGAGCCCTGCCGCCGCATCGCGTGGAGCGCCAGCGCCATCGGTCTCGGCGTCCAGTCGGCCCACAGCGCCATCCGCTCGACCCGCAGTGCCATCCGCTCGACCCAAGGCGCCATCCGCTCGGCCGGCCGCAGCGTCCACCTGGCCCGCGGTCCCATCGAGCCGCGCCGACTCCTCATCCGCCGGACTACAGGCCAGCACCCCCACCACCACCAGGACTCGCCAGACCGCGTGCATCGCTTCGCCTCCCCACGTCCACTCTGCATGGCCGGCCCGGTTGGGGCAACGGCCGACGCGCGCAAAGTGGCGGTCCGGGTGGGCCGCGGCACAACTTGTCCGCTCCGCCGCGGTCGCAACCTGCTACTGTGCGCCGCGTGAACGACCTCCACCCCACCACATGGCGCGTGCTGCGGGCCCTGCGCGCGGGCGCTCGACTGTCCCGCAACCGCCACTTTGCGCTCTTTGAAGACCGCCACACCCGGCGAGCCATCACCTTGCACCGCTTCTTGAGCTCGGTGGCAGAGGACGTCCTCGCCCACGGCGAGGGCCTGGAGGTGACGCTGCTGGAGGCGCCCTTGCGTCCGGCGGACCGCTTCGCCTTGGAGATCCGGTTTCCGCGCCTGCACGGCCGGCGGACGGCCTACCTCAGCGCCTTTGAGCTGAGCCTGTTGGCCGAGGATGCCCCCGGTGTGGCGCCCATCCTGGAGGCTGCCCTCGGTCGCGCCCTGCCGGCCATGGACGTGCCGTCCGAGGACTGAACCTCACCTGCCCACAACAGTCCGCCTCAAATTGACATCAAGATCAAGGACTTCCGCCCCGGGAAGGCCTCATGGCTCGTCGAGCCCGAGCTTGCGCGCGTGGTACTCGTAGGGGAAGTACAGCCCATCGACGCGGCGATCCACCCGACCCGCGCGGTCGACGAGCACAAAGGTGGGCGACGTCTCCACCTTCAGAGCGGTTGCGAACCGGTCATCGGGATCCAACAAGGCGGGCGTGGACAGGTCGCGAGCGAAGGCCTCCATGACGTTTGCATCATCGCGCCCGACCACCACCGCGAGGCCAACGTCGCCCGCCCAGCGGTCGCCCAGGCGCTGAATGGTGGCCAACACCTTTTCGGTGGTCGGCGCCCACGGCGCCACGTACACCACGAGGCAGCGCGGCTCGCTGCTGCATGGGCGGGGCAGGTCGGGATTCGCGGTCTCCAGCAAATCGAGGTCGAGTTTTTGGGGGCGCAACAGCACGATGGACGCCGCCACCGCCACGGCCACCGCCGCCACCACCACCCACGGCCAGCGGGCGCGCGCCTGACCACCCATCGTCACCCTTCGGCGCGTCAGTGGCGTGGCCTCGCGCTGCTGCTCCAGCGAGCGTGCGGCCTTCGGCTTTTGACCCGGCGTCTGTTGATCGGCGCCACAGAACGCGCAGATCCGCACCCCGGCGCCCAGCCCCTTGCCGCAGTGCCAGCACGCCACGGTCAGAACATCTCGAAGTCGAGGTCATCGTCGAGGCCGTCGTCCTCGCTGAAGTCCTCCGTGGCCACCTGCTCGAGGCTGCACCAGTCGGGCGCAAACGGCCGCGCCACCAGGGCATAAATGCCGGTGGCATTGGCCACCAGAAAGGCCGTCGGCGGCGCGTAGCCCGCGCGGTAGTTGAAGTGAAACTGGAAGATCCCACCCGCCTCCAGCTCACCCTTCAAGGACGGGTCAAGAGCCTCGGCATCCAGGGCGTAGACCGACTCCACCCGGCTGTCGAGCAGGCGCTGAGCGTTGACGCGCTCCACTGGCTGGCTGACGCCGAGGGTGCTCTCCGCAAACGGGGCCTCGGTGCCATCCCCACGGATCCCTTTGAGCTCGCTGGCGGCGTACCAAAGCCCCTGCTCATCGAAGTAGCCCTGAGCGGTCATGCCCGTGCGAATCAGCAGCGCGCCATCGCTGGTGAGCTCGGCGCGGGTACACGGCTGGCCGGCGGGATCGAGGGGCACCCGCCGCCGCGTGCCGTACAGCTTGGCACGGTCCACCTTGGCCAGCGCAAATCGGGAGGTTTGCCCACCCCGCTCCACCACCACTTCTCGCGCCACGGATCCTCCCAGTGGGGCCTGAACCCCCAACCGACATGGAGCGCAGCGTTCCACGAGCAGGCGTTGGGCGCAAGGGGCCGCGCGATCTCGCCCCCACCGGCGTCTCACAAGATCTTGATTCTCAAGACTTTTTTTGCGCACGATCATGCTGCGGCCGCCACGGCGTTGTGGATGCTCATCCGCGATGGGTGTAACGGCCTGCGGTGCCCTTGAAATGCTCTACCCAGGCTGTCACTCTGCCCTCGGCGGTGACCAACCGTCGCTTATGTATGTGGAAAGCGAGGCTTTGCGATGGCGGTGCTCACAATTTTCAACCACGGCACGGGGTTCAACCGGGCCAAGGGCGTTGAGGCCAATGAAATGGTGGGGTGGCTGCACACCCACGTCGTGGGCAACGAGGCCCGCATCGACAACGCCACCCCCGTCGCGGGCAACCACATCATCAACGAAGGCCCCGGCAGCTCCTCGGGCGGCATCGCGCTGCCCTCCGAGGTCAACCCGATGACGGGCCGGGGCATCGACGACGAGGCCACCAAGTTTGGCAAAGCCCAGGGCGTGAAGCGCTCCGCCTTCGCCCGGGCCTTTGCGGGCCAGTCGGGCGGCGGCAAGAGCGCCATGGCTGGCAACATCTCGGGGCACGGCTGGAACGAGAATGTCCAGCGCACGGTGCAGATCATCCAGACCCTCAAATTCGAGGGCCTCTACGATGTAACACACGTCAACATGGTGGGCTGGAGCCGCGGGGCGGTGACCAGCATCCGCATCGCCAACAAGCTCTACGAGGTCTTCGGCAACGGCATCGTCTGCAACATTTTTGGCCTGGACCCGGTGGCCGGTCAGGACGCGGGCCTCACCATGCAGGACACCCAGGTCCTGCCGCCCTCTGTGCAGACCTACGTGGCCGTTCTGGCCATGAACGAGCAGCGCAGCAGCTTCGCACCCCAGGACATGAGCCGGATGCAGGTGACCGACCCTACGTCGACCACCACCTGCTTCCTGCCGATGCCGGGGGTGCACAACGAGCAGGTGATGGGCCGCTCCGGGGTCTCCACCGAGCCCCAGGCCAACATCAGCCGCAACCTCGCCTTCGCCTTCCTGCAGCACTTCGGCACGGCCTTCGACGCGCGGCCAGCGCCCGCCTACATCTCTGCCTCTGCCATGTGTGGCGCCTACGCTGAGGTGCGCCTCGGCACCCAGGGCGGGCAATACCACAACACCAGCGGCCTCAAGAACAAGATCGTCGGCCTGGGCCTCGGCCAGCGGGCATTCACCCAGCCCCAACAGATGGTCGGCTATGTGGCGGGGGGCGGGGCCAGCTACTGGGTCAATGAGCACCACCGCGCGTGCTTCAAGGAAGCCTACCCCGAGCTCTACCGAAAGATCTTCCGCAGCAACGGCGTGCGCGATAGCCAGCTCGAAGCGGCCGTCGGGGTCGAGGCCACCACGCCGCTGGGCCGCTCCCTCGTGGGCATGGGCTACCTGCATGTGCTCAACCACCGCCTGATGGTCCAGCTCGGCGCCGGCCGCTACGTGGGCCGGCCCAATGCCAACCTGTGGCCGGGCCACCTGCCCAAGTTCTGACCTGGGGCAGCCAGCACAACGCTGGCAATCCCTCCACAAAAACCAGAGTTGAATCAGCAGGTTACGACCTGCTTCATCCAGCCCGCGTCAGCCGGGACGGCTGGAGATGGGGCCGGGCTTGGCCGGACACGGCACCCCGTTATCTTGGTTGCGCCGCGGCGTAGTCCCACCCTCCGGGCCCTCCTCACCGCCACTGGAGGGATCGGCGAGCGGGGGTTGCAGCGCCTGCCGGCTGGAGGCACAGCCCGCGGCGCACAACGCACCGACCAACACACCCACCCAGGCCAGGCGCCTCACGAGACGCGCTCCCAGCCCTTCTTGATGTTGGCGGTCAGCATGCCTTCAGCGATGCCCTCGGCCGCCTCGAAGGAGGGTGCCAGGCGCACCTCCCGCTGGAGGGGATCTTTGCGGCCGGGTGAGTAGTCGCTGAAGTGCACCACAAAGGCCGGCCACGCGGGGTCCACCTGCTCCTTATTGCTCTTCCAGACCAGCAGCTTGCGCACCGCCATCACACCCTTGGTGGTCTTGGTATAAACCTCCCGACGGACGATGGTGCTCGGTGCCAGGTCGAGGCGCTCGGCATGCACCCCCAGCTCGGGCACCACCACCCGCTCCAACACCTGGGCCATCCGCACGCCCACGGCGTCGGCGTCCTTGTCTTCGCGCACGCGCACGAAGACCGGGTGCAGGATGCTCACGCCCGGCATGGGCCGGACCGGCGACCAGCCCTGGCCCTCGGCATACGTACACACCATGCGCGGGATGGGAGCGCCGTCGGCCTCCTCCGCCAACACATCGGTGACCTTCACCTCGATGGCGAGCTCGGGCCGCACGAAGCGATACAGAGCGCCGCTGTTGCTGGCGTGCCGGAAGGCCGAGGGCACGACCAGGGGCTGCACCCGCGCCAGCATCGCCCGCCGCGTTTCTGTGTCCATGTTGCCACACGAACCACAGATCTGATACTGGCCGTCCTCGCGGATCAGGGCCAGGGCCAGGCTGCGCAACAGACCGGGCTCATCGGCGCGCTCGGTGTAGCCGATGACCACTGCGTCCAGTGTGAAGGCGGGCTTGATCTTGTAGGTGCGCCCGTCCTCCGTGCGCATGACCAGGCCTTCGGCCTTGCCCGAGTCCACCAGCGAGGCATACAGGGCGCGCACCTGCGGGTGGCCCTCCACCTCGTCGGTCTTCACACACTGGATGCGCTTGCCGCCCTCGAGCACACGGCGCAGGGCGGCCAGTCGGTCGGCGTAGTTGTCCAGCGAAGCGGGCGTCTCGGTGTCCCCCCCCTCCAGCAGGTCAAAGGCCATGAAGCCCAGGCGCGCCACCTCCGCGTCGCGCTCACCCCCCATGGCCTTGGCCACATCGTCGTGGCGCGGGCGCCCACCGGGCCGCACCGCAAAGAGCTCGCCCGCCAAAATCGTCAAGCCTTTTGACCGCTTACCCAGCGTGGCTGCCTCCTTGAGTACGGGCACGTCGCCGTACACCACGCAGCCGCGGGGGTTGGCCAGCCAGGCTTCGCCGCCCTCCAGCACCAGAAACCACATCTCACCGTCGATCTTGGGGGAGACCAGCAGCTTGCCCGGTGGCGTGTAGAGCTCGATCTCCTCGCTGGTGAGGGCGCGGTAGCGGCTGGCGATCGACCGCTTGTAGCCCTTGAAGCGGGCCGCCAATTCCAGGTCGGTAACGCTGCCGCCCGGGGTCTGCTGGCCGGTGCCGAGGGGCCGAGCCTTCGAAGTGTCGTAGCGTGCCATCAGCCTTCCCCACCCGCCGCGGTCTCAGGCCGCTTGAGTTCCATGTTGCTCAGGTGCAGCAAGAGCATGTATCGGTCGCCGTCCACGCGCCCCTCCAAGAAGCCACGGTAGGGGGAGCCATTGGTGGAAAAGATCAAAGGATCCCGACCCTTGGGGCCAGCACCCACCATCACCATCGCGCCCTCGGCGGCCAGCTCCTTGGCCATGCCCGACAGATAATCGAAAGACAAGCCGTCCACGTGGCGCACCTGCACGGTGCGGGCGATGACAAACCCCCGCACCACCTGCTCCACCGGCAGCTTGCGCCCCGTCCACCGCAGCGCGAAGGCGGCGTCGTTGATGTTGGCTTCGCGGTCTTCGGGGCTGCGCCGCTCGCGCTCGTCGCCGTCCGGGCCCAGCACGATCTCCACCGTATTGGGCGGCGAGTAGAGCACGTCGCCGGTGGCCGACAGGTAGACGGTGTCCGTGCGTCCAATGCGGCGGCCGACCTGCTCCAGGTCGACCTCAGGATCACCGTCCACGAGCGCCTGACCGTAGTCCTCGCCGTAGCGCGCCTGCAGCGCTTCATGGGTGCCCGACTCAGCGGCGCCGAGAAAGCGGAGGAAGCGCACTTCCCGGCCCACCAACCCCGGGCGAGGCGTGGCTTCGGGCCGCAGGCCGGTGAAGCTCACCGTCGCGTCCCGGTTGGCCGCATTGCTGAGGTGAATCTTGCGGATCATCTCGACCTCGAGTTGAAACAACGGACGGCAGTTTGGCAGGGCGCAGCGCCCACGGCAACCACCTGGAGGGTCGTCCCGTCGGCGGCCTTTCGCCCAGGGCGGGATGCGGGCGGCCTCGGCCCACCTCCGAGGATCGCTCGGCAGTGTCCAATAACCCGTGTAAATTCGTATGCTTGGGCGCAGACAACCCCGACCGCGGTCAGAGGAGCTCCAGCTCCGTCAGGCGGGGACCCAGCACGTCCGAGAGCGTTTGCCGGTAGATCAGCGCCTGGCGAACCGGGCTGAAGAGCCCCAGATCGGCCAGGTGCGGCTCGTCGGGCAGCGCAGTGTCCACCACACCGGCCAGCACCCCCTCGGCCCAGGCGTGGTGGCGGTGCAGCGCGCGCTCCGCCAGGGCCCGCCAGTGGGGCAGCAGCCGGCGATCGAAGCGCGCGAGGGCATGGCGGACATAGGTGAAACCAAAGGCATCGTGGCCGGCCTCGTCCGCCACCAGGGTGCGCAGCACAGCACCGATGACCGGATCGGTACAGCGGGCCGCCAGGTCCGTCAGCCACGCCACCGAGAGGGTCTCGTTGATCAACAGCATGGTCAGGCCGGTGGCGAGCGCCCGCTGTGGGGCGGGGGCCGCGAGGAGCTCGGGGGGATCTTCCAGCGCCGGGGGATCGGGCCAGCTGGGGTGGACCCCCATCGCACAGCACAGGTCATGGCACAACCCGACGTGGCGCGCCTCGTCGCGGATGAGGTCCACCGCACCGGCATAGACCGCCACCACCTCTCCCGCCGCGGTCAGCTCGCTCAGAAAGCGCGTGAGGATCTGGAGTGAACGAAACTCGCTGTGAAGACGGCTCACCCACACGCCCTGCGCCCGCGCCCACAAGGCGGGATCGTGGCGGCCTGGATCCACCGCGTCAAAGGGGATGTCCGCCGCCCGCAAACCGAGGTGGAGGGCCTGAAAAACGGCCGCGCTCATGGCCGCAGGACGCGACGCATGGCCGCCAACCCGTAGATTTCGGGCCCCGCATTGCACGCCCCTCGATCACCAATCGACATGAGACCGCCATGAAAAACGGTGTACGCATCGCCCAGGCTGGCGCGCTCCCCAAAGGCCAGACGGACCGTCTGGGGGCCCACGGTCGCCTGGATGTCGTAGCCGGTGTAGGTGCAGCCCCCTTCCCAGGCCTCCTCGGCGTGGCACGCCTGGGCGCCGCGCTCGACCCGCATGGGCCCGTACCCAAAGTCGGCAAAGCGGCCCGGTCCCGCAGCGACCCAGGCGCTCAGCCCGCGCTCGTCGGTCACCAGGACGGAGCCAAAAGGCTCAAAGAAATCGCTATTTTGCGCCTCCACCGTCAGGCGGAACCTCGCCTCCGGCAGGGGGGGCTCGGCGGGCAGCGAGAACACCAGCGTCCAGCGCTGGCCAGCGTCATCGACGCCCTCGTAGAGACTGAAGTGGTCGGCGACGACCATACGACCCAGCACGAGACCCGGACCCTCGGGCTGGCACTCGAGCGGCAGCCCGTCCAGGGGGACCACCGCCCTCGATGCCAAGGTGAGGTCCACCGACCCTGATG
>Ga0075163_10011982_pt1 | contig 11294 bp, 11 predicted proteins | sample JI1023141ADNA_FD_71478 | JGI IMG/M metagenome (GOLD analysis project Ga0075163, IMG submission 71478) | Wastewater effluent complex algal communities from Wisconsin, to seasonally profile nutrient transformation and Carbon sequestration -... | ecosystem: Engineered > WWTP > Effluent > Algae...
ACCGGCATCAAGGTGATCGACCTGATCTGCCCGTTCGCCAAGGGCGGCAAGGTGGGTCTGTTCGGCGGCGCCGGCGTGGGCAAGACCGTGAACATGATGGAGCTGATCAACAACATCGCCAAGGCCCACTCGGGTCTGTCGGTGTTCGCCGGCGTGGGTGAGCGCACCCGCGAGGGCAACGACTTCTACCATGAGATGGCCGACTCGGGCGTCGTGAACCTGGAGAAGCTCGAGGACAGCAAGGTGTCCATGGTCTACGGCCAGATGAACGAGCCCCCGGGCAACCGTCTGCGCGTGGCCCTGACCGGCCTGACCATCGCCGAGTCGTTCCGCGACGAAGGCCGCGACGTGCTGTTCTTCGTCGACAACATCTACCGCTACACGCTGGCTGGTACCGAAGTGTCGGCGCTGCTGGGCCGCATGCCGTCCGCCGTGGGCTACCAGCCGACGCTGGCCGAGGAAATGGGCCGCCTGCAGGAGCGGATCACGTCGACCAAGGTCGGCTCGATCACCTCGATCCAGGCCGTCTACGTGCCTGCGGATGACCTGACCGATCCCTCGCCCGCCACCACCTTCGCCCACCTGGACGCCACCGTGGTGCTGTCGCGTGACATCGCCTCGCTGGGCATCTACCCCGCCGTGGATCCGCTGGACTCCACCTCGCGCCAGGTTGACCCCAACGTCGTTGGCGAAGAGCACTACACGACCACCCGCGCCGTGCAGGCCACACTGCAGCGCTACAAGGAACTGCGCGACATCATCGCCATCCTGGGCATGGACGAGCTGAGCCCTGAAGACAAGCTGGCCGTGGCCCGCGCCCGCAAGATCCAGCGCTTCCTGTCGCAGCCGTTCCACGTGGCCGAGGTGTTCACCGGCTCGCCGGGCAAGTACGTGCCGCTGAAGGAAACCATCCGCGGCTTCAAGATGATCGTCGCTGGCGAGTGCGACCATCTGCCCGAGCAGGCCTTCTACATGGTCGGCACGATCGACGAGGCCTTCGAAAAGGCCAAGAAGATCAACTAAGGAGCCGCGATGGCCACCATCCACGTTGACGTCGTTTCCGCCGAGGAGCTGATCTTCTCCGGCGAGGCGAAGTTCGTCGCGCTGCCGGGTGAGAACGGCGAGCTCGGCATCCTGCCGCGCCACACGCCGCTCATCACCCGCATCAAGCCCGGTGCGGTGCGTATCGAGCGGGCAGACAACGGCGAGGAAGAGTTTGTCTTCGTCGCCGGAGGCATTCTGGAAGTCCAGCCGGGCACGGTCACCGTGCTGGCCGACACCGCCATTCGCGGCCATGACCTCGACGAGGCCAAGGCCGCCGAGGCCAAGAAGCTGGCCGAAGAGGCGATGAAGAACGCCAAGAGCGACATCGACTTCGCCGCCGCCCAGGGCGAATTCGCCGCCATGGCCGCGCAGTTGGCCGCGATCCAGAAGCTTCGCAAGTCGCGCTGATCCAGCCGGCTCCGCGCCCCAACCAACCCGCCCGGTGGCGACACCCGGCGGGTTTTTTCATGGCCGCGCCACAATCTGCCTCACACGCCCCCAACCACCCTACCCTGGAGTTCGCCATGCCCGACGACAAGAAGCGCAAGAGCAAGAAGGCCGGTGGCGCGCCCGACAAGCTCGGCAAGGCCACCTATCTGGAACAACTGGCCGGCCACGAAATCGCCCTGAACAACATGGCACGATGGCTGCAGGCCACCGGCAAGCGTTTGGTGGTGGTGGTGGAGGGCCGGGACACGGCGGGCAAGGGCGGTGTCATCTCGGCCATCACCGGAACGCTCAGCCCACGCCAGGTGAAGGCCGTGGCCCTGCCCAAGCCCACCGACCGCGAGAGGGCCCAGTGGTACTTCCAGCGCTACGTGCCGCACCTGCCAGCGGCGGGCGAAATGGTGCTGTTCGACCGCAGCTGGTACAACCGGGCCGGTGTGGAGCGGGTGATGGGCTACTGCACCGAGGCCGAGGCCAAGGCCTTCCTGAAGCAGGCCCCGGTGTTTGAGCAGATGCTGGTGGACGACGGCATCCTGCTGTTCAAGTACTGGCTCACGGTGGACCAGGCCGCGCAAGAGGAGCGCTTCGCTGAACGCGTTGCGGACCCGCTGAAGCACTGGAAACTCTCTCCGATCGACCTCAAGGCGCGGGCCAAGTATGCCGAGTACGGCAAGGCCCGCGACGCGATGCTGAAGGCCACCCATACCAAGCATGCACCCTGGACCCTGGTCGATTTCAACGACCAGCGCCGCGGACGCCTGACGCTGATCGACCACCTTCTGCGCCACCTTCCCGACACGCTGGTGTCACCCGAGCCAGTGGACTTCCCGCCCTTGCCTGGAAAGGCCCTGCAGGAGGTCTACAGGGGCCCGGTGAAACCGATCCGACCGGCCTGCTGAACCCCCGCCCAAAAGGCGCTTGCGGCCAAGCGCTCTGCATCCAGCAAGTCCTGCTTCCGGCGCTCCGCGTCCAGGCTCACCGCACCAGGCGCCATCGCGGCCAGCCACAGGGACATCAATTCCAGGCGCACGGACTCGGGCAGCCGAGGGTCAAAGAGGAGCTGATCCAGCGTGTCGTGCAGCGGGGAAGCAGCCATCGCATGGCCTTGCGCGGTGTCAACCTGACGCTGCATCCACCCCATGCGATCGGGCTCGGGCCACAGCTCCAGCAGGCGGCGGAACCAGCCGGTCCGTGCGGCGAGATCGCCAGCGCGCATGCCAAGGCGCAGCGGATCGTCGCTTTCCATCAGGGCCAGTGCGGCATGGCGAAGGCCGGATATCAGGCGGTCATGATCCAGCCCCGCCAGCGGCTCGTGCAGCACGCCACTGGCTAGGTAGCCGCGCAGATGCTGCGCCATCTCCATCGGCTCGGGACGTGCCGGACCAGTGAAGGGCACGACGGGTGTGCCGCGCCCGGCTGACAGCACATTCCATTCACGCTCGACCAGGGCGCGGATGGCTTGCCTCAATGTCGTGTCGTCGTCTCCCAGGAACGCTGGTGTCAAAGCAAGTTCCGTCCGCTGCGGGTGCAGGGCGATCGGCAGGTCACCCGGCCCGATGGCATCGAGCGCGGACTGCATGGCCGCATTGATCTGGTCGGTGGCTTCGCGCAGCCGATCCTGCGGAGCGGGGGCCTCTGGGGTGTCTTGCTCGCCGGCTCGCCCGACCAGCCGGCGGAGAATCTGCAGCACGCGCTCGACGCACTCTGTGACGAGCGCCTGGCGATCCGGCGTGCCGCCGACATCGACCGAGATCACCACATCGTCGATCACGTTGGGCATGGTCCGGATCCTCTCGACTAAGCCAAACCGGGAAACACGGGCGCGGCGCTGGCGGCGGAGGCCTGGTCCTGCCGCACCACCATGCGCAGCCGGTAGATCGCCGAGGGAAGGTGCCTGGTGCCCAGGCAGGACCACATCTGGTTCAGCTGCTCGGGGCCATAGTTCAGCAGGTCCATCGCCAGGCGGTCGACGCCATCGGGCAGGCCCGGCGCATCCCCGGCGGAGAAAAGGGGCCGGGCGTGGAAGAAGGCCAGCACATGCGAAAGCTGGCGCAGCGCCGTCTCGTACTGCGTGAAGTGCGCGCTGACCAGCAAGGTGAGGTTGAGCTGCAACTCAGCGGGCGGCGGATTGCGCAATGCGCGCTCCTCCTCGATCTGGAACAGCGTCAGCCCCAGCGAATTGGTGGGCAGGGCCCAATTGCCCTTGTCGTCGGTGACGCGGGCCAGTGTCATGCCCCCCGCATCGGCCACGCCCGTGCGCTGCACGAGGTGGGCGTTGACCTCGGCAACCAGGAACTTGAGTGCGGCATCCAGCATCCCCAGGTTGTAGGCTGACCCTGGGGGGGGCACAGCCCCCCGAACTAGGGAGACCTAGCGAAGCTAGGGGGGCATCAACCTCAGCCTCATCCTCAGCGGATGTGCGGTGAGTCGGGGAGTTCGTTCGGGTTGGCCTGGCCAGGCGCGAGTGCAAAGTGCTCGGCCAGCAAGCCGTCGACATGCTCGATGGCCTGCATCAGCCCGTCCTCGAAACGCCGCTCGCGGAACGCGAGGCCCATGCCCGCAACCACGCGTTGCCACTCGGCGGCGTCCACCCGTCGGGCCAGGCCGCGGTCCACCACCAGTTCGATGGCATGCTCGGCCAGCAGCAGGTAGATCAGCACACCGTTGTTGGACTCTGTATCCCAGACCCGCAGCTTGCCGAACATCGCCACGGCGCGCTCGCGCGCCATGGCGTCGCGCCAGAGGTAGCTCAGCGGCAGGCCAGCCTCGATGCAGATGCGGATCTCGCCCGAGTGCACCTGCTCGCTGGCAGCCACGCGGGCCTGGAGGCGCGCCAGCGCGGGCTCGCCCAAGGCCCTCTGCGCATCGGCCTCGTCCCAGGCGCGGTGCTTGACGATGCGTGCCAGCCGACCAAACAGGTTGCGCCGCATCACCAGTCTCCCGAGGCGCCACCGCCACCGAAATCGCCTCCGCCGCCGGAGGAGAAGCCCCCACCCCCGCCGCCACCTCCGCCCCCACCGCCGCCGCCCCAGATGATGGGAGGCACGCCGTGGCCGCGCCGGCCCGCCAGGCGTTGGCCGGCCGACCCGACCCCCAGCACGCCGACCAGGATCAGCGCGACCACGCCGGCCAAGCCGGCCAGCAGGAGCGGTGCACCCAGCCACCAGGCGATGCCACCGGCGGCGCTGCTGGTGGCCAGGGCGCCCAGCTTGCGGCCCATGATCCCGGTCAAGACCGCGCCCAGGATGGGCACGGCGACAAAGAAGAACATCGCCAGTTGGTCCCAGCCGGTGTCGGCCAGGCCTTTGGCCTTCTTCTTGCCGCGATCCGTGGGGGCGGGCAGGGCCTCGCCGCGGATACGGGCGCCCAGTTGGTCCACCGCGGCGTTCAGGCCACCGGCGTAGTCACCGGCCTTGAAGGCCGGGCGGATGGCGTTGTCGATGACCATCTTGGCCGCCAGGTCGGGCACCGCGCCCTCCAGTGCCTTGGCCACCTCGATGCGCACCTTCCGGTCGTCCTTGGCGACGACGATCAGCAGGCCGTCGCCGACCTCGCGCCGGCCAACCTTCCATTGATCTGCCACGCGGTAGGCATAGGACGTGATGTCCTCGGGCTGGGTGCTGGCAACGATCAGCACCACGATCTGCGAGCCGGCCTCGCGCTCGAAGGCCGCGAGCTTGGCCTCCAGCGCGTCGCTCTGCCTGGCATCGAGCGTTCCGGTGGTGTCGGTGACGCGGGCCGCCAGGCTGGGTACGGGTTGCAGCTCCTGCGCCTGCGCCAGCCCGAGACAGGCCAGCAGGCCAGCCCAGAACAGGCGGCGCAGCAGGCGCATGGGTTGCGTCACGGCGGCGGCCGTTGGCCTCAGCGGGACGCAGCGGCGGCTGGCGCGGCCGGCTTGTCGAAGCTGACAGAGGGCGGCGCCGAAATGGCCTTCTCGTTCTCGACCGTGAAGCTCGGCTTGACCTGGTAGCTGAAGATCATGGCCGTCAGGTTGGTCGGGAAGCTGCGGGTTAGCACGTTGTAGCTCTGCACTGTCTGGATGTACTTGTTCCGCGCCACGGTGATGCGGTTCTCGGTGCCTTCGAGCTGCACGCGCAGGTCCTGGAAGCCCTGGTTGGCCTTCAGGTTGGGGTAGTTTTCGCTGACCACCATCAGGCGGCTCAGCGCCCCGGTGAGTTCGCCTTGCGCGGCCTGGAACTTCTGGAAGGCCTCGGGGTTGTTGATCAACTCGGGTGTGGCCTGAATCGAGGTGGCACGCGACCGCGCCTCGATCACCTTGGACAAGGTTTCCTGCTCGAAGTTGGCCTCGCCCTTGACGGTGGCCACGATGTTGGGGATCAGGTCGGCGCGCCGCTGGTACTGGTTCAGCACCTCGGACCAGCCGGCCTTGACCTGTTCGTCCTGGCGCTGGAAATCGTTGTAGCCGCAGCCGCTGAGCGACAGGGAGGCGGCAAGCGCGGTGGCGGCGAGCAAGGGGCGGGTGGTGTTCATCCGTCGTTTCTCCATCGGTGGGGCACAGGGCAGCGGGGCGGGCGCATGTTAACCGTGCGGCCCTTCGCGGAACTTCAGTTTGGGGCGGGCCGCTGAAGGACAAGGTGACGCACCGATAATCCTTCTCATGAATGCGCCGCTCCACAACGACAGCTTCCTGCGCGCCTGCCTGCGCCAGCCCACCGATCACACGCCTGTCTGGTTGATGCGCCAGGCCGGACGCTACCTTCCGGAGTACTGCGCCACCCGGGCACGGGCGGGCAGCTTCATGGGCCTGGCGACCAACGTGGACTACGCCACCGAGGTCACGCTTCAACCGCTGGATCGGTACCCGCTGGACGCAGCGATCCTGTTCTCGGACATCCTCACCGTGCCCGATGCCATGGATCTGGGCCTGAGCTTTGCGCAAGGCGAGGGCCCGCGTTTCGCACGCCCCCTGCGCGACGAGGCAGCGATCCGGTCGCTCGCCGTGCCGGATATGGCCAAGCTGCGCTATGTCTTCGACGCTGTCACCTCGATCCGCAAGGCGCTGAACGGCCGCGTGCCGCTGATCGGCTTCTCTGGCAGCCCGTGGACCTTGGCCTGCTACATGGTCGAGGGTGGTGGCTCGGATGACTACCGCCTGGTCAAGACACTCATGTACAGCCGGCCGGACCTGATGCACCACATCCTGGCGGTCAACGCCGATGCGGTGGCGGCTTACCTGAACGCCCAGATCGACGCTGGGGCGCAGGCGGTCATGGTTTTCGACAGCTGGGGCGGTGTGTTGGCCGATGGCGCCTTCCAGGCCTTCTCGCTGGCCTACACGCGCCGGGTGCTGGCGCAGCTGAAGCGCGAGTCCGGCGGCCAGCGGGTGCCCGCCATCGTCTTCACCAAGGGTGGTGGCCCCTGGCTGAACGAGATCGCCGACAGCGGGGCCGACGTTGTCGGTCTCGACTGGACGGTCAACCTCACGCAGGCGCGGGCCCGCGTCGGTGGCCGGGTGGCGCTGCAGGGCAACCTCGACCCCAACGTGCTGTTCGCGCCTCCCGACGCGATTCAGGCCGAGGCGCGCAAGGTCCTCGACGCCTTCGGGCCGCCGCAGCGCGCCGACGGCGGTTGGGACGGCCACATCTTCAACCTCGGGCACGGCATCAGCCAGTACACGCCGCCGGAGCATGTGTCTGCGCTGGTCGAAGCGGTGCACGCCCATTCCCGCACATTGCGTCAACGTGTCCATACGACCAACGACGCCTGAGGTGATATGGGGGTTTCACCGGGTGAGTGAGCGCTCAGGGCTTGACTTATCCCCAAAAATTGGGTTGCGACAGATCACCGCCTGTGTCCCTGTCACGAAAATGCCAAAAATCGCGGCGATTCGTGCTAAGTATTTGATTGAAAAGCGTTTTTTGGTGTTGCCTCCGAAACGAGCAACCGAACGAAGCGCACGGCGGATCAAGCATTTAGCGCGCCTGCCGGCAGCTTTCCCACAATGTTATCCACAGGAACGGTGGGCAAGTCTGAAAAGGCTTTTGAATCATGAACTTAACGGTCACAGTTGATCTTCCACTCACAAAGAGCTCCGAGTGGGGCCTGACGGTGATCGAGCTGGCGTGACCGCTTGGAAGGTGGCTGTAGAGACCCCTGCCCACGCCGGGCTGGGCGACACACTGGACTACGAGAGTGAGCAGCCGCTCGCGCCGGGCACCTTGCTGCGAGTCCCGCTGGGCCGGCGCGCTGTACCGGGGCTGGTCTGGGACCAGGCAGGTGACGAAGGCCGTGCCGCTGCGCGGCAGGGTGGTGGCTACGAACTCAGGCCTGTCGGCGAGGTGCTGGCTTGCCTGCCCCCGCTGCCGTTGTCCTGGCGCCGGCTGGTGGAGTTTGCCGCGCGCTACTACCAGCGGGGCCTTGGCGAACTGGCGCTGGCCGTCCTGCCCCCCGAACTGCGCAAGCTCGACGATGCCGGCCTGGCCAAACGGCTGAAGAAGCTGGGCAAGCAGGTTTCCGCCCGCGCCGCCGAACCCACCGCGCCAGTGGCGCAACGCCCTGAGCTGACGGCCGAACAGGCCGCGGCACTCGGAACGCTGGCCACCGCCCAGGCAGGCTGCACGCTGCTGCACGGCGTGACCGGCAGCGGCAAGACCGAGGTCTACCTGCGGCTGGCCGAGGCCGCGCTGGCCGAGGGTCGCCAGGCTCTGTTGATGGTGCCCGAGATCAACCTGACACCGCAGCTGGAGGCCCGTTTTGCCGAGCGGTTTCCTGGCCGCTTTCTCGTCTCGCTGCACAGCGGCCTGACGCCGGCGCAGCGCCTGGCCCACTGGCTGGCCGCCCATCTGGGCCATGCAGACCTGGTGCTGGGCACCCGCCTGGCCATCTTCTGCCCCATGCCGCGCCTGGGCCTGATCGTCGTCGACGAAGAGCACGACCCGAGCTACAAGCAGCAAGATGGGGCGCGCTATTCGGCACGCGACCTGGCCGTCTACCGTGGGCACCAGGAGTCGGTCCCGGTGATCCTGGGCTCGGCCACGCCCTCGCTGGAGACCTGGCACCACGCTCAATCTGGGCGCTATCGCTTGCTCACGCTGGCTGAGCGAGTGGGCCAGGGCGCCCTGCCAAAGGTCCACGTGCTGGACATGAACCTGCAGCCGCGCCCGGTGCCGGGCGAACCCACGCTGGCTCTGGCGCCACCGCTGAAGGCGGCGATCGAGGCACGCATCGCGCGGGGCGAGCAAAGCCTGCTGTTTCTCAACCGGCGCGGCTTCGCACCGGTGCTGCATTGCACCGCCTGCGGCTGGAAGAGCGGTTGCCCACACTGCAGCGCCTGGCGCGTCTTCCACAAGGGCGACCGCACGCTGCGCTGCCATCACTGTGCTTTCACCGAGCGCGTGCCACGCGCCTGCCCGGAGTGCGGCAACCTGGATATCCAGCCGGTCGGCCGCGGCACCGAAAAGCTCGAAGAGCAGGTGGCCCAGGCGCTGCCCGGCGCCCGCGTGGCGCGCATCGACGCAGACACCACGCGCTTGAAGGGCACGCTGGAGGATCAACTTGCCGCGATGCATGCCGGTGATGTGGATGTGCTGGTCGGCACGCAGATGGTCACCAAAGGCCATGACTTTCGCCGCGTCACGCTGGTGGCCGCGGTGGACCCGGACGGCGCACTGTTCACCGCCGACTTCCGTGCCCCCGAGCGTCTGTTCGCCACGCTGATGCAGGCGGCGGGGAGGGCGGGGCGGGACGCCGAGGCATCAGGCCGCAGCGAGATGTGGGTGCAGACCTGGAGCCCGACGCACCCGCTGTTCGCCGCCCTGCAACGGCACGATTTCGCGCGCTTCGCGGCCAGCCAACTGAAGGAGAGGGAGATGGCCGGCCTGCCGCCGTTCTCGCACCTGGCGCTGCTGCGCTGCGAGGCACGCGACGCCACGGTGGCCGAGGCCTTTCTGCGTGCCGCGCGCGAGGAAGCCCGGCACCTGGCCGAGGACATGGGCCAGGCCGAATCGATCAGCCTGTACGCACCGGTGCCACCCCACGTGGCCAAAGTGGCCGGCCTGGAGCGCCGGCAGATGCTGGTCGAATCGGCCTCGCGTGCCGCGCTGCAGCGGGTGCTGGCGGCCTGGGTGCCGGGCCTCGCGGGGCTGAAGGCGAAGCACAAGGGCGTGGTGCGCTGGGCGATCGACGTCGACCCGGTGTCGATCTGAGGGCTCTGGCCCCGCCGACGACGCCGCCGAACTGTCATCTCCGATATTCGAATCGTGCAGCGCCGCTGCCTGGCGCGTCACAAAGGTCGATGTCCGCTTGCCAAAGGGAGAAGGAGGGCCCGCCGGCATGGCCTCCAGGTCGCGGCCAATGGCACGGCAAACAGCAGCGCAAAGCCGATATTGAGCACCGCGTTTTGCCAGTAGCCCGAAATCAGCGAGTAGGCCGTGTCCGGCACGAACCAGAGCGCAAGCGAGCCCGCCACGAGCTGCCAGCCCAGCTTCGAACCGTGCGCCAGCAGGCGTTGGACCACCGCCACCAGCATCAGCCCCCAGCCCAACATCACCGCCCCCAGAACCGCATGCGCCAGCGAGATGTAGCGCGCCGCCTCACCGCCCAGCGCCTGCAGTCGGCCGGGGTCGCCATAGACCAGCAACGAGAAGCCCTGCAGTGCCAAGGTAGGCACCAGCACCAAGAAAAGACCGAACGCGGCGACAGCCATCGACGCAGCCGTCAACCAGATGGTCCAGATGGCTGCGGGCCTCATGGGGTTGACTCGGGCTGCTTGCTGTCAACGGGCGCAAGCAGCAGGTACAGCAAGGGGCCGAACGAGCCCGCAGCCAGGGTGAGGGCGGCAAATGGCCAGAACGAACGGCCGCTGCGCTGCGTGTCACGCCATATGAAGCCCATCGCCACGGTCGACATGATCACCAGGTCGATCAGGATCTGCAAGGCACCGATGCTGGCCGTGCCTGCCTGAAAGATGCCGAGGTAGCCCACCTGCATCACGGCGTAGGTGGAAAAGGCGCCAAAGGCGATGAGGACGAGGGTCAGGGCGATTCGCATGGTGGGGCTCCGGGACGCAATGCCGCCATGCTGGCGCGGCCAGGGCCTGGCGGCAATGACCTCCCAGGTCATCGCGCCGGCGCACAGCTGCCGCTACCGTCCGGGCCCATGCGCCCCTTGGTCATCATCGCCCGCGCCTTTCTGCTGCACGCCGGGATCGCACATCTGCGAGCATCCATCCCATGACCGCCACCCTTGCCAGCCTCCGAAAGCAGCGCCGCGTCAGCCAGCTTGAACTCTCTTTGCGCGCAGGAGTGTCACAGCGACACCTGAGTTGCATCGAAACCGGCCGCGCCCGCGCCGGCCGCGAGACCCTGATCGCACTGCTGGATGCTCTTGGCGTCAACCTGCCCGAGCGCAATCAGGCCTTGCTGGCTGCAGGCTATGCGCCGGCCCATGCTGAGCGGCCGCTCGATGCGCCCGAGATGGCGCCCGTGCGCGCCGCGCTGACCCAGTTGCTCGTCGCCCACGACCCGACCCCGGCACTGGTGCTGGACGGTGAGTACAACCTGGTCATGGCCAACGCCGGGCTGCGCCGCCTGCTGCACCTGCTCGGCTTGCCGGGCGAACAGATGCTGGCCGGCCCGCTGAATCTGCTGCGCGCAACGCTGGGGCCCGGGGGCCTGCGCGGACTGTGCGTGAACGAGGCCGAGTTGTGCGGGGAGCTCTGGTCCCGCGCCAGCCGTGAGGCCGAGCACCTGCCACGCCTGCGTGCCTTGCTTGACGACTTGCGACCCAAGCTCACGCCCTGGGGCAAGGTCGAGCCGACCGGCTTGCCGATGCTCGCGCTGCGT
>Ga0075163_10011984_pt1 | contig 11293 bp, 7 predicted proteins | sample JI1023141ADNA_FD_71478 | JGI IMG/M metagenome (GOLD analysis project Ga0075163, IMG submission 71478) | Wastewater effluent complex algal communities from Wisconsin, to seasonally profile nutrient transformation and Carbon sequestration -... | ecosystem: Engineered > WWTP > Effluent > Algae...
TTGAGGCACAACAAGGAAGTGTAATTATGACTCCGGGTGCACGTCTCTCCTTCTTGAATCAAAATCAGCATGCGTTTGATGATATACAGGTTCAAAAAACCGTGATTATGGGGAACCGCAAATTGTACGATATAATTGTTGAAAAAGATGCTATTTATGCTAAGGCAGATTTTAGCGATAAAGATGGAATGCGTGCTGCCGAGCTCGAAAGCAATTTTGCTGAAATGAACGGATGGGACGCCGAATCGGATGCATCTGAACTTTTAAGTGGCTTGGGAATTAAAGAAGAGTTGCATTTTAAATTGATGAAAGAGTTAAGCGGTAGCGAAAAGGTTCGTGTGTTACTAGCACAAGCTATTTTTGGTAATCCCGATGTATTGCTCTTGGATGAGCCAACCAATAACTTGGATGTTGAAACCATTTTATGGCTTGAAAACTTTTTGAGCGAATTTAAAAATACAGTAATTGTTGTAAGTCACGACCGACACTTTATTGACGCCGTTTGTACCCATATTGCCGATATTGATTATAATCAGATTAATGTATTTACAGGGAACTATACTTTCTGGTATGAAAGCAGTCAGTTAATTCTGAAGCAAAAACAAGATGCCAATAAAAAAACAGAGGACAAGAAAAAAGAATTGGAATCCTTTGTAGCCCGCTTTAGCGCAAATGCATCGAAATCGAGGCAAGCAACTTCGCGTAAAAAATTATTGGATAAATTGGTTTTTGAAGAAATTAAACCTTCGTCACGTCGCTATCCTTACATTAATTTTAAAACTAAGGCAGAAACTCGTAATCAAATTTTTGAAGTAAAAAATTTGCGCAAAAAAATAGATGGAGTGGAACTGTATAAAGACCTAAATTTCACCATCGAAAGTGGCGATAAAATAGCTTTTATAAGTAAAGAAGCTTTTGCTGTTTCTACCTTCTTCGATATTATTACGGGTGAACAAACGCAAGATTCAGGCGATTTTCGTTGGGGTGGCACTAGTGCACAATCCTACTTCCCAAAAAACAACCAGCATTACTTTAATGTTGATTTAAATTTGGTTGATTGGCTGGCTCAATACTCCGAAGAAAAAGATGAAAGCTGGATTCGTAGCTTTTTGGGTAAGATGCTTTTTTCGGGTGAAGATTCATTAAAGAAATGCAAGGTGTTGAGTGGTGGAGAAAAAGTGCGTTGTTTAATTGCTAAAATGATGCTGGATAGCGCCAATACACTCGTACTTGACCAACCTACCAACCACCTCGATTTGGAAAGCATTACGGCATTAAACAATTCCTTAATTGATTTCAAAGGGAATATTTTATTTGCCTCACACGATCATCAGTTTACTGAAACCATTGCTAATCGCATCATTGAAATATCACCGAATGGAATCATCGATAAGCGAATAACTTACGATGAATACATTACGGATGAAAAAATAAAAGCAATGCGTGATGAGTTGTACGCAGAAGCTATTGCTTAAACAACCCGAACTAATATTAATTCACCATAAAAAACAATTCAAGAAAGTTCTTGGGTTATTTTCTATCTCCTTAATACAAATTGAGTCTGATTTTGAATTTTAAATTCATTATCATCAAATTAGCCATCAACATAAATGAATAGTTCAAATGATTTTACTTTACTATTGTTGAACGCCACTTCTATTCAATTTCAACATTTTGCAAATAAGCAATTGTCTGTATCGACACCCATGAATCTATTTATATTCAAATTTTAGCGCACAATTTATTGAGGAATCAGCATTTGTATATTGAATAGCCACTGCTTTAACAATAGGAGAATTTAAAAATTTTATTGAAGAATAAAGTACTTACTAATTCAACAAAAAAGCCGTTCAACATTTCTGCTGAACGGCTTCTCTTTTAATAAACAAACAAATTAATCCAAGGTAATATTTAATCCTAAGCCTCTTAATTCATGCAATAATGCATTGAATGATTCTGGAATTCAAAGTCTTTGCCTTGGAATTTTTTCACAAAGGATTCTTAAACTATTGTCCAAACTACTTAGTTCATTTTAATTAATTTTCTACTTGAAAGAATCCCCTTTTCACTTTCAATTTGACAGTAATAAGAACCCGAATTCAAATCAAAAACCGATAATCTCAAATTGGTAAACGTATGATCTATCGTAAATGATTTTACCATTTTACCATTCAAATCATAAAAGACCATTTTTGCGGTTTCGATATCCTTTGGTAATTGATAGCTGATTGTTGTGTAGTCAGAAGTTGGATTTGGATAAAGTTGCATTTTTTCCGCTGTTTCTGCTATTTGCGCTTGATCCAATACATAATTTTTGTTAGCATTTAAATACCTTCCAGGCAGCGAGAAAACTTTACTTGCAAATAACTTTGGCTTTTGTTGAAATAATATCATTTTAGTTCCCTGTGAGGTATTAACGATAGGCCAGAATTCAGAAGGGATTCCTTGATAATATGGATTATAAATCCCCGATGAATCAAAAAATAATTGAACACCATTTTCATTGAAAATATAGGTTAGCAAACGGTCAAAATTTAAATTATTGCTGGTGTCGCGGTAATTCACAGAAAACATAAATTCAATAAGGGTATCAACCGCAAACAAACTATCCGATACAAAAAGTACTTTAGCTGAAAGATTACCAAATGAAGGATTGGAAATAGCCGGTACTGAAATGGTAGAAATATTTTTCCATAAAGAATGATTCAAATTGTAAAGTTTGATTTTAAACATATTCGATTTAGTGCCTGCAACTAAATATTTTTCGCCAAAGTGCTGCAGTTTGACATACGAAAAATTATACGCAGTAGTATCATAGCTTTGCTCTAAAACAATTTGCGCACTTAGCTTTGAAACACTAACACTAGCCATAAATAAGCAAGCAAGAAGTAGGTAGAAAATTTTTTTCATCTAGTTTAATTTTTGTTTTGGCAATTTTATTACCTTAAAAATAATTAAAAATATCAAAGAAGACAATATATTTCTACCTACTGCAATTTCTACCGACTAATCAACAAAAAAGCCGTTCCACATTTCTGCAGAACGGCTTCTCTTTTAATAAACAAACAAATTAATCCAAAGTAATATTTAATCCTAAGCCTCTTAACTCATGCAACAATACGTTGAATGATTCCGGAATTCCAGGTGTTGGCATTGGATCGCCTTTTACAATTGCTTCGTATGCTTTAGCACGGCCAATTACATCATCCGACTTAATGGTTAAGATTTCTTGTAGGATATTAGCAGCACCGAATGCTTCTAATGCCCAAACCTCCATCTCACCAAAACGCTGACCTCCAAATTGAGCCTTACCACCTAACGGTTGTTGAGTAATCAACGAGTATGGTCCAATTGAACGGGCATGCATCTTATCGTCAACCATGTGACCTAATTTAAGCATGTAAATAATACCTACAGTAGCCGGTTGGTCAAATTTCTCACCTGTACCGCCGTCTGTCAAATAAGTACGCCCAAATCGAGGTAAACCAGCTTTGTCAGTAATTGAATCAATGTCTTCCAATGTAGCACCATCGAAAATCGGAGTAAAATAACGCTCTCCTAATTTTTCGCCTGCCCAAGCCAACACAGTTTCATAAATCTGACCCAAGTTCATACGAGAAGGTACACCCAGCGGATTCAATACAATATCAACAGGAGTTCCATCGTCAAGGAAAGGCATGTCTTCATCACGTACAATACGTGCAACAATACCCTTGTTTCCGTGGCGACCAGCCATTTTATCACCCACTTTTAACTTACGTTTTTTAGCGATGTAAATTTTAGCCAATTGAACAATTCCTGCAGGTAGCTCATCTCCTACTGTTAAAGCAAATTTCTTGCGCTTGTAAGCACCTAAAATATCGTTTGCTTTAATGGTATAGTTATGCACCAAAATTTTAATCAATTCATTGGTATCCTTATCAGTGGTCCATTTACCTGGATTGATGTTGGCATACTCAATTCCGCTCAATACTTTTTGCGAAAATTTAGTTCCCTTAGCAATGATAACTTCTTTGTAGTTGTTCATCACTCCCTGTGAAGTTTTTCCATTGGTTAAAGCAAATAACTTATCCACCAATTTAGCTTTCAACACAGCTACTTCCTTATTCATCTCCTCATCAATTTTGCTTAACAAAGGCTTTTCATCAGCCTTCATTTTACGATCCTTGATAACTCGTGAGAATAATTTTTTATCAATTACAACACCTTTCAATGAGGGTGGTGCCTTTAACGAAGCATCTTTAACATCTCCTGCTTTATCACCAAATATCGCACGTAATAACTTCTCTTCCGGTGATGGATCAGTTTCCCCTTTCGGAGTAATTTTACCAATCAAAATATCACCTTCCTTAACTTCAGCTCCAACACGAATTAATCCGTTACCATCTAAATCTTTGGTAGCTTCTTCACTCACATTCGGAATATCGGCAGTTAACTCTTCCAATCCTCGTTTAGTATCACGAACTTCTAAGGTATACTCATCAACGTGCACAGAAGTAAATATATCTTCTCTAACAACACGCTCGCTAATTACAATCGCATCCTCAAAGTTATAACCCTTCCAAGGCATGAATGCTACTTTAAGATTTCGCCCTAAAGCAAGTTCACCATTTTGTGTGGCATAACCTTCACATAAAACCTGCCCTTTAGAAACCTTTTCGCCCTTAGCCACAATTGGCTTCAAGTTGATACAGGTATTTTGGTTAGTCTTACGGAACTTCGTTAGTTTATACGATTTTGTATCATCATCAAAACTTACCAATCGATCATTTTCTGAACGATTGTAACGGATTACAATTTCGTTAGCGTCAACATATTCAACCACACCGTTACCTTCCGCATTAATCAAAACACGGCTGTCTTTAGCAACCAACGGTTCCAATCCGGTTCCAACAATTGGAGCCTCTGGACGCAATAATGGTACTGCTTGACGTTGCATGTTTGATCCCATGAGCGCACGGTTGGCATCATCATGTTCAAGAAATGGAATAAGTGAAGCCGCAATCGAAGCAATTTGATTTGGAGCTACGTCCATTAAATCAACTTGGTTTGGATCAACCACTGGAAAATCTCCTTCGAAACGTGCTTTTACGCGCACTGCATGAAGGTTTCCTTTGTCATCGATATCGGCAATCGCTTGCGCAATTGTTTTTCCATGCTCTTGCTCTGCACTTAAGTAAACCGGTTCTAAATTGAAATTAACCTTACCTTCCTTAATTTCTCGGTAGGGTGTTTCAATAAATCCTAATCGGTTGATTTTTGCAAATACACATAAAGAAGAAATCAAACCAATGTTTGGTCCTTCCGGTGTTTCAATTGTACACAAGCGTCCGTAGTGGGTGTAGTGAACGTCACGCACCTCAAATCCTGCACGCTCACGACTCAAACCACCTGGCCCGAGTGCCGACAATCTGCGCTTATGTGTAATCTCAGCCAATGGATTGGTTTGATCCATGAATTGAGAAAGCTGATTAGTTCCAAAGAATGAGTTAATAACAGATGATAATGTTTTAGCATTAATCAAATCTGTAGGTGTAAATACCTCGTTATCTCGCACGTTCATACGCTCACGAATGGTACGAGCCATACGTGAAAGTCCAACACCAAATTGAGAGTATAATTGCTCACCAACGGTACGTACACGACGATTACTCAAGTGGTCAATATCATCCACATCAGCTTTTGAATTGATCAATTCAATCAAGTACTTAATGATGGCTATGATATCTTGCTTAGTTAATACCTTTACATCATCAGGAGTATCCATCTTCAACTTTTTGTTGATACGGAAACGTCCTACTTCACCAAGGTCATAACGTTTATCAGAGAAAAATAATTTATCAATAATACCACGTGCGGTTTCCTCATCCGGTGGTTCGGCATTACGCAATTGGCGATAAATATGTTCAACTGCTTCCTTCTCTGAGTTGGAAGTATCTTTTTGAAGTGTATTATAAATGATTGCGTAATCAGCTGAATTTACTGATTCCTTATGTAAAATAATTGACTTAACATTCGCATCTAGAATTAAGTCTAAATGATCTTTGTCAATTACAGTTTCACGGTCAATAATTACTTCGTTACGTTCAATAGAAACTACTTCACCTGTATCTTCATCTACGAAATCCTCAATCCAAGTTTTCAAAACACGCGCAGCCAATTTACGGCCAATCGCTGCTTTTATACCTGTTTTGCTAACCTTCATTTCGTCGGCAAGGTTGAATATTTCTAAAATATCCTTGTCGCTTTCATATCCTATTGCACGCAATAAGGTAGTTACCGGAAGCTTCTTTTTACGGTCGATGTAAGCATACATTACCGAATTTATATCCGTTGCGAATTCGATCCAAGAGCCCTTAAATGGAATTACTCTGGCAGAATAAAGCTTGGTTCCATTTGCATGGCGGCTTTGACCAAAAAATACACCGGGTGAACGATGCAATTGAGATACAATTACGCGTTCTGCTCCATTGATAACAAAAGTACCTTTAGGAGTCATGTATGGGATTGTTCCCAAATACACATCCTGTACTATGGTTTCAAAATCTTCGTGTTCAGGATCGGTGCAATATAATTTTAACTTCGCCTTTAGCGGTACGCTGTAAGTTAATCCTCGTTCAATACACTCCTCAATGGAATAACGCGGTGGATCAACAAAATAATCGATGAACTCCAACACGAAATTATTTCGGGCATCAGAAATCGGGAAATTTTCAGAAAATACCTTAAATAATCCTTCGTCCTGACGGTTTTCGGGAGTAGTTTCTAATTGAAAAAAATCCTGAAATGACTTCAGTTGTATATCCAAAAAATCAGGATAAGGGATCTGATTTTTCAGCGAAGAAAAACTAATTCTTTGTGATTTTTTATTTGTTGCCAAAACTTGAAGTATTAAAAGTTAAAATAAATGAGTAAAACAAAATATCTACAAACTAGTTTAGACCTGCTCCTTACAAGGAACGGTCTAAACAGTTTTTGTATTATTGAATACGCTTATTTAACCTCAACTTCAGCTCCTGCTTCTGTTAATTGAGTTTTTAAGTTCTCAGCGTCTTCTTTAGAAACACCTTCTTTAATAGGTTTTGGAGCTCCGTCAACTAAATCTTTAGCTTCTTTTAAGCCAAGACCAGTTAAGTCTTTCACCAATTTTACTACTGCTAATTTGTTAGCTCCACCTGCTTTTAAAATTACATCAAAAGTAGTTTTTTCAGCTGCTGCTGCTCCTCCGGCTGCTGGTGCTGCCATTACTGCTGCTGCTGCTGCTGGTTCAATACCATACTCATCTTTTAAGATAGTTGCTAATTCGTTTACTTCTTTTACTGTTAGGTTAACTAACTGTTCTGCAAAAGCTTTTAAATCTGCCATTTTATTTTTGTTTTAATTGTTAATTACTATTTGACTATTATTTGATTACTAAAAATTTTACGAATTCTTTATTCAGGTTTTTCTGATAAGGTTTTAACAATTCCTGCCAATTTACCTCCGCTTGATTTAAGAGCAGAAATAACATTTTTCGCAGGTGATTGTAACAAGCCGATAATTTCGCCAATAACTTCTTCTTTCGATTTAATATCTGCTAATGCTCCTAATTGATTGTTTCCGATGTATACACCTTCGCCAACCCAAGCACCTTTTAACACAGGCTTATCGGTTGGTTCTTTTCTAAAGCTCTTAATTAGTTTTGCAGGAGCATTTGCTACTTCACAAAACATAACTGATGTTGAACCTTTTAAAATAGGATACAATTCTGAATAATCCTTATCGGTTTTTTCCATTGCTTTTTGCAACAAGGTGTTTTTCACCACATGCAACGAAATTTGATTTTCGAAGCACTTTCTGCGCAATGCATTTGTTTTTTCAACAGTTAAACCAGATATATCGGTTAAATAAAAATTAGAATTGTTGTTTAGTTTCTCAACCAAACTATCAATCATTTCATTTTTTTCTGACTTTTTCATTTTCTTTTCTCTTCATTCTTCTTTTGGAAAGAAGAACAGATTTATACTTTGTTATAAACTAACTGCTTTAGTATCGATTGCAATTCCAGGACTCATCGTGCTCGACATAGAGATACTTTTTACATAAACTCCTTTTGCACTGGATGGTTTTAGTTTGCCAATTGTTTGAAGTAATTCTGCAGCATTCTCAGCAATTTTCTTACTGTCGAAACTTACTTTACCAATGGATGCATGAACAATTCCCGCTTTATCCACTTTAAAATCAATTTTACCCGCTTTAACTTCTGTAACTGCCTTACCTACTTCCAAGGTTACTGTTCCTGTTTTAGGATTTGGCATTAAACCGCGTGGTCCAAGTACTTTACCCAATGCACCTACTTTACCCATAACACTTGGCATAGTAATGATAACATCGATGTCTGTCCAGCCTCCTTTGATTTTGGTAATATAATCGTCCAATCCAACGTGATCAGCACCGGCAGCTTTAGCTTCTGCTTCTTTATCAGGTGTACAAAGTACCAATACACGAACTGTTTTACCTGTACCGTGTGGTAATGATACAATACCACGAACCATTTGATTTGCTTTACGAGGATCAACACCTAAACGAACCGCCATGTCTACTGACGAATCAAATTTAGTAGTTGTTACTTCTTTTACCAGGGCAGCTGCTTCCGACAATTGATATGTCTTTTTAGCATCCACTTTGCCTAGGATTGCTTTTCTTTTTTTAGATATTTTTGCCATCTTTTTTGTATTTTGAATTTCTAACAATTCGGTAGATACCGTTTCGCTAAAAAATTAAAATTATTTTTTTAAAGGACTCTCTCCGGTAACGGTTAAACCCATACTGCGAGCTGTACCTGCTACCATGCTCATTGCCGATTCAATTGTAAAACAATTCAAATCAGGCATCTTAATTTGAGCAATGTCTTTTACCTGTGCCCAACTTACTGTTCCAACTTTTTTACGGTTTGGCTCAGCTGAACCACCTTTAATTTTGGCGGCATCAATTAGTTGCACTGCAACTGGAGGAGTTTTGATGATAAAGTCGAACGACTTATCAGAATATACGGTTATGATTACAGGTAATACTTTTCCTGCCTGGTCTTGTGTTCTTGCATTAAACTGCTTGCAAAACTCCATAATATTCACCCCTTTTGATCCTAAAGCCGGACCAATGGGAGGTGATGGATTTGCAGCGCCACCTTTTACTTGAAGCTTAATAAAGCCTGTTACTTCTTTTGCCATTTTATTTAGTTTATTGTCTTTGGTTTTTGGTTCTTAGCAAAAAGTGGAAGCTTTATAAACTTTAAACTTTAAACCCAAAACTTTAAACTTGTTATTACTCTTTTTCTACTTGCAAATAACCCAATTCTAATGGGGTTTTGCGACCGAAGATTTTCACCATCACTTTCAGTTTCTTTTTCTCTTCGTTTATTTCTTCAATTACTCCACTGAAGCTATTGAACGGCCCGTCTACAACCTTAACTGTTTCTCCAACAATAAAAGGAATATTCAATTCTTCATCCTTATCCGCCAATTCGTCCACATTACCTAAAATGCGGTTAACTTCATTCATTCTCAATGGAACCGGGTCTCCATTTTTATCTCCCAAAAATCCAATCACACCGGTTATATTTTTAATTGTATGAGGAATCTCCCCAATCAATGCAGCTTCAATTAAAATGTATCCTCCAAAATAAGGACGTTCCTTACTAATTTTCTTACCGTTTCTTATCTGATATATCTTTTCAGTTGGAATTAAAATCTGAGAAACATAATCACTCATTCCAATACGATTGATTTCAACTTCAATGTATTGTTTAATCTTTTTTTCCTTGCCACTGATAGCTCGGATAACATACCACTTTTTTACTTGTTCTGCAGTAGTTGCCATGTTATTATCGAGTCAATTTATAAAGGTTCTCCATAATTAATCGGAAACTTGAATCCATTCCCAAAATAATTATTGCAATAATTAAGGATGCAACCATTACGATTATCGCACTACTTTGCAATTCTGCCCAAGTTGGCCATGAAACTTTTGTAAATAGTTCCTGACTTGTTTCCTGAAAATATGCTTTTATTCTATTCACTTTCTATTCCTTTTTTATAATGGATACTCCATTAATTCTTTCACTCTATGCACGGGCGGAGAGATTCGAACTCCCATCAAAAGTTTTGGAGACTTCTATTCTACCCTTGAACTACGCCCGTTTATTCGTTGAAGGGTTTCAAGTTTAGTGTTTGAAGGAATCCTTCAAACACTAAACAAAAACCAGAAACCTTTGTTATTTTATAACCTCAACTACCTGACCAGCACCTACTGTTCTACCTCCTTCACGGATCGCAAAACGTAAACCTTTGTCCATAGCAACCGGCATAATTAATTTTACCGTGATCGTTACGTTATCACCTGGCATAACCATTTCGCGTCCTGCTGGTAATTCAATTTCTCCTGTAACGTCAGTTGTACGTAAGTAAAACTGCGGACGGTATTTGTTATGGAATGGAGTGTGACGTCCACCTTCTTCTTTTTTCAATACATAAATTTCAGCTTTGAAATCAGTATGTGGAGTAATAGAACCTGGTTTTGCGATAACCATTCCTCTACGGATGTCTTTCTTGTCAATACCACGTAATAATAAACCTACGTTATCTCCAGCTTCTCCACGATCCAATAATTTACGGAACATTTCAACTCCGGTAACAGTTGACTTCAAACGCTCTTCTTGCATTCCCATAATCTCAACTTCCTCGCCTGAATTCACAACACCTGTTTCAATACGTCCTGTAGCTACAGTTCCACGTCCGGTAATTGAGAACACATCCTCAACTGGCATCAAGAAAGGTTTTTCAACTTCACGTGGAGGAATTGGAATATAGGTATCAACAGCATCCATCAATTCCATAATTTTCTCCATCCATTTTGGCTCTTTATTCAATCCACCCAATGCAGATCCACGGATAATTGGAGTGTTGTTTCCATCAAATTGATAGAAAGTCAACAATTCGCGGATTTCCATTTCAACTAAGTCTAATAACTCAGCATCATCCACCATATCCACTTTGTTCATAAACACAACAATCTTAGGTACACCTACCTGGCGAGCCAAAAGAATGTGTTCGCGAGTTTGTGGCATTGGTCCGTCAGTAGCAGCAACAACTAATATCGCTCCGTCCATTTGGGCAGCTCCGGTAACCATGTTCTTCACATAATCCGCGTGACCTGGACAGTCAACGTGTGCATAGTGACGATTCTGTGTTTGATATTCAACGTGTGAAGTATTGATTGTAATACCTCTTTCTTTTTCTTCAGGAGCGTTATCAAT
>Ga0075163_10011986_pt1 | contig 11293 bp, 10 predicted proteins | sample JI1023141ADNA_FD_71478 | JGI IMG/M metagenome (GOLD analysis project Ga0075163, IMG submission 71478) | Wastewater effluent complex algal communities from Wisconsin, to seasonally profile nutrient transformation and Carbon sequestration -... | ecosystem: Engineered > WWTP > Effluent > Algae...
CGTCTTCGAGATGTCGAAGACCTGGACGATGTTGGCGTGCTGCAGGAACAGCGACAGCCGCGCCTCGTCGAGGAACATGCTGACGAACTTCTGGTTCTTCGTCAGGTTCGGCAGGATGCGCTTGATCGCGACCGACTTCTTGAACCCCTCCATCGACTCGGCGACGCCGCGGAACACCTCCGCCATGCCGCCGTGATCGAGTCGTTCGGTGATCGTGTATCGGTCGCGCATCCGGAGTCGGGAGAATGCTAGCAGACGATTCGACTACTTAGCAAACCGAGGGGATCCGGTTGAAACCCAGGCCGCCAGGGTGGCCACCAACCGGGGGTATGACGTCAGCCCGCCGCCTCGTCCGCCTCGACCTGCTCGCGGGCGGACTTGCAGTCGAAGCACAGCGTGGTCATCGGGCGGGCCATCAGCCGGCGGAACCCGATCGGCTCGCTGCACTCCTCGCACTCGTCGATCTCGCCGGCGTGGAGCCGCTTGAGCGCGTCCTGGATCTTGGCGATCAGGAAGTTCTCGCGGTCGTGGAGCCGGAGCTGCGTCGAGTACAGCTCCTCCTCCATCGACTCGTCCATCGAGTCGCGGCCGATGCGGTCGCGATCCCGGTCCATCGTGAAGCCGATCGCCGACTGGGCGTTGGCGACCAGGCGGCCCAGCTCGGCCTCGAGCCGGGTCCGCAGCTCTTCGCTCTCGGTTGCCGTCAGCATGCCCCTAGTCTAGGGACCGCCGCGCGCGGGCGTCAATCGCCCGGGCCGTCGCGCCGCGGGAGCGGGTGCGGGGCCTTGACGCGCCTCGGAAATGAACCTCCGGGGCTGGCCGTTCGTTCAAGCAGCGAGCGGTCGCGTCGCGGCCGCCGCCAGGAGTCACCGTGACGCCCATCCGCCGCTACCAGCTCGCCTGCGCCGTGCTCGCCGCCTCGACCCTCGCCGCGCTGGCCTGGCCCCGCCCGGGGGCGCCGGCGGCGGGTGGCGCCGCGCGCCCGGCGGCCCGGGGGCACGCCGCGGCCCAGGACCTGCGCCGCCCGCTCCGCGTCAGCGCCGCCGCGGTCGGCCTGTCGGAGCGCGAGCTGATCGACGCGCTCCGCGCCGCGCGCACGCTCCCCGAGGTGCAGATCTACGCCGACAAGCTCGGCCTGATCGGCACCGACGCCGCGGTCGTGGCGCTGGCGGCGCTGGCCGACGATCCGCGCATGGGCGTGCCCGAGGTGGCGATCGCCGCGATCGGCAAGGTCGGCAACGAGCGCGCGGTGGCGACCCTGGCCGACCTGACCGAGGATCCGCGCCCGCGCATCCGCGGCGCGGCGCTCAGCGCGCTGGCCGACGCGGGCGGCGGCGCCGCCGAGGACATCTTGCTGGCGGTGGCGGCCGATCGCGGCGATCCGCTGCGCGCGACCGCGGTCTACGCGCTCGGCACGCTCGGCGGCGACGGCGCCGCCGACGCGCTGGCCAAGCTCGCCACCACCAGCGACATCGACACCGCGCAGGCCGCGGTCTACGCGCTGACGCAGATCCCGAGCGACCACGCGCAGCGGCTCCTGGCGTCGATGATCGACAGCGGCGACGCGCGCATCCGCACCCAGGCGCTGGCCAACCTGCGCCCCGTCGACGCCGCGACGATCGCCAAGGTCGTCGCACTGCTGGCCTCGGGCGACCCCAACGTGGTGTCCTCGGCGGTGGCCGCGCTGGCCCGCGCCGGCGATCCCGCGCTCCTGCCGACCATCGTCGAGGTCGCCGCGCACGGTCCGCCCGGCGCGCGCTACGCCGCGGTGTCGGCGATCGGCGAGCTGGGCGGCCCGGCGGCGGTCAAGGCGCTGGGCGAGCTCCTGACCTCGAGCGATCGCAACCTGGTCGGCACCGTCGCCCAGGCGCTGGCCAACGTCGGCAGCGACGACGCCCGCGCGATGTTGATCAAGGCGGCGCTGGCCGGCGGCCCGGCGTCGAGCCAGGTGATCGGCGCGCTGACCCAGCTGCGCAGCCCCGACGTCACCGCCGCGATGCTCGAGATCGCCCGCCACGGCAGCCCCGCCGATCGCCGCGCGGTCTTGCCGCAGCTGGTGAAGAGCGGCGATCCCGACGCGCTGGCGATCGCGATCGGCCTGGCGAAGTCGGGCAGCCGGCAGGACAAGACCGAGGCGATCACGATGCTCGCGGGCGCCGGCGCGCCCGAGGCCAAGGCGGCGCTCTTGGCGATCGCCGAGTCGAGCCACGGCCCGACCCGCAGCCAGGCGCTCGACGCGCTGGCCAACGCCGATCCCGGCGATCCCGCGGTCGCGCAGCTGCTCGCCGACTCGCTGTTCTCGGGGCGCCCCGACGAGGCCCAGAGCGCGGCCTGGGTGCTGGGGCGGATCGGCACCGACGACGCCCGCGAGGCGCTGATCGCCGCGCTCAAGGACGACGAGCTCGGCGTGGCCACCGCGGCGATGAGCGCGCTCGGCCAGATCGGCACGCCGGCCGACGTGCGCGCGGCGCTGGCCGACGTGGTCCGCACCGGCGCGCCCGAGCTGCGCGGCCAGGCGCTGTCGCAGCTGATGGCGACCGGCGCGCCCGAGGCGCTGACGCTGGCCGAGCAGGCGCTGCGGGGCGACGACGCCGACCTCGCGCGCAACGTCGCCTACGCGCTGTCCAACCTCGGCGGCGGCGACGCGCAGCGCCTGCTCGCGGTGGCGGCGCGGTCGAGCGATCCGTCGGTGCGCGCGGCCTCGGTGGGCGCGCTGGTGCAGGCCGGCGACGACGCCGCCACCGACGCGCTGCTCGCGCTCAGCCGCGACGGCGACGCGTCGGTCAAGGCCACGGCGCTGTCGTCCCTGGGCCAGGTCGGCTCGGCGCGCGCGGTCGACGCGCTGGTGAGCGCGGCCGGCGGCGGCGCGGCCGAGGATCGGATCGCCGCGCTGCAGGGGCTGGGCAACGTCGACGATCCGCGGGCGTCGGCCACGCTGGCCCGCGCCATCGAGGAGCGCGACGACAGCGTCGCCACCGCGGCGATCTGGGCCGCGTACAACGGCGGCGACGACGTCGATCAGGCGCTGGTGCGCGCGTTCGCCAACCCCGCCGCGTCCGACGCCGTCCGCAACGCCGCCGGCCAGCAGATCCGCTCGCGCGGCATCGAGGTCGACGACGCCACCCGCGCCAAGCTCGACGAGCTGCTCGGCGTCAGCTACGGCGGCTACGGCTACGGCGGCTACGGCGGCGAGTAGCTACTCGTCGCCGTCGTCATCGCCGTCGAGCACGCGGAATTCGTCCTCGGTCGTCAGCATGGGGTGGGGGAACAGCGGCGCCGGCGCCAGGCGGCTCACCAGCCCCAGCCCCGGGCACGCCGCCAGCGCCGCCACGTCGGCGGCGCCGCTCGCGCAGCTCCGCGCCAGCGGCCCCAGCCCCGGGCGCTGACACAGCTCGATCACCTCCACCGCCACCCGCAGCGTCTCGTCGCGCCGCGCCGGCGGGGCCGCCGCCAGCCACCGCTCCGCCGCCAGCGCCACCGCACGACACCCGTTGTCCTTCGTCGCCACCGCCGCCCGCCCCCCGCACCCCGCGAACACCACGGCCAGCCCGACCGCGACCGGCACGCGCGCGCGCATCGCTGAACCCTTGAACCTCGCGCGCATCGGTCAACCTGTCGTGCCCAGGCTCCGGGCCGTTTTGGGAGGGGGCCCCGGCGAATGCCGGGGGGCGGGTGTCCCTGTTGTTATCTCACAGGGTTGATCAGGACTCGGATCCCCGCACGCGATCTCGCGTTTCGGGTGGGGGCCCCACGTATTGTGGGGGAGGGTTTTTGCGAAAAACCCTCTCTTCAACTCGCGGCTTTGCTCTCGAGCACCAGCTCGGGGCGGCCGCGGCTCTCGACGACCTCGCGCGTGACGACGCACTCCTTCACGCCCGAGAGCGACGGGATCTCGTACATCACGTCGAGCATCACCTCTTCGAGGATCGCGCGCAGGCCGCGGGCGCCCGACGCGCGGCGCGTGGCCTCGGTGGCGATCGCGTTGAGCGCGTCGGGGCGGAACGTCAGCTTCACGCCCTCGAGCTCGAACAGCCGCTGGTACTGCTTGGCCAGCGCGTTCCGCGGCCGCCACAGCACCTCGGTCAGCGCCTCGACGTCGAGCTGGTCGCACGACACGATCACCGGCAGGCGGCCCATGAACTCGGGGATCATCCCGAACTTGATCAGGTCCTCGGTCCGCACCGCGCGGCGCAGCGAGTCCTTGTCGTCTTCCTGGCCGCCGATCGCCGCGCCGAAACCCAGCCCGCGCTGCCCGACGCGCCGGCGGACGATGTCCTCGATGCCGTTGAACGCGCCGGTGCAGATGAACAGGATGTCGGTCGTGTCGATCTGGATGAGCTCTTGCTGCGGCCGGTTGCGCGCGCCATCCGGCGTGATCGTCGCGGTCTTGCCCTCGAGGATCTTCAGCAGCGCCTGCTGCACGCCCTCGCCGGACACGTCGCGGGTCGGCGACGGAGCGCCGCCCTTGCGCGCGATCTTGTCGATCTCGTCGATGCAGATGATGCCGCGCGCGGTCTTCTCGACGTCGCCGCCGGCGGCGCGGAACAGGCCCTTGACCACGCTCTCGACGTCCTCACCGACGTAGCCGGCCTCGGTCAGCGTCGTGGCGTCGGCGATCGCGAACGGCACGTCGAGCTTCTTGGCCAGCGTCTGGGCCAGGAGCGTCTTGCCCGACCCGGTGGGCCCGAGCAGGATGATGTTGCCCTTCTGCACCTCGACGTCGGTCTGCTTGCCGCGCAGCCCGATGCGCTTGTAGTGGTTGTAGACCGCGACCGACAGCGCCCGCTTCGCCGCGGCCTGGCCGACGACGTAGCGATCGAGCTCCTCGACGATGGCGCGCGGCGGCGGAAACTTCGGACGCTCCGCCGCCTCCTCCTTCGCGAGGATGTCGTTGCACAAGGTCACGCACTCGTCGCAGATGAACACCCGCGGCCCGCTGATGAGCTTGCGTACTTCACGGCGCTGCTTGCCGCAGAAGGAGCAGTGGAATTCCTCCATCCGGGTCCGATTCTTACATGCTCTTCGCCGACGGCAACAGGGGATGTGGCTCTTGACGCGCCGGGTCAAGCAGGTGATCACTCGCTCCCGTGCGTGCGCTGGTGATCTGCGCCGAGCCGGCGACGAGTCGCGACGACCGGGCTTCACTCGCCGCGGCGTTGGCCGACCTCGGCAGCCCGGTGACCTTGTGCAGGTTCGATCTGGGCGATCTCGATCCCACCGCGCTGGCGGCGGCGCCACCGACGGTGATCGTGGTCGACGCGGGCGACGAGCTGGCCCGCGCGCTGCGCACGGTGAAGAAGGTTCGCTCGGGCGGCGCGCTGGCCGAGGTGCCGATCCTGGTGGCGCTCCCGGTGGCGCGGCTGCCGGGCCTGGACGTCTCGGCGGGGTTCGATGACTTCGTGCTCACCCCGCTGGTACCAGCCGAGCTGTACGCGCGGGTGCGCCAGCTCGACTGGCGGGCCGCCGCCTTCGACTCCGACGAGCTGGTGAAGATCGACGAGCTGGTGATCGACCTCGCCGGCCACGAGGCGCGGCTGGCCGGGCGGTCGCTCGGGCTGACCCACCAGGAGTTCGAGCTGCTGGCGTACCTGGCCCAGCACCGCGGCCGGGCGTTCACCCGCGACCAGCTCCTCGAGCGGGTCTGGGGCTACACGTACACCGGGGGCACGCGGACCGTCGACATCCACGTCCGCCGGCTGCGCGCCAAGCTCGGCCCCACCGCCGGCGAGCTGATCGAGACCGTCCGCAACCTCGGTTACAAGATGCGATCGCGCGGCCGCTGATCGCGGGACGTGCCGCAAGGCGCGCGGCCGGCGCCGACACGTATTACTATTGTGGCGATGACGACACCCGCTTCCGCGGAGCTGGCGTGAGGGCATCGATCGTCGCGGCGGTGTCGACGCACGTGGGCAACGTGCGCGATCACAACGAGGACGCGCACCTGGTCGCCGCCGACGACGGCATCTTCATCGTGTGCGACGGGATGGGCGGTCACGCCGCGGGCGAGGTGGCGTCGGCGCTCGGTGTGCGCGTCACCCGCGACCACTGGCTCGGGCCGGCGGTGCAGCGCGCGGCGTCGGCGTGGCTGGCGTCGGGCACCCTCGAGAATCGCCGGGCGTTCCTGTCGGCGGTCAAGGGCGGCGTGATGGCCGCGCACCGCACGATCTGCGAGCAGGCCGCCGCCGACACCGGCAAGCAGGGCATGGGCACCACGTTCACCGGCTGCGTGGTCGCCGGCGGCGACGCGGTCATCGCCCACGCCGGCGACTCGCGCGCGTACCTGGTGCGCGGCGGCATCGCGATGCAGCTCACCGAGGATCACACGCTCCTGGCGCGGCTGCTGGCCTCGGGCATGCCGATCGCCGAGGGCGCGTCGTCGGCGCGGTGGAAGGGCGTCATCACCAACGCGCTCGGCTTCGGCGACGACACCAAGGTGGTGACGTTCCTGGTGCCGCTGTCCGACGGCGATCGGCTGCTGTTGTGCTCCGACGGCATCAGCGAGTACGTCGGCGAGGCCGAGGTGGGGCAGGTGCTGGTGGCGATGCCGAGCCCGGCGCGCGCGGCGCAGCGGCTGGTCGAGCTGGCCCTCGAGCGCGGCGGCGAGGACAACGCCACCGCGCTGGTGATCAAGGTGGTCGAGGTCGGCGAGACGCCGATCCCGGCGGCGCAGCGGCAGCTCGATGCCGACACGCTGGCGCGCTGCCCGCTGTTCGAGCCGCTGTCGCCGCAGCAGCGGCTGCGCGCCGCGCGGATCGCGGTCAACCGCGACGTCTCGGCCGGTGAGGTGCTGCCCGAGGCGGCGCTCGGCAGCCGGGTGGCGTGGGTGCTGCTCGCCGGCGAGGCGGTGGTCGGCGGCGTCACCGTCGGCCCCGGCACGTTGCTGTACCCCGAGGCGCTGCTCGGCCAGGGCAGCCCGCGCCGCGCCGACGCGCTGGCGGTCGCGGTCGACGACGTCCGCGTGCTGGCGATCCGCGGCGACGACTTCGCCGAGCTGGCCGGCGAGGACGCCGATCTCGCCGAGCCGATGTACGCCGCGCTGGCCCGGCTGATCGCGCCGGCGTAGCGCCTACGGGCGCTGGTAGTCGACCAGATCGATCGTCACGTCGCCGAGCTCGGTGCCGGCGACGATGCGGAACGGGACGCGATCGGCGTCGTCGGACATCCACACCGAGAACGTCCGCGGCGGGCGCGCCGGATCGACGGTGAGGTTGGCGAACGCGCGGCTGGCGACCCCGTCGATGCGCAGCGCCGCCTGGTTGCCGCCGTAGGTGCCGATCACCTCGGTGGCGCCCATCGTCAGCTCGACCTTCCAGATCCGGCGACCGCCGAGCACCCACAGCGTGCGCTGCGCGCCGGCCGGGGCCTGCCACACGCGCATCGTCGCCATCGCGCTGTGGGCGTCGTGGGCGGGCGCCCCGCCGAAGTCGTAGTCGAGGTGCTGCGACGGCCCCTTGCCGGGGTGGAAGTCGATCGCGACCTTGGCGCCGGCGAAGCGGGTCTCGGCGGTGTAGTCGCGCGGGTTGGCGCGCACCGCCGAGGTCGTGGAGAGCGGGCGCAGCGCGCCGACGTCGAGCACGGTGGTGGCCTCGTCACGCACGTCCTTGACCAGCGCCAGCGCGCCGGCCGAGCGGATGCTCGAGGTCAGGGTCGCCGTCGGCGCGCCGTCGGCGTCGGACAGGGCCACCGTGGTGAAGCTGGCCTCGCCGGCCAGCACGCCGGCCAGGCGCACCTCGAAGCGCATCTGCTCGCCGGCGTGGATCGCGATCAGCGGATCGACCACCTCGGCGGGCGCGGGATGGTCGGCGAGCGCCGGGCCCGCCGGCTCGGCCAGCTCGCCGAGCCCACCACCGCACGCGGCCAGCGCGGCGAGACAGAGGGCGGCGGCGCGCATGTCCATAGCTTGATCGACGTTGGCCCGGCGCACCATGTTCAAACGCCGGCGCCGCGGTATCGTGACCGACGATGGCGATCGGGATCACGCTCGGCGATCCAGCGGGCATCGGCCCCGAGGTGGTGGCGGCCGCGCTGGCGGCGGCGCCGGCGGCGGTGCGCGCCCAGGTGCGCGTGTTCGGCGATCCCGAGGCGCTGGCCCGGGGCGCGGCGGCGATGGGCGTGACCGTGGCCGCGCGCTGCGAGGGCGCCGCCTGTCCCGGCGTGGCGCCGGGGCGCCCCGACGAGGCCAGCGGCGCGGCGCAGGTGGCGTGGCTCGAGGCGGGGATCGCCGCGGCCCAGGCCGGCGAGGTCGACGCGCTGGTGACCGCGCCGATCTCCAAGACCTGGGCCAAGCGGGCGGGCTTCGCGTTCCCCGGGCACACCGAGCTCCTCGCCGCGCGGTTCGGCGTCGCCGAGGTGGCGATGACGTTCGTCGGGCCGCGGCTGGTGGTGGCCCTGGCGACGGTGCACCAGCCGCTGGCGACGGTCGCGGGCGCGTTGACCGTCGAGCGCATCGTCGCGACCGGGACGCTCCTGGCCGAGGCGCTGGCCCGCGACCTGGGCCGGCCCGCGCCGGTGCGCGTGGGCGTGGTCGGCCTCAACCCCCACGCCGGCGAGGGCGGGCTGCTCGGCGACGACGAGGCGCGGGTGATCGCGCCGGCGATCGCGGCGCTGGCGGCGGCGCTGGGCGACCGCGCGATCATCAGCGGCCCGCTGGTCCCCGACGCCGCGTTCCGCGACGCCGTCGACGGTCGGTTCGACGGGCTGGTCGCGATGTACCACGATCAGGCGTTGATCCCGGTCAAGCTCGTCGACTTCGAGCACGCGGTGAACGTGACGCTCGGCTTGCCGATCGTGCGCACGTCACCCGATCACGGCACCGCCTACGATCTCGCCGGCACCGGCCGCGCGCGGCCCGCCTCGACCCTGGCCGCGCTCACGCTGGCGGCGGCGATGCGGACGGCGCGGGGCGCGCGGTGAGCCGCGGGCTGGTCGCGCTGGCGATCGCGATCGCGGTGCGCGTCGCGCACGCGGCGCCGCCATCGCCATCACCGTCGGCGCCGCCGTCGCCGTCCCCGTCGCCGGCGGAGCTCGGCTGGCCCGCCGCCACCACCGCGGTGCGCGTGATCCGCACCAGCCACGTGCGCGCCGCGCCCGCCGCCGACGCCGCGGTGCTCGGCAAGATCGTCGCCGGCACCCGCGCGGCGTGGACCGCGCTGGTCGCCGGCGATCGCCGGTGTCCCGCGTGGGTGGCGATCGCGCCGGCCGGCTACCTGTGCGCCGACGCGGTGGCGCCGACGACCGAGGCGCCGGCCGGCGTCGCGCAGCCGCCGCTGGCACCGGGCGCGCTGCTGCCGGGCGCGTACTTCGACGTCGCGATCGACGACACGCCGGCGTACCGCAGCGAGGCGGCGATCGAGCGCGACGATCCGCCGGCGCTGCTGTCGACGCACGTGATGGTGCGCGGCAGCGGCGAGGTCGAGGTCGGCGGGCTGGACTACGTGCGCACCAACAAGGGCCTGGTGCCGGCGTCCGAGCTGCGCCCGCTGGCGCCGTCGGCGTTCGTCGGCCTCGATCTGCGCGCGCAGCCGGCGCCGTGGCCGCTGGCGTTCGTCGCGCCCGATCACCCGGCGGTCGTGCGCGCGGCGCCGGCGCGCGACGCGGCGGTGCTCGATCAGCGCCCGGCGCGATCGGTGGTGTGGATCAAGCAGCGGGCCGGCGACTGGATCGAGATCGCCGGTGGCGCGTGGGTGCGCGCGCGCGCGCTGCGGCCGGTGATCGCCGCGCCGCCGCCGGCGGGCCTCGCCGCCGACGCGCCGTGGATCGACATCGATCTCGAGCACCAGACGCTGGTCGCGTACCACGGCGCGCGGCCGGTCTACGTCACGCTGGTCTCGACCGGGCGCAAGGCCGGCACCACGCCGGTCGGCGTCTACCGCGTCGTCGCCAAGGCCGCGACCACCGGCATGGCCGCCGAGGCCGACGAGCGCAACCAGTACGACGTCGGCGAGGTGCCGTGGGCGCTGCGCTGGAAGCGCGGCCTCTACCTGCACGCCGCGTACTGGCACGATCGCTTCGGCGACCCGAAGAGCCACGGCTGCGTCAACCTCGCGCCGCGCGACGCCCGCGCGCTGTTCGACTGGGCCACGCCCACCTTGCCGCCCGGCTGGTCCGAGCTCGAGGTGCCGCTCGATCAGGCCCTCGTCGTGCGCATCCGCGACGCCGCCCACCCCGATCCGCCGTGGTTCGACTACGCCACCGAGCGCCCCGCCAAGAAGCCCCGCCGCCGATAGCCGAGCCACGCTCAACCGGAACCGGAACCGGAACCGGAACGCGCATCCGGAACCGGAACCGGAGCCGCATCCGGAACCGGAACCGGAACCGGAGCCCGAACCCCGGCCACCGATCGCGATCCGGACTCCACGCCACCGCTCGGGGCCACGCTCTCGCGTTTCGGGTGGGGGCCCCACGTTTTGTGGGGGAGGGGCTTTGCGAAAGCCCCTCTAGAATAACGCGCGCAGCGCGGTCAGGTCCGAGAGGATCACCTTGCGGCCGTCGGTGACGATCAGCCGGCGCCGCTTGAACTGCGACAGCGTCAGCGACACGGTCTCGCGGGTCGAGCCGATCAGGTTGGCCAGCTCCTGGTGGGTGATCTTCATCGCCACCAGCTTGCCGCGCACGTCGTCGACGCCGTACTCGTCGGCCAGCTTGATCAGCTGCTCGGCGAGCTTGGCCGAGACGTCGCGGAACACCAGCGCCTCGAGCTTGTTCTCGAGATCGTGGCGCCGCGTGATCACCGCGCGCGCCACCGCGATCGCCAGCGGCGCGCTGGTCGCGAGGATGCGCTCGAAGTCGCCCTTGTCGACCTCGGCGAGCAGCGCGTTCTCGACGGCCTCGGCCATCTCGGTGCGCGCGGCGAGGCCGACCAGGCAGGTCTCGCCGAACATGTCGCCCGGGCCGCAGTACCCCAGCGTCAGCGACTTGCCGTCGCGCGTCACCTTGCAGATCTTGAGGCGCCCGCCGCACACGAAGTACAGCGAGCGGCTCGGATCGCCTGGCAAGAACACCACGTCCCGCCGCCGGACCTCCCGCAGCTCGACCTTCTCGGACAGCCGCGCCAGCACGTCGGGACCGGCCTCGGCCAGGACCGCTACCTTCTTCAGGTACCAGAGCGTCCGCTTGGGGTCGGTCACGCGGTGACGGTACCAGAGTCCGAGGGATCGGTGGCAAGCCGTGGCGTGATCGTGCCGGTCCAGGCCAGCGCGCCGCCCGCGAGCGTCAGGGCCGCGGCCGCGGCGATCGCCGCACCGCTCTGCTGATCGATCACCGCTGCGAGGCCCGGCAGCGCGCCGGCGCCGAT
>Ga0075163_10011987_pt1 | contig 11292 bp, 9 predicted proteins | sample JI1023141ADNA_FD_71478 | JGI IMG/M metagenome (GOLD analysis project Ga0075163, IMG submission 71478) | Wastewater effluent complex algal communities from Wisconsin, to seasonally profile nutrient transformation and Carbon sequestration -... | ecosystem: Engineered > WWTP > Effluent > Algae...
GGGTTGATGGTGGTGAAGTTGCCCTGGTAACTCGTAAAGAACGGGTCGGCAATCTGGCTGCGCTGGGCGCCCCATCCTTCCTGGACCGTGCGCTGCTGCTCGGTACCTGCCAGCACACCGATGATGTGTTTGTCGGACACCGTGAGGTCGTAGGTCAACAGGTTTTGCCAGTTCCAGCGGGTGTATTTGATGGCGAGGTTTTCGGCAAAACCGTTTTGGCCGAGACCGTCGCCGTGGACGGGCGTCCAGAAGGTGATGTTTTCAACGTTCACGTTGTCAATACCATACACCGTTTTGACGGAAAGACCTTTCAGGATGTCGAGTTGTCCGTACACATTGGACTGGATCTGGTTGGCCTCCGAAGTGTGGCGGTTGAGGTCAATGATCGGCATCGGGTTGTAGAAACCCACCTGCTGGAGGTTTTTACCGCGGCCGAGCTGGTTGTTCGACGCGATGTTGTAGCCGGCATTGCCCGGAAGGCGGTTGCCGCGCTCGTCGTACACAAACGGATCGACGATCGGCGCCGTGACGAATGCCAGACGGCCGATACCGGCGGTGCTGAATGCCTGGCCGCTCAACGAGCCGGTGTTGGGCGCATTGTTTTTGTTGTTGCCGTAGCCCAGCGATCCGCCGACTTTGATGCGTTTGGTCAGTTTGTGATCGAGGTTCAAACGGCCGGAAAGGCGTTCAAAATCGTTGGCAACCACCATACCTTCCTGGTTGGTGTAGCCCAGCGAAAGGTAGTAGGTCGTCTGGTCGCTACCGCCGGAAAAACTCAAACCGTGGTTTTGTGAAAATCCGGTGCGATAGATATAGTCCGACCATTTTGTATCGATCAACTGGCCGTTGATGGAGTCGAGGAAGAACTGCGGGCCTGCCAGGTTGGCGTTGGCAGCCGCTTCGTTTTTGATTTCGACATACTGCTGGGCGTTGAGCACATCCGGAACACGGACAGCACGCGACCAGCCTGCCCAGGCGTTGTAATTCACCCGGGTTTTGCCCTTTTGCCCACGTTTGGTGGTGATAAGCAGCACACCTGCGCTGGCGCGCGAACCATAAATGGCTGCGGCAGATGCGTCTTTCAGGATGTCGATGCTTTCGATGTCGTTGGGGTTGAGGTTGGACAATGCGTTATTGGAAGCGCTGTTATTGCCGTTGCGCAGGTTGTCCGTGTAGGTAGGAATACCGTCGATCACCACGAGCGGGAAAGAGCTCAGGTTGATGGAGTTGATACCGCGCACGCGGAATACGGGCGGGTTGTTCAGCACACCGTTCGGAATGCTGACATTGACACCTGCGGCGCGACCCTGTAGCAACTGATCGAAACTTTGAGCCGGCAAAGAGGCAATGTCCTCCCCTTTAATGGAAGAAATAGTACCTGTAATGGCCCTTTTTTGCTGGGAACCATAACCCACAACCACAACCTCCTGCAAAGTGGCAGGATTGACGGTCATCTGGATCGTGTAATCACTTTCGGCAGTCAGTGCGACTTCCTTGTCAAGAAAACCGGTGTAGGTGACTTTGAGGGCCACCGCTTCATTGGGTACAGAGAAACGAAACATACCGTTCGGATCCGTAATGGTGCCGGCAGAAAAACCGGGGGAAGTGACGGTGGCGCCAATAAGGGGCTCACCCTGGTCATCTGTAACCTTGCCGGTCACAGCGCGCTGGGCCATTGCCAGCGTAGCGCTCATGAGGAGGAGCGCCAGCCCAAGCAGGACTTGCTTCATACTAATAAAGTTGATTTGGTTAAAGAAAATTGTTCGTGCCTGATTAAAGGATTATTTCATTTGGCACAGGATTAACGGACCGGGCAATCGGTTTAAGAATTATCATTTGTATTTGGCAGTATTTACACTTTAAAACGCCCATATCCGAGGCAAATAAAAATAACATTTATGTATTTTTTCTGCCTTGTGAAAATTATTAGCCACTAATGTAAAATTTACACCTTAAAAAACGGCATCCTGTGTCGCCACTCAAAATACTTTGCATCTTCGCCGCGGCATCGAAGTTTATGCCATTGTAACCTATGTACCTGCTCGGATACGACATCGGCTCCTCTTCCATCAAAGTGGCTTTGGTGGATGCACAAACCGGCCAAACGCTTGGAACGGCACAATTCCCCGACCGGGAAATGGAGATCAGCGCCCAACAGCCCGACTGGGCCGAACAACACCCCGACACCTGGTGGGAGGCTGCATGTGCGGCTACCCGGCGGCTGCTTCAAAAAAAACAGATCAACACCCGCGACATTGGCGCCATCGGTATTTCCTACCAGATGCACGGACTGGTGGTGGTGGACTCTGAAGGCAAACCCCTGCGCCCATCGATCATCTGGTGTGACAGCCGGGCGGTGGAAACCGGCAACCGGGCTTATGAGGCGCTGGGTCCTGCGTATTGCCTGGAAAGGTATCTGAACTCACCGGGCAATTTTACGGCCTCCAAACTGCGCTGGGTGAAAGAAAACGAGCCGGCCCTGTTTGATCGCATCCACCGGTTTATGCTGCCAGGTGATTACATCGCATTCCGGATGACCGGCGAAATACGCAGCACCGTGACCGGGCTATCGGAGGGCATTCTTTGGGATTTTAAAAAAAACGAGCCGGCAAAAACATTGTTGGACCACTACGAAATCCCCGGAAAAATGCTGCCCGAAATCGCGCCGGCGTTTTCGGTGCAAGGGCAAATGACCGCGGCGGCGGCGGAAGCACTTGGGCTGACTCCCGGGATACCGGTGGGCTACCGCGCCGGCGACCAGCCCAACAATGCCTTGTCCCTCAACGTGCTGCGCCCGGGCGAGATCGCAGCAACGGGCGGCACTTCCGGGGTGGTGTACGCCGTGGCTGCGAAGCCCATGTTTGATGCGCAACAACGGGTCAACAGTTTTGCACACGTCAATTACACGCCTGAAAACCCGCTCACCGGTATTTTGCTCTGTATCAACGGCACGGGCAGTCAGTACCGCTGGATGCGGCAGCACATCGGCGACCCCGGTCTGGGCTACCACGACATGGAACAACTGGCCGCTTCGGCAGGTGTCGGCGCCGATGGCGTGAGCATTTTGCCTTTCGGCAACGGCGCCGAACGCATGCTCGCCAACCGGGTGGTAGGCTCGAAAATCGCCGGCCTGAACTTCAACCGGCACGAAAAACGCCACCTTTACAGGGCCTCGCTGGAAGGTATTGCCTTTTCATTTGTATACGGTGTGGAGGTGTTGCAACAGATGGGCATCGAAGTAAAAGTGCTGCGCGCCGGGAATGACAACCTGTTCCAGTCGGTCATTTTTTCCAATACACTGGCCACCCTGCTGGGCGCCGAGATTGAATTGATCGCTACGACCGGAGCGGTGGGCGCCGCCAAAGCCGCCGGGGTTTCGATCGGCATTTACCATTCGGTGGAAGAAGCCATGCAAGGCACCGAAGTAGCCGGGCGTTTTGAGCCGGGCAGCGACCAACAGGCCATGCAGGACGCATTCGGAAGGTGGAAAACGGAGTTGGAAAAGGCGTTGGGTTGAGGTTATTGGGAATCATTAAACAAGTCATTAGGAGTCATTAAAAGTCATAAAAACAGTCCAAAAATGAACATTACCATCGGCGAACGCGAATATTTCAAAGGTATTCCCCAAATCAAATTCGAAGGCCGTCAATCCGACAACCCGTTGGCATTCCGCTGGTATGAAGCGGGGCGCAAAGTGGGTAGCATGACCATGAGCGAGCACTTCAAATTTGCGATGGCCTACTGGCACACGCTCTGTGGCACAGGCGGCGACCCCTTCGGTCCGGGCACCAAGAACTTCCCCTGGATGGAAGCGAAAAACCCGGTACAACAGGCGCGCGACAAAATGGACGCCGCCTTCGAATTCATGACCAAAATCGGTCTTGGGTATTACTGTTTCCACGATTTTGACCTGGTACAGGAAGGGCCTACCCTGCGCGAAAGCGAGCGGCGTTTGCAAAAAATCACGGAATATGCGCTGGAAAAACAAAAAGCATCCGGGGTGAAACTGCTGTGGGGCACTGCCAACCTGTTTTCCAATCCCCGGTACATGAACGGCGCTGCCACCAATCCCGATTTTGAAGTAGTGGCCTGGGCGGGCGCCCAGGTGAAAAATGCGCTCGATGCCACCATCCGGCTGGGCGGCGAAAACTATGTGTTCTGGGGAGGCCGGGAAGGATATATGAGTCTCCTGAACACCAACATGAAAAAGGAACTCGACCACATGGCGCGCTTCCTGCACATGGCAAAAGACTATGCGCGCAAAGCCGGCTTCAAGGGCACTTTTTTTATCGAGCCCAAACCCATGGAACCGAGCAAACACCAGTACGACTTCGATGCTGCTACCTGTATCGGATTCCTGCGGGAGTACGGTTTGGACAAGGATTTCAAACTGAACATTGAGGTAAACCACGCCACGCTGGCGCTGCATACTTTCCAGCACGAATTGCAGGTGGCCGCCAATGCCGGAATGTTGGGCTCCATCGATGCCAACCGGGGCGACTACCAGAACGGCTGGGATACGGACCAGTTTCCCAACAATGTACTCGAACTGACCGAGGCCATGCTGGTGATCCTGCAATCGGGTGGATTGGCCGGCGGCGGTGTCAATTTTGATGCAAAAACACGCCGCAACTCTACCGATCTGGCCGATATTTTCTACGCGCACATCGGCGGGATGGATGCCTTCGCGCGGGCATTGCTGGCCGCGCATGAAATACTCGAAAATTCCGAATACCGGAAAATGCTCCAGGGGCGCTATGCCTCCTTCGACACAGAAGAAGGCCGCGCATTTGAAGCGGGCAAACTCAAAATGAAAGACCTGCACAAAATGGCACTGCGCAACGGCGAACCGCAACAGCGCAGCGGGCAGCAGGAATTGTTTGAAAACCTGCTGAGCCGGTTTGTGTAGTTTTTAAAAGTTTGGATCATTGTTCGTCATTGCGCCGGGGTATAAATACTGCCGGCGCAATGACTTTAAATGACCTCCATTTACTTATCGGTACCGGAAATCAGACTGCCGGAAATTGGGCCGCTCTTCACATCCCAATATCCCAATATCAGAATATCTCAATATCCCAATATCCAACCCCTATCGCACCCGGACGGCCCCCATCAGGGTTTTGACACGGCGATCGGCGTTTTTCTTCGTTTCCGGATTACCCAGGCGCTGAAGTCCCTGCCAGGAATTGAACCCTTCTTCTTTGGCTACCATTTCGCGGAAACTGGCTTCAGCCGGCGAAACGGAGGCGAAAGGTTTTGCTTTTTGCGGAGCGGCAGTCGCGGATTTTTTGGGAGTCGCGGCAACAGAACGGGCGGGCGTTTTGGCGGCTACCGTCGGCGTGGCGGCGGGGAAGTAGTTGGCCAGGCGGTATTGCTGTGCCACTTTGCCCACGCTCCAGGCATAGTCGTAACTTTTCAGGGCTGCGCTGTTGGGCACTGCCAGGTCGCCGGCATGTTCCGATACGTCGCGGTTGAAATCCCGGTAGGTGTAATTGCCGACATAGGACTTGACGATGACGTTGCTGAGCAGCAGGTGCGGTTTCACGGAGTGTGACGCACTGGCGTCGGCCACTGCTTTTTTCCATTTGTTGGCGGTTGCCGTCACAAAATCCTGGTCGGCGTACAAACCCTTCAGTTTTTCGGTCACCGATGCCGATTCCACTGCCAGTGCGGGCTTTTTAGAAACGGGCATTTCGTCGGCCACTTTGGCGGCTTTTTTCTTTTCCTTGACGATGCGGCTGCCCGAGATGGGCTTCAGTTCGGGCAGTGCGTCGGCCTCATCCTTGCTGTAGTTCGATACCAACGCATCATTCAAGCCCAGGTCCAGTTTGTCGGCATTTTTCTTGTGCCCGACATAGGTAAACACTAAAAAACCTGAAATAAGGGCAGTGGAAGCAAAGCCAAGAAATTCGAAGAAACTTTTCATTGTAATAAAATTTATAAGTGAGTGGAGGAGATACTTTGAAGGGGACATTTCAAGCCATAATCAGTTCGTAATCAATTTTCCACAATTGATAGGTTTCGATGATCATGGTTATCATTTCAGCATAGTTTTTGGCCGTGGCGTAGCCGGACTGCTTGAGACCGACACACCAGGCCGCATAGTATGGCACGGTGTCCTTGCCGTAAAGTTTGCGGGAGATGGGATATACTTCGCCGATTTCGTAGGCGCCGATCATCCAGTTGTAGCGCTGGCCTTGCAAGAGCAGGCTGTGGCGCCGGTAACTTTCGCGGGCGGATGGATACACCTCGAACCGGTCCCACACATAATCGTCGGTGCGCTGAACGCAGCCGATGGCGAGGGAGTGGTGATCGAAGTCGTCGTCGGTCATGCGGCCGTCGCGGCGGTAACCGGGCTGCAACTGGCATTTGACGCCAAAATGGTTGTTGGCCTCTGCGGCGAGGAAACCCCTGCCGGCATTGCCCTCGAACAAGCCCTGGGCCAGCGTGACGGATGCCGGGATTTTGGTACGGCGCATTTCCGCCAGGGCTACCCCCTTGTATTTTTCAATGTAATCGAGATAAGCCTGGACATTGCCTTGCTTGCGCGTCGGAAGTGTGGCCGCGAGGTGTTCGGCCATGGCGTCGCGTTTCCAGAATTTGGTCTGGGTGCGCGGGATGGTTTCTTCGTCTTCGTTGTGTGGCTTGTAAAAAGCGGAGGTGGTATCGGCGCGGTAAAACTCGCGGAGTTTGGAGGAAAACAGGCCGCCTACTTCCTCGGCCCCGCTTTTGAAATTGTCCTGCCATTGCTCGTACACCGGCAGGTCCGCGATGCCGGCCAGGGGGCCCTCGATGTGGTCGTAGAACTTAATTACCAGATAGCCGGGCAGGGCAATGAGAAGCAGCGCAAGAAAGACGCCCCTGCCAATGCCATAGAACATCCCGTGCTCATTGTCTTGTTGGTCCATATACTTTCGACCGTCGTAGGTGCCTGCGCCGAAGCTTCGGCAGATGATAGCGGGTGAGGGAATGCGGAGTAAAAGGGGCTTGAGATATTTGCAGCAAAAAACTTGCCGCAAATATGATAAAAAAACAAAAAGTCATCCCGTACAAAACGGGACGACCTTTTCTTTGAGCGGGGAACTGGATTCGAACCTGCGGCCCTCAACTTGGGAAGCTGATGCTCTACCAACTGAGCTACCCCCGCATGATAAGGTTTTTCAAAATCCCTGCCAAAGGTACAAAAATTCAACGTGAGAGAATCCCGCCGCATGTTATTTTTTCATCTATTTGAAGTTTTTTTTATTCTAACAACTTGATTATGAATAATTTAAAACAAATAAAGACTAATGCGACCAATTTTTCCCTATTTCTTCAATTAGCGCCTTCCTGACTATTTCCGTCCGGCTCCACAGGATAAAGTGGTCGCCGTCGGGCAAAACCTCCACTTCAAGATCAGGGCAGTTGACCAGCACCCGCTGCGCAAAAGCAGCGTTGGCCACCGGTACGAGCCGGTCGTTCTGTGCGTGCAGCACCCGAACCGGGCAGCGAATTCCCGCCCAAAGCGGAAGCATTTTTTTTAACTCTGCTTCCAACGGAATGATTTCGGCATTGCTCGTCCAGAGGCTTTTCGGGATGATCCATTTGAGCGGTGCCGGATTTATCGCCGATTGCCACCACGGATGCTCTTCCTGTTCGGGGTCGATGGAGGCCGCCACCAGGACGAGTCCGGCGGTCTGATCGGGGTAGTCCATCGCAAAGCGGGCAATGACCGGCCCGCCGAGCGAGTGCCCTACCAGCCACACTTTTTGACCCGCCGCCAGCCGGTCCACCACGGCTTTGACACTGGCAGCCTGGGCGGCAATAGAGGGTTCGGGGCGGGCAAAATCCTGCGTGTAGCCAAAGCCGGGCCGGTCGATGCTCAGCAGGCGCGCATGCTTTGACAATATCGTATCGGCCAGGTAAGGCAGAAAAGCATCGGCGGAACCGGGAGAACCATGCACCATGACCACCCAGGGCAGGCTGTCCGCTGCACTCACGCTGACGGCATGGATCATCCGGCCCGCCGGATCGGGCACATCGGAAAACACCGGCGGCAATGATTGCCCTTTTTTCTGCATTTCACCGGCCCAGTCCTTGTCGGGGGTGCGCATGGTCAGGCATCCTGCCTGTACGGCAATGATCCAGAGGAGCAGCAGAAAAGAAAAAACGTACATCAGGGTGCGGACAATTCGCCGGGCGACGGCGCGGAGGGTTTTATTCGTTTCAGGCATAAGGAATGCGGTCAGTGCCGGAATTTTTGCTGTTGCTCGGGCGTCAGGATTTCACGCATTTCGGTTTTCCATTCCGAATGCAGGGCTTTCCAGGTGTTCCGGTCGTGCTGACCCTCAGTGCGGGCGCTTTCAAATGCCTGCACTTTGGTCAGGTTCAAGGCGTACACCTTGCCTTTTTGTTCTGCCGTCAGGTCAAAACGGCGCGCCATTTTTTCTGTGATGGTGCCTGCCTTTTCTTCGGCCGACAACCGCGACCAGCGGTACCAACCGATACCTTTTGCGGCAAATACTGTGAGCAATACGGCTGCAATGCCGATCAACCAGCGTCTCTTTTTCATGGTGTTTGATTTTAGTGTGTGAAGTGAGATGTTGTTGTGTATGCCTGACAGTGCATTCAGGCTGTTGCGTCGTTTTTTTCAGGGTTGGCAGCCGGCGCTCCCATGGGGCCGCAGCCGCGGCGGTTCCAGCCTTGCATGGCCTGCTCGCGTTGTTCGGGGCTCATGCCCTGCCAGCGTTCACGCCAGTACTGGCCGCGCATCCGTCGGCCATAGCCGCCCCGCCAGCCGCCCCGCGGGCCGAAGCCGCCGGTCAGCAGGCGCCCGAGTACCATGAGGCCGAGTGTCTGGAAAAAAGTGAGTACGGGCAGGCCGAAGATGACAGCCGCGAGGTGATTCCACAGCTGCATGGTGATGAAGGTAAAAACGGTAAAAAACAGCAGGCCGAATGCAATGCCTTTGGCGGCCCATTTCCATTTTATCATGAGTGAGTGAGTGGGTGAGTGGGTGAGTGAGTGAGTGAGTGAATGAGTGAGTGAGTGAATGAGTGAGTGAGTGAATGAGTGAATGAGTGAATGAGTGGGTGAATGAGTGAGTGGGTGATGGTTAGGTCCAGTTTGCAAAATGTTCGCGGAGGCGCAGCACGGCGTAGCGTTTTCGGGCCAGCAGCGTATTGACGGATAGGCCGGTTTTTTCGGCCATTTCGCGGAACGGCACATCATAGAGTTCGTGGGCAACAAATACTTCCCGCTGCTCGGGCGGCAGGGCAGCCAGCGCCCGATCCAGTTCGTCGCGGAATTCCCGGGATTCCAGCAAAGTATCGGGCAGGTTCTGTTCCAGCCATTGATCAAACACCAGGTCGTCGGCCAGATCGTCCTCGGAGGCCTCACCGGCGGTTTCTACCGCGCCAATCTGGCTGAACGGTACGGGTTTCTTTTTCCGGTAATAATCCGTCACACGGTTGCGGGCGGCGGTAAACAACCAGTTGCCGATCTGTTCGATGCCGTCCAGGTCGTCCTGCCGGGTGAGTTGCAGCCACACATCCTGTGCAGCATCCTCGGCGGCTTCCAGGTCGCGGATTTTTGACCGGACAAAGGCCAATATCCGCTTGCCGTATTGCCCGAACCATTCGGTCAATTGGTTGTCACGTTGCCGGTTTGCCAATTCAAGTTCCAAGTTTTTAATGCGTTTATAAAGGGCATGACGGGTGAGGCGCCGCGATATTGTAAAATGAGAAAAAAATATTCGCATCCCAAATTCCGTTCTGTCATACAGGATTCTATCAACCTCATTGTCAGCGCCTTGTTATAAGCAACCGACTTTACCCCGTGAAAAATCGGCAGACGGATTCCCGGGGTCGATCAAACCCACTTTCACCGAAATATTTACCTTTGACCTATGGCGAAGCAGCCTCAGACCGGTAAAATTGAACGGAAAACCGCTTTTTGCAATGCCGTTTCTACCTTGTCGCAAGCCGTCTTTTGCCCCCTACCTTAAAAAATATGAAAGTTGTCATACCCGTTGCCGGCGCCGGAACACGCCTTCGCCCGCACACCTACACACAGCCAAAGCCATTAATGCCGGTGGCCGGCAAACCGATCATCCGTTTTATCATCGACAAACTCGTCGAGGTCGGTCTCAACGATTTCGTTTTCGTGATTGGTTATTTAGGCGACAAGGTGCGCGACTACATCGAGCATACCTACCCGAATTTGCAAACCGAATTTGTGTACCAGGAACACCGCGAGGGTTCGGCGCACGCCATCTGGTCGGCCCGCGAAGCCATTGAAGACGAGGAGGAAATTTTCATTGCCTTCGGCGATACCATTTTCGACGTGGACATGAAGCAAATGCTGGATTGTGAACATTCCTGCATCGGCGTTAAAAAAGTGACTGACCCGCGCGAATTCGGCGTGGCGGAAATCGACGAGCAGGGTTTTGCTACCCGCATGGTCGAAAAACCCCGCATCCCCAAGTCGAACATGGCCATTGTCGGGCTGTACAAAGTGAAGGGTGTGCCGGCCTTGCTCAAGGTCATCGATCAGATGATCCGCACCGACCAGCGAACGGTGGGTGAATTCCAGTTGACCGATGCCCTCCAGCAATTGCTCGAACAAGGTATGCGAATCCAGACACTGCCGGTGATCAACTGGTTCGACTGCGGCCGGAAGGAAGTGCTGCTCGAAACCAACGCCATGTTGCTCAGTCGCCGCGGTTATGCCACCGACGATTTTTACCTTCCGACATTCGACAACACCATTTTTATCCATCCGGTGGCCGTGGGCGCCAATTGCAAGATCAGCAACAGCATCATCGGCCCAAATGTAACCGTGGGCGACAATGTGACCATCAATTATTCCATTGTAAAGGACAGCATCATCGGCAATTTTGCTGCGCTGGAAGACGCCGTACTGAAACGTTCCGTGATCGGCAGCGACGCCAGTATCCGGGGCATGAACCTCAGCCTGAACATCGGCGACAATACGGAGATTGATTTTGATTAAAGTTACCTATTTTTTTCCACCCAATCGCTCCAGCAACCATGCCCGTTCCGCCACATCCGGTGTGGCATTTATTTCGGCTTTCAACATCGTTATGGCAGCGGCGTCACCGTTGTTCAATTCCAGCATTTTTTTGGTAAAAAGCAATAGGTTTTCGTTGGTCACCCGGTGATAACCCAGGTTTTTCTGGCGTCGCAGATATGCCGAAAAACTTTGAATCAGCGACTCCAGCGCCTCCCGTTCACCCAGTTCGTAATAACTGCGCAGCAACATCCGGCGGGCATCCAGGTTGTTGAGCGGATC
>Ga0075163_10011988_pt1 | contig 11292 bp, 7 predicted proteins | sample JI1023141ADNA_FD_71478 | JGI IMG/M metagenome (GOLD analysis project Ga0075163, IMG submission 71478) | Wastewater effluent complex algal communities from Wisconsin, to seasonally profile nutrient transformation and Carbon sequestration -... | ecosystem: Engineered > WWTP > Effluent > Algae...
AAGGCGAGACATCCTCGACGCTCACCGGCTCCGGAAGTGTTTGTGAGAAGGTAACGCCGCAGTCGTTGGTGAAATACAGCGTCTGCGGCAACAAGGCTGCTCCACTGCAGTTCCTGAAAAGTTGCAGCGTGACATCGTGGAAGTTGTTCCCGGTACAACGGGTGGTGATGGTTCCGCCAGCAAAGTGATCCGCACGAAGCGTGAAGGCTGATGCAAGAACGGAAAGGAAGAGCGCGTAGCGTTTCATCATGGTTTGATGGATGGGTCCGTGAAGATAGAGATCGGAATGACACGGCCCGGTCACTCGGAAATGACCGGGCCGAAGCCAAAGGTGATCAATGGAAATGGGGGTAAGAATGGACCTCTACTCCCCGAAAGGACGCGCCAAGGTCAGCGGGCGCGCTCGATGGTCTTCAGGTCCTCGTCGATGAAACCTTCCTTTTTACCGAAGATGGCCGCATCGTCCCGCAAATACATCAGTTCACCCGTGCCAGCATTGAAGACCCGCTTGAAGCAATGCTTGTTCTTGTTCTCGCCGGTAATGATCACATCGCTGATCGTCAACCCACGATCCTGCTTCTCCACAGCGCTTGGCAGCTGGCTCAGTGCCATTACCTGACAGGGTGCGGTGTAGCTCTCCTTCAACTTGGCGGCATCCGGAATGCTACGGTCCAAATGCTCTTGCGCCATCCAAAGTTCGGTGTCACGGATCATGCGGTTCCTTGCCCCGTATGTACGGTCCGTAGTGGCCTTGTCCGTGATCTTGCCGCCTTCGACCAGGGTGAGATAGTTCTGCATATGCTTCAGGTAGATGGTCAGCATGCTGTTCATTCCACCCTCATTGATCGCTTTCGGGTCGATCTGGATGAATGCCAATTCGCGCTCTACCGGTATCGAGGTGAAGGCATTGTCGGTCTGTTCCAGAACCTCGCCCTTCTTCGCTTTCCAGCCCTGCACCAGTGTCAGGAAGGTGCCTGTGTATTTCACGGGATCGGTCTTGCGGATCTTCAGCAAATAGGTGTTCTCCGGGGCCATCGGCTGTGCCGCCAGTTCCGCCACCGTAACGAACTCAACGCCCGGGGTCCATTTCCAATGCGTCTTCACCGCCTCGATCATCGTCCGGTTGTACGGTGAATCGCCAGCATCGAGGACGACGATGGTCTTGGTGCCTTTCGCCGCTTTCACTGCGCTTGAGCTGAAGCTTCCATATTGAGCAACTACGGAAATGGATAGCAAGGTGGCGATGCCGGTCAGGAGGATCGAACGCATAGGTCGTTTCTGGTTTTGGAATGGCTGCTTGGCCGTGTGTTGCGCAGCGGTGGCGAAAATAGTGCCACAGGGCATGCACCTTTGTGCAACTTCTCCACAGCATGGACAACTCCTTGTCAGCATCCGGTGCCGACGGCCTACAACGCTACTTGGATCGGGCCGAGGTGCTTCAGGCCGTTGTCGAACAATTGCGGAAGGATCTTTCCATTTCGGAGGAAGAGCTTCCCCGGCCTGAACTGAACGATCGGACATTCGACCTCTTGAGCGCCATGGTCCTTCCCGTACTTCTGGACCTCGACGCCCGTGGCGCCCATGCGCTGCAAGTGGCCATGTATCGGGTCGATATCCCGGAAGCGCACCTCCAACGGACCATGGGCCGCGGCGGATTGGCTGCACTATCCAATGAAGTCGTCCTCCGTGCCCTGCAGAAGGTTCTCACCCGGATGCGCTACGCCGGTCGGTATTGATCAGTGGTATTCAGCCCCGAACTGTGGAGATCCAACACCCGTAGAACGGCCCTGCGTTCACCAAGAACTACCTTTGCCCAGGATCCGCCGGACCCCTTACATGGACAAGTATTCCTACCTCAGCAACGTCAACAGCGCTTGGCTTGACGACCTCTATCAACAATACACGAAGGATCCCTCCAGTGTGGAGACCGGATGGGCCCGTTTCTTCGAGGGCTTCGACTTCGCGAAGTCGTTGAATGGCGCAGACCCCACCGTTACTGCCAAGGCGCCCTCAGCACCAGGTGGGAACGAGCGCTTCGAGAAGGAGTTCCGGGTGATCCAGTTGATCAATGGTTACCGTGAGCGGGGTCATCTGTTCACCCGTACCAATCCAGTGCGCGAACGCAGGACGTACACGCCCGATCTGGATCTCACCAACTTCAACCTCGCCCCAAGTGATCTGGATACCGTGTTCAGCGCGGGGAACGAGGTGGGTATCGGACCTGCGAAGCTGCGCGATATCGTGGCCATGCTCGAACAGACATATTGCCAGAGTGTAGGTGCGGAGTTCATGTACATACGCATGCCCGAGAAGCGCAAGTGGTTGCAGGATCGCATGGAGGGGGTGCGCAATCAGCCGAATTTCACCATCGAACAGAAAAAGGATATCCTGGAGAAGTTGAACGAAGCAGTGGTCTTCGAACGCTTCTTGGGAAAGAAATTCATCGGTCAGAAACGGTTCAGCATCGAAGGGGCCGAGGTCCTGATCCCCGCGCTCGACGCGGTGATCGAGCATGGCGCTGAACATGGGATCACGGAGTACGTCATCGGCATGGCGCACCGTGGTCGTCTCAATGTGCTGGCGAATACCATGCGCAAGAGCTACGACACCATCTTCAGCGAATTCGAAGGCAAGGACTACGAAGATGCCTTGGTGGAGGGTGATGTGAAGTACCACATGGGCTATAGCAGCCTGATCAAGACCAATACCGACAAGGAGGTCCGACTGACCTTGGCGCCGAATCCGAGCCATTTAGAAGCTGTTGGACCCGTGATGGAGGGGATCTCCCGCGCTATCATCGAGCACGACGACAAGTTCCAGAAAGGCATTACGGCATCCATCCTCATCCACGGTGATGCTGCTGTTGCCGGACAAGGTGTCGTGTATGAAGTGGTGCAAATGGCCGGCCTGAAGGCCTATGAGGTCGGTGGCACCATCCATATCGTGGTGAACAACCAAGTGGGCTTCACGACCAATTACATCGACGCTCGCACGAGCACGTACTGTACCGATGTCGCGAAGACCACGCAGTGTCCGGTCTTCCATGTGAATGGCGACGACGCGGAAGCCGTGTCCTACACCATGCAGCTGGCCATGGATTACCGGCAGAAGTACGGCCAGGATGTTTGGGTCGATATCCTCTGCTACCGCAAGCACGGTCACAACGAAGGTGACGAACCGAAATTCACGCAACCCGTCTTGTACAAGGCGATCGCTGCGCATCCCGATCCACGCGAGATCTACACCGAGAAGCTGATCGCCAGCGGGGTGGAAGGTGCGCGTGAAATGGCGGAGGAGATGGAGCGTTCCTTCAGTGCGATGTTGGATGATCGCCTGGGAGAAGCCAAGCAGATCCGCGTAGGCCGCATCACCAATTTCATGAGCGAGCGTTGGACCGGATTCAAACGTGCCTCGGAAACGGATTTCCTGAAGTCTCCGGAGACCGGGGTGCAGAAGGACGTGTTGAAGATGATAGGCGAGAAGTTGACGCTGATCCCCGAAGGAAAGCGCTTCTTCAGCAAACTGGAGAAGATCCTCAATGATCGGAAGGAGATGATGGCCAAGGAAAGCCTCGATTGGGGCATGGCCGAGCTGCTCGCCTACGGGTCCTTGCTGGTGGAAGGTCATCCGGTGCGCTTCACTGGCCAGGACGTGGAACGCGGCACCTTCAGTCACCGCCACGCCGTCGTGCGCATGGAGGATAGTGAGGAGGAGTTCATCCACCTGAAGCACATCCAAGACGGGCAGGCCCTTCTGCAGATCTACAACTCGCTGTTGAGCGAGTATGCGGTGCTTGGTTTCGAATACGGCTATGCGCTCACGAACCCGGAAGTACTGACGATCTGGGAAGCGCAGTTCGGCGATTTCGTGAACGGCGCACAGATCATCCTCGATCAGTACCTGTGTTGCGCAGAAGAGAAGTGGAATACTCAGAACGGCATCGTGCTTTTGTTGCCACACGGTTACGAAGGTCAAGGTGCCGAGCACAGCAGTGGCCGCATGGAACGCTTCCTGCAGTGCTGCGCAGATGGCAACATGGTCGTCGTGAACTGCACCACACCGGCGAACTTCTTCCATGCGCTGCGCCGTCAGCTAGCTTGGGATTTCCGCAAGCCCTTGGTGGTGTTCACTCCGAAAAGCCTGTTGCGTCATGCGCGTTGCGTAAGCCCCTTGGACGATCTCACGAAAGGTGGATTCCAAGAAGTGATCGACGATGCAAGTGCCGACGCCAAGAAGGTGAAGACAGTGATCTTCACACAGGGCAAGATCCACTACGACCTGCGCGATCATCAGGAGAAGAACGGGATCACGGATACCGCCCTCGTGCGGGTCGAACAATTGCATCCGCTCCCTGCGGAACAGATGCGTGCGGTGATCAAGAAGTACAGCAAGGCCGAACGTTTCCTATGGGTCCAGGAAGAGCCGTTGAACATGGGCGCATGGTCCTACATCGCCATGCACTTCAACGAGGTGAAGTGGGAGGTCATCGCTCGGCCGGCAAGCGGTGCACCCGCCACCGGCAGCAGCAAGCGCAGTGCGAATCAACAGATCGCGATCATCGAACAGGCGTTCGCCAAGTCCGCAACAACAGTGAAGGTCAAAGCGTGACCATTCGAAAAACGTATACGTCAGCAATCCACATCACTTTTCAGTAGATGGCAACAGTCGACATCAAGGTCCCTTCTCCCGGTGAAAGCATCAGCGAGGTGCGTATTGCGCAATGGCTCGTGAAGGATGGGGATGTGGTCAACAAGGATCAAGTGCTCGCCGAGATCGACAGCGACAAGGCAACGCTCGAACTCAGTGCTGAAGTAGAAGGAAAAGTGAAGCTGCTCGTGGAAGCGGACACCACCGTGAACGTTGGTGATGTGGTCGTGAAGATCGACACGAGCTTCAAAGCCGAGAAGAAGAGCAAGGAGCCCGCGAAGGAAACAAAGCCCGAGGCGGCGGCCGCCAAACCAGCTGCTGTTCCGGAAGCTGCTTCCACGTCGGCTGCTAGCGCTACACCGGTTGCCAAGGCGGTCATGGCCGATAAAGGCATCTCTGCAGATCAAGTGAAGGGCAGTGGACCCAACGGTCGCATCACGAAGAGTGATGTCAGCGCGTACGTGGCCGGTGGTATCAAGGCGGATGCCGTGGTGATGAACGGCTGGGGCGGCAAGCGCGATCAGAACCGCCAGAAAATGACCACGCTCCGCAAGAAAGTGGCGGAACGCTTGGTGGCTGTGAAGAACCAGACGGCCATGCTCACCACTTTCAATGAAGTGGACATGAGCGCGGTGATGGCGGTGCGCGAGAAGTATAAGGACAAGTTCAAGGAGACGCACGGCGTGGGACTCGGTTTCATGAGCTTCTTCACCAAGGCCGTTACCGAAGCACTGCGTCTCTTCCCATCCGTGAACGGTCAGATCGATGGCGAGGACATGATCCTGCACGACTATGCCGATATCGGTATCGCCGTGAGCTCACCTAAAGGCTTGATGGTTCCTGTGCTGCGGAATGCCGAACGCATGAGCCTCGCCGAGATCGAATCCGGTATCAAGACGCTTGCAGTGAAAGCCCGCGATGGCAAGTTGAGCATCGATGAAATGACCGGCGGCACCTTCACCATAACGAATGGTGGTGTGTTCGGCAGCATGCTCAGCACGCCCATCATCAATCCGCCGCAAAGCGCGATCCTCGGCATGCACAACATCGTGGATCGCCCCGTCGCCGTGAACGGTCAAGTGGTGATCCGCCCGATCATGTACGTCGCGCTCAGTTACGATCACCGCATCATCGACGGCAAGGAGAGCGTGAGCTTCTTGATGGCCGTGAAACAGATGATCGAGGATCCGAGCAAATTGGTCTTCGGGAACAAGGAGCCGGGAGAGGTGCTGTTGGGGTTGTAGCCGAGCCACCCTTTGCGATCTTCAGTTCATTGGGATCGGGTACAAAGGCCCCATCAGACGCTTTGCCCAGCCGACCATCATTCATTGGTCGATGAACCTGCAACAACACTACAATTTGGGATCGTTCTAAAGAGCAGGCTCCTACTCGTTGAAAGGCTTGTAGGGAGGGCCTTTGCTGATATTTTTGGATTGACTTTGATCTACCATCCGTTGCGATCCAACGGGTGCCTTTTGGCATTCGGCTAATTGTCATGGCATTGTCAGTGGGATCTTTCGACCTTCGAGGCTGACGAAATGGACATCTCGCGAACAACGCCAATGCCTCTTCAGGGACCGCATCATTTTCCGACCGGTTCTATGGAATTCGTCGAACCCCGATAAAGACCATGACACGCACTGTCCACACCATCTTCATCGGAAGCATGGTGGCAGCGACCCTTGTGGTGACGACCTACCTCGCCTACACAGGCTATTCCTACTACGACCTCCCGCTGGAAGAGCGGTTCTACCACCCGAGGCATGCGTGGTTCAAGCCCAGTGGCGCTTTCGGTCACGGGCTTGGCATCCTGGGCACCTTGATGATCCTTTTCGGGGTGGTGCTCTACATCGCACGCAAGCGCTACAACTTCATGGCCAAGCAGTTGCGCTTGAAGTACCTGCTGGAATTCCACATTTTCCTGTGCACGCTGGGTCCCATTTTGATCCTGTTCCACACCGCCTTCAAATTCGGCGGGCTGGTCTCTGTGGCGTTCTGGAGCATGGTGGCCGTGGTGGCCAGCGGCGTGATCGGGCGCTTCATCTACATCCAGATCCCGCGTACGATCGAGGGTAGAGAGCTCAGTTTGAACGAAGTAAAGGGCCTTCGAACAGAATTGGTGATCCTGCTCAAGGAGCGGGCCCATCTCGATGATACCATGATCGCCTTGATCACAGGCTCCCAAGCGGAAGGAGATGGGGTACTAGGCCGTTCATTCTTTGAACGTTATTCAGCTGAACGTGCTGTGCTGGGAAGGATCAAGTCCTACGCTAAGGAAAAGGGGTTGGGAAAGGAGGATAGGGGCTGGATCCTGCGAACGGTGAAGGATGAATTCGCTCTTGCGCACAGGATCGATCGACTGCTGCTCATGCAGAAGCTATTCAAGTACTGGCACGTGGCCCACTTGCCCTTCGCCTTGATCATGCTCATCGTCCTCGTCATCCATGTCGCGGTCACACTCTCATTCGGTTATCGCTGGATCTTCTAATGGAGGTGCTCATTGAACAAATAGCGATCTATGGTTCTGTGGTCCTGCTTTGCGGGTTGGTGATCTTCTTCTACATGCGCAGCCTCAGCAAGAAGTCCGCGATCGTGGAGAAGAAGGTCGCGAAGGCCAAGGAGGAAGGCATGTTCGAGCCGGTGTCGCTGCATCCGTACATCGACCTGAACACCTGCATTGGCAGCGCAGCGTGCGTGGCCGACTGCCCGGAAAAGGACATCCTCGGCATCGTGGACGGCAAGGCAACCGTGATCCTTGCGAGCAACTGTGTGGGGCATGGCGCGTGTTTCCATGCATGTCCAGTGCAGGCCATCTCCCTGCGCATCGGCACCGAGACCCGCGGCATCGATCTGCCGCATGTGGACCAGACATTCGAGACCAACATCAAGGGCATCTTTATCGCCGGTGAACTCGGCGGCATGGGTTTGATCAGGAACGGCGTGGAGCAGGGCAAACAGGCCATGCAGAACATCGCGAGCGCGAAGAAACCCAAGGCTGATGGTGTGCTCGATGTGGTGATCATCGGTGCTGGGCCGGCTGGTATCTCCGCCACCTTGGAAGCGAAGAAGCAGGGATTGGCCAGCGCCACGTTGGAGCAGGATTCGCTCGGCGGCACCGTGTACACGTTCCCGCGGTCGAAGCTCGTAATGACCTCACCGATGGACCTCCCACTTTATGGAAAGGTGAAGTTGTTCGACACATCGAAGGATGAACTGCTCCAACTCTGGCGAAAAGTGATCAGTGAGCACAAGATCGAGATCACTGAGAATACGAAGGTGGATGCGATCGTGCCGCAGAAGGACGGCACATTCAAACTGTCCACCAGCGTCGGCAAGGACTACATCTGCAACAACGTGTTGCTGGCCATCGGCCGAAGGGGAACGCCGCGGAAATTGGGTATCCCCGGCGAGGAGTCGACCAAAGTGGCCTATCGGCTATTGGAGCCTGAGAATATCTCGGGCAAGAAGATCATCGTGGTCGGCGGTGGAGATGCCGGAGTTGAGTCCGCCATGCTGTTGATGAACGACAACGAGGTCCTCTTGGTCAATCGCAACGAGAATTTCGCGGGCATCAAACCGAAGAACCGCGAAGCGGTCACCGCCGCGATCGATGCCGGAAAGATGAAGGCTGTCTACAAGGCGAATCTCGTGTCCATTGCACCGGACTCCGTGCTGTGCAAAGTGGGTGAGGACACGCAGCAACTGCCGAACGACCTCGTGTACATTTTCGCTGGCGGCGAACTCCCGACGGGCTTCCTGCAGAAGGCGGGCATCGAGATCACCAAGCGGTTCGGTCACATTGTGAAGAAGCATAAATGAACCGACTGAAGACATACCTGCTTGCTGTGCTGTCGCTGACGGCCTTGGCGGGGTATGCGCAGTTATCGCCCGGTGATCTTACCACGGCCCATGCGTCGTTGGAAGGCATGAGCAATTGCACACAGTGCCATGACCTTGGGAACAAAGTGACCAATGCCAAGTGCCTGGAATGCCACAAGGAGATCAAGGCCTTGATCACGAAGAAGCAGGGTTATCACGCGAGCAAGGACGTCAAGGCGAAGGATTGCTTCACGTGCCACAGCGAGCACCACGGTCGGAAATTCGAAATGGTGCGCTTTGATGAAAAGACCTTCGATCATGCGCTGACAGGATACAAGTTGGAAGGCGGACACAAGCCGTTGGATTGTCGCAAGTGCCACATTCCGGATAACATCAAGGACCGCGAGATCAAGAAGCGGAACCTGACCTTCTTGGGTCTGGATGAAGCCTGTCTATCGTGCCATGCTGATTTCCACCAAGGCACCATGTCCGGAGAATGTGTGAAGTGCCACAACATGGATGCTTTCCGGCCTGCAAGCAAATTCAAGCACGACGAAACGGACTTCAAGCTGAAGGGCAAGCACGTGAGCGTCGACTGCGCCGAATGCCACAAGACGATCACCCGACAGGGCAAGGATTTCCAGCAGTTCGCAGATGTGCCCCACGCGGATTGCAAGGCGTGTCACGATGACCCGCACGCCTCGCATTTCGTCAATGCATGTGCGCAGTGCCATACCGAGGAAGGTTTCAAGATCTTCGCTGGGAAGGATCGGTTCGATCACAACACGACGAAGTTCAAGTTGAACGGAAAGCACAAGACGACCGATTGCTTCGCATGCCACAAGAAGACCAGCGATCCATTGCTCGTATTCCAGGACCGTGCTGGTTTGACCGTGAACCAGTGCGCTACCTGTCACGAGGATCCGCATGATGGGAAATTCGGGAACGATTGTGCGAAATGCCACCAGGAGACCAGCTTCCGTTCGCTGAGGTCCATGGACTTCTTCGATCACTCCATCACTGACTTTCCACTGCAAGGAAAACACGTGGACGTGGATTGCAAGAAGTGCCATAAGGGGTCATTCACCGACCCCATGGAGTTCAGGGCATGCAACAGTTGCCACGAGGATTATCACAAGGGTGAATTCGCCAAGAACAATGTGTCGCCCGATTGTGCCGAGTGCCATTCGGTGTTGGACGGATTCGATGTGAGCATGTTCTCGTTGGAACAGCATCGGTCGACCAAATTCCCGCTGGAAGGAGCGCATATCGCTACGCCATGCACGGCCTGCCACATGAAGGACGAGAAGAACTGGTCCTTCCGCGAACTAGGAAGCGCTTGTTTCGATTGCCACGACAATGTCCACGGAGAGGATTTCGCAGAGAAGGGGGTCACCGATTGCAAGCGGTGCCATGTTGCCGAGAATTGGTTCCCGTCGAAGTTCGATCACGACCTGACCGATTTCCCGCTTGTCGGGGAGCACGTGAAAGTGGATTGCAAGGAATGTCATACGAAGGACCCGAACGCTGAAATGCTATCGTTCAAGGTCGAGAAGTTCGAATGCGCCGACTGTCACAAATAGTCGTTCTGGTCCTTATGACCGGCGTGCGGGTATCCGCACAGTCGCCGCATGGTGATGCCTTGGTCATGGATTGCGCAAAGTGCCATAGTCCTGCCGGGTGGACGAATCCGACCTTGATCTGGAACGAGCAGAAGACAAGCGTTCTGAAGCACAAAGGACGTTCACGGGGCAGCGTATCCTCTGTGAATGCACAGGCTGCGTCGATCGTTTTCTCGCACGACTCGACGACATTTCCATTGCAAGGGGCACATGATCAGGTCGATTGCAAGTCGTGCCACACTTCGTTGGTCTTCGATTCGGCACCAACGGATTGTGCCTCCTGCCATACGGATGTGCATGCACGGTCGGTGGGGAATGATTGTGCTCGGTGCCATACTTCGATCAGCTGGATCGTCAATGACATTCCGGAGATCCACGAACAGAATGGATTTGCCCTAGTGGGCGCGCACGGGAACCTGAGTTGTATCGAATGCCATGCATCGGGGAATACGCTTCAGTTCGATCGGGTAGGCAATGATTGCATCAGTTGCCACCAGAAGGATTACCAGACCGCTCAAGCACCGAACCACGTCGTGAACGGCTTCTCTACGGACTGCGTCGAGTGTCATGATCCGATGGGGAATGATTGGCATACGAGCCAGGTCGATCACGATTTCTTCCCGCTCACCATGGGTCATGCGATCAATGATTGCAACCGATGCCACACCACAGGTTCGTTCGCTGATGCCTCGCCGGAGTGTGTGACCTGCCATCAGGTCGACTTCAATAGCACCTCGAACCCGAACCACCAGGCCGCTGGATTTTCGACCGACTGTGCCACGTGCCATACGACCAACCCCGGATGGAGCCCGGCGAACTATGATCACGACGTATGGCCTTTGGTCGGTTCGCACGTTCCGGTGAGTTGCGATCAGTGCCACAATGGGAACTACACGAACACGCCGAACACCTGCGAGGCTTGTCACATCACGGACTACAACGCGACGACCGCCCCGAACCATGCGGTTTCCGGCTTCCCGACCGATTGTGCCGCTTGCCATGATGAGACCGCATGGACGAATGCCACCTTCGACCACAACAACACGAGCTTCCCGCTCACGGGCCAACACGTGAGCGTGGACTGCATGCAGTGTCACAGCAATGGCTTTGCGGGCACTCCGACCACATGTGAGTCGTGCCACCAAACGGACTTCAACAACACGGTGGAACCCAACCACACGCAGGCGAACTTCAGCAACGATTG
>Ga0075163_10011990_pt1 | contig 11290 bp, 11 predicted proteins | sample JI1023141ADNA_FD_71478 | JGI IMG/M metagenome (GOLD analysis project Ga0075163, IMG submission 71478) | Wastewater effluent complex algal communities from Wisconsin, to seasonally profile nutrient transformation and Carbon sequestration -... | ecosystem: Engineered > WWTP > Effluent > Algae...
GCCGACCGCCTCGGCCACGACCTGCGCGGCTCGGCCAACCAGGCGCTGCACCTCCTGACCGCGCGCCACAGCCGCGCCGAGGTCGAGGCCACGCCCGAGGCCGAGATCCGGATCGCCAGGGACGGCACGCTCGAGATCACCGGCGTCGCGCCGCTGACCGTGCGCTCACTGCGGTGAGCGGACGTCGAGCACGCGGGCCAGGATCTGCACCGGGTCGGCGTCGCGCACCGGCAGCGTCGCGCCGACGTCGAGGGTGTAGCCGACCAGGTTCCACGGGTAGCGCGGCACGCGCGCGGCCAGCGCGACCCGCGTGAAGCCGGCGGCGCGCGCCTGCGCCATCGCGGCGCGCAGCCGATCGGTCGGCGCCCCCGGCGTCAGGTGGATGCGCAGCGTGTCGCTGCCGGCCTCGCGGCGCGCCGCGGCCAGGAACGCCACCAGCGCGGTCGGGCCGACCGCCTCGTCGCCGACCCACAGCGCGCCGTCGTCGTCGAGCGCCAGCGTCGGCCCGGCCGGCAGGGGCTGGGCGCCGGGGCCGGCGACCGGCCAGCGCGCCACCGCGCCGCGCTGCTTCGCCTGCTGCACGTAGGCGACCGCGGCGCGATCGAGCGCCTCCCAGCCGGCGATGCGCTGCTTCCACACGTCGTGGCCGCAGGTCAGGCACGTCGCCACCGCGGCGCGGATGCGATCGGTGAACCGCTCGATCGCCACCAACGCCACCACCGCGGCCTGGCTCTCGGAGACGACGTGGCCACACTCGAGCGCGAGCTGCGCGCCGCACAGGCGCATGACGTAGCGGCCGACGTCCTCGTCGGGGCCGGCCATGTACTCGCTCCACGCGTCGGACAGCGGCCGCCCCGGCACCGGCGCGGTGATCCGCGGCGCCAGGCCGATCGGCCACACCTCGAGCATCGGCGCGTCGGCGCCGGTGGCCGCGCCCGGCAGCCCGCTGACCGCGTCGAGCGCCAGCCCCAGCACCAGCAGCTCGGCCTCCTCGGCGACGGTCTCGTCCATGCCGACCCGCAACGTCAGCACGCTCTTGGCGAACGCCGCGAACGCCGCGGGCGTGTTGCCGGCGGTCCGGCACTGCCGGGCCGCGGCCAGGAGGGCGGCGCGGTTGTGGTCGGCGCCGCCGCGCTCGGCGACCGCGATCGGATCCTGGCCGCACGCCGCCGCGAGCAGCCCGCTCAGCGCGAGCGCCAGCGCGCGCCCGCTCATGTCGCCAGGCGCGCCAGCTTGCGCAGCGTCGGCGGATCGATGAACACGAAGGTCGCGTCGCCGAACGCGACCTGCGCGCCGGCGTAGATCGGCGCGGCGGCGCCGGGCGTCAGCGACTGGCCGTTGACGCGGGTGCCGTTGCGCGAGTTCTCGTCGACGACCAGGTAGCCGCGGGCCTCGTCGAAGCCGATCGAGCCGTGGACCTTCGACACCGACTCGTTGTCGATGCGCACGTCGCAGCGCCGCGAGCGACCGATCGTGACCGGCCCGTCGGCGACGCCGTGCAGCGTGTTGGGGCCGACCAGCATGAACGCGCAGCCGGCGAGCTCCGCCGCGAGCTGCGGCTCGCCGGTCACCGGCACCTGCATCGTCAGCGTGCGCTCGATCGTGGTGTCGGGATCGCCATCGGCGCCCGGCGTGATGTCGACCAGGATCGGCCGATGCAGGACGTAGCCACCGCGCACCTCCAACAGGAGGTCGCGCAGCGTCTTCGCGAGCGGACGTTCGTCGAGCGTCATCCCGGACCTGGCGGCGACGGTAGCACGGCCGCCGCCACGCACGCCGCCAGCGGCGCGACGGTCGCGCCACTCCCGATCCCGACGATGCGCGCCCCGCCCGCCGGTGGCTCGACCGGCTCGCTGGACACCCGGCCACCGACCCGGTGCACCACCGCCCACCCAAGCCGCGCGTCGCCGGTCCGCGGATCGACGCCGTGGACGATCGCCTTGACCCGGAAGTAGCTCGGCGGCAGCGCCGCGACCGCGTCCTCGAACGCCTCGAGGTCGAGCGGCGCGTCGATCGCCAGCGCGGCGCTGACGACGCCGTGGTCGGCGCCGTGATCGTGGCCCGCGTGATCGGCGTGATCGCGCGCGCCGTCGCGCTCGGGCGGATCGCGCAGCGTCGCCAGCAGCCACGCGGCCGCGTCCTCCGTGCTGCGCGCGATCACCGGCGCGTGGGGTGCCAGCGCGGCGACCGAGGCGGTCGTCGCCGCCACCTGCGCGGCGGTGGCGAGGTCGACCTTGGCCACCAGCACGACGTCGGCGCTCTCGACCTGGATCTGCGCCGCGGTCGACGTGGCCTGGGCCGCCGACCACGACAGCGGGTCGACCACCGTGACGATCGCCGCGACCCGCACCCGGGCGTCGACCGGCGGCCGCTCGAGCGTCCACACGATCGGCACCGGCTCGGCGACCCCGGTGGTCTCGAGCAAGATCGTGTCGACCTCGGGGTTGGCGTCGAGGATCTCGACGATCGTGCGGTCGAGCTCGTCGGCCAGCACGCAGCACACGCAGCCGCCGGGCAGCTCGACCTGGCGGGCGGCGCCGCGCGGCAGCAGATCGGCGTCGATGCCGATCGCGCCCAGCTCGTTGACGACGATCGCCAGCTTGCCGGCGACGTCACCGGCGCGAGCGCGCGCGGCGATCACCCGGTTGACCAGCGTGGTCTTGCCGGCGCCCAGGAACCCGGTGAGCACGACGAGCGGGACCTTCATCGATCGCGGAACTCCACGCGCCATTGTACAACCCGCCGATGCGCCGCGCCGTCATCGACATCGGCACCAACACGCTCCTGCTCCTGATCGTCGAGGTCGGCGCCGACGGCGCGCTGACCCGGGTCTACGACGGCTGCCGGTTCGGCCGGCTGGGCCAGGGCCTCGACGCCAGCGGCCAGCTCCACCCCGACGCGATCGAGCGCTCGCTGGCGGTCTGCCGCGAGTACGCCGCGCTGATCGCCCGCCACGGCGCGACCCAGGTCGACGTGATCGCCACCCAGGCGCTGCGCGAGGCGGGCAACGCCGCGGCCTTCGTCGCCCCGGCGACCGCGCTGCTCGGCGCGCCGATCACCACGATCGCCGGCGAGCGCGAGGCCGAGCTGGCGTTCCTCGCCGCCAGTCGCAGCCTGCCCGCGCTCACCGGCAAGCCGTTCGTGGTGGCCGACGTCGGCGGCGGCTCGACCGAGGTGATCGTCACCGACGGCGCCCGCGTGGTCACCGCCGTGAGCGTGCCGATCGGCGCGGTGCGCCTGGCCGAGCGCCACCTGCCCCACGACCCGCCGACCGACGCCGACGCCGCGGCGCTGTTCGCCGGCATCGACGACCACCTCGCGCGGTTCGTGCCGACGCTGCCCACCGGCGTCACGCTGGTCGCCTCGGCCGGCACCGCGACCACGCTGGCCGCGCTCGATCTGCGTCTGCCCGCCTACGATCCCGATCGCGTCCACGGCCACGCGCTCGCGCCGGCCACGGTCGAGGGCTGGACCCAGCGCCTGCTGGCGATGACCACCGCCGAGCGCCGCGCGCTGCCCGGCATGGAGGCCCCGCGCGCCGACGTGATCGCCGCCGGCGCCGCGATCTTCGCCCGCCTCGCCGCCCGCCTCGCCGCGCCGGCGATCGTCGTGTGCGATCGCGGCATCCGCTGGGGCCTCGCCTACGCGCTGACCACGTAGCTCCGACCACCGGACCTCGAACGCGCGCTGAACGCTCCGGGCCGTTTCAGGAGGGGGCCCCGGCGCATGCCGGGGGAGGACCTTTGCGAAAGGTCCTCACGAGATCACAGTGTGATGTAGGGGCCGCTGGCCGCGGGGTCGGCGTCGTCGCCCTCGTCGTCGATGATCGCCGACGTCCCGAGCGCCGCGCCCTGCAGCACGAAGATGCGGATGCCCGACGGCGAGACCCGCGCGCCCGGCGCGACCCGCCGCATGATCGACACGATGTTGCGCTGGATGTCCTCGACCTCGGTGACCACCGGCCCGGCCTTGACCACCTTGCCGATCCACTTCTCCTCGCCGGTGTCGATGATGCGCAGGAACTCCTCGGAGCTGCCGTCGAAGTACTTCTTGTCACCGGGCTTGGCCTGCGCCAACGCCTCCCGGGTCTTGGAGTCGATCTTGGTGCCGAAGAACAGCGCGCAGGTCTTGTCGAGCTTCATGGAGTCGCCGGCCCGGACTGTATCAGCATGCCGCGCCGATCATGCCCACGACGTGCCACCACAACCATGTCGCCCCCGTCGCCACCGCCGCCGCCTCAGGTTCACGCCGCACAACCCGCCCCACCGCCACCTCAGGTTCACGCCGCACAACCCGCCCCACCGCCACGCGTCTCCCGGCAGGCCCGCGGACAGCCGTCTTGGGTAGGGGACCCGGCGGGGGCATGACCCCGCCGGGGGAGGGTTTCGCGAGAAACCCTCCCATCAACACGTTCGGGGACAAGGATTCGAACCTTGATGAGCAGCTCCAAAGGCTGCTGTCCTGCCATTAGACGATCCCCGAGTAGAAACAGACGGTAGCATCCGGACCGAGGCGAGACACCTCGAGGACGCGGGCCGGTTGGCCCCATGGTGGCGGGGGGCAGATTTGAACTGCCGACCAAGGGCTTATGAGACCCCTGCTCTACCCCTGAGCTACCCCGCCTACGGCGGCGGAACCTAGACGGTCGCGGGCCGGCTCGCAAGGGGGTAGCTACGGAAATCACCGCCCGGTCGGCGGCAAGGTCACGGCGAACTTCTCCTCGCCGGCCGGGCCGTGCAGCCGCACCGTCAGCGCCCGGCTGGCGCCGTCGACCTCGACGGTGCCAAAGCTCTGCAGGCCATCCAAGGGCGACAGGTTGCCGGTGCCCGGGGGCGGCGCCCAGACGAAGCGGGCCTCGGGGCCGAACGTCGGGTCGAGCGGGTTGGGGCCGAACGTGCCGGCGTGGAGCGGCCCGGCGATGAACTCCCAGAACGGCGTGAACTCGCCGGCGGTGCCGCGCGCCGGATCGAAGTGGTGCGCGGCCGCGTAGTGCACGTCGGCGGTCAGCCACACCACGTCGGCCACGCCGCGGCGGTGCAGCTCGCGCAGCACCCACGCCAGCTCGCGCTCGCGCCCGCGCGGCGGCCCCGCGCCCTGCCCCCAGCCCTCCTGCGGCGGGTGCGGGTCGTCGCCGTCGGGGATGATCACGCCCAGCGGCTGATCGCTGGCGACGATCTTCCAGGTCGCGCGCGAGCTCGCCAGCGCGTCGACCAGCCACCGCGCCTGCGCGCCGCCGAGCATGACCGCGCCGTCGACGTCGCGGTCGTTGGCGTCGTTCGGCGTGCGGAAGCTGCGCAGGTCGAGCACGAACAGGTCGACGTCGGGGCCGTAGCGCAGCACGCGCTGGATCGGCGACGCGGCGCCCGCCGGCCCGCGGCGGATCGGCGTGTAGTCGAACAGCGCCTGGCGCGCGCGCGCGGCCAACGTCGATGCGTCGCGCTCGCGGTAGCGCTCGTCGGCGAGCGTCTGCCCCGGGTACCAGTTGTTGTGGGTCTCGTGATCGTCCCACTGCACGACCTGCGCGCACTCGGCGTACAGCGCGCGCAGGTGGTCGTCGTCGAGGTTGTAGGCGAAGCGGTGGCGGAAGTCGGCGAGCGTCTCCGCGACCCGGGCCAGGATCTCGTCGGTCGTGTTGTGCCACCCCCGACCGTCGGGCAGCGTCACCGCCGGCAAGATCGGGTTGTCGCCGTAGATCAGATCGCCCGAGTTCAGGAAGAACCGCGGCGCCGCGGCGCGGATCGCGTCGAAGATGCGCAGCCCTCCGAACTCGGGGTTGCGGCCCCAGCCCTGGCCGCAGGTGTCGCCCGACCAGGCGAACCGCCACGTGGTGCCGGCCGGCGGCGGCGTGACGAAGCGGCCCACCGCAGGCGCGCTGCGATCGCGGCCGTCCTCGAACACCACGCGGTAGACGATCGTCTGACCGGCGGGCAAGCCGGCCAGCGCGACGGTGCCCGCGAGGTCACCGACGGCGTCGACCGCCGGGCCCTCGACGCGGCGCGGGTTCGCGAAGCGCGCGGTGGTGTCCCACTCGACGCGCATCCGGGCGGGCCGATCGCTCTGGGCCCACACCACGGCGGTGTCGCCGTCGACGTCGCCGGCCTGGACCCCGCGCGGCACGAGGATCCGCGGCACCTGGACCTGCGGGGAGCGGCGGCAGGCGGCGAGCGCGGCGGCGGCCGCGGCCCCGCGCAACAGGTCGCGGCGACTGGGGTTTGGCATCGGCCGCGAGAATAACGCGCCGTCGACGCAACCGCCGCGGGCGGCGGCCGATAGGAGCAGCAACGCCGGCCCTAGCCCCCGGCACCAACCCGAGGTTCCCATGCTCCGCACCGCCATCGCGTCGACCCTGTTCACCACCGCCCTCGCCGGCGCCGCCCTCGCCGATCAGCCGTACACCAGCGACCCCACCGAGCTGACCTTCCAGCTCGCCGAGGATCGCAACGACGTCGCGAAGGGCATCACCGCCAAGTACCACCTGCGCGTCCAAGGCAAGGTGGTCGCCACCAGCGGCGAGATCACCCGCGCCGACCGGGTCGACGTCGAGTGGCTGGCCGGCGGCAAGAAGCTGACCACCGCGTCGTGCGACCTCGCGGGCAGCGGCGACAGCGCCCCGTTCAACTGCGAGGGCACCGATCAGCTCGACGCCTATGGCGACCTGACCGCGGTCATCAAGTTCACCCGCGACGCCGACGACACCGTGACCACGCTGTCGACCCACCAGCTCAAGGTCGGGCGGTTCTGGAACTGGTACATGCGCAACGACAAGCGCCTGCACTACGCGCAGTACCAGGTGATGCCGCTCGATCTGGTCACCAGCGCGGTGATCTCCGAGGAGGACTGGGGGTCCGGCGACCACCGCGTGCAGATCATCGGCTGGGCGACCACCGAGGGCGCGGCGACGCCCGAGCCCGAGACCTTGCGCTGCTCGGTCGACGGCAAGCGCCTCGCCGACTTCAGCGCCAGCGACGCGTTCGGCAGCATCCTCGAGGCCACCGATTGGCGCGACCCGCAGGTCGACCCGCGCGTGGCCCACGTCAACCGGTTCAAGATCTGGATCGGCGGCCTGACCTGGGGCACCAAGGCCGACGTCGACCCCAACCATATCGCCGCCGGCCTGGTCGTCATGGGCGATCACCCCGGCCAGTGGAGCTGCGACTGGCGCGCCAAGGGCAAGGTGCTGCGCACCTTCACGTTCGCCGTCGGCGCCGACGGCTTCGCGGTGCCCCACGCCGAGCAGGCCGCCGGCCTGGCGCTGCCGGCCGGCAAGAAGCTGATCGACGTGACGCTGCCCGAGAGCGCGGCCGACGCGTACGTCGACGCGGCCCAGAGCAAGGCCGGCGGCCTGTGGGGTCAGGCGTGGCGCCTGCCCGCCACCGGCTCGAAGCTCGCGCCGAGCTTCAGCCGCCCCGGCTTCGAGACCGCGCCGCCCGCCGGGGCCAAGGCCGCCGGCAAGCCGGCCAAGGCCAAGAAGCGCAAGTGAGCCCGGGGCCGGGTGCTACGATGACGGCGATGACGCGCATGCCCCCGCGCGAGGCGACCTACGACGACGTGCTGGCGCTGCCCGAGCACGTGATCGGCGAGATCGTCGACGGCGAGCTGGTGGTCTCGCCGCGCCCGGCGCCGCTCCACGCGCTGGCGGCGTCGGCCATCGCCGAGGAGCTGGGGCCGCCGTTCAAGCGCGGCCGCGGCGGCCCTGGCGGCTGGGTCATCCTGTTCGAGCCGGAGCTGCACCTCGGCAAGGACGTGCTGGTCCCCGACGTCGCCGGCTGGCGCCGCGAGCGCATGCCCGAGGTGCCGATCGATCAGCCGTACTTCACGCTGGCCGCCGACTGGGTGTGCGAGGTGCTGTCGCCGTCGACCGCCCGCCTCGATCGCACCCGCAAGCTGGCCGCCTACGCCCGCAACCGGGTCGGCCACGTGTGGTTCGTCGACGGCCTCAACCAGACGCTCGAGGTGCTGCGCCTCGACGGCGACACCTACCGCATCGTCCTGACCGCCGCCGCCGCCGAGCGGGTCCGCGCCGAGCCGTTCGACGCGATCGAGCTCGACCTGGCGATCCTCTGGCAGCGCTAGGCAGCGTCGGGGCGGCTGCGCTAGAGTGGGGCCACGGCTATGTGGCTGAAGTCTTTGCACGTCGAGAACTTCCGTGGCTTCGAGAAGCTCGACGTCACGTTCGACGAGCACGTGACGCTGCTCGTGGGCGGCAACGGGGCGGGGAAGACCGGGGTTCTTGAAGCGATCAAGGTCGCGTTCGGCTCCTTCTTCTCGGCCATCGCGCAAAGCCCAGACCAGGGGATCGATCGGACACACGCCCGCCGCGTCTTCCGCCCTGCCGGGGAGTCCGGAACGCCAGGTACGCTCGAGCCGCAATGGCCCGTGGTCGTTGGTGCTAGCGTCGGTGGAACCCAGCACCCGATCCAGGGGTCTATCCTGGACGATCTGAGCTGGGAGCGCAGTCGCGGCGGCGAAGAGCAGTACACCGCACGGCGAGGCGACGCCGGGATCCGCGAATACGGGAGCGCGCTCCAACAGGAGGTACAGCGCGGCGTTCACCTCAAGCTGCCGCTGATTGCGTACTACGGGACGAAGAGGCTCTGGCGGCAAAAGAAGCTGACCAAACGTCGCCGTGGGCTAGGGACGCGGTTCGACGGGTACCAAGACTGTCTCGACATCGCGTCGTCCCACACGCTCCTCGACGAGTGGATGTATCACAAGACCTACGCCGAGTTGCAGCGTCGCACGGTCGACGCCGGTTACCGTGATCCGCAGCTCGCAGCTGTGGCGAATGCGGTGGCGGCGTGCATCGACGGCGTGTCGGAGTTCCGGTACGACGTGAACCTCGCCGAGCTCTGCGTGCAGCGCGGTGGGCGGCTCGAGACCTTCGCGATGCTCAGCGACGGCTATCGCAACATGATCGCCATGGTCGCCGATATCGCCGAACGCGCCGCGGTGCTCAACTCGTGGCTTGAAGGGAACGCTGCGCGAGAAACGCCAGGGATCGTACTGGTCGACGAGATGGAGCTGCACCTGCATCCGAAGTGGCAACGCGCGGTCATCCCGAGTCTGCGGCGCGCGTTTCCGCGAATGCAATTCATCGCGACTACTCACTCTCCGCAGGTGCTGGCTGCGGTCAAGCGCGAGCAGGTCAGGCTATTCGACAGCAACCGCCTGTTGGACGCCAAACTGTTCGTCGAAGGCCGCGCGTCGAACGAACTCCTGACGGACGTGTTCGATGTGCCGGCTCGGCCCGAGGCTACCGAACGCGAGCTGGACGAACTGTTCAGAATGCTCGACCTCGAAAACTACGATGACGCGCACGCAAAGTTCGCAGACCTGGTGCGCCGACTCGGCCCAGATGACGCGGCGATGGTCCGTGCACGCTGGATCCTGGACACCGAGGGCGGGGTGAAGTCCATCACGCCCGTCGCGTCGTGATCCGGTACCGCAAGGGCACCTGCCCCGACGAGTTGCCGGCGTACGCGGCGACCCCCGGTGCTGACTGGCAAGGGTTTGCCGGCAAGCAGGCGGTCCGTGACGCACTGGTCCGCGACCAGCACCACCTGTGCGCCTACTGCCAACGGCGGATCTCGCCCACCCCCGACATGAAGATCGACCACTGGCTGCCGCGGAGCGACGCCCGCGAAGGGAAGGCCGGCGAATTCGACTGGGGCAACCTAGTGGGCGCCTGCAGCGGCGAACCGCGTGGCGGAGCCCACGGACTGTCACGCCATTGCGATACCAGCCGAGGCGATCGGCCCGTCGATGAGCAACGTCTGTACTTACACCCGGTCGAGGGCCGCGGCCCCGACCCACGCAACCACGTTCGCTACCAGGCCAACGGAACGGCGTACGCCTTTCCTGCCAGCGATGCGGTGGAGCACGATCTCGACCTCCTCAACCTGAACTGCAAGTACCTCAAAGAAGGCCGCGCTCAGATCCTGAGCCGACTCGAGGAGCGGCTGAAGAAGGTCGGGTTCACGCCGGCTCACGTGCAGAGCCTCTTCGACGAGGTGGAAGAGAGTCCCGGAACTCCTTTCGTCGAGGTCGCCCGCGACTACCTGCGCCGAAAGCTCCGGCAAGTCTCCTGACCGCTTCCGCCGCGTATTGACCCGCGGTCAAGAAAGCGAAGAAAGGCGGCGGCGGCTTTCGGCGATGCGAGCGGCGCGTATGCTGCCGCCATGGACTTCGCACTCGATGACGACCAGGCGCTGATCGTCCAGACCGTGCGCCGCTTCGTCGACAAGGAGCTGCGGGCGTGGGCCGGCGACGCCGACCGCGCGGCCGCGGCGCCCGACAAGCTGGCGGCCGTGGCCGGCGAGCTGGGCTTCTTCCTCGACGCGGTGCCCGAGGCGGCCGGCGGCCTGCTCGACGGCGCCTACCCGCACGTGACGCGCGCGCTGCGCGGCCTCGAGCTGGGCCGCGGCTGCTCGGCGATGGCGGCGTTGCTCGAGTGCAACGTCGAGCCGGCGCTGGCGGTCGCGCGCTGGGGCAGCGACGCCGCCAAGGCCGAGCTGTTCGCCAGCCTCGCGGCCGGCAGGCTCGCGACGACCAGCCGCGACAGCCGCGGCGCGCTGACGCTGTCGGCCGACGGCGACGGCGTGCGCGTGACCGGCAAGGTCGGCCCGCTGCCCGCGCTCGGCCGCGCCAGCCACGTGCTGTTGCTGGCGCAGCTCGACAGCGCGCCGGTCGCGCTCCTCATCGCCACCGCCGGTCAGCGGATCGCCGCGCAGGCGCCGTCGGCGTGGCGCGCCGCGGCCTGGGGCACGCTGACGCTCGAGCACGCGCTGGTGCCGGCCAGCCACGTCGTCGCGCGCGGCGCCGACGAGGTCGCGCTGATCGGCGCGTGGTACCGCAGCTCGCTCGCCGCGCGCGCCGCCGGCGTCGCGGTCAGCGCGATGGAGCACGCGCGCCACTACGCCAGCGAGCGGGTGCAGTTCGGCCAGCCGATCGGGCGCTTCGAGTCGCTGATCGGCCTGCGCGACGACGCGATCACCGCCGCCACCGCGGCGCGGCTGATGGCGCTCCACGCCGCGTGGCTGTGCGATCGCGCCACCGACGCCGCGTCGATCGCGGCCGCCGCCGACGCCGCGAGCCGCGCGCGGGTAGTCGCCGGCGCCGCCGTGCGCCAGGCCACCGTCGACGCGGTGCAGATCTACGGCGGCTACGGCTTCGTCAACGACTACCCGGTCGAGAAGCTGATGCGCGACGCCCGCCCCTACGAGCAGCTCTTCGGCGACGAGCGCTTCGATCGCGTGCTCGCCGATCCCGATCGCACTGGAGGCCAGTAACC
>Ga0075163_10011992_pt1 | contig 11287 bp, 10 predicted proteins | sample JI1023141ADNA_FD_71478 | JGI IMG/M metagenome (GOLD analysis project Ga0075163, IMG submission 71478) | Wastewater effluent complex algal communities from Wisconsin, to seasonally profile nutrient transformation and Carbon sequestration -... | ecosystem: Engineered > WWTP > Effluent > Algae...
ATCACCTATCCACTAAACCGCCTCACTCTCAATGTGCGATACACCAAAACCCCCATCCCTGGGCTACCTATACGACCTCTGATGTCATCCTCAACGCTGGCCTATCGACCTCACCTGGCCATTATTGGCCGAATGTTTATGATTGTATCTGCCGCTCCGTCCCGCGAACCCGCGATCGTTTGGTCTGTGCCAGACTCTGTCACTGCTCCCATTACTGGTATGACGTTTCGAGATCTAGGCATTGACCAGCCGGTGGATGTCATCAGTGCACTCCCTTCCTATGTCGGCATCGGGCAAAGTCTGAGCACATGGACATCCGCTACACAACGCACGACGTTTTTCATTGTGAATAGACCCGCTGAGCAATCTTTCAATTTGTATTATGTAAAATATGCGTTTTAATTCGTTTTATGAGATATGCTTCCGGTATTCATCATGTGAGATTACTCATCTCTCACCCATTCACTACCGCTACCGTCGAACAAACTTGTTTCTGTCCATACAAAGAACACGATAGTAAAGAAGGTGCCTACTCCGCCCGCAATCATCAACCCCTGCCCACTGCCGTCACTAGGACCTGTCGTACCGCCTACAATCATGAGAATGACGGACACGAAGAGAGCCGCGCCGTACAAAATATACCTTGTCTTTTTCGAAAGTTCCATTTCTTTTTTTCAGCATGTCATGATAATAAAAGTTAAACATTAAAAACGGTAAAGACTTGTCTTTCAAACTCAACATTCTCCAAATATTCCAAACGTTTTGAATATGTCTGACCCAACATCCGTTCCTCCTCTCCGCAAATGGATTTCCAACACGTTTGGTACACGCGAGCGACCCATCATCAACGATCTGGGAGAAGCTCCTCGAGAGCAGACCTCGAACATTCAATCTTTGACCATGCCACCCGACGTCGTCGCCTGGATCTCCAATATGTTCGGAAAAGTCAAGGAGGTGCCTGTAATTCGACTGGCTGAAGATACCGTTCCGGTGGATGCAGAATACGTGCCATAACTATTCCGTGCAAATAAAAATAAACACGATACTGTATGTCGAGTGTATCTGGGTTGGCTGTATGCACATTGATCCTACTTGTTTCCATACTATTCATCATTGTAACTGTTATTTTCGGAGATGAATGGGACGTGGTCATGACGTCTGATACGGAAGCTCGTCAAGTATATGATCGTCGAAAAAGCACTCGTTCTGGTCCGTCAGTCGTCGTATCCTTGACGACCTTACCCTCACGTATTAAGAGCATTCAGTACACTCTACGGTCGCTGGCATTACAGACATACGCACCCACCGCCATTCACTTGTATATCCCGGACGAATCGATAAGAGAGAAGACAGGTTACGATATCCCGTCGTTCGTGACCACCTTGGGAGTGGAAGTCAGGCAGTGTGGGCGTGATTACGGTCCAGCCACCAAACTCATACCCGCCGTTCTCGAGTTTCAAGACAAACATCCCAATCAGCTCATTGTCTATGTAGACGATGACATTTTGTATCACAGAGAATGGTTGAATGATCTGGTACAGGCCCACATTCAACTGGGACCACAATCGTCAGTTTGTTTGCGAGGCTGGCGAGTCCCTCACTCCCTGAAGTGGAAAGAGTCAGAGACACTGAGGGCAGATCGTATCCAAACCCGAATCGAAGTCGACATTGTCACCGGCTGTGGAGGCGTTCTGGTGAAACCCTCTTTTTTTGACATCAAAGAACTCCTGGATTACCAAAATGCTCCCCGTGAGGCCTTTTTCGTGGACGACATATGGTTCTCGGGTCACCTGGCTCGTCAACGCATCAAGAAATATGTGGTACCCTCTCAACACTACCATTCCTCTCGCCTCTTGGCCGTCTTTATGCCTCAATTCAGAAACTCGGCTCTCATTTCAAACGCGAACGGTGACGGTAAAAACAATGATATTCTTTTGAATTGGTTCAAGGATGTGTGGAACTATCAGCCACAATAAATTCCCACCACTTTCCAAACATGCCTGAGTCGTTAGCTTTTACCACTGCTGTGTCCCTTTTTCCCGTCCTGAACGGTGAAAGTAATGACGCGGTCCACTTCAACGACATTCCTGACATTTTATCAAAAATGGAAGATCCCTTGTCGTTCTGTCTGAACACCCTGAATCAGTACACTATGCATAACGGGTTGATTCAAGTTAATGTGAGACTCATGCCGGACAAGCAAGTGACTGTCCACATTCGCAGATCGGACCGTGCTATCTTGCTCAAAGTGATGCGAGAGTCACTAGCATTGCTCTGCCCAGAGAATAAGTCCGAGTTTGTAGAGGCTCATGAGTACCTAGCTGACTGGCAGTTTCACTGGCATTCGTGCACCATTAACGCGGCTGCCTGCATCGAAGCCCTCATATGGATCGAGTTCTCGGATGTTTATCCAGTCAATCAACTTTCTTATAGCACTTTGAGCTACGTATATGCTTGGATGTCTATGTTGATATATGCCAAGGGTGTGTTTTGGATGGCGAGCGCACTCATGACCGAGAAGGAATTTGACAGTGTTCGAGATCTACCGGATTACCCCTGCGAGGTTGAATATCCGTTGATGAGCATGCTCAGCCACAGTGAGGCGGTCGACGCGTGGGCCGTCTTGCTTACGAATTCGAGCACTTTTCGCCGCTCGTGGGTCTATTTAGCCCAATGGTCCAGCAGGCGCTTGACCGAACTCGTCAACGAAGATCCGGCCAATCTGTTCGAAGTGTTTAACGAGCTTCGCAATCTTCTCAGCTTTTATCATGGCAAACGGCTGGCGAAGAGGTCACCGTGGCGATGTATCTTAGACTGGTACAGCCGTCCAGCCCCATCCAGCGAGGACGAAGTTAAATCTTTACCATGCTGGATCAACGCGGTGTGCGAAGATGCGTCGTTGTGGGACAAGTCTCATGCGAAATGTCTCCGCGTCTTGTTTTTCCCGTTTGAGGAGCTTCGAGACGACGACTATTATAATCTCTTTCTACTGGAACCAGAGTCCGACGCGATTCAATCGTTTTGGCAGACGTACAATGTGGCTCGTCTTCAAAAGGCAGCCTTTTACTTGTCCTCAATGAACTACAATCGAGGAAACCAGTCTGCGCCCAATGTTTCCTCTCTTCTCTACAAAACCATGATGTTTTTAATTAAGAAGTTGCCTGGCTATACCAAACCAGTCAAAAACGAATAAACATTATTTATGCATTGAAACCATATACTGTCCACGCAAATATGACCATAGTGACAAGAAAGAAGATGATAGACGTCCATCCATAGATGACCACATGCATTTTATGTGCTTCGTACTGATCGAGTGTTTTAAAATCCATTGACCAGGCTGACACACCATACGAATTCGGTTTCAACACGTAATCATGTGAGATAAACCCATGGAGCATGCAAACATATTCTACCAATTTCTCGGTTGCATGGACTTTTACAAAATCGGATATCTGTATCGATGGAATGCGTGTATCCGAAGGACGGAAGAACAGCTGCTCTTTGGCTAGAGAGCATACACCCGCAATGCCATTGAGATAAATGTTAGGATGTCGATCTGATTCAAACGCGGCAGATAAGGGGCCTCGATGCCAAGTGTCCACCGAGGCGGAAAGAATGGTCCAGGACACAAACAAAAATACGAGTCGAAAAGGAGGAAACATGCTCGCGTTTATTAGGGCAATGATGTGCGGTTTACATATCGGATAAAACACGTTTTCAGCAATTTTCTTGTTCCTCTTCATCATCACTGTGTCCGAAAAATGATGACAACATGGTAGGTTGAAGGGATTTCTTGTCTGATGGTTTCATTACAGAGACCCTGACTTCCCAGGTGTAAGGGTCGCGATCGATGACAACGTCAAGCAACGATAGATCTGGTTTGATATTGTTGTCTGGTTTCGATGGTGAAACAGGCATTGAAGTCGAAGCATCGTTTACAGAGGACATGACATATCACTTTTTTAATTCATGTCCAATGTATGGGCCCTTGTCAAATGACGCGTTCTACAATGATTTTCTGGTTCAGAAACGGTAGACACGATAGTTCATGCATTAACTGAATATACGTGTCCACCGAATTTACATTCGTTCTTTTGTTTCGCTCTATATAAGACAGCAAATCCCCATTGGCTCGCCGTTTTTCAAAATATATTCGAGCTTCGTCGTCTGTCATCATGTACGGATACGTGATTTGTCTCTTCATCTGACCATGTTTGGATTTTACGAGCCAATGAAATTGTTTTTTGTACGCCAGTTCATAAGGTTTGTCCGAATTGCAGTCGAGCAATACTACCGGCTCAATCATGAGATACACATTTCTTTTTGAATCTATCGCGTATGGATACGGCACATCACTATTTCCGATAGGCGAGAAATAGTCAGTAATGGGAGCGTACGCGTCAAATTCAAACACACACTGTCCGATGTAAGCGTATCTGGTTTTGGAAATCCGAATTAAGATGGAGTTCCCAACTACTTCGGAATCTGTATCACTTGTCTCATCAATAAAAACTTTGCTAGCTTTGTATGATAGAATCTCTTGGTCTCGCACGGGCTCCTGTGTTTTCTCGTCCCATACATTTCGAAATACTCGCACACTCTGCTTCCTATTTCTAGGCTGTCCTACGATAACTGAGAACGGACGAGATCCGTTGTCGTGAGTAAGATACGTCTCCGACTTGACAGGCATCGAACACATCTTATCGTTCTTTATTAACTATTAAACTCGCACCAACGTTTCTTTGGTGATGTCCACCATCGGCAAAACACCAAATCCGGCCGCTTCCAGTTCGTTGCTGACTAAAACGCCCACGTACGACTGATGTACACGGCAAATATGCTGTTTGGACCCGCATCCTTGGCATACAGCCGTGTCGGTAGCCACGTGACCAATGGCTTGAATCTGACACTTTGTGCACCAGTAAATAACCACGTGCCGACCGTCATGCGCAGTCTCAGACATGCCGCAAGACGGACCAATGTTGGTGCGTTCCATCTCGCCCTGTCTCAAGCCACCGTTGTCTTTCTGGCCCGATACAGGCTGCCGGGTCAGCTGATCCACTTTACCCTCGTGAGATCGAGCTCTCATCTTGGATTTGGCAATGTGTTTTAAGACTCGCACAGGAAGAACGCCAACCACACAATGACCGACCGGACGACCGGACTCGCCATTGTAAATGAGCGTGCGACCACTGGATGTTAGTCCGGCCCTGTGCATCATTTCTCGACAGGTATTCAGGTCGCACTGGAGTTCTCGATCGGAGAGAAACACCGTGTCATATGGATCAATGCACATAGGGTCCACTAAGCGAGCTGTGTTGCTCATCATGGCTATTAACATGCCAACCGTGCCGCGACTGAGCGCCAGAGGGTTTACTAAGATGTCAACGGCCGTGCCGGCCAGCATCTCACCATGTCCGATGAAGCACATGTCCGCGTCGGATAAAATCCGTCCCACCGTGAATTTTTGTCCATACGGAAAATAAAACTTGTCGCCTTTTTCGGGTCGATGAATTTTCTGGACGTAGACTTGTAAAATGGATCCCGCTCGGTTCTCCATCCACTCAATGTGAGCAATGCGATAGGTATAGGTGCTGACAGGCAAGTACTGACTAACGTCGCGCAGACGCGGCTTACCTGTGATGCTGTCTTGATACTGGAGCACGCGCCCAACAATTGCATCCTCGCCTCGCAACACCGCACCTACTCGTGGTATTCCATTCTCACTCAGTGCATGGTACTTGTCCAATGACGACACTCCACAGACATCGTACGACGGACGACGAAACTGGATGTCCTGGCTGGACTTGCATACCAAAATGCTCAGTTCCAGTGACGCGCCGAAGCCTCGATCAATAAGACCCTTTCTCATGACAACCGCATCTTCAATGTTACTGGCATGTGTCAACATAGCCACGACCACATGTTGCTCACAAGGTTCGCAGTTGGAAGGGAACAGCAAGGACACGTCGTAAGGCGAGGAAGTTAACGGTCGCTCGGGACGCGTGGCCAATTGATAGGCTTCGTGCGTGCCGTTATCCCATGGAGCCCATTGAAACGGCATGGCTCGTTTTCCGTTGTTCGCCGAGTGCATAATGCGGGGACCTTGATTCATGTTCACATAGGACGCATTGTCTGTCAAGGAAAACATGTTGGAAGGATGTACAGCCACATGCGTATAGCGACGATCAGACACGGCGTCCTCTAGACGAGGTGCCGCTAGCAACAAGAGATGAGACGGATCGAACGCGGAAGATCGGTACTCCTCTGCCGCGCACACATATTCCATGTATCCGTTGTCAAGGAGCCAGGCAGAGGGATCACGGAGAGTCCGGAGTCGATCCAAGTTGACGGCCAAACGAGGAAGCTCGGAACGAATGAGCAATGGACTCAACATGCGACCCGCGTCAGCATGAATGAAAAAAAGACGACGAACGGGTTCGTAGGAAAATGTGATATGCGCTGGGTACACACTCTGTCGACGATAGCTCACCAACCGATGGTAAAGTGCACGAAAGTCGGACACCCAGCCGCATATGCCGCCAAGTGCATCATACACCGCCGTTAAGTGATCCATATTTGGCGGCACCAAAGACCCCTCCGAATGTTCAGTTTGTTTCATGGATCTCACTGGGACCCAGCCGTATTCGGACCCGTGAAGGGAAGCAATGTCGACCAGAAGGCGGTTTATTTTGGGGAGATCGACGTACCCAGTGACCCAACATTCCGGACATTTGTAACGAGTGCTTCCACAATTCTCGGATTCTGGAGTCACGTAAGGATCGATTCGGTTACGTTGAGTGGGATGAGTAAGGATGGGCGTAGAGTCGTAGGAGTGTCGACCCTGTGTAAACTTTCGGATGGAAGACACCTGCATATGCACGTTTTTAATCCCGAACCCAGTCACCGCCGCTTGCGTGCGACGTTGATTGGCCTGCGTAGCTTCCGTCATCTTCTTTACATCGAACACCCCGTTACGAATACCCTTGCCAATTTTAACCAGATTGGGGTCAAACAAAGCCTGAATAGAAATAGGCCGGTTTTCTCGCACAGCTCGACGGATGCCCACCGCCACACGTCCTGCAGCATCCTTAAACGCCATTCGGAAAAACGTGACCAGTTGATCGCCCGGCATTTGCAGGCGCTTGTCGACATAGGAACGGCCGTCCTGGGGTTTCCAGCGAAGATGCTCGGGCAGTTCATGGTTGACCAGATCCGTTTGCACAATCAATGCAGCCATTACGCGGCACAGCTCGTAGCCTTTACGCACGTTGTCTACCTCTGGACAACGAGAATTTAGATTGGGATAAAATTCTGTCATCAAAGTGTGAGACACAAAGGAAGCAATGGTTTCGGGGGTCAACACGCCACTGCTGTCTTTTCTGCACTTGGTAAAACAGCGTCCAATTCGTTGGATGGCTTGTGACTGATTTTTACAACCATCCACGTGATGAGCAATAGCGTCCAAATACCACTGAATAGCCGGAGTTACGGGACGACCTATAAATCTCCGAACGGCGTCAAGTATGTCCGGCATAGTCCACCCGTATGCCATGCAAAACACCGCAATCGATGCATGGACCTTAGGAGTCTCATGGGGTATTTCTAGTCGAAATCGAGGAATACCGTTCATGTACATCTTTTTGAACGTTACTCCCGATTTCCCATCGTCGTCGACGTCGTCCGTTGCACTGTATTTATGCAAATCATCCTTGGCTGACGGGCGCTTACCGTTTAGCACAGGTTCAAAGAGAGAGAACTTCAAAGTACTATTCGTGCGCCCCTGTTTTTCAGGGTCCACAAACGTCAAGCGACACTCTATGACACCAGGCTTCGAGTCATCCAGATAAATGTTGTGCGCATGATGCTCGGCACCCGGGCATATCTTGTGGATATGACTGACAGGAAACGTGCAGCCTACATTAGAAGGTTTGAAATAGGACTCTGGATGAGCAAATGGAGTCTGCATCTGACACATGCTGGACAACACGTATGCCGGCAGACGGCACACCAGAAAGTCCGGTATAGCAGGACTTTTTTGTAACAAGTAAGGGTACGAATTGGCATCTTCACGATCCACGTAAAAACCAGGAAGATCATCTTCGTCTGCCACCTTTGGACGCGGTTCCACCTTCGTGTCCTCATCAGTCGGCTCAAGTTCAGGCTCAACATCGATACGATCCAGAGCTGACAAAAATGTGGAAATTTCCTCATCCAAAGATTTGGACGGATTAGGCAAGGGTGGATCAGGAGATGACATATCTTCGTCCATACTACGATCGGGTTCCAATGGAGAAGTTGCCTGGGTTACAGGCTGCTTTCCATATATTTCGTACCAAACGTCAGCATGGACTAGCGCGTCATAGTGTCCCAACAGAATGCCATCCAATGGATTGATTGGTCCATGCTCGGGATGCCAAGGACGCGTGATCTGAAAATTACTAAACTGCATGACGTATCGTTTACCACTCGCTTGATCGTCATATTGCGGGCGAAGCTGGCGTACCATGTCCATCATGATTGGAATAAAGCTGTCGTAGCTTTGCAGCTCGTCGGTGTGTATTCCTCTTCCCACAAAAATGGCATGTTGGACTTGACTCTGTATATTTTTCCAGACTGAATAAGGTATGTCATCCAAAGTAAAATCTTGAAGACCTGAACGACCAGACATGGCGTGCGTTTGAAAAGTGAACCATGTATAAATTAAAAAACAGACGCGTCTATCGTGCGTAGAATTGTATGTCGGGCATCAAAGATCAACGAATCGACCCTGTCACTGCGGCCAGACTCCGAGCACGTGCTTTACCGTTTCAAAGTCGCGAATCATTCAGTCGAAGTGAATACGATCAGAGGTATAGCAGAACAACCAAGAATTTGTGTGTGGCGTACAGTTTTGCAATTGCTATTTTTTCCGCTGTTCTCTTATACGGATGGATGGACTTTTATGGTGGAGACTTGCGCATTCTTTTGTTCGTCATCATTCTACTTTGTATAATATTCATGTTCATAGTGGCCAGTCTTATCCTGTTCAATCAAGACTGGTCTTGGACGCGAATAGAAATTGTCATGGAGCGACGAGGTGTGGATGTGGAAGACATAGAGCCGTTTGCACTCGATGATTACGGACAAAAAGTGAAAAACAATGTATTGGAAGCCTATGACAAAATGGAATACGAACTTATGCCGGAGGGAGAAAGATTGTTGGAAAAATATGATGTTCGGTTTACGAATGTAGATAACTTGGCCGACGATGATGCGTCATGAAATACAACATTGACCCTACGGATCACTTAAAGTGTCAGTCGTTTCACCCGGAATCCGCGTTGAAAAGCACCGGGTATGGGAACCAGACCGCCCATTACTTTGCTGAAACAAAACGGAGATGTGTGGTCTTGCCACTTGGTCAGCAGATCATGCAGTTGTCTTTGACATGTCGGTGCGAACCATTTGGATTTGCAGAAAAGAAGATGAACGCCCAGCTTGGTCTCCACAACGCATAGGCCGTCGTTGATAGAGCATTTCGTTCCTTGATGTACAGAGGGTCGGATCGTCTCCAGTCCAGTTCGAATAAAATCCAGCAGACGAGATAAGTTGAACTCTTTATCCGATTCGTCTTCAAAATCGTATTCGATGTGATAAATATTCGACCGACTTTCCCGTTTCAGAATGCTGACCATAGGCAATTTGGTCAGAGGTTGCCGACTGTTGATGTCCAAAAAATGATGAACCAGCTCCCGTGTCATTCGCTTGTACAGCTCCTGTTCATCCATGGAACTGTTGAACATGTAGAGAGTCCAGAGATGGCCTGGAGATGGATCCTTTTCAGTTTCCGTTTCTGTCAGATCATCAAACGACCCGACTGGTCGACGGTATGTGCGCTGCAAATACTTGGAAAGCGTGTCTTTGCTTTCAGACGCAGCAATCCACGTGCTCGGCAGATTGATGTTCTTGGACCATTTCGCCCGTTCGTCTTCGGTACACTTAGACGTGCGTCGGATGAGTTCGATGCACCAGACACGACTCCCGTTGTTCGTTCCTTTCTCCGTCACTTGGCAATCAGAGAGAAATGCAAACAAATCGTCGACTTGCTTTTCGTCGTAAACAAAATCGTACATGTTGAAAACGTTTGAAGAATGTTATCGATAACTGACATTAAATAGAACCTATTTTACTGTTATCACATGAAGATTTGTCATAAACATTTTTCAAACTTAATCGACGCTCATTTCATTCTACATCATGCTTTCCAAACGACGATGTTTACTGGTAGCTGCTGGACTTCTATGTTTTCTTGTGTCCATCCTTTTCTTCGGCCTGTACTACTTTTACGAGGACGTGCAATCGCCATGTCATCAGGACGGAGACGCCAAGGCTGATCTGTGCCAGATTCACCGTTGCTCGTACGACATTGACGTCAACACCATGGAGTGTCGGGAGTCCGATCTGTCTCTGGACGCAGCCGGGGCTATTACGGGTGCTCTAGCGTTTAGCGGTTTTGTCCTTCTATTGCTAGGTCTCTGTAAATATCCAGAGAGAAGGGAATGGACGGCAGTAAACGAATAATGCATTAAGTGGAGTCTACGCTAATACATATTGATAAGTTACTGTATTCCACGATGTACCGGTCGTGGTTGGTGTGGTAAAATAGACGTCGACGGTATTGTTTCCTCCAGAAAATTCGATCATCATTAGTGTTCCTGTATATGTACTTGATATCCTACACATACCAGTACCAGCCACGTAATCGACCTGTACGCGAGGGCTCAGTGGAATTCCCATGCTAAACGCGACACTTGTGTTTGCCGTGTTAACTACCATCGAATATCGTACTGCTACATGTACCACTTTCCCTACCTTCATCCACGTGCCTGTGATGGATGCGAATGTACCGACTGCAGAAGAATTTACAAATACGCTGGTACTAAACGTGGTAAATGTGCCACTCTGTACTCCGGCATTCACGGATGCCGATGTGTTATGAGAAAGAGGGAGTTCGAGCTGTTGTGAGCTGGTTAGTTCGAATGATTTTGTCCCGTTATTTGTCATGGCGATTCGTCCGTCCCCGGGAGCATACAGCCCAGTATCCGCGTCAAATGCGAGTGCCGGCAGAGAATTGCTGCCGACAACTCCAGCAGAGCCAGGCAAAATAAATTGCCCTCCTCTTGTAAATTTGAACGTATTCACGAAGGATGGAGTATCATTATAATAGAAGAACAGCAATGCGGACTCGGTTCCAGTTGCATTGTTTTCCATATCAATCAACCATCTTTGTGTATTCGCTACG
>Ga0075163_10011993_pt1 | contig 11287 bp, 10 predicted proteins | sample JI1023141ADNA_FD_71478 | JGI IMG/M metagenome (GOLD analysis project Ga0075163, IMG submission 71478) | Wastewater effluent complex algal communities from Wisconsin, to seasonally profile nutrient transformation and Carbon sequestration -... | ecosystem: Engineered > WWTP > Effluent > Algae...
CCAATCGGGCTAATGATCCATCGGATGACGCGATTTCTTCTGGTGGAATAGCCGCATTAGCCACATTGGCCCTCGCCGACTGGCCAGAACCACAACCCATTGTCGGCGCTCACACGCTTTGTGATTACCCGATCGATGCCTTGCCCCCATTGATACAGGACGCCGTTCGCGAGGTCCAGCGCTTCACCCAATCGCCCATCGCCATGGTTGCCTGTTCCGCGCTATCGGTCGTGTCGCTCGTGGTGCAAGGCCTAGTTGACGTGCGACGTGCCGAAGGTTTGACGGGGCCGAGCAATCTGTTCTTCTTGGTCATCGCCGAGTCCGGCGAACGTAAAAGCAGCAACGACAACCATTTTCTGCCACCGCTTCGCGTCTATGAGAGGGAACAGGCCACCTTGTCAGCACCGCTGGTCGCAGAGTACCGGGCCGAGTTGGCGTACTGTGAGGCAAAAAAGGCCGGTGTGCTGGAGTCGATCAAACGTGCCGCCAAGTCGGGTCGAGACGCCCCTGATGAGGCGCGCCAACTCGCGGAACTGGAACGCCGGATGCCCGAGGCGCCCTTGGTACCACGCCTCCTGTACAGCGACGCCACGCCGGAAGCGCTGACCCATGGCTTGGCGACGCAATGGCCTGCGGCCGGAATATTGTCTAGCGAGGCCGGCAACGTCCTTGGTTCTCATGGCATGGGGCGCGATTCGATGACGCGCTACTTCGCCATTCTGAATGAGCTATGGGATGGCAAGCCGCTGCGCTTTGACCGGCGCAGCACCGACTCCTTCGCCGTAAAATCGGCTCGGCTGACCGTTGCGCTGCAGGTTCAGGAAACCACGCTGCGCGTCTTTCTCGAACAAAGCAAGGGTCTGGCGCGAGGCACCGGTTTCTTGGCGCGCTTTCTTGTTGCTTGGCCGGCTTCGACCCAAGGGACGCGTTTGTTCATCGAAGCCCCGACGCACTGGCCGGCTCTCTCCCGCTTCCACGGGCGGATCGCCGAACTCCTGACGATGCCTTTGCCGTTTCAAAACGATGTGCTGACGCCGCACCTTTTGCTGCTGACATCCGAAGCCCGCGCTGTCTGGGTGGCGCTTCACGACCATATCGAAAAGGCGTTGGCTGCCGGCGGCGAGTTGTCAGACCTGCGCGATGTCGCCAGCAAGGCGGCAGACAATGCCGCGCGCCTGGCGGCACTGTTTCATGTCATGACTGCCGGATTGGATAGCCCCATCTCTGCGCAGACGATGAAAGCGGCGGCGCAGATTGTGGCATGGCATTTGGCAGAAGCGCGTCGGTTCTTCGGCAAGATGGACATGCCGGCCGAACTGGGCAATGCAATGCAACTCGATCTGTGGCTGCTGAACTACTGTCGAATGCAGCAAGTCGCGGTCGTCCCGGTGAGTACCCTGCAACAGTATGGCCCGCACCGATTGCGCACCAAGGCGATTCTGGAGGCGACCTTGAACACGCTCGTGGCGTCAGGGCGGGTACGTATGCACCGTGACGGCCGGATGGTGAGTGTCGAGGTCAACCCTGTCTTGCTCCACGTTCCATCAGCCAATGATTCGGAGATAAAGTCGATGGACGCCCGAGGCCAGTATGCTTGAGTATCTGATCAGAGGCGATTGGGCACGGGTGGCTATTGTGGCTAATCGGGCTAATCCCAGTCCGGATTGCTGCCCGAACAGCGGCAGTTTAGCCACAATAGCCAATTTAGCCGGCCCCGCCGGGCCTGAAATCGTATTGCCGGTTTCAATGGCACGGCTCCGGGCCAAGGGGGAAACCACCGCGCTGATCACCACCGTGGCACTCCTTTTCAACGACCCGCTGCGCGGGATATTGATCACGATTCCGGCCGGCACGCCGTGTCTGCCGGTGGCCTCGGTAGAAACCGCAAGAATGATCGGCTGGTTACCCGATGCCCAGAGCGTTGCTGCCGCGCAGCTCAATTTACAGCGTGGCTACCGACTGGTTTATCTTGCAGGCGTGGTGCGGGGCGTGGCTCCGGCGGATGTGTGCGGAGCCGATGTTCCGGGCGGCTATCACTAAGCAACCGGCCGTGTCGCCGCCGTGGTGGCGCCATGTGCCTTGCTGCAGATCATGGCGAAGGGTTGCGCCAGAGCGTCATCGAGCGCTGGCGCTGCAGCATCTGTTGATCGAACCGGTCAGCGATCTGTCGCTCATCGGGTTCGTTTTTGCTGACGGTACATGATCCTCCAAACGCCCATGAGCGCATCGTGGCGTTGCGGATCGCGAACGGTGGATTTGAAATTCGGGTAGTTGATGCTCCGAACCGCCTCAGCCATTCGCAGAGCGACCTCGTCGCGGTCAATTCTGGCCCGAAACCGGTAATCGGTGCCGCCGCCTTCGATCACCTTTGCTTGCGGGAAAACGCGTTCGATGTCACCCGCGATTCGGCTACGCACAAGGAGTGTCGATCCATCACCGCCTTTGTCGACGATGGAGAGAAACGAATCCGATAAGAAAATCCACATGATCACACCTCTCCTGCTTGGGATAACTGTTCTGCCATCGCGCCGATTTTCTGAGCCATCACCACGCGTTCGAGCCAGTCCCGGGGAATTCCGGTTTCGCCGTAGAACGCACCGGCTACTTGCCCGGTAATCGCCGCCGTCGTGTCCGCATCGTCGCCAAGGTTTGCCGCCATCAGAACCGCATCCTTGAAATTGTCGGTGGTGTAAAAGCACCACAGGGCGGCTTCGAGGCTGTCGACGATGTAACCTGTGCCTTTGATCTGGTCGCGGTAATGTCCGAAATACTCACCGGCCGCGATAGCGCGAAGGCGAAGGGACGTCGCCGGGGAGCTATGTCGCGCCTCGGAAACCAGAATCTGATCCTTGGTCAAACCGCCTTGTAGCGTACGGACAAGGATTTCGCCGAACAGTCGGCTGGCTTCGACGCATTCCGTCGCTCCGTGCGTGGTTTTTGATTGCTCGGCTGACAGTGAGGCCGCTTTCTCCGGTTCATCAACATACCTGATCGGTACCGGGGCAAGTCGCATGATGCAACCGTTACCGGCGCTGCGCGGGTTGGTTGAGCCGGCTTCCGGGTTGCCTTCCGCTTCAAACCGTCGCAAGGCGTCGCTGGTGGCGTTGCCGATGTCGAAGCAGCGGCCGGTACTGCTCATGTACCCCTTACGGTACCAGCGCACGTAACGTGAAATCTGGTCGTGCAGGTCAAAGCCTTTTTTCAGAAGGCTGGCACCAAGGCAGAGCGCCATTGAAGTATCGTCAGTCCATTCGCCAGCCTTCAACCGGAAAGGGCCTCCACCGATCATGTCGGTCATCAGCGGAAAGCTACCCCGTGGCTTGAATTCGACGGTCGTCCCGATGGCATCTCCGATGGCCAGCCCAAGCAGGCAACCCCGGGCGCGATCAATCCGATGCGACTTCATTTCAGCGCCTCCAGTAACGGGGTGTCGTGCTTGTTGGTCAGGTAGTCGCCTAGTTTGTTCTTTGGCACGAGATGGACGGCTTGCGATTCCCAGCCCATATCGGCCGGATTGCCCCCGGTGCGTCGGGCAAAGTAATAGCGAGTCACGGTGGTGCTCCGTTCAACGTCGCCGAGGTAGCTGATAATCGCGACCCTAAGACCGGATTCTTCGAAGGCTTCCTTGATCGTGTTGGCTTGCAGGTTGAGACCGGCATCCAGCGTGCCTTTGGGGAAAGTGTTCTCATAGCCAGAGTAGCGATTGGTCGGAGAAACCAGCCAGACGCGCTGATCAGGTTCAATGATGACGACCCCGGAAGCCGGTTTTTTTCCGGATTTGTGAGGTAACGCCGGTTCGTCCAGCAACACTTGCCCGGACACGGCATTCCAGTCGCTGACCGTCGTCGGGCCGTCGGTCCATTGCCGCAAGGGAATCAGATTCAGGATATCCGGGACGCCGCCGCCCGGGAGAACGCAGATGACTTGGTTCGAATCGGCAAACGCCGACATCGGCGTAGCCATGTTCGGATGGTGAATCCAGACGGGCTTGCCGTCATCGTTCATTTTGGGGTGACAGCGCATCTTAACCTCCAGCAAAGGATGGAGGTTAGCGTGGAATGCAGCAATTATGTCGAATGGGTGATCTGCTGACCGCCTTGATTGTTCCCGGGGGGGTTATTGCTGATACCGATGGCCGTTCGGGCTTACAAGAACAGGCGGAACGGAGATGGCGGCGGCCGGTTTCAGATCGTGGGGAAGCTGGGACGTGAACGGTCTTGTTGCCGTACCGGTCTAAAGGCATCCTTCAAATGCAGACGTAATGGACTGAACTGGTCAGACCTTGCAACTCAACGCACCGTGACTGTCCGCGCCTCATCGAACACTACCTGCTCGCCACTACGCAATAGGACACGCCCCAGATAATCGCCGGTCGGCCAAGGTGTTGTACGGCGCTTGCCCAGCAAGGCAAACCAGACCGCCTTGCGGCCTGTGGCGACGGTTCGACTCTGGGCCAGGGCCTGGCCATTGGGCTTGCTCAGTTACATCTCCAGCACATCGTCCTTCTGCAAACCAAACATCGACAGCCAGAAGACGATCATCGGTGACGCGGGGCTCAGCTCGATATTCTGATAGGCACCCGCTTCGGCGTTATCGCGCTGGGCGGCTTCTGCGGCGAATCCAGCGTTCAACAGGCCGCTCGGCGCGAATGGTAGCACCTGGCGGAGATAGCGATGCCCGAGCAGGATTTCGGCATGAGCCGCGAGAGCCATGGCCTCCGCCTCATTGCCCACAACGCGCACATCCCGACCGCCGCCAAGCTCGTTCAAGGCCGTGATATGCGACGCGCTTGGGCTGAAATTGCTGTACATCGCCAGAATCATGGCGCGTGCTCCCTTTCTGCGTCAGCCGGCATAGAAAGCTGATTATTCTCGCACCATTGCCTCCAAACCTGACGAAGTACCGTTTCCAGCCCCCGGGTGACCGTACCGGCGTGTCGGAGCGGGCTATGCTCAATTTGCGTACGAAGCCCAGCGCGCAAGGCCGCCAGTTCATCAAGATGATTGGCCCAGTACACCGCCTTGGCCACATAGTCGTCCGGTGTCTGTGCAATCCATTGGTGGAGACCGACACGCCCGAGATGTGCCGCCGAAAGACGCTGTGGCATCGTCGCGCCGGCCAGCGTAAGAGTGGGCACCCCCATCCAGAGCGCATGATTGGCGGTTGTCCCGCTGGTGAATGGAAAGCTGTCGAGATGGATGTCGACCTGATGGTGCATGGTCAAATAGTCGGTCATTCCGACTTTGGGCCTGAAGCGAAGTCGATCACGTGTGACACCATGATCGGCAAAGCGCTGTATCAAGCGGTTCTGGACTGTCGTTTCGCCGCAAGCGCCGATAAGCATCCGAGCTTCCGGGACGGCATTCAGCACCCGCGCCCAGAGAGCAACGGCCCCGCCGCCGATCTTGTTGCCGCGATGGAAGCTGGCAAAGGTCAAGTCACCGGTGAGCAAAGCAGGCAAAGCATTGACGTCCGGCGTATCCTCAATGTTTTCGAAGGTTCCCGCACTCGGAAGATATAACAGTTTCTCTGAAAACTGGTTTTCGAGAAGTCCACGGGGGGCTACGAATTCATCGACCAGTCGATAGTCGATGCTGTTCAGTCCGGTGCTGTTCGGGTAACCTATCCAGGCGATCTGGATGGGTGCCGGCTTGCGGGCAAAGACCAGCAAACGGTTTCCTGCGGTATGGCCGGAGAGGTCGAACAGGATGTCAATCTCGTCCCCGCGAATCAGCGTGGCGAGTGCGTCGTCATCGATCGCCGACACGTCTCGCCATCGATCAACCCGAGCTCTGAGTAGCGACGTCGCAGCGTCGTTCGTGTGTTGATTGGCGTAGGCCGTTATCTCGAACCCGGTTCGATCAAGGTGATGCCAGATGGGTCCGATAAAGTTGGCTACGGGATGCTTGCAAAGATCCGCCGAGACAAAACCAAGGCGTATCCTGCGCTCGGCATCGGGTGTATTGCGGTGGGCTGCGCGCTTGGCGACAAGCGCTTCTTCAAATTGCCGAGCGTAGGCGCGGTGCGCGTCAAACACCACGTTCGGGCTAGCCTGTTCATCGTGCGTCAGGCAAAAAAGCATGGCGCTGTAAGCGTCAGCAACGTCCGGGGCGATTTCAAGCGACCGTCGATAGGACATCATCGCGCCTCGGAAATCACCAATGTCCTGAAGGACATTGCCGAGATTCCGATGGGCTTTGGCGTAGCCAGGATCGAGTTTGATCGCCTCAGCGAAACAGACCACGGCTTTGGTCGGGCAACCCAATCGACGCAAAACCACACCCAGGTTGTTGCGGACAATTGCGTTACCCGGCGCAGCCACTACCGCACGGCGATAAAAGCGGTAGGCCTCTGAAAGTCGTCCCTGGGCCAACTTGATCGCGCCAAGGTTGTTCAGGACATCGAACAAGTTCGGCACGCCAGTCAGCGCGGACTCATAGGCAATGGTCGCTTCCGCCAAACGCCCGAGCTGGTACAAGGCGTCACCGAGCACCTGCCAGGCCGCGACACTATCGTGCGCCAGAACAGTCGCATGTTGAGCCTCAATCACACAACGTTGATAATTTCGGCTCGCGAAACTGCTTTCTGCGGCGAGTAGCCAGTCGTTAGCCAGTTTTGGCTCACGGCCAAGGTCATTCATTCCGCGCTCGACCCGGAATTTGATTGAAGAAAATGCAGAGCCAGTAGCGCACCACTGGATTCCGACCTTTGCCGAAATGACGGCTTATCCACGCGGTCCAGCATGACTGCCAGCTAGTGGAGTAAGCGTGGAGCGCTGTGACCCTGCACAAGTTCGGATTTGGCGTTTTGCTCAAGCCAACTCGGTGTGGGAATGGGTGACCCCCAGCCCGCCTTGCGGCTGTGGGTGCAAAGGCGGCCGACCAACCAGTGCACCTGGGCGGCATCGAGGACGATACTGGCAACTTCGCCACTGGCGTCGCTAAAGATCATCTGATGGCGGCCGGATTTATCACGAACCTGGATTTTGGTCAGCAGCCGCCGCGTCAGTTGCTGATTCACCGCTGCGCTGACAGCACGTTGACCGGTTTGAGCTTCGCGGACACGGTTAAGCGCCCGCGTGTGTTTCATCGACAGCAATTCATCCTGCAGGCCAGCCTGCGCCAGACGCTTGTCACCCTGGGTGTGCTGAATCTGCTTGCCGAGAGCGGCCAACAGGCTGCAGGTAAGTCGGCGAGTAAGAAGGAGTATCTGCTCCGCATCAGCAGAACGGGCAAGCAGGACAATACGGTCTTCTGCCGGATCATGCTGGACGGTGAGGGATTGGATCTTCATGACGCGTGCTGCCGATTAGACGAACGGCGGGTAGTGATGTTCAGGCGGTTAACCAGACGGAACCGCAGATTAACCAAACTTGATCGTGCCACCATCGAGAATGCTTGGCACTGGTGCGGGGGTCGGTTGAAGATTCAATGCCTGTTTCAGGGCATTGTAGTAACCAATACGAGCGGTCTTGAAAACAGCGGTCTGATTGTCGAGGCGAACCAGTTCCGCATCGACAAACTGCATGCATTGCAACTGCTTCTTGGCGGCTTCGGGCAGGCTGTCGTAATCGTAGTCCTGACCGTCAATCTTGATCATGGGCATGCTGCCTCCTTGGGAGAAACCCCACCACGCTAAGTCAGTGGGGTCATATTTGGCTTACTTCGTTTCTTCTAAAACCGGCAAATTGGTCAAAACACCTTTGGCGAACACCGAGCGCGCCGTTTGGGCAATGCCCAGTTGCGTTTTAAGGCGGGAAATTTCCTTCTCGACAACGCGCAGGTTAATCAACTGTGTTTTGGCCACTTCAGACAGACTGTCGACGGCATATTCCTGATTATTGATAGTAACGCTTTTAGCTTTGTTCATTTAAAACTCCTTGAAATGTTTTTGGTGTTCACTTAATGGAAAAGCCCCACCCCCTTGTGAGGGGCAGGGCACAAAACTGCACCATACTCGCTTCGGAGAGCTATTGCCCCCCGAATTAAGTACTACACAGGGCTTTAGATGAGGACATCACCCGTTGTCAATGCTGCGTCAACACTCACGATACCAATCAGCGTGACTGAGCCGGCGTCGAGGATGTCGTCGTCACCAACACGCACGTCATAGACGTACGTTGTATCAGTGAGGAGATCATTAATCACCGCAGAGATCCAGCCGGTTCCATCAACGAGGCTAAAGGCGGACTCATCGTCGAAAGCTGCAGCAAGGAATGCTGCAACATCGGCGGTGTTGGTGTAGCTGGTGATGGTTTCAGCACCAGTACCGTCCGCACCATCTGCAAAAACGTACACTTCACCGTCACCGTGCATGTTTTGCGCAGCAGCGTTAGCAGCAAGACCATGACTGTTGGAATCACGATCCGCACTGACGAAGTCTAGCGTATCTGCACCGGCTTGGAAGCCAACAATGGTATCAACACCGTTATCTGCCGGAGAATCTGCAAACACGAAGGTATCGCTACCGCCGTTACCTCCCTCAGTATCCACTGCCTCTGCAACTACGGTAACAGCACCAAGGCCGGCACCAGCTATAACGATCGTATCAGTTACGGCAACGTCAGCGCCGCTTGTGAATGTGAACGTCAGGAGCCCAGTGCCATTGTCGTACGATGCGTCGGTCATGAAGGTTCCGCCGAAACGGGCACCATCATTGATGTCAGCAAAGTTGGCTTCCACCAGCGTTGCAAGAGCAGCGCCTACGTCATGTGATCCGAGACCAGGCAACATATCCAGATTATCGCCAGCGTCAGCGTCGACATCGTCGATGGTCGCGTCCATATTCAACGTCAGAACGAGTCCATCCAAGGTAATGGTTACAGCGGTAGCATCAGCACCAGCAGCCCCCGTAGGATTGATCTGGATATGACGAACTTCCGTCGCGATCCCACCGTCCAGCGTGTCGTTACCGGCACCACCTTCAAGCGTGTCATTACCCGAGTCGCCAGTAATGTCGTCGTTACCGGCACCACCGACGATCTCAACTGCAGTAGCCGAGATTGCCGACAGGATCAGGTTGCTTCCCGTGACCCTGCTGAAGTCCATGCTGGACGAGTCCAGTGTGAACAACGCAGCGGTATCATCCTCCAACTCGCCACCCGTCACATCCAGTACAAACTCTGTTCCCGCACTGGTGATCGAGGCATTGGTGAAGTAAATGGTATCGAAACCGGCAACGCTGTCGATCAGATCCAGGTCGCCGACTACAACGTCGTCCTGGAGCAAATCACGTGCGACGTCCGAAGCACCATCACTATCGGCATCACCCACACCGATGTAATTGGTGTCAGCTGCATTCAGTGTTGCATCACCGTCCTGATCGTCGTCATCCGCAACGATGAGCAGGTTGTTGTCGGTGACGCTGGTGATATCGAGAACGTCAAAGTCGAAACCGAAGACGTCGTTGAGGACTTCAAGGCTGATGGTATCCGCAGCAGCGGTCAATGCCGCCGGGCCACCGTCGTAAGCGATTGCATCATCGCCAACCTTGATGGTGTCACGATCACCGGCGACGTTATCGAGGAAGCTCAGGTCGTTCTGCACCTGCTCGAGATCGGCCATATCGTAGACATCATCGGTGGCTGCGTCTTGAAGTGACTCGAAACCAACCAACTCGATCGAGTTGGCCGCATCAGCCTCACCAATGGTGACGGTGATTGAGGTAGTTGCATCCGTCACACCACCAAGGATGAAGAACTTGCTGTCAGTCAGGCCACCGGCGAAAGCGACGGTATCCAGATCGCCACGAGCACCCTTGATGGTCAGCGTATTGACCACACCCGAGACGGTATTCTGTGCCGAGTAGGAGGTGATGGTGTCGGTTCCGGAAACATCGGCATCAACCGTCAGCGCGTCATGGTCGTCGCCCGGCGCGGTGTGCAGCGCCTGGACGGTAACCAGACCCGTCGTGGTTGGAAGCAGCTCATCGAATTCGCTGACATCGATGGTGATTTCTACGGAGTCGCCTTCGTAGTTAACCTGATTCTGTCCGCCGCGCAAGTTAAGGACATGCGCTTCGGCAGCTTCCCAACCGCTGAGTTCAACAGTTTCGTTGAAGTCGCTACCTTCGATCTGGTTCCAATACACGCTGGTCATCAGATCAGCGTCACCCACTGGATCAAGCGGGGTGGTATCGACAAACACGTAATCGAGATAGTTCATGTCGATCAGGTCTGGCGCACCAACCGTCGCACCGGTCACGGCCACCTGGTGAATCTCAAGGCCGTTACCTGCCGCGTAACCAGCGTTGTAGTTAGCAACGTTGTTATAGTCGGCACTGAAGGTGATACGCAGATCCTGGTCCGCATTGGTCAGATCGAGAACCGATTGACCTTGCGCTGCGACGACATTCTCAACACCGATCAGTCGATCGATACGTGCGGCGTCTTGATCGAACGAGCCTTCTGCCACGCCATTGCCATCGGTATCAACCATGATGTACTGGCTATCCACATCGGTGTCAAAACTGACCACCGCGACGATGTTGCCGGTTTCGGCCTTGTAATCGACGATATCGCTGTCGGCATCGGAACCTACACGGCTCAGATCGAACGTGTATTGATTCTGATTGATCACTTCCATGACGTCGTCACCGACCGTACCAAAGGCCTGGCGTGCATCATCTGCATCCAGATCGTCGTAGTCGAAGAAGGACGAGAACTCAATGGCTTCAGCATCGGTTGCGTCGACGCCGCTGTCATCACGTGCGTTGTCCATGTCGTCAGCGATCAGCACGGTGTCGTTGCCGTCACCCCAGACGTTTTCGATTTCGGTTGCACCGATATCGATGATGATTTGCGTCACACCGCCGCTGGAAACATTGCCCGTCGCGTAGTCAAAGGTTGCACCACCGGTGTAAGACGTCAGATCAAGCACGTCGGCTTCCAGTGCGTTTTGAGCCGTATTGCCTTCCAGGCTCAGATACTCAACACCGGTCAGGGTGTCGATTGCAACGGTTGAACCAACACGGCCGCCAGTCGAAGCGACCGTAGCGGAACCGACAGCGGTCACCGCGATGGTGATGGTCGCTTCGGAACGGTCTTCGGCGATGGCATCGTCAGTTGCATCGGGAGCGCCGCCGGAACCATTCAGGTCGAGAGTTGCCTCCGTGTTGTAATCGTTGAGGTACTCGATGCGGTCAACACCCAAGCCGGCAGCAAAACTGTTGTCCTTCGCCGCTTCGGTTTCGTCGATCAGCAGCAGGTCATCACCTGTGCCACCCACCACGTTCTCAACACCGTCAACCTTGATTACCAGTGCGTCGTAATCGGCTTCGATTGGCTTGT
>Ga0075163_10011995_pt1 | contig 11286 bp, 11 predicted proteins | sample JI1023141ADNA_FD_71478 | JGI IMG/M metagenome (GOLD analysis project Ga0075163, IMG submission 71478) | Wastewater effluent complex algal communities from Wisconsin, to seasonally profile nutrient transformation and Carbon sequestration -... | ecosystem: Engineered > WWTP > Effluent > Algae...
CTCTCAAAATGTACTACGCTGGAAAGTTGCGTAATCCACCCCAATACCACCACGCATTCTGACCCAAACCCTACCAGCCATTCCGGTTGAAACCCACCATAACTTCCACTCGAAACCCTACCAATCGTTCCACTCCAAAGTCGGCCATCGCTTCCAAAGAAAACCCGCCACGGGGGCGGGTCGATGTTGGTGGAGGCGAGGATCAGGCGTTGGCCAGCTTCTTGCTGCGTCGCTTACGCATAGACTCCCCTTTGAGCTCAAGGCGATGTGACCCGCTTGCCAACCTGTCCAGAATCGCATCGGCGACGGTAGGGTTGCCGCCGCTCAAGTAGTCATGCCAGCGGTCCACGGGCAACTGGCTCGTTATCAATGTTGAACGCGTACCATTTCTGCACTCAATTACCTCAAGTAAGTCATTACGTCCCACGGCGTTCAGAGCTGCCATTCCAAAGTCGTCAAGGATCAAGAGATCAACCTTGGCCAACTGCTGCAGCCGTCTGCGGAAGCTTCCGTCGCCGTGTGATACAGCCAAATCCTCAACCAGCAATGGTAGGCGCTGGAAATTGACCGACAATCCGTGTCGGCATGCTTGGTTCCCCACTGCGCAGGCAAGCCAAGTTTTGCCCCCGCCGGTGGGGCCGGTGATGATCAAGTTCTGTCCGTGTCGGATCCAGTTACATAGTGCTAGCGATGCGATTTCAGATCGCTCAAGCCCACGCCCCGGCCGATAGTCAATGTCCTCGACACAGGCGCTTTCGCGTAGCTTAGCAAGCTGCAACAGACGCTGAAGTCTACGATTCTCACGCCAGGTAACCTCTTGGTCGACTAATAGACCGAGCCGCTCCTCGAAGCTCAGCGGGCCAGTCATCGTGCTGGAGAGTTGTTCCTCGAAGCCCTTAGCCATCCCAAATAGCTTCATTTCATTTAATTTTCGGAGAGTCTCGTTTGTCATCATGATTTTTTCTCTGCAGTTCAGTGGTAATAGCCAGACCCGCGTACATTGGAGTGATGGAAAGCGGCCTCTTGGATGTCCTTCTCAGGCGCTTTCTGGCGATCCAGGCCTGTATTTAGAATGGAGCGAACACTGGTGAGCGACCGGGCGCCGATGTCCAGAGCGCGACTACAGGCAGCCTCTAAACGCTCAGCTCCATACTCTTTTTCTATCTTTTTTAATGCACCTGCAGCGCGGTAGCCCTGCTCCTTGACTTTGTTGCCAGAGAACAGATGCTCAAGGAATTCTTTGGTTTTCGAGCCGACGGTAGTCGCCCACGCCAGTTCTTGATCAGCCGTCCACATCCCAAAATAACGATCATTAGGACGCAGGTGCTGCGGGTCGATTACAGGATCCTTACTGGCAGTCCGGTCGTGGCTTGCAACACGTCGGCCTTGATGGAGCACTTCGATCAGGTTGGCCGTGATGCGTAGTTCGACCGGTTTTCGGCACAACCTGTAGGGCACGCTATAGAAACTGCCATCGACGTCGAAGCAGCCATCTAGTCCGACCATCACCTTGCGAAACTCGGTGTACTCGAAGGGGTTTGTCGGCAACGCCTGAAGGGCCGGACGGTCGATAGCATTGAACTGGCTGCGCCGTGAGCCCGAGATCTTCTGAAATGGTCGGTCATTCAGATCGTCAAGTAGCGCGATGATTGCTGAGTTGAGTTCGGCAAGGGATGAGAAAACTCGTTTGCGCAGCCGAAATAGAATCCAGCGTTCAACGACGAGCACGGCATTCTCGACCTTGGACTTATCCTTCGGCTTACGCGCTCTTGCGGGGATAATCAGCAGCCCATAATGCTCAGCCAAGTGCTGATATACCGGATGAATTTTTGGTTCGCTTCGGCTCGGCTTGGTCACTGCCGATTTCAAGTTGTCGCAAACGATGACCTCCGGCGCGCCACCGAAAAATTCAAGCATCCGCACGTGCGCTGAGATCCAATCGGGTATCTGCTGGCTCCAGTGCGCCTCGGCATAGGTATAGTTTGACGCACCAAGGATCCCGACAAAGATCTGGGCATTTCGAACTTCGCCTGTTTCCGGATTCCGAATCGCGATTGTCGGTCCCGCATAATCGACGAACACCCGCTCCCCGGCAATGTGAACTTGCCTCAAATACCCCTTGAGCCCCTTTGCCCATTCTCTGTAACGCTCACAAAACAAGCTGTAGCCGATCCCGCCTGGCTGATCCGCGAGGAACTCCTCATGCAAGACCTGGAGTGTTGCACCTTTGCGCTTCATCTCCTGATGGATGACTGCCCAGTCTGGCTCTGGTTTTCGGTGAAGATTGACGTCAAGAGGTGGAAATAAGCGGTCCTCAAGCTGAGCATCATCAAGATCAGGCGGCAGCGGCCACGTGAGGCCTGCGGCAGCTGCCCGGATCAAGTAGTCAGTGACTACATCTCGGCTAAGCTCGAGACTCCTAGAAATGCTTCTTCGGCTCACGCCGGCGTCGAGGGCAAGTCGTAACACCTGCCGGATTTTGCGCATGGCAATTCTCCTGTTGACCATGGTGATGTCCGCCATGCAGGCGCATAAGCGGCTGTTTCTCCAGGTAATGCCTCTCCGTGCCTCCCCTTGGGTGGCAACTAGATTGGCTATTGGAAACAAGGATGAAAGGCCGCTAGCCTTGACAGGCCAGCCAGAGGAATCGCAAAATCCATGCGCAGCAGTTGCATAGAAGTTCTGAAAGGGTCTGGAGTTCGCGCTCCAGGCCCTTTTGCTTTTCCTGGCCTCGAATCTGCTCGAGCGTCAGTTCATCAGGGCACCTCCCCATCAGAGTTAGCCTCGGTGAGCAGCGCTCGCCGTGCAGGCACGCGTGGCTTGAAGCGGTAACGTTCAGGCCAGAGGTCCTCTACTCGCATCTCCAACAGATCGGCGATGTAGGTCGCGACACCGTGTGCCGTGGCGCGGTTATGGATGACATTGCTCACGACTCCCTGACGAACCCCGAGGTCGCGTGCTATCTGGGTCTGGGTCTTACCGAGGCGCTTGAGGCGGTAAGAAATATCAAGGGCATCCATCTGTAGACCGTGACAGGCGACCCGCGACCGGAGTAACCTATCATCAATAGTAAGCGTAAAAATACGCGATAGAGACAAATATACTCCGATAGCGAATGCCAGAGCAACACGTGAATGCACCTACTTCCGCTGGGCTTGATGGTCTCGGCGCGCGTCTTTCGCTCGCCATTCTTCACCTCGCAATCAGTCAGTCTGAATTTGCGCGTCGGCTGGGTGCGTCCCCGGGTTTCGTGAGCGACCTCGTACGTGGTGTGAAAAGGCCCGGTGCCGAATTCCTCTTTGGTATCAAGCACACTTTCGGCATCAGTACCGACTGGTTGTTGTCGGGAGACGGTACGATGTTCGGTGGGGCAGGTATCAATTTGGATCTGCTGCGCGCCATCCGTCTGCAGGTTGCGGTGGCCCGTGCCGCGGTTGTAGATGACAACCCGACAGCCAAGGCTTTGCTGCTGTTGATCCGGGATGGCCGATTGGGGGAGGCAACTGCCGATCCCGCATTGGGTGCCTTCCTTGATCAGCTTTGTGCTAGCGGCGACGACTTCGAGTTAGTCACTGAGCTATATAACGGCCACCTTTGGACATCCGACCCGGCTGCTCAGCAACGCAACCTTCTCGCTGCGGCCGTGGCCCACTTTGAAGCACGCAAGCCAATGGACAAGATCGCCTCGCTAGCCAAGGCTTCTGGCGCCGCCATCCAGATCAATATAGGCACCCACCAGCGCAATGCTGGCAGAGATCATCGCGGGCGCTGACGAGTCACGGAATACGATGTTCAACCTCGGTATGGAGAGTTCCGCATGAAGCCCTCACAAGAAGCTCTAAATATGCAAATTAACTTTTCAAAGTTCCAGCGCAATGCGGGAGGCGACTACAACGAGTACTTCGCGCCACGTAATATCAGGATGGTGCTCGCGACGACGCCTGAAGAAGAGTTGGATGCTATGGCCGAGAGCAACGGCAGAATGTTTCGCTACCGTTTTGGATTCGAGGCTACGCTAACTATTCGCCAACAGGTTATCGAACTGCGCGAAAAGTATGACCTATCAGATGGAGACATTCGATGCCTCAAGCGTGCAGGCCACCTTCGGATCTCGCGAACTGGAATAACGATCGATCACAGCCGCCTGATGCCGATCGCTGGCTGGATTCAGATCACGCTCTTCAGCGTCTTCTGTGCGGCCATGATTTTCCAAGTCGCTTTTTCCGGAGCGCAAGGATGGAAGCAGGAGCTTGTGCAAACGTTCCTTGTGGCAATTTGGTTTGCCGGCGCATCACTTTTCTTCAAACTTCAAGTCGCTCCATGGGACATGCTGAAGCGTTCTGGGGCGATCATGTTCCGTCCTGCTGGCAGTGAATGACGACAGAGGCCCTAATTGAATGAGACTGCCCTACCAAACGGGCGCCGGCCAAGGTCTAGTCGCGGCACGACCTCATCAGTCAAGAGTGCGTACCACTCCTCGCTTGTAGCTGAGTGTGGAGACTCGATTCGGAGCCGGAAGAAGGGCATCCCGAGCAGTCGGAAAATCGCGTCCTTCATCTCGTCGCGTAGTTGAGCTTTGGGCTGATCGTGGTAAGCGCTATCCAACTCAAACGCAGCGACGGGACGACCTTCATCTGGCAGTAATAGCAGTGCGTCAATCCGGCAGTGCTTTCCGTACAACCAAACCTTTTCGCCCAGCGGTTTGCGCAGGCTTGAGAGTTCTGCGATCTGATCGAGAGGATAATTTGGAAGAGCAAGAAGCGCAGGGAAGCGCAGCGACAGTGCTTTTAGGAAAGATCGCTCTTGCTCACTGCGAAAAATCGATTTGCGCAGCCCCAAAGTCTCAGCCGCACTGCGAGGCGTGAACTCCATAAAGGTGCTCTGGACGAAGCGACGGACTTCGATTACCGGCGCCTTCAGCTTCTCAGCTTGCCCGCCGAGAAAAGGCTTCCGAGTTTGAGAGCGAGATAGTCGGTTTTCGAGTAATGCAAGGCGCTCTCCGAGCAACTGGAGGACCTTGGATTGCAGGCGTTTAGCCAGGTCGAGAACCACGCTACACGGTACAAGCAGCATCCCATCGAGGAGGAGCGCTTCATAAGCCCTCAACAGATGCCCAGGCGGTTCGAGCGCTTCCTCAAGAAGTAGGCAAAGTGCCTCACCGCCGAGCGCCTTGATATAGCTGTCGCCCTTCGCACGAGAAAGGAGTGAGGGAGCTCTAAAGGCGGAAAGGAAGGCCTCATGCTCTCGCTTGTGCAGACGCTCGCGCAACTGCTTGATCGCGATTTCGCCGTGTCTTGAGCCCAAAATCTAGCCATATCTGATTGTCCGGGACCGGATAGTAACGTTCGGCGCGCTGATTGTCACTCATAGCGCGTGGCCCCATAGGACGTGGATGCCTACCATCGGGCGAAACTATTCACCCGGTCTCAAGTGAACGCCCGCGACCCCAGAATTTTGTTCGGCCAGCATCTGGCCAGCCTACGTCGACAACGAGGCTGGTCTCAAGAGCATCTTGCGCTAGAAAGCGGGCTGGCTAGAAGTTACCTCGGTGGGGTCGAGCGCGGACAGCGCAACATCGCACTCCTGAACATCTGCCGATTAGCCCATACTCTCGGCCTGCCTCCAGCGGAGTTGCTGAGTTTCACTATTTCAAACGGCACCTCGGATTGATTTAGAGCTTGTCTGTGAATCAAAGAAGCTGAGGGCTGGCAGGTGAATCACCGCCAAGGCCAGGCGCGCTTTTACAGCTTGGACGGTGCCAAAAGCGAGAGAGTGCGACAACGCAGTGGCGGTGATTCGGCCCCAGGCCGACGCCGGGCTGTTCACGGACACGTCTTGGCGGTCTGGCGACCCCGCTCTCCAGAGCAAGGTGCGCTCAATCCGAGGGGCAGTCTAGCCACGGTACGCTCGGCGGATAGCCGCCCTCTAAACCGACTTTAAACGACCTTGATTGATCTACTTCGCGCTTGAGCGCGTGAAATTGATTGTGGTAAGGTTTCTGCGCGTCCGACGGCGGCGCGTCACTTCTCTCTGTTTCGCCCTGCTGGAGTCGGTCAATGCAAGAACAAGAGCCATGGGTCTCGGTGGATGAAGTTGCTCGGCATCTCGGGATCGCCAAGGACACGGTCTATCGCTGGATCGAGTCGAAATCCCTTCCTGGGCATCGCGTAGGTCGGCTGTGGAAGTTCAAGATCACGCAGGTCGATGCCTGGATTGAGGCCGGTGGCGCAGCAGAGCCTGACGACAAGGAAATCGAGTGAGTACGGCCAGCCACAACATCGACTTCGATCGCCTGCTTCGGCTACGACTCGTCGTCGCACGCTATGGCGAAATGGATGCAGCGCGTTGGTGGAACACGGGCGACTCCGCACGGCGCACCGCTCTGCTGGGGCGCGCCGGTTCTGTACTGATGAGCCGAGGTTTCCCACGAACGCATCGCTTTGCTCAGGCTCGGCTTGTCTTTGAAGTCGCGCGAGCGCGCTGCGCGGAGGTCTTCGACCCTCCAGGGTGCGTTACGCTCTGGAACCTGCCGCCGGCGATTGAGGATCAGTTCGATGCTCGTTGGGCCCGGTGGCTTGAGAACCGGGATGCCTGGGCAGACTTCTTCGTATCTATCGAGTCTGCACCGAACGAGTTGCTCGAGACCATGCAGAGACTTGGCCTTGTCAGCGAGAATGAACTTGAAGCCATCTCGAAGTTGCGAAGATCCGCCGAGGGGCGAGCGGTGCCATTGCCCGGCGTTCATGTGGTGACTGATGCTCTGATTGCCCAGCTAGCAGCGGGCTTCTCGCGCGCAGAGCCAGGCAAGCTGGCAGTGCCTTACGCACGGATCGATGACTGATGGGCGACAGCCGCGCGTCAGTCGTCTCGTCGTACACGATCATCAAGGGCTCCTTGATTGACGAGACCTACACGGTTTTCCGCGACTGGGACTTTTCTCAGTCGCCAGAGAAGAATCTCGATCTCGTGAGGCGGACGAACTCGGTGGGTGCGAGGAGTGCAAGCTGGCTCGTCGACATCTACAAGGTTCTGCATCGACGTTTCGACCCTGAGGGCAGGGATCGGAATCTGGTCGAGCTCGCTCAGCGCGGGTGCCCACTTGAACTCTGGAAGCCACTGCTCCTCTGGCACATGACACGCGATGAATTTCTTCTTCGTGACTTTCTCGTTGAATGGCTCTACGAGCGCTTCGCTCAAGGTGCCCTGCGTGTTCGAGCCGACGATCTGTGGCCGTATCTACGTGGTCTCCACGAAAAGGGTCTCGTAGCAGAGTCATGGAAGGAAAGCACGTTGAAGCGGGTGTCGTCAGCTCTCCTGCGTATCGCGGTTGATTTTGGTCTCATGAGCGGCACGGTGACGCGCGAGTTCGCCTCATACCGCCTTCCCGACGAGTCCTTTCTCTATCTACTCCACGCGATGATCGAGTTGCAGCCAAATGCAAACCAGGTCGTGCACAGCACGGACTGGCGAATGTTCTTAATGGACGCCGGCGACGTCGAGCGTGAGCTGTTCCGTCTCCATCAGTTCCGCCGCGTTCACTACGAAGTCGCCGGTTCGCTTGCGCAGCTCAAGCTGCCATTTAACTCCGTCGTCGACTACGCACGGGAGATGTCTGCATGATCGACTGGAAGCAAAGACTCACGAGGGATCTCGAACCCGTGTTACGCGAAACGGATCCGCGGGCCCGCATCAGTGCGTACCACAACATGCCTTACGCAATCTTCCATTACCCGCCGGAAGAGGAAATTCCGCTGCGTGGCGAGTTGGCCATGCTTGCCACGCGCTTGGAACAAACGGGCAAGCGTGTCACGACCATATCGTTGGCTGAATGCCTGGCGGATGCCCTCGCAGCCGAAGGGCTGACAACGGCGCGCATGGCAAATGCCGAAAAGCGTACTGGCACCGAAAAAATGATCGACACCATCCACGTGGTCATCAGTGAGCGTCGGCCTCTCGACGATCTGGTTGCTGCCCGGATGCCACAGGAGGCGGATCCCCTCCGTGACGTCGTGTTCATCGTGCGTGCCGGCTCGCTATTTCCGTTTTACCGAACGTCCTCCTTGCTAGAGCAGCTCAAGGGCAAGCTAGACGTGCCTGCAGTGCTTTTCTACCCGGGTGAGCTCGACGGGGTGGCTGGCCTGAAGTTCATGGGCGTGCTGGACGCGGACCATAACTACCGACCGAAGATCTTCTAGGAGTGCGATCGATGAGCAGCACGCAAATCAAGGAGCTCTTTGCCGGCGACATCTACCGTCGCATCGAGGAAGTCATCAAGGTCGACCAGACTGATGAAGCCATCCTGCATGAAGAACTCGGCGAGTATGTACTGACGGACGCTATCCGTAGCCACTACAAGAACATCCTCCGCAGCTACTGGGAGACGCCCAACAAGCCCCACGAGGGCATCGCCATCTGGGTCTCTGGTTTCTTCGGATCAGGTAAGTCAAGCTTCGCGAAAATGCTTGGGCTTGCGCTCCAGAACCGCCAAATACTGGGTGAAGCAGCGTCCGAGATCTTCGCGAGTCGTTCCGGCGACACCGAGCTCACAGTGCTGTTGAAGCAGATCACGGAGCACATCCCCACCGATGCCGTCATTTTCGACGTATCTACCGACCGTGGCATCAAGAGCGGGAATCAGACGCTCACCGAGATCATGTACCGGCTCTTCCTCAAGAGCTTGGGCTACGCCGAAGATTTGGATCTAGCTGAGCTTGAGATAACTCTTGAGCAGAAGGGGGAGTTGGAGAGGTTCGAGTCCAAGTATCGTGAGATGTTCGAGCAGGATTGGAACGCTAACAAAGACCTTATTGCCTTCTCGCTCGGTGAGGCGAGCGCAGTCATGCATCAGCTTTTTCCGAGCCGTTACCAGACTCAGGATTCTTGGGTCCAGGGGGTTCAGGATCGCGCTGACATCACCGCGGGCCGGCTGGCTGAACGCTGTAAGGATCTGATGGGGCGCCGCCGTCCGCAGAGGAACCTGGTATTCGTGATCGACGAAGTTGGCCAGTTCGTCGCGCGCGATGTTCAGAAGATGCTCGACCTCCAAGCGGCCGTGCAGAGCTTGGGCCGGGTTGGTCGCGGCAAGATCTGGATCGTCGTTACCTCGCAGGAGAAGCTGACGGAGTTGGTCGGTGGCCTTGACGATAAGCGAGTCGAGCTTGCACGCCTGATGGATCGTTTTCCACAGGAGTTGCAGGTCCACCTTGAGCCTTCCGACATCTCGGAGGTCACGAGCAAACGCGTCCTCGCCAAGAACGCCTTTGCGCTCGGCACTTTGCGAGATCTCTATGGCAAGCACAGTGGCCGTCTGGCGGCCAACACACGCCTTACGGCGGACATTCAATTCCCAGAGCTCACCACCGAGCGTTTCCAGGACCTCTACCCGCTGCTTCCTTATCAGATCGACTTGATAATCCAGGTCGTCTCCGGGCTGCGCACGCAAGGTGGAGCGACCAAGCACGTAGGTGGTGCGAATCGCACCATCATCAAGCTTGCGCAGCAGCTATTGATCCATGAGGGCGTGAAGCTCGCCGAGCAGCCGGTCGGTAAGCTGGCGACAATCGACCAGATCTACGTTCTTATCGCAAGCAACATCCCCAGCGAGATCCGCGGGAAGATTGCCGCGATTCAGACCGAGGTCTCACATTCGTTTGCCCAGCCCGTGGCGAAGGCGATCTGCTTGCTCCAGTACGTCAAGAGCATCCACCGCACGGCCGAGAACATTGCCTCTGCGTTGCATCCTGCGGTCGATGGCGACTCGGTGCTGCCCGAGGTCAAGGAGGCGCTGCGGCAGCTCGTCGACGCGCACAAGGTGCGTGTCACCGATGGCCAGTACCGCATCCCGACTCCCGCTGAAGACGACTGGGAGATCACGCGCGCCAGTTTTCAGCCCAAGCCTGGTGACGTTCACCGTATCCACGCAGACGCAGTCACAATGTTCTGGGAGCCCAGGCCGTCACATAACCTGCAGGATGCCCGCACCTTTAAGGGCGGGCTGACGTTCAATGGCAGGTCAGTCTTGGACGAGGACATCGCGTTCCACGTTGCGCTTGCCGAACGTGGGACCGAGCTTGAGCGGCAGACTGGCGAAGCACGCTCCCGTTCACAGGTAGAGCGCAAGGCGGTGTTCTGGGTCGCTGGCATCGATGAACACATCGATCGTGAGACGGTTGAGGTTTTCCGATCGCGTGAGATCCTCGCTCGAAAGGAGCGTGCGGCAAAAACAAAGGACGAGACGTTCCTCGTAGCAGACGAGAAGCTGCGCCTTCGAACACACGAGTCCGAACTGCGCCGCCTGCTTCGCGAGGCCCTCCTTGGTGGCTCCATCTACTTCCAAGGCAACGACCGTAGTCCGAGCGATTCAGCGACCACGGTGAGCCAGGCTGCGAGCCGGGTGCTCGGTCAAGTGCTGCCGGATGTCTATGAGCGCTTTGGCGAAGGCGCCGCACGGGTCACGACGAAGGATCTCGACACCCTGATGACGAATGAGAACCTCAGGGGGCTCACGCCAGTCTTCGGGCAGTTGAACCTGGTGCGCGACGAGAACGGCCAGACCGTCTTCAACACAGAAACCGGCGTGTTGAAGGAGGTGATGGACCGGATCGAGAACAAAACGAGTTACGGCGAAACGGCGACGGGACGCTACCTGGCTGACGAGTTTGAGAAAGAACCCTTTGGCTGGAACCTCGACGTGGTTCGCCTGTTCGTTGTTGCTCTCGTTCGTGCCGGCAAGGTCAAGGCTACAAGCAAGGGCACGCCCATCGACTCTGCACTCTCTGTCGAAGCGCGCAACACCTTTTCGAGCAACAACCTCTTCCGGGCATGTTCGTTCCAGAAGCACGTCTCCGGCACCGACATAAACGACTGGCTCGAAGCTGAGGCTGCCTACCGAGACGTCTTCGGCAAGCAGCTACCCGAGCTCCAGGCGAGCGTAATCGCCGATGCAATCCGTAGGGAGGTTGGCGAGGCTGAGGAGAAGCTTCATGAAGTGCACTCCACATTGTTGAGCCATGCGCTACCCGGCGCCACCGTACTTCAGGAAGCCATTGACCAGATGCGCGCCATCCGTGGAGGAAATGAGGATGATGCCATCCTCAGTTTCAACGGGGCGCACAAGGGCCTGAAGGAGGCAGTCAAGCGTGCTAGCGAGCTTTCCGCCGCGCTGACTGAACCGCGACTCCTCGACCTCAGGCGTGCGCGCCAAGCGCTCGATGCTCACTGGCCCTTCTTGGATCAGGAGTCCGACCTGCCCGATGAGCTCCGTCCGAAGGCTCAGGTGCTGACAGA
>Ga0075163_10011996_pt1 | contig 11285 bp, 8 predicted proteins | sample JI1023141ADNA_FD_71478 | JGI IMG/M metagenome (GOLD analysis project Ga0075163, IMG submission 71478) | Wastewater effluent complex algal communities from Wisconsin, to seasonally profile nutrient transformation and Carbon sequestration -... | ecosystem: Engineered > WWTP > Effluent > Algae...
TCTGAAAAGAAAAACTGATAGAGTTGTTGCCCAGCCTTCTGTTCACCGGCGGCAGTGAGGTGGAGACCATCCGGTCCAACATCCAGTATACAATCCAGGAAAAAACCATCATTGCGGGGATTGGCACCGCGGCTCCAGAGATAAGTGCTCATGGTGATAAAGGGAATATCGGAAAGCGTATATCCTGCTTCGTTAGCGATCTGTTTTTCCACCATCCATTTCATAGTCCAGCCATTATAATAATCCCGGGGATAAAGCAAACCCTTGCCTACTTCATTGGCAGCAGCCTGTGCAAAACCGGAGAAGGCTCTCCCGCTGAGGTATACTATTTTCAGTTGGGGGAATTTTTGTTTCATGGTGACCAGGAGGGTGCGCATATCCGACATCAGTTGTTGCGGGGCACGGGGAAATACAGTATCTGCATTTCCGGTATGTTCAGTTTCTACCCAGGCGGCCTGCACCTGTTGCATACTGAGTCCGGCCTGTTGCAATGTGTTTTCTGCCTGCTGCCAGTAATTAGCTGAAGCCTGGTTCATCTTTTGCACGCCCTGTCCGCCAATACAGGTATTTACTATTGCCGTGCTTGGTTTCAATAAGCCAGATGACTGTGCCTGTTGTTTAAAGGCTTCGAATTCAGTCCGGGGATTCGAAGCACCCACACCGATCAATACTACTTTTCCATTCGCTGCAGGTTGTCCGTTATTATTCAGGGGTTGTATCTGTGCGGACTGTGACAATGCCAGCGATAGATGCGCACCGCTTCGCTGGTTTTGTCCACCGGGATACAGCCCGCCCTGGTATCCTCGATAATACCCGGTTCCCAAATCAGTTATGGGGATCAGGTTTTGCTGATTGATGCTGCAGCTTTTTTCCGTATTGGTTTCAGTACTGTCAACCGGGCTGGCCGGGTTATTATTTTCTGTTGCAGGTTTGCTGCATCCGGCGACAGCAATAGCTAGTAAAAGGTAAAATGTTTTCATGGTTTCGGTGTCAGGTACTAGGGATAGACCGGGGAGAAGGGGGGAGGTTTAATGCAGTCGGCAGTCAGCAGTCGACAGTCAGTCGGTCAGCCGGTCAGTCGGTCAGTCGTCAGTCGTCAGTCGGTCACCTTGATTATCCCTGCATTCAATGAGAATAGCAGCTTATTTATTTTAAAATCTTCAAAGCCCATTGTATCAGATCTTCTGCGTCCACAATACTCCAGGAATGGGGATGTCTTGTTCCATCCAGCCGGTAGCCTTTGCCGAATGCGTTGATAAATACTGCTTCTTTATTTCCGGATCTTTTGAGGTAATTAATCATGGCCGATTGGTCCAGAGCATTCATGCCATATAAGTCAGTATTCCTGTTCTCCAGCCACCAGCGTACATCCACATCGTTATAGATACGGATCGGGGTATGGAGGAGGTATTTGGCATTACCACCGTCATTTTGTGAATTAGAAAACACCGAATAATACACATACTTTTCAGGATGTGTTTTGGGTGTTCCTCCGATAAAGGTTCTGAATTCATTCAAGGCATAGGTTGGTTCGGTTTTATTCGGACTTCTTTCCAATGCCCTTTCAAAACTCCCGTACATTTTCTCCAGATCAGTAGGACCATCCACACTAAAAGCAGCCACAGGGATGACTGCTGTTTTACTGCTATCTGCTTTGGCCATTTCGGTATAACGCAAACTGAATAGGCCACCCATGGAGAATCCTCCCAGGATAAATTTATTGCTGGTAAGCCGGTATTTCGAGATGGCATCCCGGAAGGCAAGATTGATCGTACCCAATGCATCTTCATGCAGGGTTAATCTTTGATTTATGGAAATGGAGATCACAGCAATACTATTGTCAAAAGCCTTTTGACAAATCATTTTAGCACTGCTGATGGTGTATTCCACCCGGTCCCAGGTTCCGGGAAAGAGGACGATTACCCCTTTGATCTTTCCAGGAGGAATCAACGAGTAATAAAAAAGGTCATTTTGATTCCGGTCATTCTCATAAAGGCGGGTACTATCGTTGGTGGAAATAATATTTTTCTTAAGATAGGTCCTGTATGTAGGGTCTACATTCAGGATTTCACCATCAGAAAAATGCCCGACGAGTTTTTTGGCCGGATCGGGGAATATCACTTTGCCGGTCCCGTTTAGCACCCCGTTCACAAATTGGCCCTCCCATTTAAATCCATTAGGTGAGGAGAATTTTCCAATTCCATTTGGACTACCGTTCAAAACGGCACCGGTATATGTAGCCACTTCCTGTTTGCTGAGGAAATAAGTAAGGGTTCCATTCCCATTGGCTTTTTGGTTTTTACAGGGACCATTCCAGCTGACTGATAAACTATCTATCGGGAAAAAGTTCTGGGCCATCACAAAACAGTCGCTATTGTTGGCTTTTATCAATCTATCATTTACTGTTTGTCCATGAAGGTTAACAGTTAGACCAAAGAATATGAGTAAAATGGAAGCTTTCATATTTTCAATTTATATCACTATTGTCAATCGGTTGATTCTTGTAAAATTTCATTCCGGTACTAAAGGCAGGTTAAGTTACAAATTATTAGGTCAGTGTTGTTGAACTCATCCGGTGTAATTGCCACTTTCCATTCAGTTTTTTGAAGACAGCCAGCAAGGCGAATAGGGCGATGGGTATGATCCCAAATTATTTGACGAGGAGGTTGACGTGTGCGTATTTGTCAACTGGTGCCTTATCGGTAACCGGATGAAAGGGTAGTACTTTGCCTATGTTACAAAGCAGGATGAACATAAAAGAAATCAATAAACCCGCATAAAATTTGTCGGTATGCTTTGCGCTCAAAGTAGTTTATTTATTTTGACTGGGCAGTTAAAAACCGGCAAAAATACTTAGTGTAGGAGGTCTCCCGGGTTCTGTGTACGGGAAGTATTTTTTTTAATTGTCACGAATGAAGATTCTTTCAGTGAGTAAGGTTTATACAGTAAATATATGCTCGCAGCGTGTACAGCCTCCTGGTCTAAGGTGCGAGCATATCAATAGCATTCCTGGAATTCACCTTTAATAAATAGTTTATCGCTTAACAACTATAAGGTGACCATGAGTAAGCTTCTGCTTCGTGAGGTCGTTTACTGCTGCATTCGGATTCAGTGCTGTGAATATCGGTACAGTACATTTTTTCCCAGTAACCTGCCCAGTCTTTTTTATAGTAACAGCAACAGGTTCCTTCTGTGGCGTTCTCTTTTGGTGCCAGTTCGGGAATGTCTTTTTCAGTTAACTTAATGATTTCTTTTTGGGGTTCGCTCATGTTGTTGATTTTATTAATGATGAATAAGAAGTAAAGAAATATTCTGTACTGTCAAAGTTGAAATGATTAGCTGTTGGATCTTTTTGCTTACTGAATATATGCAAAATATTTGAATTCGCCGTCCCACCTGAAAGGAATAGTAAAGCGTCTACTGAAAGGTTTGCGAACCCTCATGACTCCCAGTCCTGTCCATCTTCTTCAGGAACAGATTTTGGATCACTGGTCTTAATCTGTATGGAATCTCCGAAAAAATGAGTATTGCTGCTGTATTTTCAGGCAGGGATATTTTATTCAGCAATGGAAAATCATTGTGCAGGAACTATGCGGCCAGGAGATATGCTGTTGCAGGATGTAGAAACCTATACAACTAACATAAGGCGTGGTCGAATGAGACCATAACCGGAACATGATCGCTGTATGCCTTCCAGGAATCATAATCCCCGATCTCAACAGTTTGGATCTGTCTGAGCAGATCCGTCGATGCGAAACAGTAGTCCAGGTGATAAGGTTTATCTTTTCTTTTATAAAGATAAAAAGTTGGATGCAGTTCCCTGCCCTGTTCCTGTTTTTGATGGAAGTGGTAACAACTTTGTATCCCTTTTTTGGCCAAATGATCTACTACATGTGAATGATTGCCGGTCCTGTATTTCCGGTCCCAGATGGTATTACTGTTAAAATCCCCGATCAGGATTGTTTGTTGTTTCCTGATTTGCCTTTTATAAAAATGAATAGCTTTCCAGACCTGTTCCACATATTGTCCATCGGGGTCATCAGGGTTATTGGCCCAGATAGCGAAAAGATTGAATTTTTTATCATCACGGGTAACGATGACTGGTGCGATCAGTTTCAGGTCTTTTTGATGATTACGGCCTTTTTTGAGCTGATAACCGTTATAGGCAAATATGCCAAGTCCCTTATGTGGATTATCGCCAAACCACAACTGTCCGCTGGGTTGGGGGAGGGCCGGATCAAATTTAATTTTATCAGGATGTTCACATTCCGGTACCACAATAATATCCGGCTGGTAAGCGAGTATCAGGCCCGCTTTTTTTCTGAAAGCCATATTGCAGTTCCAGGTGATGATTTTCATAATGAAATGGAAACAATGTAAACAGTTTGTTTAGCGTTGAAGGACTATTTCAGGGTTTCAATTTTGAGTAGTCCAGCCTGGTTTCCTTTCGGTCAAGCTTTCCCATATTGTTTGACAGATACAATTACCTGATCAGTGAAATTGTCCCGGTTTGTTGTTTTAATATATTGTGACTTGTTTTATACCTGATCAAATAAACAAATATGCCATTAGGTTGCAGCACTCCTTTGTATTGTCCGTTCCATCCCGACTGCAAAGAATTTGTCCGAAATACGCGTTCGCCCCACCGGTTGAAGATTTCCATTGTATAATCTGAAACAATGCCCAGTGCATTAAATAAATCATTTTTGCCATCTCCATTTGGTGTGAATGCAGATGGAACATAAAGCAGATCTGTTGATTTTATAGTAACCTGAACAGTATCTGATACCATGCAATTTGCCTGGCCCGTTTGGATGATGAAAGCAACATCATTACGTAAGGGGGAAGTGACGGGCGACAAACAATTATAACAACTTAGATTCGGGCCTTTCCAGATTACCGGCCCGGTAGCAGTACTTGTTAATTGAATCCGGTCAAGATAATTGATAGCAGTATCATTGATGGTATGCACCATTTCTGGCCTGATCATTACATTATAGTGGGTAACGGCAGAGTCATAGTTACAGATGTCTTTAGCTATAACCGTGAAACTTGAGTCATGGTCAAGAAGGATATTGCTAATAAACAAAGGCTGACAGGACACAGAATCAATATTGGTTACTGTTTTGTCTTTCAGCTTCAGCAGTACAAAATCCCAGCTTGCATGATTACCGGTAACATCTCCATCTGAAGAACCCACAAATCCGGACAGTAGGATCGAGCCATCATCTCCCTTTGCCAATCCGTGAAATTCATCCCGGCGGCTGCCACCATAGCTTTTTGTCCAAATTATTGTTCCGTTATCATTCAACGCCAAAGCAAACCCATCTGCCAATCCCCGGTTGAAGGGAATATCGCCATCTGATGAATTGCTGTATCCGGCCAGGATATAGGTATTACCGGGCATTAGCAGCAAATCATCCAGGTAATCCGTGGCAGACCCGCCTATGGATTTCTGCCATAATAAATTACCGGCTGCGTCAATTCTCTCTACAAATCCATCCTGTCCGCCCGGGTTATTATTGATGATGCCACAGGCAATAAAACCATCCCCTGCAGCCTTTTCTATATTGACCAGTTTGCCGCCATAATTTTTCTCCCAGAGCAAGTTGCCGGCTCCATCTATTTTTACAAGAGAACCATTATAGTCGCATAAAATAAAATTACCGTCTCCACTGGCGATGATATCGTAAAAGTAAAAAGCCCCGGTACCCGGGAATTGATTCCAGATAATATTACCGTTCTTGTCTAGCTTCATTACCCAGCCATTTTTCCCGAGGGGACTTCCATCGCCATCGGTTGAACTGGTAAATCCGACAATGATGCAGGATGAATCCGGAAGCGATACCGCATTAAATAGAATGTCTGATTGCGATCCGCCGAATGTTTTGATCCATTGTGTATTGCCTGTGTCATCTGTTTTACAAACAATGGCGTCTTCTGTGCCCCCGTGATAACCATTGGTAAGATTGGTGGAAAAGGTAATCCCGGAAAGCAGGAAACCATGTTCTGTAGTTTCACTCATTGCATAAAGCAGATCCTGGTGATTGCCACCCATTACTTTCCCCCATAGTTTATTACCGCATGCATCCAGTTTGATCAATTCAAAATCATTAAACCCGTTGTTCGTACCACTCAGATCACCGTCTACGGATTGCCCATAACCGGCAATCACAAATCCATTATCCACTGTTTTTTTTAATCTGCCGCTAAAATCTACTTTGGTTCCTCCGTAATGCTGTTCCCAATAAATAGAAGGGGCCTGGGCAGTTGAAGAGAAGTCTGCAAATAACAGAATACATAAAAAGGAAAGAAATGGGTAAGATATAACTCTCAAAGCCGGACTCGCTTTCATTAAGTAAATGTAGCGAGAAATCCGGAAAGGGTTACTTACATTCTACAGTCGGCAGTCTACAGTCTACAGACTACAGTCTTCAGTCGGCAGTCAATCAGTCAGTCAGTTAGTCAGTCCTAAACTGGAAGCGTTTATTTTCAGCGTAAAGATATGGGCAACCGCTACTTTCTCAACTACTCAACCTCTCAACTATAAATTCATCATTCACAACTCCTTCTCCATTGCAGCAATACTCTTCATCAACCGTTCATTGTCTTTACACCATTTACTCGTTTCTTCTTTCCATGCATTGAATTGCGCTTTATCTTTTTTCAGAAAAAAGGAATGGAGCAGGTTATAGCAGTTTTCCATATTGAATTGGGTATCGGTACAAACGGCAAGTGCATTTTTACAGGCGGCGGCGGCTTTGTCCAGCTGATCGGATTTCAGGAGGGCATAGATCAGTTCTTTATTGGTATAGGCATCGGTTGGGTTTGCTTTGAGGGCATTTTGCAAAACGCTGATGGCTTTGTCGTACTGTTGAAGACAATTGTATGAGTAGGCGAGTTCAACACCAAGTCCTTCGAAGTCAGGGTTTATTTTTTGTGCCCTTTCCAGGTAATCGAGGGCCTTGGCACATTCTCCCCATCCATTGTAAATAAAGCCCCATTTGTGAAGGCGGGCGACAGAGTTGGTATCTGTTTTATAGTATTTTAACCAATCGGGTATGGCCATGATCCCGAGTTCTTTGAATTTGCTTTCCGTTATCCAGGCCACTTTTACATTATTGGCTTCCAGCCTTATTTTCATATTAATGCTATCGAGTCTTTTGGGAACATATTCACCGGAAGGCCCGATAGTAAAAGAACCTTCATGCTGCAGGGTTAGTCCGGCCTGGGCATCGATATAAATAAAGCCAAAACTATGAACGCCATCTTCTTTAGGACTAAATGCCACCCATTTATCCTCTGATTGTACAAATCGTTTAGTGAAGTCAAGGGGTTGGGCGAAGAGCTGGGAGCTGAGGAGGGTGAGGAGGAGGAATGCTTTCATGACAGGCAGACAATTAGGGTGTTCAATTCTGTTACTTGAGCAAAGGTATGATTTGATAATATACTATTTCAGACAGCTCATCCGGTTCAAGTGCCGCTATTTTTATGATAAGTTACAGGAGCAATTAAATAGAGGCTCTGAAACAGCATTCTTCAATTTAAAAACCGCTGGCGATAAGTTGCTTTTTTGTATCCTGATATCCCATTTCCATCAGCCGGCTTGCGTATTTACCTGAAAAATTCAGCGTACCTGCAAACCAACCACCCAGGTTTTGTTTAGGATAAAAGAAGTGCATTTTCGGTTTAACTCCCATATCTCTGAAAGGAATAATGACAGGTGGATGATTGCTGTCTTTATATGATTGTTTTGCAAAAAGGGAGTGTTGAAAACCTGCCAGATCAATGATTCGTTGGATAGCGGAAAGGTCTTGGTTACGGAGTTTGTTTTCTTGAAGTAAGGCTTCCAGATCGGCCTTTTGTTCTGCCAGCAGCACAATAAAAATTTCATCAAACTGGTTTGTTTCCAATAGGGGTAAGATGGGGCAGTTGTCGATAATTCCACCGTCTACATATAATTTGCCATTGATTTCAGGTGAGCTGACCAAACCATACGGCAATGCAGCACTGCCTGCACAGATGATGATGGAACTGTCTGTATCTAAACTGTCGATTCTGAAGTAATAAGGTACCCATTGGCTTTTTTCAGTTGGCTTATCCGGCTTTTCAACTTCGTAATTTCTCCCCCAGGAATGCGGGGGTGTTGAAAAATGCCATCCCGGATCATCTGGATCGAATAGATCAATATTTGTGGCGAGTGTAACCCATGTTGGAATTTGCAGCGCTTTGCCTTCAATGATTTCGCCCAGTTTCTTCTGCAATGGCAGGGAGTCGAAGACGGACCTGTTATTGGAAGCTAGAAGCTTTTCAAAAAAGAAAAATGCGCCTATACCAAAAGTAACTGTAAGAATAATACAGACCAATCCAAGGATGAATTGCCAGAATACAGCAATTTTTATGAAATCAAAACAGTTGGATATTAAATAAATTAGCACGAAAAAGGAAAGGTAACCCATATAAACATCCTGTGGTAGCATTTTATAGAACAGGGTCATGACGAGGCCCGGAATCATCACGATCATTATATTTTTAAAGGAGAAACAGTCATAAGACGGGTTTATTTTTGAAACGATGAATGAAATAAGCAGGAACCACCCGAAAACAAAAATTGCACCGATAAAACGAAATATTTTTGCATTGGGCACTTCTTCTCCCTTGATGGCAGACCAGATGATCCTGGGGATCACAACCAGGATAAAGTTTAATAGTAAAAACTGTTTTTCGAAATATCTTGGGTGAAATTTTTTGAAGGGGTAAACACTTGAGAAACTCAATTCTTTATAAAATTCTTCTCCTTTTTCGAGGGAGTCGGAAGACCAAAGGAATGCATTCAGGGCGCCAACCGATGTGCCTGAAACACCGTCAAAATGTATTTGATGCTCTTTTAAAGCCTTTAAACATCCGAAACCGTAGGCGCCTTTGGCTCCGCCCCCGGCTAAGACTAAACCTATTTTCTTTTTCATTATAGGGTTTATTTACTCCCTTTAGTTTGAATAGATTGTAAATAAATATTTAGGCAGTCACTCTTTCTTGCAATTGATATCATTTCCTGTCGTTCTATCAATTTATTTTAAGGTTTATGAAAATCTAATTAATCTGTATTTTCAATTGCTGCGAACTTCAAATAAATATAAAAGGGAATTACCGTTATCTCGGAATAAAAGAGGGCTCAATCTTAAAATTGTCTGTGTTGATGAATGGTTAAAAGTTACTAATATTTCTTTCAAGTTCATTCTCTGGTTTCTTTCTTGGTTCAAAAGTGATGGTGCCTGACAGAAAAACATAAGAGTGCTTCTCAGAGCCAGTGCTAATCAGGTTGAGGCCAAGGCTAAATGCAGATTTAAACGAGTATTTTGTGCTGGCCTCCCTGTTTGCAGGATTTTTAGCGTCAAAATTCCTGAACGGATCGTTCAGGAAAGTGAACATGATACCGGCATTATTTTTTGGTTTGAGTCCGTTTCCAAAATTTGCAAAATAGTAGGGAATGATCGCTATAGATCTTTCCGATTTAATAAACCAGGGCACAGCAAATGAAAATCTCCAATTCTTTTTGGGGGTAAGTGGTGAAAGGTATCCGTCCTCTTCACCATTAGTAGCAACATTATCATCGACGTAAATGGTATTGGACCCTTTCTTCTGATAGGATACCTGATCCTCAGTTTCTATTGAGTTTTTGTATGTTATATTTAAAGAAAGGGCATATTTAGTTTTAAAAAAAATATTCAGACCGATAGTTGCGCCATAGCTGGTTTTATTATACTTAGGTAGAAATTTCTTATTGACAGTATCATACAGATCAAAGCTTTGAAAATCTGCAAAAAGGGACCCCGATAATGTATAATATCTCTTTATTCTTGACGGGTTGATCAACGAATCTATTCCCCGGGAAATACCAATTTCAAAATGGGGGGTTAGATTGGCATCTTTTGAAATGGTGAAAACATCATCATCATTATCGAATAAACTTATTCCCATATTTACAACGGTTGATTTATCCATTGTGAAATACATCGAATCTGATGGCTTTACATAAAAGCTTTTTTCCTTAAATCGGAATGGCCGGAATGTGATACCTATGTTTTTGAGTGCAATTTCGGTATTGATTACATCTGATGAAGGGATAGTAAATATGGGCTCGCCTTTATTGTCTGTGGCAATTTCCTGTGCAGACAGTATTGTGGAACTAAGTATAAACAGAATGCTGGCTATAAAACGAATGGGTCTCATAAGTGCAGAGTTGTTGGTTTAAACCAAATTTAACCCAGTTGATGAAATGAAAAAACCGTGTTTTAACGGTACCGTATATGGGCCAGAATTAGTAATGCGCTCTTTTGATCCGCAATACTCCAGGAAAAACCTAATGAGTTGAAAACGAGAAAGTTCGTTTTTAGGTATTACCAATCCATTTCAGTTTGCCTGAAATGTGATACAGATTATGACATGGCTTCAATTCTTCCTTTTTGTAGTTCACAAATGCAAATCCTGTTGACTGGTGTAAGTTAAAAAAAATTCTTACCATGTTTTGGTAGCTGTTCTTGTTTTTGTTGTCGAAAAAATAGTCGTAGAAGTTCCAGCAATTATTAACAATTAAATCGAACTCGACTCTTGTTATAAGATAGACCGGGATGTCGACAATTTCTTCCAGAGCAAAGTAGCATAATTCACCAACCGTCAAATTCCCTTTTTTGCAGTCGTTGTAGATTTTTGTTACTCCCATATCGGTGAGATGGTCAATCAGATAGGGGATATAAGGGGCACCTCCCTGCACAATTTTCCAATATATGTCTGCAGTGCAATCCAGCGAAGTGGATTTCATGCTGTATAGCAAATTGATTAAACTGTCTTGAGGAGTCAGATGTTTGCCTTGCAGTGAGGAAGAATGAGGTATTTCCGCCGGTAATTCTCCTGAATTTACGGTCTCAATATTGCCGCAATGGGTAAAGAGAAGGGTTAAAAATAATATTAGTAAAAATGCAGGTTTTGGCACAATAATAATTGTTGATTAAGTCATTTATTCAAGGGCATTAACCAGTACATAGTACTTACTGTCAGTACAGGTGTCGATTATCGTAGCACAATCAGTAGGCTTGAACGGTGCCGCTATAAATTTATAGGATTTGCCTTTAGCCAGGTTTAATTTAGCAGGACATTTCACAAAGAGGTGATGACAGTTTTTGCCAACAGGTTTTCCGTTAATGGCTGTTATTTTTCCAGTGCCAATAAATTTATAACAATCTTTTCCGCAATCGCCATTAAAGTCCCATGACATCGTGAAGGTAATC
>Ga0075163_10011997_pt1 | contig 11284 bp, 10 predicted proteins | sample JI1023141ADNA_FD_71478 | JGI IMG/M metagenome (GOLD analysis project Ga0075163, IMG submission 71478) | Wastewater effluent complex algal communities from Wisconsin, to seasonally profile nutrient transformation and Carbon sequestration -... | ecosystem: Engineered > WWTP > Effluent > Algae...
GGCGCCAGTCCGCAGCAGACCAAGCAGGACAGACGCCGCATCAAGGAGCTCGAACGGGAACTGCGGCGCAAGGACAAGGCGCTGGCCGAAACCGCAGCGCTGCTAGTGCTTTCAAAAAAAGTGGCGGCGATCTTCAACAGGGACGAGGACGAATGATCGGCCTCGAAGATCGCCAAAGCCTGGCCCGGGATATCGACACCGCGCGGCATGCCGGTGCGCGCTTGCGTTTGGCCTGCGCCACCGCCGGCATTCATGTTCGCACCCTGCAACGCTGGAAGACCGAAGAGGGCCTCACCCGAGGGGATCGACGGCCTGACGCGGTGCGCCCACGGCCGGCACATGCGCTGACGGCAGAGGAGCGCACCCAGGTGCTCGAAGTGGCCAACGAAGCGCGCTTTGCCGCGCTGCCGCCGGCACGCATCGTGCCGATGCTGGCTGACGAGGGAGTCTATCTGGCAAGCGAATCGACCTTCCTCCGCCTGCTGCGCGAAGCCGGGCAAACGGCCCACCGGGGCCGCGCCAAGGCGCCTGCGGCCTCCCGCCCACCGACCACCCACATCGCCACGGCACCGCGCCAGGTGTGGTGCTGGGATATGACCTACTTGCCCGCCACCGTGGTGGGACGCTGGTTTCACTTGTATCTGATCCTCGATCTCTACAGCCGCAAGATCGTGGGCTGGGAAGTGCATGAGACCGATGCGGCCGAACACGCGGCCCATCTGGTTCGCCGGACCGCTCTGGCCGAAGGTATTGCCGCCCTGGCTGACAAGCCCGTCCTCCATGGTGACAACGGTGCGACGCTCAAGGCCACCACGGTGCTGGCCATGCTGCATTGGCTGGGCATCAAGCCCTCGTACTCGCGGCCTCGCGTCAGCGACGACAACGCCTATGCCGAAGCGCTGTTTCGCACCGCCAAATATCGGCCCGAGTTTCCGGTGAGGGGCTTCGAGAATCTGGCGGCAGCGCGCGCGTGGGGCAGTCACTTTGTGCACTGGTACAACGTCGAGCATCGTCACAGTGGCATTCGCTACGTGAGTCCGGCCCAGCGTCATGCCGGCGCCGACCAGGCCATTCTGGCCGCGCGTCACGCGCTGTATGTCGAGGCTCGCGAGCGCCACCCAGCGCGCTGGTCACGCCACACCCGAAACTGGTCTCCTGCCGGCCCGGTGACGCTCAATCCAGAGCGGGAATCCGTCGTCGCTGTGGCAATGGGCAACACGCATAGACAGCCTTTGGTTGCATGAATCAGGTGGCAACTAGCTTGACGCGCGCCGGGATGTCCTGCAGCAGCGCCAGGTGCCGCGGGGAAAGATCGAGCTGCGCCAGATCAGCGCGCGGCATCGAAGCATTCCTCGAGCTTGCCGGCCAGCGCCCGCAGGTCGGCGAGGTAGGCCGGTAACAGGGCCAGGGTCTCGTTGGCGAAGCCTTCGCCGTAATCGTGGGCCGTGTTGTTGCGGTTGGCGCGGTAGGCCAGCCAGCGCTCGACCCCGGGCTGATCCAGCAGGGCGTGTTTGCCGGCATGGCGCAGCACGTCATTGAAAACCAGCGCATCGACACTGCGCGGATTGGCGGCGTATGCCTTGAGGGCCTTGCGGAGCAGCTTTCCAGCCGTTTCCAGCGACAGCTCGACGCTCTTGATGGCAGCGTTTCGATACAGATCGAACAGGACTTCGTTTTCCCGGGGGGTCGTGTCGAGGGCGAGCAGGGCTTGCTCCAGCGTGGCTGCGGTCCTCAGCAGATGTTCGACATTCCAGACCATGGCGGTTCTTCTGAACATGCGCGGGCCTGCAGCTTACAACGGGGCCGCGGGGCGGGTCATCCCGCGACGCGACGCCATGGCTTCACTTTCATCAAGGCAGCGCCCCCACATTGCCGGGTATAAATACACCGCCTGCCCATCGGGATCTGCCCATGAACACCCCCAGCCAAACCCTCCGCGTGGTCTTCACCCTCAGCGCGCTCGCCTGCTCGGTCGTGCTGATGCTCTTCGTGCGGGGCCGGGCGGAATGGACGGACGCCTTCTGGCTCCAGCTCGCGGCGGCCTCGGTGGCCCTGTGTGCAGCGGGCTGCTTCGTCGCCTTCCGCAACCGGGGTTTGCGGCTGGAGGCGGTGCCGCTGGGGCGCTTCGCGCTGGTCTTCCTGCGCGAGCTGGCGATCGTCTACATCGCCTCGGGGGTGGCCGTCACCGTGCTGGCCCTGGCGATCATCTACGCGATCACCCGCTCGGGCCCCAACGCGCTGGCGCTGGCGGTGCTGGCCGGGCTGTGGCTGTCACTTTGGCTGGCGCCCGGCATTGCGTCCGTCACCACCTGGCGCAGACTGCGGGGTGGCGGAACGGGCGAGCACAGGCCGCACACATAGCAGCGAGATCGATCACCCGCCGATGAAGGCCGGCGCCACCGGCAGCTGCCTGTCCGCGCAGCCCGCCTCCGGCTGCAGCGGCCCGGCGCCGAGGGCCAGCTGCAGCACGCCGGCCCACACAGGGATCGCCATGTCCTCGTCGGCGTCCTCCGCGCCCCAGTTGCGGATCTTGGCCACCGCCTCGTCGAGGGCGATGCGCAACAGGCGCGTCCCCCCCAGCTCGGCCGGCGACGGCGGACGCACCTGCGCCACGCGGCCCGGGCTGACGTGCTCGACGAAGGCCCGGAAGGCCGCCGCCTTGGCCGCCGGGTCGTCCTCGGCCTCGAAGCGGCCGTAGATCGCCACCGAGCGGTAGTTCATCGAGTGACGGAAGGCCGAGCGGGCCAGCACCAGCCCGTCCAGGTGGGTGATGCTCACGGCACATTCGTGCTCCAGCAGGGTCTGGACGAGGCGCGAATTGTTGGCCCCGTGGATGTACAGAAAATCCCCCTCGCGCCAGCAGGCCATCGGCAGGCAATGCACGCTGCCGCCCTGGTTGAAGGCGATCTGGCAGACCAGCGCCTCGTCGATGATGGCCCGGATCGTGGCGGCCTCGTGGTGGGCCCGCTGGGGCCGGCGGCGGACTTCGGTGCGGGGGGTATTCGACGGCGAGGGCATGACGGTCTCCTTGAAAAGTGGCCTCCAGCATAGCCCTGCCGTGGCACCATCCATGGAGCCACCCCACACCGCCCGCATGGAGCCAGATGTCCCTCGAACTCGACCTCATCCTCGCCACCCTCGACGACGCCCCGCCCGCCGGCGAGGCGCGCCAGCTGCGGCTGTACCGGGCGCTCAAGGCCGCCATCCTCGACGGGCGCCTGCCGCCGGGCGCCCGCCTGCCCGGCAGCCGCCAGCTCGCCGCCGACCGGCACATGGCCCGCAACTGCGTGCTGTTCGCCTACCAGCTGCTGCTGGCCGAAGGTTTCGTGGAGGCCGACCGGGGTGGCACCCGGGTGGCCGCGCTGCCGCTGGTGCAGCCGGGCGCCGGGGCCGGGGTGCCGGCCGGCGCGGCCGACATGCTGTCACGCCGCGCCCGCGGGCTGCCGCCGGTGCAGCGTGGCGAGAGCCTGCTGCCCTTCGCGCCCGGCGTCGCCGACCTCAACGCCTTTCCGTGGCGCAGCTGGGCGCGCTTCCTGCAGCAGGCCTGGGGCGAGGTGAGCGCGCGCCAGCTGGCCGACGCCGAACCCGGCGGCGAGCCCGAGCTGCGCCGGGCGGTGGCCGGCTTCCTGTCGGCCCGGCGCGGGGTGGCGTGCACGCCGGAGCAGGTCTTCATCGTGGCCGGCGGGCAAGTCGCCCTCGACGCCTGCGCCCGCCTGCTGGCCGACGACGGCGACACCGCCTGGCTCGAGAACCCCTGCTACGCGCCGGCCCGCAACGCCATGCAGGCCGCCGGCCTGAAGATCGTCGACGTGCCGGTGGACCACGACGGCATGGCGCCCGACCCGGCGCTGTGGCAGGCCGCCCCGCCGCGCCTGCTGTTCGTCACCCCTTCCCACCAGTACCCGCTGGGCAGCGTGCTGAGCCTGGAGCGCCGGCTGGGCTTCCTGCAGCGGGTACAGTCGGGCGGCGGCTGGCTGATCGAGGACGACTACGACAGCGACTTCAACCACGCCCAGCCCGGCGCCCGGCCGCTGCCCGCCATCCAGGGCCTGCGCCCGGACGCGCCGGTGGTTTATGTGGGCACCTTCAGCAAGCTGCTCTACCCGGGCCTGCGCATCGCCTACATGGTGGTGCCACGCTGGGCGGCGGCCGGGCTCGGCGAGGCGATCCGCAGCCTCTACCGGGGCGGCCAGGCGGTCGAGCAGCGGGCCCTGGCGCGCTTTCTGGAGAGCGGGCAGCTCACCCGCCACCTGCGCCGCATGGGGCCGATCTACCGGGCGCGCCAGCAGGCGCTGCGCAGCGCGCTGGCGGCTCATTTCGGCGACGCCTGCCCGGTGCTCGGCGGGCAGGCCGGCCTGCACCTGGTGCTGCGCCTGCCGGACGGCCCGCCCGACACCGCGGTGGCCCGGGCGGCCTGGGCGCAGGGCGTGGCGGCTCGCCCCCTGAGCGCCTACTACGCCGGGCAGCGCGGCGCCAACGGCCTGCTGCTCGGCTACGGCATCGCCGACGAGGCGCGCATCCCCGAGCTGGTCGGGCGGCTGGCGCAGGCGCGCAAGGGGTTGATGGACTGAAGGGCTGGGGGCTGAAAGACCGGCTCAGCCGGTAGCCACGCCCGCCGCCCCTGCCGCCGCAGCCAGCACCGCCTGGGCGTCGGCGCCACCCCGCGGGGCGATGCCGACCTGCCCGGCGAGCACCAGCGGGTGGCCGTCGATGCGCAGCGGGCGGGCGGCCAGCTCGGCGAGGGCGGCAGCCAGCCGGGCCAGGCCGGGCGGCGAGGCCGGGTCGATGTCGAAAGCGCCGGCCCAGGCCAGCGCCTGCGGGCGGAAGTCGGCGATCAGCACTGCGAAGCCGTCGCCGTGGCGGGCCACGCCGTTGCAGTCGCCCTGCACCGCCCGCAGGCGCTTGCCGGTCTCCACCAGCACCCGCTCGACCATCGCCGGCCCGTGGCGGGCGGCGATCTCGGCCAGCGGTTCGAGGCGCAGGTGGAGCACCGCGAAGGGGTAGCCTGCGATGGCCGAGTGGGCCACGAGGTGCTGCAGCCGGTCGAGGAACAGGCTGAAGCCCAGCAGCCCGGCGGCGTTGTCGAAGAACAGCCGGCGCCGCGCCTCCTCCTGGGCACCGCGGCTGCCGCTGACGTCGGTGATGAAACCCTCCAGGCCGAGGAACTCGCCGCGGCCCGAATGGATGCCGCGCCCCTGCTCCCACACCCAGCGCACCTGGCCGTCCCGGTCGATGAGGCGGTAGCTGAGTTCGTAGCGCTCGCGCCGGGCGAGGCGCATCTGCACGTAGTTCCACACGAAGTCGCGGTCTTCCGGGTGGATCAGCCCGGCGAAGCTGGCCGACTGGTTGTCCACCAGCTCCAGCGGGGTGTAGCCGGTGAGCTCGAAGCAGCCCTCGCTGACGAATTCCATCGTCCAGTGCTTGTCGTTCTGCCCGCGGTAGATCATGCCCGGCAGGTTGTCGAGCATGGTGTGCAGGCTGCGCCGCTGGGCGCGCAGGGCTTCCTCGCGGCGGCGGCGCTGGTCGATGTCGAGGAGCATGCCGACGATGCCGGCCTCGCCGCCGCCGGCCATGTCGAGCGGCCAGGCACGCAGCTCGACCCAGCGCGGGCCGGGGCTGCGGGCGGCGAGCATGCGCACCTCGAGGCTCAGGCTGTCGCGCTCGCCGGCCCGAAGCGCGCGCAGCCCTTTTGTTAGCGCCACCCGGTCCTCGATGTGGAACAACGGCAGGAAGGGGGCGAACAGGCTGTCGGCCGGCGCCCGGCCGGTGGCCCGCTCCCACTGGGGGTTGAGCCAGGTGAGCAGGAGCTGGCTGTCGAGGGCGAACAGGATCTCGCCGGCGAAGTGCGCCATCCGGTTGCCCCACTGGCGGTCGGGGCCGGTGTCGGGCTGCTCGTCGGGGGCGCCGAACTGGAACAGGCTGACCGCCGACCCATCGCCCCGGAACAAGCTCACCCGGGCCAGCCAGGGCAGGCCGTCGGCCCGCAGCAGGGTGAGCACCCCGGCGTCGCCGGAGGCCGCCTCGGCCGACAGCAGCGCGGCCAGGCGGCCGTGGTGCTTGGGATGGACGATGTTGTCGAGGGGCATGCCGATCACCTCGTCGCCCCGCTCGGTGAGCCCCAGCGCCTTCAGCAGCGCCCGGTTGGCGTTGGTGATGCGCCCCTCCTGGGCCAGCAGCGCCGGCAGGCCGCTGTGCAGCGCAAAGTGGGCCAGCGGCTGGGGCTGGGCGCCGGCCTCGCCAGCGCTTGGCCGGGCCGCCACCCGCCGCCGGCCACCAGCCCGCAGCGCGGCCCAGGCCAGGCCCGGCAGCAGGGGCAGGCCCCAGACGGCCGGCGTGGGCGGCCCGGCGTCGGCGAGCACGATGGCCGACAGGGAAGTGAGCAGCAAGGTGGCGACGAAATAGAGGGTCATGGCGGGGCTCAAGCAGGAATCAATCCACCGCACACCGCCCCGTGACCAGCCGTCAGTTTCACAAAAGGCGCGGAAGTTGCTTTTTGTTGATGTCGCACCGCCTGCCGGTGCTCGCCGGATGCGCCCCCTTGCTCGATCGCTACCCCCTGATGTCCCGCCTGAGCCTGATGCTGGCCTGCCTGGCCAGCCTCGCTGCGGCCCTGTTCGCCAGCGCCGGGGCGGCGGCCCGCCTGGAAGGCCAGGCCCTGGCCCAGCCCGGCGGCGACGCGGCGGCGCGGCTGGCCGGGCTGGGGCTGATCCAGGTGGTGCTGGTGCTGATGTTCGTGGCCGGCTGCGGGCTGATCCTGCGCGCGGCCTGGAAGGCCCTGGCGCTGCGCACCGATCTTGCGCTGGCGCGGGTGGCGGCGCACACCGCTGGTGCGGTGGTGGCCCCGGCCGAAGGCAGCAACGAGGTCGACCGCCTGGCGCGCTGCCTTGATTCAGTGGCCGCCCAGCTGGCCGGGCGGCTCGCCGACGGGGAGCGCCTGTCCCGCCACGCCCGCGAGCAGGAACGCTTTGCCGCCCGCTCGCTGGAGTTCATCTACCGGGCCTGCGCCAGCCTGGCCGAGAACAGCGCCAGCGCGCCCTGGCTCACGACCCTGCTCGAAGACATGGCCGACTGCCTGCAGGCCCACTGCTGCGCCCTCGCCCTGCTCGACCCGGTGGCCGACGGCCTGGGCGTGCCGGCGGCGCTGGGCGCCCCGCGGGCGGCGCGGCTGCTCGACGAGTTCGACGCCGAGGCGCTGGCCCGCAGCGGCGGCCTGCGCCGCGCGGTGGCCGGGCCCGACGGCGAGATCGTCGAGCTGGCCGTGCCGGTGCGCGACGCCGACAACATCTACGGCGTGCTGATCGTCGAGGCGCCGGGCGACTTTCTGTTCGAGAGCCGCCACCGCCGGCTGGTGGACGCAGTGGCCGGGCTGTTCGCGCTGTCGCTCGGCAACCTGCAGCGCAACCAGCGCCGCCGCCGGCTGGCGCTGATGGACGAGCGCAACGCCATCGCCGGCGAACTCCACGACTCGCTGGCCCAGGCCCTGTCTTACATGAAGCTGCAGATCGCCCGCCTGCAGCTCGAGATCGGCCGCAGCTGTGCCGCCTGCGCACCGGGCGGCACGGTGCTGGAGATCTCCGGCGAGATCAAGACCGGCCTCGACAGCGCCTACCGCCACCTGCGCGAACTGCTCTCGGCCTTCCGCACCAGCATGCCGCCGGGCGGGCTGCAGCAGGCCCTGCGCGAGGTGGTGGAGGAGCTGTCGGCGCGGGCCGGCACCGAGATCGGGCTGGACTACCGGCTGGGCGACGTGCCCCTGTCGGTGAACGAAGAATTCCACCTGCTGCAGATCGTCCGCGAAGCGCTGACCAACGTCGTCCGCCACGCCCGCGCCGACCACGCGCTGATCCGCCTCGAGCAGAGCGCAAACGGCGAGGTGCAGCTGCGGGTGGACGACGACGGCCGTGGCATCGCGCCCGGCAGCGGCGGCGACGGCCACCACGGCCTGTCGATCATGCGCGAGCGGGCCCGCCAGCTGGGCGGCCGCCTGGGCGTGGAGGCCGGGCCCGGCGACCGCGGCACCTGCGTCGAGATGCGCTTCCGGCCCCGCGCGGGCCACGCCTGAACCGATTCTTTTTAAGGAAGCACGCCCATGGAACCCACAAGGCCAAGCCCGCCCCCGATCCGCCTGGTGGTGGTGGACGACCACGCCCTCTTCCGCCGCGGCATCGGCCAGCTGCTGTCGATGTACGGCGACATCCAGGTGGTGGCCGAAGCCGCCTCCGGTGCCGAGGGCATCGAAGCGGTGCTCACCCACCGGCCCGACGTGGCGCTGGTGGACCTGCACATGAAGGGCCTCGACGGCATCTCGGTGATCCGCGCGCTGCAGAGCGCCGGCTCCACCACCCGGCTGGTGATGCTCACCGTGTCGGACTCCAGCTTCGACGTGATGGAGGCCCTCAAGGCCGGCGCCAGCGGCTACCTGCTGAAGGACATGGAGCCCGACGAGTTCTGCCACAAGCTGCGCCAGGTGGCGGCCGGCGGCACCGTGCTGTCGGCCGAGGTCGGCGGCCTGCTGGCCAGGCCCCAGCCCGCCACCCGCGAGAGCATCGACGAAGGCTGGGCCTCCCTCACCGCCCGCGAGCAGGAAACCCTGGAGCTGATGTCGAAGGGCGCATCCAACAAGATCGTCGCCCGATCGCTCGGCATCGCCGAGAGCACGGTGAAGGTGCACGTGAAGCACGTGCTGCAGAAGCTCAACCTGCGCAACCGCTTCGAAGCCGCGGTGTGGCTGCGGGAGCTGCGCGAGGAGGAACGCGGCGCCTGATGCCCCCGGCCCGGCGATTTACTACCGGCAGGAGCAATGTTGCCGTTGCGGCGAGAAACCTTACTGTTGCGGCGAGCAATGTTGCTGCCTCGGGGTAGAAACATTACTGCCTGCGGGAGCAAATTTACGGCTGCGGGGAGCAATGTTTCTTGCCCGGCAAGTAATGTTTCTAGCTGCGGGTAGCAAGCTTTCTACCCGCGCGAGCAATGTTTCTACCCACGGGCACCAACGATGCTGCAAAAAGCAGCAATGATTCTACCCGCAAGAGCAATGGTTCTACCCGGCGCAGTAAATGTGCCCGCCCCTGCCGCTCAACCCGGCAGGTCGTGGCCCATGCGGGTGCGCTTGGTGTTGAGGTAGCGCACGTTCTCGTGGTTGTGGGGCGGCACCACCGGGACGACGCGGGTCACCGGCATGCCGGCCTTCACCAACGCGTCCTTCTTGCGCGGGTTGTTGCTGAGCAGATGCACCGAGCGCACCCCCAGGTGCTTGAGGATCTCGGCGGCGCTGTCGAAGCTGCGCGCGTCCACCGGCAGGCCGAGGGCCACGTTGGCGTCCACGGTGTCGAGCCCCTCGTCCTGCAGCGCGTAGGCGCGCACCTTGTGGCTGAAGCCGATGCCGCGCCCCTCGTGGCCGCGCAGGTACACCAGCACGCCGCGCCCGGCGGCGGCGATGCGGTCGAGGGACATCTCGAGCTGCGGCCCGCAGTCGCAACGCAGCGAACCCAGCACGTCGCCGGTCAGGCATTCGGAGTGGAGACGCACCAGCACGTCCTCCTGGCCGGCCACCTCGCCGCACACCAGCACGGCGTGCTCGGTGCCGTCGGCCCGCTGGCGGTAGGCGTGCATCACGAACTCGCCGTGACGGGTGGGCAGGCGTGACGTGGCCACGTGCTCGACGCCCGTCAGCGGGGCGGCGCCCTGTTCGGCGGCCGCGCCGGCCTGTATTTGAGAACCCCTGATCGTGTCCATAGTGAAGCTTGAAAGTAAATTAAGTTTCTGCAAGTGCAATGCTGCGCCCGAACGCCGCCCGATATCAAGGCCGCGATGGCCGGGCGCGGGGGCCCCATTGTGACCGAAGACGGGCCCCTGATGCACTGCAGCAGCTGTCTGCCCCGCCGCCGCCGCCGGGGCCTCTCCTCGAAGTAGTACCAGAGGAGTATTTTCCGGCGTCCGCCCGGCTGGCCTAATGAACTCAAGCCCCAACCCTTGCAGAGAAGGAGTTTCAGATGAGTTCATGGAGACTTTCGGTCCTCGCCGACCGCCACCGCGCCCTTGGTTCCAGCCTTGAAGACTGGAACGGCATGGGCACCGCGTGGACCTATTCCACCGACCTCGCCGACGAGCACGCCGCCATCCGCACCAAGGCCGGCCTGATGGATGTGTCGGGCCTCAAGAAGATGCACATCATCGGCCCCCACGCCGAGGCCCTGATCAACTTTGCCACCACCCGCAATGTGGCGAAGCTCTACCCGGGCAAGTCGGTGTATGCCTGCATGCTCAACGAGGCCGGCAAGTTCATCGACGACTGCGTGATCTACCGCAACGGCCCCAACGCCTTCATGGTGGTGCATGGCTCCGGCGCCGGCCACGAGATCCTGACCCGCGCGGCGGTGGGCCGCAACGTGGCGGTGCTGTTCGACGACGACCTGCACGACCTGTCGCTGCAGGGGCCGGTGGCGGTGGATTTTCTGGCCAAACACGTGCCGGGCATCCGCGACCTGCCCTACTTCCACCACATGCAGACCACCCTCTTCGGCCGCCCGGTGATGCTGTCGCGCACCGGCTACACCGGCGAGCGCGGCTACGAGATCTTCTGCAAGGCGGCCGACGCGCCCGCCATCTGGGACACCATCGTGGCCGAGGGCAAGGAGATGGGCATCATGCCGTGCTCCTTCACCGCGCTCGACTGGCTGCGCGTCGAGAGCTACCTGCTGTTCTACCCCTACGACAACTCCGACATGTACCCGATGGAAGGCCAGCCGATCGGCGACAGCCTGTGGGAGCTGGGGCTGGATTTCACCGTCTCGCCGGGCAAGACCGACTTCCGCGGCGCCGCCGAGCACTACCGCCTGAAGGGCCAGGAACGCTTCAGGATCTTCGGCGTGGAGCTGGCCAGCAAGGATGCAGCCCTGGGCGGCGACGCACTCTACGACGGCGACACGAAGGTCGGCTTCGTCACCTGCGGCATGTATTCGCGGCTCACCGAGCGCTCGATGGCCATCGCCCGCCTCGACCCGGCCTACGCGGTGGCCGGGCGCAAGCTCACGCTGCGCGGCGCCAAGCTCGAATGCCCCGCCACCACCCACACCCTGCCCTTCGACGATCCCGACAAGACCAAGCGCACCGCCAAGGGCTGAGGCCGGCGCTGCCAATACAGGAGGCAACCTGCGGGTGCCACCTGTAGATACTGTTATCCCAGTCAAGCCCCGTGGAGCTCTGGCTGGAAGACCTCTCCCGACTTGAGCACGCCGTAGCTGACCTGGACGAGCTTGCGCATCATGGCGCCGATGATGAGCAT
>Ga0075163_10011998_pt1 | contig 11284 bp, 9 predicted proteins | sample JI1023141ADNA_FD_71478 | JGI IMG/M metagenome (GOLD analysis project Ga0075163, IMG submission 71478) | Wastewater effluent complex algal communities from Wisconsin, to seasonally profile nutrient transformation and Carbon sequestration -... | ecosystem: Engineered > WWTP > Effluent > Algae...
TACAAAAAATTCATAAAACAAAATAAGCTTATCAAAGCCTTTGGATACTGTGTAATCTGGCGGCTTATCCCAACAAATACTTAAGTAGCGAATATGCGATTGTTGATTGTTGAAGACGAACCGGAAGTCCTGTCTTACATCGTTAAGGGAATGAAGGAAGCGGGACATACCGTTGATACGGCCGTCAATGGTAAAGACGGACTATTCCTTGCAACGACGGAGCAATATGATCTGCTGATCATCGACAGGATGATGCCCGAGCTTGACGGGTTAACAGTTATCAAAACTTTGCGCGGCGCAGGAAACAATACGCCGGTCCTTATCTTGAGTGCGCTCGGTGAAGTCGATGACAGGGTAAAAGGCCTGCGATCGGGCGGTGATGATTACCTCGTCAAACCTTTTGCCTTCGCAGAACTTCTGGCGCGCGCGGAAATTCTGGCGCGGCGGGTGCAGAAAAGTACGGCATCGGGCGAAACATCCTTGTTTTCCGGCGACCTCACCCTCAATCTTCTTTCCCGCAAAGTCACACGCGGTCAGCATGAGATAGAACTGCAGACCCGCGAGTTCAAACTTTTGGAATATCTCTTGCGCCACAAGGGACAAATCGTTACCCGCACCATGCTGCTAGAGCATGTCTGGGACTATCATTTCGATCCCCAGACCAATGTTATCGATGTTCATATATCCCGCTTGCGCCGCAAAATCGATGAAAACGCAAGCATATCCCTGATACAAACCGTGCGCGGCGCAGGTTACATCATTCCGGACGCATAATCATGATCACGGGCCGCCGTTATATAAAAAGCTCAAGTTTCGTGATGGCGCTGCTGTTCACCATCCTCTGCGGCGCCGCGGCTTTATCACTGGGATATTTCATCGATTACTTTGCCCGCGGGCATTTTGCGCAAAGTACCGAGGCAGTACTCGATTCCGAAATCCGCTATATCAAAAGCCTGCCCGACCCTTCCAATATTCCCGCCAATCCGCAAAGGATTTATATCCCGCTGGATAAGAACAATGTAATTCCCGAGGGCATCAATCCTGAAACCTCCACATTGCGCGAAGGCATACTTGTGTTTGACTATCCGCAAGGCGGCCCCCGTTATGCCGCCAAAATATATCAATTTGAAAACGAGAAAAGTCTGCTTATCGGCTATGACATCACAGACATTGCCCATGATTTTCGTTTTATGCAGATCATCGGAATCGCCAGCATCGTTTTCGTCATGATCGTGGTGTTTGTAAGCTATCTGATAAGCGTTTTCGTTGTCAGCGGGACAAACAAAATCGCGAACACAGCCCGTGATATCATGAACACAGGGGATTTATCACAGCGCATTGATATAGGTTCACGCTGGGATGACCTTGGTAATATGACTACGGTTTTGAACATGCTGCTCTCGAGGATTGAACAGCTGATGACCGGTGTACGTCAGGTTTCGGATAACATCGCGCATGATTTGAGAACGCCCCTCACGCGGCTGCGGCAAAAAATTGAATCTGCGCATAGTGAAAAGCAAGAAGAACTTTTGAAAGAAGCCGACCATCTTCTTTCCACATTCAATGCGCTTCTACGCATTTCACGTATTGAAACAGAAAAACAACGCAGCCGCTTTAAGCAACTGGACCTTCAAAATGTTCTACAGGACGTTATCGATTTTTATGAACCGCTGGCCGAAGAAAAATCCATTTCCCTGTCTATAGACCTGCAGGCCGCGCCCTTTGAAGGGGATCGTGACCTGCTTTTCCAGGCTTTTGCCAACATCCTCGACAACGCCTTGAAATACACGCCTGCGCGAGGAATAATCCGCATCGCATTGCATCGCGGAGAAAGCGGCATTTCCATAGAAATCAAGGACAGCGGTCCGGGCGTTCCCGAAAAAGATCTGGTGAAGATTTTCGAGCGCTTCTACCGCAGTGAAGAAAGCCGCAGTACGGCCGGCACAGGTCTGGGGCTCAGCCTTGTCGCCGCGGTCACAGAACTTCACCACGGCACGGTCAGGGCTGAAAATATGCCCGACGGCTTTCAGATTATTACGATTTTGTAATGATGTGCCCATAGACTGGTAACGGCCCATCCCCCATTATACAGTCATGAAAATTGCCATCATCGGTGCGGGAATTTCGGGACTGGGCGCGGCTTGGCTCCTTCGTGATCAGCACTACATCACGGTTTTTGAAAAGAACGATTACATCGGCGGTCACAGCCGGACCATTGATGTGAAAACGCACAGCGGGAAAGTTCCGGTCGATACGGGATTCATCGTCTTTAATGACTGGAATTATCCAAACCTGTTCGGTTTGTTTGACAAGATCGGCGTTCCCTATGAAAAAAGTGATATGTCCTTTGGTGTCAGGATCGGGAAAGGCTTTCTGGAATATAGTTCATACGGATTATTTGCGCAGAAAAAAAACTTTTTCCGCCCCTCTTACTGGAAGATGATTTTCGATATATTACGGTTCAACAAGCAAGCCGAACGGTTTTTAGGGAGAGATCCGTCCTTTACATTGCGGCAATGTCTTGATGAATTGAAGATGGGCGACTGGTTCCGGCGCTATTATCTTCTGGCCATGGGCGCCGCCATATGGAGCTGCCCCATCAGCACTATTCTGGATTTTCCTGCGGCCACGTATATACGTTTTTTTAAGAACCACGGCCTGCTTAACATCAATCACCGTCCTCAATGGTATACCGTCAAAGGCGGAAGCCGCGAATATGTCAGCCGCCTGACCAAAGATTTCAGCGATCGCATCTACACCGGCATTTCCATTCAAAAAGTCGCAGCCCACCAAAACCAAGTGAAATTGATTGATGAAGGCGGCGGCGAGCATTTCTTCGACCAGGTTATCTTCGCGTGCCATCCGGATGATGCGATGGAGATGATCAAGAACCCCGGGGCAGAACTTGCATCCGTTCTGAGCAGCTTCACCTATCAGGAAAACAGAATTGTCGTACACAGCGATGAAAGCTTTATGCCTTCGCGGCGCAAATGCTGGGCAAGCTGGATTTACCTGAATGATACTTCTTTGAAAGACAAATCTGAAGTTTCCCTAAGCTACTGGATGAACAATCTACAACCTCTGAACACATCCGTGCCGGTATTTGTAACACTCAACCCTGCGCGTATGCCTGAAGCAGCGCTTCTTCATGACACCCATATTTTCCACCATCCGGTGTTCAATGAGGCCGCCATACGCGCGCAGGGAAAAATGGATTCCATACAGGGGATCGATGGAATGTGGTTCTGCGGCGCTTATCAACGTTACGGATTTCATGAAGACGGTTTATGGAGTGCGGTGAATGTCGCACGCAAAATGGGGGCAGCAATCCCATGGGAATAAACGCTCCCAAACTTTTGTGCGGCCATGTCATGCATGGGCGGATCTTTCCGCGCAAAAATCATTTCCGCTATGGAATCTATTACCTCGCACTGCCATTATCCAAACTGAACGACTTGCCTGTTGCACACAACAGCTTCGGCGCGATGAGTTTTTATGACCGCGATCATGGCTATGGATCTACAGGAAGTCTGCAGGACTGGGCGCAGAATATTCTTGATTCATACGGCATAAAAGCAGGCGGAGATATCGTCCTCGTTTGCATGCCCCGTATCCTGGGATATGTGTTCAATCCTGTCAGCTTCTGGCTTTGCCATGATAAAGACGGATCCTTGAAAGCGGTATTGTGTGAAGTTCACAATACTTTCGGGGAAAAGCATACTTATCTTTGTGCGCATGATGACGGGCGCGCCATCCACTCTTCAGAAACCTTTAAAGGCCGGAAAATATTTCACGTCTCCCCTTTCCTCAAACGCGAAGGAAGTTATGAATTCCGCTTCGATTCGCAAGAAGATCATTTCAGCGTATGGATAGATTATTTTGACGAAGAAGGCAGGAAACAACTTGTGACATCCCTTGCAGGAAAATATGAAAATTTGACCAAGGCCACAGCCCGCACCGTCTTTTGGAAATATCCTTTTGTCACACTCAAAACCATTGCACTTATTCACTATCAAGCGCTGAAATTGATAACAAAAGGTATCCGCTATGTTCCCAAACCCATACAAAAACAGGAAAGAACCAGCGCCACGGAAAACCTTACAAAAATGTAATTATTCTGTAAGACGTATAACAGGGCACAGGGTGTAGAATCAGGCTATGTTTGCAAAACTCGCTTCCGATCAATTGTTCAAACGTCTGGATTCTCTTGATTCAGGCACGCTCACGCTTACGACTCCCGATGGAAAGACGCGTGTTTTTGAGGGTAAGAATCCCGGAGAAAAGGCACATCTGGAACTGGATGACTGGAGCGTCGTTACCAATATGTTGCAAAAGGGCGATATCGGGCTTGCCGAAGACTACCGTGCAGGAAAATGGCGTGCCGACAATCTGGTGGATTTCACCGCGCTGGGCCTTCGTAATCGCACCGCTCTGGATGATCTGGTTTCAGGAAACCGTTTTACGCGCACCGCTTCGATGTTCTCTTATCTTCTGAAAACGAATACAGTAAAAGGAAGCCGCCGTAACATTCATGAACATTATGATTTGGGAAATGACTTTTACGCGCTCTGGCTCGATCCGTCGATGACGTACTCTTCCGCGCTTTATGTATCCGATCAGGAATCCCTCCATCAAGCGCAGGACAACAAATATGACCGCATCATAGACCGCATGGATGCAGGCTCAGGCAAAGTTCTTGAAGTCGGTTGCGGCTGGGGCGGCTTTGCAGAACGCGCCCATAAAAAAGGCGATTACGACCTCAAAGGTATTACACTTTCGGACAAGCAGCATGAATATGCCGGTAGGCGCACACATGGCTACGCGGACATAGCGCTCGAAGACTATCGTCACCAAACAGGTTCCTATGACAGGATCGTGTCTATAGAAATGTTTGAGGCCGTGGGGGAGCATTTCTGGCCGACTTACTTTAAAAAGCTTGGCGAACTCATGAAAACGGACGGCAAAGCCGTAATCCAAACCATTACCATCAATGATAGCGATTTTGCACGGTACCGCACGGGCGGTGATTTCATACGCAGCTTTATATTTCCGGGCGGAATGCTTCCGTCCCCGTCGCGATTCCGTGAAGAAGCCGAAAAAGCTGGCCTGCGTGTAAACAACGCATTCTTCTTCGGGCAGGATTATGCCCGTACTCTGGTGGAATGGCTGAAATCGTTCGATGCCAAAGCAGATCAGGTCAGAGCGCTTGGTTTTGATGAGGGCTTCATCCGTTTGTGGCGTTTTTATCTGAGCGCCTGCGCCGGCGGCTTCCGCACGGGCCGTACGGATGTGATGCAGGTGGAGATTTCCCATGCAGTGTAGAGAAGCAACTATCAAAGACCGTATTATTCGCCGCTATATCCAAGATTCCATGAAAGGAAAACACAATGAAAATCCTGTCAATCATCCTGACCTTGGGGGCAATTATGGTTCTTAGCGCGTGTACATCCCCATCGCTCGAGCACTACGACAACACAAAGCCTGAGCTGGATATAAAAGAATATTTTGACGGGCCTATTCAGGCTTGGGGCATCGTGCAGGATTGGCGCGGAAACGTAACGCGCAAGTTCGATATTGAAATGGTCGGATCATGGGAAGGCGATGTCGGCAAACTGGAGGAAGATTTTGTTTATGACGACGGCAAAACCCAACGCCGCGTCTGGACCATCAAAAAGTTATCGAATAACACCTATGAAGGTACGGCAAGCGATATAAAAGGCAAAGCCGACGGCAAAACCAACGGCAATGCTGTTCAATGGAAATACCAGATGAATCTGGAAGTGGACGGGAAAACTTATCTGGTTACATTCGATGACTGGATGTTCCTTATGAAAGACGAAGTCCTTATCAACAGATCCTATTTGAGAAAATTCGGGATCAAGGTTGCCGAACTCACCATAGTGATGAAAAAGAAATAAGTCATGAAAGCGCGCATTCGTATATTATTCACCACACTCTGCGCGCTTTCTGTTTCGGCCTGCTCTTCTGCATCTTTTTTTGTGGCCAATCTTCCGGTCCATTTCTCCGAAGCGGAAGTTAAGTCCGATATTGCCTATGGTGATAAAGAACTTCAAAAACTTGATATCTACACACCCAAAAATCTGCAAGGAAAAGCACCCGTTTTGGTGTTCTTTTACGGAGGGCGATGGACCTTCGGGAACAAGGAACAATATGCTTTTGCCGCTCTGCCTTTCGTGGAAAAAGGTTATATTGTAGTCATACCTGATTATTCCAAATATCCAGACGTAAAATTCCCCGAATTTGTAAAAGACGCAGCGCTTGCCGTGTCATGGGTGCATGATCATATCGGCGAATATAAAGGCGATGCCAACCGACTTTATCTGTCGGGCCATTCGTCAGGGGCACATCTTGCCGCTCTGGTTACTGCCGACCCGAGATATCTCAAAGAATTAGGCAAAGACCGCGGCATTATCACCGCCTTTTCGGGGTTGGCAGGCCCATATGATTTTATTCCCGAAGACGATGACCTGAAAGATATGTTCGGTCCGCCGGAGAATTACCCGAACATGCAAGTTACGACCTTTATAGATGGCCGTGAGCCGCCCATGCAACTTCTCCACGGAGCGGATGATAAGGATGTAATTCTACGTAATCTCAACCGTATGCGTTATAAAATAGTGGATAAAGGCGGCGTCGAGGAAGCCATAATCTATCCAGGCATAGATCATAAGGAAATTATGGGCGCGCTCAGCTGGGTGTGGCATGATAAGGCACCCGTAAGGGATGACATGCTGGATTTTTTTGAAAGACACCAATGAACAGTTATGCGGGTAAAACCGTCTGGATTATCGGCGCCAGTTCGGGCATAGGACATGCGCTCGCGCATACACTTCATGCCCGCGGTGCCATACTCATACTTTCCGCCCGAAACGAAAATACACTTCACACCTTAAATATAGATCTGGGTGGCAGGCATAAGGTTCTGGCCTTTGATGTCCAAGACCAAGCCGCTTTCGCACAGGCTTTCGCGCAATTGGGAAAAATCGACAGCGCCTTGTATCTCGCAGCCGCATATTCGCCCGCAAAAATCGTGGAAATCACTTCGGAAGATTGCGCGCATGCGGTTGCGACCAATCTTTCTGGTGCTTTCACGCTGCTTCGGTATCTTTTGCCCCATTACAAGGCACAAGGATATGGGCAGATAGCTCTTTGCGGAAGTGTTGCGGGTTACAAAGGGCTCCCTCAGGGACAACCCTACAGCGCCACAAAAGCCGCCATCATCAATCTTGCAGAATCACTGCGCGCGGAAGTTGCGGGTGACAATATTGACGTCAAGCTTATCAGCCCCGGCTTTGTCAAAACACCGCTGACCGACAAGAATGATTTTGCAATGCCCATGATAATTTTGCCCGGGGAAGCTGCACGCGCCATAGCGGACGGGCTTTTGACGAAGAAATTCGAAATCGCCTTTCCTTTCATGTTTACAGCCCTTATGAAGATGATAAGGGCACTGCCTTACGTGCTTTATTTCGCGCTGGCCCGAAAGATGAATCGCTGAACCATGGCGACGCTACGTTTGATACTCGGGGACCAGCTATCCCGCCGGATTTCCAGTCTTAGCGATATCGACATTAAAAACGATGTCATTTTGATGTGCGAAGTATGGGAGGAAGCGACCTATGTCAAACATCATAAAAAGAAGATCGCCTTCCTGTTTTCGGCCATGCGCCATTTCGCCATGGCATTACAAAAAGACGGCTATCATGTGGCCTATACAAAGCTTGATGATGCCCGAAATGCCGGATCGTTTACGGGCGAAATTCAGCACGCTCTGACACGAGGGAAATTTGACCGCATTGTCGTGACGTTCCCCGGTGAATACCGCGTCCTGAAAGACATGGAGAAATGGACGGAAATTTTCAAACTTCCTGTGGAAATTCGTCCCGATGACCGTTTTCTTGCAAGCCCCGAAGATTTCGCTGCGTGGGCGCAGGGCCGCAAACAGCTGCGCATGGAATATTTTTATCGCGTTATGCGCCGCCGCTACAATATTCTCATGAACGGTGATGCGCCCGAAGGCGGCCAGTGGAATTATGATCCCGAAAACCGGGAACCGCCCAAAGAACATATAGATATTCCTCCGCCCTTTCAGCTTGAGCGGGATGACATCACACAAGACTGTATAGATCTGGTTTCCACGCGCTTTTCTGAACATTTCGGTGATCTGGAGCCCTTTCATTATGCGGTAACGCAGGATGATGCGCTGAAAGCCCTCGATCATTTCATTAATATACGCCTTCCGAATTTCGGAGCTTATCAGGATGCGATGTTGCAAGAAGAGCCATGGATGTTTCATGCGCATATCAGTTTCTACCTGAATTGCGGACTGCTTCTTCCGCTGGATGTTATTGTGCGCGCACAAGAGGCATATTATAAAAAGAAGGCTCCGCTCAACGCTGTCGAAGGTTTTATCCGGCAAATATTAGGCTGGCGTGAATATGTGCGGGGGCTTTACTGGCTGAAAATGCCTGAATACGCGCAGGAAAACTATCTGGCGGCAAAACGGCCCCTTCCCTGGCTTTACTGGTCCGGCGAAACCAAAATGAACTGCATGCGTCAATGCGTGCTTGAAACGAAGGCAAACGCCTACGCGCATCATATCCAGCGTCTGATGGTTTTGGGGAATTTTGCCCTGCTCGCTGGACTCGATCCCGAGCAAGTGAACGAATGGTACCTCGTTGTTTATGCCGACGCTTATGAATGGGTCGAAATGCCCAATGTCACAGGCATGATATTATATGCCGATGGCGGCATCCTTGCGAGCAAGCCCTATGCTGCCAGCGGTGCCTATATAAACCGCATGTCCGATTACTGTAAAAATTGTTCGTACAAAGTTACAAAGAAAAACGGCCCAGAAGCCTGTCCTTTTAATTATCTTTATTGGAATTTTTTTATCCGTCACGAAAAAATATTCCGTACGAATCCAAGGCTCGCCCATACATACAGAACACTGGGCGCTATGGATGATGAAAAGAGACATGCCGTTCAATCCGACACCGCAAGGTTTTTTAAGGCCATGGATAACGATGAAAAAGTCTGAATTACCCACGAAAACTTGCCCCGTATGCAACCTCCCCTTTTCCTGGCGCAAGAAATGGGAGAAAAACTGGGACAATGTTAAATATTGTTCCGAGCGCTGCAGATCGGGAAAGATTCGAAAAACAAACTAAATTTTTCGCCTTAGGATAGGTTTAGGCCCGGAATGTTATTTGCAGACATGACCGTTATGATAGGAAATAAAATTGGCGTCCGTACGGGAGTCGAACCCGTGTCGCCTCCGTGAAAGGGAGGTGTCCTAGGCCTCTAGACGAACGGGACGCAAAGTAAAGCCGTTCTGTGGCAAGACAGGGGCCTTTCTAATGGCTGGCCCTGTAAAAATCAAGCGTTAAATAAGCTTTTGTTTGGATGGATAAAAAGCCCGTTCCAAGCTTTGGAGCGCGCAAATATTACGCGCTTTGGGTAAGTGTTTACGATAAAGCCGGATGAATGGCTGTGCTTGCAGTCAGGCGAGAACTATTCTCAGGATTCACAACCCATACGCTTTTTACCCACCAAAAATAGGGATAAAGGAGTTAATAGTGGTGTTACTGGAATCATTAGAGGCTGCATAAATTATAAAAGGTGCGGCACGTTGGAGTGCGCCGCACCTCTTCTTCGAGAAGATGTATAAAACCGGCTAGACTATGAGCGTACCTTTGTCCAACTGGCTCTGCTCATCGGTAAGACCGGTGGCGCCTACCAGCAGTGCTACCTGAACAAAGCTAGAGCCGTTTGCCGCACCGTCACTGTCAATCGAGAGAATGCTGTTTTTACCCGATTGGTCGATACGCACAAAATCGGTGATCGCTGATGTGAGTGGATCATACCCGTCCAAGATATCGGAGATATCTAGCTTGTCGCCCTGTGTGGTTTTAAAGTCCTTCACTGTATCAAACACGCCTGTCTCTAAAACCGTGAACTTGAAAGTATCGGCACCCGTACCGCCTTCCAGGCTGTCGGCACCACGGCCACCAACCAACAGGTCTTTGTCAGCGCCGCCGTCCAGCGTATCTATGCCAGATCCGCCATACAGGAAATCATTTCCTGCATCGCCGAACAATTTATCGTCACCATCATCACCATAAAGACGGTCACTGCCACCCAACCCATAAAACTTATCGTTACCGCCGTTTCCAAACATGGTGTTGTCAGAAGCATTGCCGGAAATTTCGTCCTTGCCGCTTCCTCCGTTTGTGGCACCGGCAGGAAGAGCAACGCGGATTGTGGCGGTTGCAGTATCCGTGCCACCGTTCCCGTCACTTATCGTATAGTTAAAGGTTTCCGTACCCGGAGCGACATAACCATTGTCAGACTTGTAAAGGAAAGATCCGTCGGCTTTGATGGACACGGAGTTGCCGCGTGAAGATACAGCAGTTCCTGCGATCGCGGAAAGCGCATCACCATCGATGTCCACATCGTTTGCCAGCAGGTTTCCGGTCAGTTTCTGACCGAATGCAAAATTATAACTGTCGTTACGCGCATCCGGCGCATCATTTACCGGTAACACGGAAATATAGGCAACAGCGGCTGCAACACCACCATGCCCATCCGCAATCTGGTAAGTGAATTGGTCCGGGCCGTTAAAGTTTGCTGCTGGCGTATAAGTAAAGTTGCCGTTCGACAACAGGCGTACCGTTCCGCCGCCTGCCGTTGTGATAACTGCAGGATCCACGGACACAACATCACCATCCGGATCATGATCTTCGCCGTTTCCGTTATCGGCAAGCACGTTTCCTGCCAATAACTTGTCTTCATCAACGACGAACAGATCGTCTTTGGCAACGGGACCGCCATTGGATGTAACATTAATATTGACCGTACCGATATCAGATTCACCATACGCATCAACCAAGGTGTAATCAAAGCTGTCGGTACCGTTATAACCGGATGCTGCTTGGTATGTGAACTGGCCATCGTTGCCAATCGTTACAGTACCGCCATTCACTGTGGCCAGCGTTTGCGCAACCACTGAAAGGTTGTCGCCATCCGGATCGTAATCGGCGCCCGAACCATTGTCGGAGAGAACGTTTCCAGAGAGCTCTTCGTGGCTATACGTTGTGAACGCATCATCGACAGCGACGGGGGCAATATTGCCATACGTCCCAATATCAATCGTTGTGCCATCGAAGAAAACCAGTTTTTCCACGCGTTTGTCGCCCCCCAGAAGCTGCCCTTCAATGCGGATCAACGCATCGGGACGCGACAGGAACCCGATTTCCAGATC
>Ga0075163_10011999_pt1 | contig 11283 bp, 12 predicted proteins | sample JI1023141ADNA_FD_71478 | JGI IMG/M metagenome (GOLD analysis project Ga0075163, IMG submission 71478) | Wastewater effluent complex algal communities from Wisconsin, to seasonally profile nutrient transformation and Carbon sequestration -... | ecosystem: Engineered > WWTP > Effluent > Algae...
GAGCTCGTCGGTCAGCACCGTCGCGGTCGGGCTGACGCTGTCGAGGATCCACTCCTCCCACATGAACATGCCGCGCTCCTGGTCCACCGGCGCACAGGTGGTCGCCTGCACGCAGCTGCCGCCGCTGCAGTTGTTGCTGTTGAGGCCCGGTGTGGTCGGGGTCGGCCCGGCATCGGCCGGGTCGCCCTCGGCGGCCTCGATGTCGCCGAGGTCGTCCTCGCTGGCGTCGAGGCGATCGCCGGCCAGCATATCCTCGTCGGTGCAACCGACGATGAGTAGGGGGAAAAGGAGAGAGAGCGTCAGGGTGTTGCGTGGCATCTGGGTAGGCCTTGTCGTGCGCTGGGTTGGTGACGCGCCGGGTTGTTGGCGTCGGGTCGTGGAGGTAGTGTCCGATGCTCGCGTGGCGGGTCATTACAGGGCATTACAGGGGCGGTTGGCCTTGGGCACGCTGTAATGGCCTGTAACTGCCCAAGAGGCGGGCGGGCGACGCTCCATGGATCGAGAGCCCCAGGCGGCGGGGCCCGGATGCGGCCCTTCGGCAGTCCCACCGAGCACCGTATTGTACCGCCAGCTGGGTCGCTCTCACGGAACGGAGTATCCATATCAAGCCGCTCCAGCGCCTGGAGCCGTCGGGACTATCCGACGGCTCCGGGCACCTATCGTGGTGCCGGAGATGACTACGGACGCGGCGAGTTTCAGGATATTTGTCGCCCCGGTGAATCGGTCTACAGATGCTCCTTCACCCACAGGTCGAGTGCGGCCAGTTCTTGGGCCCTTCCATCGCCAAAACTACGATACCCGTCGCGGGCCTTCTCGATCTCGGCGACTGCGCGTGCACGATCGCGCCCCGAGTCGACCAGCGCCTGTGCGAGCGTGAAGTGTGCGTCTGACTCGCCGACCTGCTCGCCCGCCTCCAGGTCGTAGATCTTCAGGGCGCGCTCGATCAGCGGGAGGGCCTCTACCGGGCGGCCCGTGGTGACATGGACGACGGCGAGGTTATTGAGGGCCAGCGCGAGCTCCGGGTGTTTCGGGCCCAACCACTTCTCCAGAATGGTGACGGCGCGTTCAAACAGGCCGCGGGCGGCGTCGTACGAGCCCGTGGCGAGGTGCACGTTGGCGAGGTTGATGAGCGCGCTGGCCACGTCCGGGTGGTCGACGCCGAAGGCCTTCTCGTAGATCGCAAGCGCCCGTTCGTTGAGCGATCGAGCCTCCGCATACTCCCCTTTCTTTCGCAGCAAGTCGGCGAGGGCGATCGACGTGGTGGCCACATTGGGATCGTCGTGCCCCGCAGCCTGCTCCAGAACCGCGATCGTGCGCCTGAACAGGACCTCTGCGCTCGCGGTGTCGCCCGAGTCTGCGGTGGCCATGGCGAGGTTGCCGAGGCTCTGCGCGAAATCCGGGTGATCAGCACCGAGCGTCTTCTCCTTGATGGCGACGGCGCGGGCAAACAGGGCCCGTGCCGCCTCGAGCTCCCCGGTGGAGGCTCGCACGATGGCCAGGTTGTTGAGACTTCGTGCAACCGCGGGGTGGTCGGAGCCGAGCGCCTCCTCGCGTAGGGTGAGGGCGCGCTGGTGGAGCGCCAATGCCTCCGGGTATGACCCGGCGGAGGACACCACCATGGCGAGGTTGTTGAGGCGGTCGGCCTCCCGCAGCCCCTCCGGGTCGCTCGCGTGAGCGGCATTCGCGGCCGCATGTTCGGCCCATGTGCGCCCCTCCGCATGACGGGGCAGATCATATCCGACAACGACGCTCAGCACGGTCGCAGCGTCGACAGCGAGGTCCCAAAGGCCGAGGCGCACCGCCTCGAAATATGCCTCCCGCAGCGCTTCCTCGGCTTTGTGATACGCGGCCGTACCACGCAGGAGGCTGCCCTCGTGATATCGGGCGGTCACCACCAGCGGCCGCCAATCGAGCATCTGTGCTCGCACACGGGTACTCGTGGCGAGCGCGAGGCCCTCGGCGTATTTTCCGGCGAGGCCGAGGGCCCTGGCTCGCGAGAGGTCGGCTCGCAGTGCCTGGACCCGTTCGCGCCCCTCCGTGAGCGAGACCGACTGACTGTGCAGGTATCCGACGTCCAGGCAACGACGCACCGAGCCGAGGCTCGCCACCGCAGGCACCGCTTGTTGCACCGTCGTGATATCCGCGCGGCCGAACTCGGCCATCAGCGACTCCATCTCCATGCGGTGTCCGTCAAGACACCACAGCGACCGGCCGAAGGTGTCTGCGCTCCAGACCTTGTGGATCGTGGTGTTCAGACATGCGTCGCTGCGGGCCTGCTGCCACGCGGCGGCCTGGCCGTCGAGCCACGGCGTGACCTTGTTGGCCGTTGTGATTGCAAAGCCCGCACCCGACGCCACAAACGCGTCTCGCATCGTATCTCGGGTGCTTGGGTTCCAGGCGCGCTCGATCTCCTGGCCCGCGGCCGCACACATCGCCGTCTTGTTCGCCAGATCCCAGCGCCGGCCGCCCTCGAGACCTGCACCGAGGGCGACGAGGCATCGTCGGCCATCGCTTCGTGGGGTCGGTCGCCAGCCCGCGTTCGACCACACGGCGTAACCAACCCGGCACCCGCCGGCTCTCGGGAGGGTCGATCTTACCCTTCGTGACGGCGGCTTTCAGCGCGAGCAAGGATGCCCCGTGGAAAGGCCAGTGCTTCATGGTCACGCCCTGGACGAGCTCCATCGCCACGAAGACCTCATCGCCGAATGTGCCCACGTCGTGGACCGTGATGACATTGGGGTGCGCGAGTTGGGCCATGGCCTGTCCTTCGCGGACCAGCCGGGCGCGGCTCTTGTGATCGCCGGCGCTCGGCTTCAGGAGCTTCAGAGCGACCTTGCGGTCGAGGTCAGGATCGTAGGCTGCGTAGACGACACCTATGGCCCCAGCACCGATGCACTCGAGCAAGACATAGCGGCCGATGCTTGTACCCCGGGCGAAGGCACCATCGCCCGCAAGCGGACGCTCCCATCCGGCGCCCGCTTGCTGCGTGGCTCCCAACGACTCGAGCTGCGTTGACGCCGTGCCCGGCGGGTCGAAGTCGGTCCTTGGGGTGGAGCTCACGGGCAGATCGTCCTTGTTCCTGGCGGGGCCCCAGGCGGTCCGGCCGGGAAAGCCCATGCAGCGCAGACTGCGAGGCGCACGAAGAAGCCGAGCATTCGCGAATGATGACCGCTCGCGCGACGTGCCGTCAAGGGACCACGCCGCGGCCAGGGCGCGCTCTGCGGCCCGAGCCTGCCCCTGTCCCCCAGGACCGATACGTCCCCTCCTGGCTTCGCCCAAATCCTGTCACCCTCACGCGCCCAGTGGATCGCCGACGCCGACCTCGACCACGACGGCGAGACGACCCTCGCCGAACTGCAGAAGATCAGGGCCAGCGACCTGTTCGCCGTCGACTACGACCTGAGCGACGCGCCGATCGAGATTGTGACCGCCTACGACTTCGCCGAGGCCCAGGCCCGCAACCTCGGCCGCAACAGCGACGGTTCTGCGAGACGAGCCGCCCCCTTTAGCCGCTCCACCACCCGACCTACGCCATGGAGACACCTATGTATATATCGAATCAGCAAGGTCCGCTGTTGGTTGCGCTGCTGACCATCGTGGGATTGGGCTGTGTACGTGTTCCCGACGACGACCCCACCAGCACCTCGGCGGACAAGGACGGCATGGGCGCCAGCGTCGGCGACACTGGCGTCTTCGGGGCCCTCGAGGTCACCGTGAACGCGGATAGCTCGGTCCTCAAGTATTCCACCGGCGACGGATGGACCGTGTAGTTCGACAAATATCTGCTCACGATCGGTAACTCCAGCGCCGCCAGCGCAGATTCGAATCCGGATCTCGAAGATAACCAAACGGCTGTGGTCGACGCCCGGATCCGTCTCGGCACCCCGCACACCCTCGCCACCTTCGATCGTGTCCCCGCGGGCCTTTACGAACTGGTCTCCTACGCGCTGCCGAATGCCGCCAGGGGCACCGAGATAGGGCCGGAACCCTCCAAGTTGACTTCGATCTCATGGTCAAGGATACTCGGTCTACGTCGAGGGGGTCATGACCCGGACCGACGGGACTGAAGGCCAGTCCTGCACGCCCGGCGCGCCGAACGACTGCATCCCCGCCGAGCAAATCGCCTTCCGCTGGGGCTACCGCGCCGGAACAGCCTACGAGCAGTGCGCGGACTTCGAGCTGACCGACGACGGAACAACAACGGTCAACCTGCTCATGAGTGCTGAGACATGGTTCGTGCCAGGCTTCGGGCCCGGGCCCTACAAAGAGGCGCAGTCGCGGGCGCAGTGGATCGCCGACGCGGACCTCGACCACGACGGCGAGACCAGCTTCGCGGAGCTGCAAGAGATCAAGGCCAGCGACCTGTTCGATGCCGGCTACGACCTGACCAGCGCGCCGATCAAGATCGTAACCGCCTACGACTTCGCCGAGGCCCAGGCCCGCAATCTCGGCCGCAACAGCGACGGCTACTGCGAGACGAGCCGCCCCTTGTAGCCAGAGTGCGACTCCGGCTTGACCAAGCGAAGTTCATGGCGCGGTCAAGGATCTACCGTGAGACCGTTGACGAGGGGGCCGACCAGGCGGTGAGGTGTCGTGATCACTCGGGGAAGTAGAGCCGCATGTAGCAGCTCATGGCGTCCGAGCCGAGTTGGGCGAGGAGGACGTTCGCCTCGGTCCCGAGATCGGCGGCCGCCCTCGCTTCCACGCTCTGGTCGTAGATCGCGGCGATCCCGGACCACCACGCGCCCACGGCCACAGCATCCGACGCTTGCAGCATGGCGATCTGGTACGTACCGCCCGCGGCGCTCGTGTTGGACACAAACGGCACGTCGAGGTTCAGCTGCGCGAGCCAATCCTGGTGGGCCACGATCGTGTCACGGGCCGCGATGAAGTTAGCAAGCGCGTATGGGCCCGCCACGTCGTAGTTGGGGTTGGGATGCGCGTCGATATTCTCCTGGGCCTTTGCAATCGCATCGTTGAGCCGATCGATCGGCTGCTGGATCGCGGCCGGCGTCAAACTTTCACACCGGTTCTGAGCCGGAGGAGGCGGCCCGCCGGAGTCGTCGCTGCTGCCGCTGTCGCTGCCGGAGCGGAAGGCTTCGTCCTGGGATGTGTCCTCGGTGTCACAGGCGCCGAGAAGGAGGGTCACGATGATGGTGGAGAGACCGAAGGTGTTGCGGAGCATGATGTTCTACCATTCTGGATCTGGATGAGAGTGGTGAGTGTCGCCGCCGACGGTGGCGTCAAGCTTGGCGACCTCGTTGCCTTGGTAGTGTCGGACCGGCGGGATACAGCCCATTACAGCCCATTACAGCCGGCGAGGATGGTTCACGGGCCCGGGGCGCCCTTCCCGATCCCGTTCCGGTTCCCTTAAGGGTGGCGTGAATGAGCGCCTGCTGGTTGAACTGCAGCGCCTCCTCGAAGGCACTCTGCGCGCTGTGGACCATCGCCAGGTTGTTGAACAGGCTGGCGCCGAGCAGGCCCCGCTCCTGCCCGAGGCGGCGGACCAACACCTCCGCCGGCAGCGCCCACTGACGCCGCGCGCCGGGGCCGGAGGGCGGGTCCGGGCGGCGCTCGAGGCTGCCTCGCTCCGCGCACGGCGCAACCTGTTCGAGGCCCGCGATGGCCGGGAGCACCAGTTGCACGTCGGTCGCGCTGCTGTTTGCCAGCACCTCGAGCAGGCCCGCCAGCGCGTCGCGCCGCTCGTCGAGGCAGGCGATCGCCAGCTCATACAGGGCAGGTGTACGGGTCCCGTCGACCTCGGCCTCGCTGCAGACCTGGGTCCGCATCTCCGACCACGACGCCGTCCAGCGGTCGATCTGCGGCACGGCCTCTTCGTAGGTGCTGCCGGCATAGCTGACCTCGGTGGCGAGCAGCGTATCCCGCAATGCCGCTTTCTCCGCGTCGTTCCACACATCCGCGATCTCGGCCCCATGCGCCGCGCACAGGGCGATCCGCTGGGTCCGCAGGCCGATGAACGCGGCGATGATGACACCCACAGCCCCGAGGCCGATCAGCACCCCGGCCGTGCGCTGGTGGGTCTGCCCGCGGGCGATCGCGGCGAGCAGCGCGTCCATGGTGGGAAAGCGGTGGCCTGGCGCGCGCGCCAGGCCACGCTCGAGCACCCGGCGCAGGAACGCCGGCACCTTGCTCTTTCGCCGCGACACCATGTCGATCTCCCCGTGGGTGACCGAATGCATCAGCGCGTGCAACGATCGGCCACGAAAGGGCCGCAGGCCATACAGAGCCTCCCACAGCGCCACACAGAACGAGAATTGGTCCGTCCAGGCCTCGACCTGGGCGTCCTGCCACTGCTCGGGTGCCATGTATGCCGGCGTCCCGAGCAGCGTCCCCTCGCGGGTCAATCGCAGGTCGGAGCGCCCCTGCGAATCGCTGGCCAGCGGGTCGTCGACCACCACGGCCGCCGACGAGGCCGCCCCGGCGAGCCCGAAGTCCATCACCCGGACGCGCCCGTCGCTGCCTACCATCATATTATCGGGCTTAAAATCGCGGTGGATAAGCCCGGCTTGGTGCGCTGCGGCGAGGCCGCGACCTGCCGCGAGGAACAGGTCCAACACCTCGCGGACCGAGCGCACGCGCTCCTGCAGCCACCGGGTGACCGTCATCCCTTCGATAAATTCCATGGCGATAACCACCTCGGCGCCGACCGTCCCGACATCGAACACGGACACCACATTCGGGTGGGCCAGCTTCGCCAGGGCCCGCGCCTCGCGGGTCGGGCGGACCGAGTCGACGCTGGCGGCGTCCGGCCGCAAGAGCTTAGGCGCGACCTTGCGATCGAGGTCCGGATCGTAGGCGGCGTAGACCGCCCCCATCCCCCCGGTGCCGAGCAGCGACAGCACGACGTATCGGCCGACGAGCCCGCCGCGGGCACGCAAACCAGCGTCGCTGACCGGCGCCGAGAGAGTGTCCGAGGACCCACCTCGGAGAGCGTGGCCGTGCGGGACCTTCGACCCCACCAATCAGACGACCAACCCGACGACCGGCAACCCGACCACCACCACCGACCCGAGCGCGACCGACCCCGCCACCACAGCCGCCTTCATCATTATGCCCGACGGCGGCAATACCGGCACGATCGAGTGTGACGTGTTCAAGCAGGACTGTGATCCGGGCGAGAAGTGCACCGCGTGGGCCGAGGGCGGCGGCGTCGCCTGGAACGCCAGCAAGTGCGTCATGGTCACCGGCGAGTAGGTCCCCGGCGACGTGTGCACGACCGAGGGCGGCGGTGTCAGCGGCATCGACGACTGCGAGAAAAGCGCGATGTGCTGGGACGTCGACGACATGAACATGGGCATCTGCGTCGCCCTGTGCAAAGGCACCCCCGACGCCCCGACTGCGGCTTCGCGTGCGCCATCGTCAACGATGGCGTGCTCAACCTCTGCCTCCCGAACTGCGATCCACTGCTGCAAGACTGCGCCGGCGACGACCTGTGCCTGCCGAACGGCGACGGCTTCATCTGCGTCCTCGACGCCTCGGGCGAGATGGGCAAGACCAACGACCCTGCGAGTTTGTCAACGCCTGCGACAAGGGCCTCGTCTGCCTCAATACCGCCAGCGCCTCGAGCGCGTGCATGCAGGGCTCGCAGGGCTGCTGCCAGCCCTTCTGCGACTTCGTCAACATGGATCAGCCGTGCCCGAACCCCGACCAGAAGTGCGTGCAATGGTTCGACCCGATGATGCCGATCCCGCCCGGTTCCGAGGACGTAGGCGTGTGCTCCATCCCGATGTGATCACAATGCCACTCCGCGGGCGGCGTGTCCGCCCGCCTCAGGGCGTGGACCCGAGCACCACCACCTCGAGCTGACCGAGGCCGAGGCGCACCTGCCGCGGAGTCCGCGATCGGTTCCGACGGCGGTGATGGGAAGGGCGACGAGCTCTTAGGTCAAGCCCGCAAACCCGATGAGCATCGAAGTCATCGGACAGCCTCCGAGCGCGACGGACGACGGCTGCATGTGGGCGTCACAGAGCGTCTGAGGCAGTTGGCCAGGCGCGGTCTCGTCTGGCAGACCCCGGCCTTCCTGACCGCGCTCAAGAACGCAGCCTACGGCTTCGACGAGGCTAGGGCTCGGAGCCTCAGGCCACCTCCGTCTCCAGCATTTCTCCAAGCCCCCGGGGCTGTCCGGGGACTCGCCGGGAATAGGCGGGGTGCACAAACCGCCACGGAACGCTGTTTGGAGCGCGGCAGCCCGCTTGCCGCGGGTTGGAGAGGGGTTCTGGGGCGGGTCGATGCGGTTGAAGGACGACATGATGACAGCCGCAAATTCCTGCGTTTACGGCGGATCCAGGCGGGTCGCCTGAGCGTCTCCAACATCTCTCGGGCATCGACGCTCAGGCGCACCCCGGACAGGTGCGCGCGCAGCTCGGTTTCGAGGCGTTCGAGGTCCATATCAGTATACCTGCCCCTGGAGGGTCGTGTTCGCCGGCACCCCCTATACGAGCAGCGCGAAGCTCTGGGCGTCGGCGTTGAGGTTCGTGTGCTGCGCGCCCACTGATGTCTTGGCCACGGTCGTCGCGACCACGTAGATCTTGTAGAGCGCGGAGTTGTCACTGCTGTGATCGACGCTGTCGAGGATCACGCACTCGACGTTGTTGACCGTGTAGCGATCCGCGCGATCTCGGCGTTGGCCTCCGTCCGAGAGGGCGGCGCCCCGAAGTGCGCGAGCAGGCTGGTGCCGCCGATGCCCGACCGGCGGCCCGGGTCGCCGTCGAGGTCGTGGCTCTGGACGTCACGGAGCCGGCGACGATCGCGGCGCTCACCGACATCGACGCGCGGGCCGGGGCGATCCACGTGCTCGTCAACAACGCCGGCATCGGCGTGCCCGCGGCGTTCGAGGACACCGATCAGGCCGAGCTGCGCCACATCTTCGAGACCAACTTCTTCGACACGTGAGCCGTGACCCGCGGTGATCCCCGGGATGCGGGCGCGGTGCTCGGGCGCATGGTCAACCCCTACCACACGGCGCCGGCGGTCGGAACGTTGAATTGCCACAGCCCGACTCGCTCGCGAGAAAACGGCGGATCCACGGAGGTCGGCCATACTGGTCGGCGATGTCCCGGCTCGCCCTGCTCCTCGCTCTGCTCCTCGCCTGCTCGCGCCCCGAGCCGGCCGTCGAGATACTCCCTGTCGACCGGCGACCCGCTGCACCTGCGGCACCGACAGCCCAGGCCCCGGCGCCCGCGGCCCGGACCCCGGCGCCGGTGATGAGCTACCTCGGCGCCGACTGGTTGACGCGCGCCGAGCGGATCGCCGAGGAGCAGCCCGAGGTCATGCTCGACGCGCTGCGGATCGTGCCTGGTATGCAAGTCGCGGACATCGGCGCCGGCGTCGGCTACCACGCGCTTCGGATCTCGCCGCGCGTCGGAGCGGCCGGAAAGGTCCACGCTACCGACCTGCAGCCGGAGATGCTCGAGCTGCTGGTCGCCGCGGTTCGCGAGGCGGGGCTCCGCAACGTCGAGGCGGTGCGCTCGAGCGACCGCGCAACTGGCCTGCCCGACGCGACGATCGACCTCGCGTTGATGGTCGACGTGTATCACGAGCTGGCCGAGCCCGCCGCCTTAATGCGCGACCTCCGACGCGCGATGGCCCCGGGCGGTCGCATCGCGCTGGTCGAGTTTCGCGGCGAGGACCCCGACGTGCCGATCAAGGAGGAGCACAAGATGACCGTCGCGCAGGTCGACGCAGAGCTCGAGGCCCACGGCCTTACCCGCTGCGAGCGCTATGATCTCCTGCCCTGGCAGCATCTGCTCGTGTACTGTGCGCGCTGAGCCGGCCCGCGAGATCGCCAGCGCCGCGAGTCGTGTCATTACCGCCGACCTCGGCGGCGGCGCGCCGGTCGGTGGGTCGAGTCGGTCGAGCCGCCCCCGCCGCTCGCAGCAATCGGCGGCCACGAGACCCGTCCCCCATCGCGTGTCACCAGGAACCCAGAATGCTTCAACGGGTCCGCCGCTGATCGGCGGCGGCGAGGGCAGCCAGACCACGCCGGCGCGCCAGTCGGCGCGGAGCTCGTCGCTGGCCATGCCCAGGCTCAGCGGCCCGAGATCGAGGCTCAGCGTCTTGGCCACCACCTCGAGCTCGGGACAGGTCCGGGCCGTCCGCTGGCCCTTGCGATCGGTGCGCCGCCGCGCTCCACAGCGCGGAGTTCTCGGCGCGGGAGGGGTTTACAGACCACACGACACCGACGAACCGAGGGTCCGCGACGGCGAGCCGTCACCTCACTCCGTATGTGTCGGTGGGGTCTCATCCGTGAAACCCAGGTCACGCCGTACGAGCCCTCGGAGGGCCCGCGTGGGTCTGCTATCGTCGTGGGAGATCGATGGTGAGAGAAACGAGGAGCACACTCGCGGTCGCCGCCCGATCCGTCTCTGCCCACGGGGGTACGAGCTTCTCCGCCGCCACGCTTCATGCGCTGTTCGCGGGCGCCTGCACGGTTTCGAACCCCGCGTTCGACCCGCCATCCCCGGGAGGGACGACGGGTACCGCAGGCAGCACGGCACCGGGATCCACCCAGGATGCGAGCACGACGACGGCGCCGAGCACGACGACGGCGCCGAGCCCGACGACTGCGGCGGACTCGACGGAGACGGGCGGCACCACCAGCGAAGCTGCAGACGTGACAGGCGTCGGCACGAGCGGCACGACCGGTACCGCAGCGGCGACGGACACGTCGACCGACGCCACTACGACCGGCAGTACCTCCGGGGACGACGAGTTAGCCTCAACGGGCGCTCAGGACGGCGAGGTCGTGTTGAAGGCCAGCAAGACCTATGACCCCTCGATATTCTACCCGGGTGACCTGCAGTTGATGCCGCCGCGCACGCTCCTCGTTCCGCCGCTGCTGCAGGTCACGATCGGGAACGCCGGCAACCATCAAGCGACGCTGCAGGCGGACCTTGAGGACTCCTCGGTCGTGACCTGTACATATCGGGGCGGCTCGTCGCAGGCGAATCCCCAGCCTGACACGGCCGAGTGGGAGCAGGGTCTCAAGTACCTGCTCGAGAGCTGTGACGATGGTTCTCAGGCAGGGGGGATGCTCGACGTCAAGGCCCTACACCTCGCCATCGACAACGGAGCATCGTCTCAACCAAGGGAGGCGCCGCAGACGACGGCGATCGCCGTCCTGCCGTCGATATAATACTCGACGATACCCGTCTGCCTGCCTGAGCGCCCAGCAGCGACTCCCTGGTCAGAGCCGGCGACGCGCCGAGCTAATCGTGGCCAGGAGCCGTCCTTCCAGGAGCGGAACAACGAGGCCGCCATCCT
>Ga0075163_10012000_pt1 | contig 11282 bp, 7 predicted proteins | sample JI1023141ADNA_FD_71478 | JGI IMG/M metagenome (GOLD analysis project Ga0075163, IMG submission 71478) | Wastewater effluent complex algal communities from Wisconsin, to seasonally profile nutrient transformation and Carbon sequestration -... | ecosystem: Engineered > WWTP > Effluent > Algae...
CCGACCCGTGACCCCGCGAGACCACAGCTGTGCCGTTCATGGCAGAATCGCGGTAACGTAGGTTCAGGTCGGATCCATGACGATGTCGGTGGGAAAGGGGCGGATCCTCGTCGTCGACGATGAGGCGACGATGCGCCGCCTCCTCGAGAAGTTACTGCGGCTGGAGGGCTACGACGTGCTGCTCGCCAGCAGTGGCGAGCAGGCGCTCGTCGAGCTGTTCAAGCACGGCGCCGACACGGTGCTGCTCGACATGCGAATGCCGGGCATGACCGGGCTCGAGGTCTGTCGGCAGATCCGCAGCCACCCGAAGACCCTGCACACGCCGGTGGTCTTCATCACCGCGGTCAACGACCGCGAGCTGCGGCGCCGCGGCATGGAGGCCGGCGCCGACGACTTCCTGAGCAAGCCGTTCGACGAGGTCGAGCTGCTGGCCCGCATCCGCAACAGCGTCCGTGTGCGCCGCTACTACGACAACCTCGAGCAGCAGCGCGAGCAGCTCGAGGTCGCCGTGCACGAGCGGACCGCCGCGCTCAACGAGGCGATCGCCAAGCTGACGCAGATCCAGGTCGACCTGCGCGCCTCGCAGGAGGAGACGATCTACCGGCTGTCGCGCGCCGCCGAGTTCCGCGACGACGAGACCGGCCAGCACCTCCAGCGCATGAGCCGCTACTGCCAGCTGATCGGGCGCCGCATCGGCCTCGACGAGAACACCTGCGAGCTGCTGCGCATCGCCAGCCCGATGCACGACGTCGGCAAGCTCGGCATCCCCGACCGCATCCTCCTCAAGCCCGGCCGCCTGACCTCCGAGGAGTTCGCGGTGATGAAGGGCCACGCGGAGATCGGCTACCGCATCCTCGTCGGCTCCGACGCGACACCACTGAAGATCGCCGCGACGATCGCCTACACCCACCACGAGAAGTGGGACGGCAACGGCTACCCGCGCGCGCTCAAGGGCGAGGAGATCCCGCTGTCCGGGCGCATCGCCGCGGTCGCCGACGTGTTCGACGCGCTGACCAGCGCCCGCCCGTACAAGCCGGCGTGGAAGCTGGAGGACGCGCTCGAGCTGATGAAGACCAACCGTGGCGCCCACTTCGACCCGAACCTCGTCGACGCCTTCTTCGACGCGCTCCCCGAGGTCCTCGAGATCCGCTCCCGGTTCGTCGACGAGTCGCCGACCCTGCGCGAGCTGCCGCTGCCGCTGACGGTCCAGTGATCAGGCCCGGAGGGCCGTGAAGTCAGTAAGCGCGGCGGAGGTCGGCTTCGTCGTGGCCGAGCTGGGCGCGCTCGCGCTCGAGCTGGTCCTGCGCCTCGACGGTCATGCGGGCGGTCGGCTCGGCCATCAGGCGGGCCGCGGGGATCGGCTCGTCGGAGACCTCGCAGACGCCGTACGAGCCGTCGCGCAGGCGCTGGAGCGCCGCCTCGACCTCGCCCAGGCGGGCCCGCTCGTGCTCGACCAGCGTGTGCGTGGTCAGCAGGGCCGCCTCGGTGGCCGCCGCGTCCTGCACGTCACCGACGTCGGGCGGGGTCGTGGCGACCGCCGCCGCGGTGCCCGGGAGGTGGCCCAGGAGGGTCGCGCGCTCGCTGGTGAGGCGATTGCGCAGGGTCTCGAGCTGATCGGCCGTGAGGTGGTCCATGAGGGACCTTCATAGTCCGCGGCGGGGCCGGCGTCGAGCGACCGCGCGCGCAAACTCGGCGGCGGTCAGACGGGGTGCAGGTTGGGCGTCACCATCGCGACCCACTGCTGCGGGCGGACGATCGTCTGCAGGCGCATGAAGGCCTCGCTGCGGGCGATCATCGCGGCGCCCGCGACCCCGCCGGTCCACTCGCCGAGGCGGTAGCTGAGGCACGCCGCGTGGAGCGACATGTCCGCGGCCTCGAACGCGGCGATCGCCGTCTGCATGCGGGCGATCACCGAGGTCGCGGTCGGCCGGGTCGCGACCGTGGACAGCACCTTGAACAGGGCGGCCAGCGCCCGCGCCTGCGGCGTGCCGATGCTCTCGAGGGCGCGGCGCTCACCGTCGGCGATCGTCAGCAGGCGGATCTTCTCCTCGCCCTTGACCGTGCGCGCGAGGGCCAGCGCGACCTGCCCGCGCAGTCCGCTGGCGTTGGTCCGCTGGCTGCGGGCGTACAGCACCCGCGACTGCTCGTTGTAGATCCACGCCCGCTCGACGCGGCTCCACGCGCCGACGACGTCGCCGACGTAAAGATCGCAGCTGACCTCGATCATCAGCGTGCGCAGGTGGACCGCCGGCAGCTCCTGGCTCAGCCCGATCTCGGTGGCCTTGCGGACCAGGTCGCGCGCCGGGGCGATCGCGTCGGCGGCGATCAGCATCAGCGCCGAGTAGTACGCGGCCACGAACTCGGTCATCGCGTTGCCGGTCTCCTTGGCCTGCTGCGACAGCAGCGCGTTGCGGTCGGAGATGCTGCGCAGCTCGCCGCGCGTCTCGAGCAGGCTCATGACCATGAGCATGCTCATGCTGCTCTCCCAGAACACGCCCGTGCAGTGGCGGCGCAGGTGCTCGCTGCCGAATTCGAGGTCGTGCAGCGCGCGGCTCCACTTGTTGCCGATCGACGCGACGATGCCGTCCATGATCGACGTGAAGCCGATGACGTACGGGTCCTCGGTCGCGGCGATGTACGCGTCGACGCGGGCGCGCAGGGCGTCGAGGATCGCCGGCTCCTGCTCGCGGGTCGTCACGCCGGCCAGCGCGGTCAGCCCGCGGGCGACCCGGCCCTCGTCGTTCAGGCGCTCGGCGAGCTGGGCGCTGGCCGCCGCGAAGTAGGCGCCGCGGACCGGGCTGTGCACGAGGAACCCCTTGCTCGCGGCCCACAGCGTGTCGACCGCGACCGCCGAGACGACCGGCGCCGGCCCGAGCGGCGGCCCCTCCTCGCGGCGGGCCAGCGCGCCCATCATCGCCAGGAACTGGCGGTGGATCACCTCGCTCGTGTCGGGGTAGTCGAGGCCGAGGTCCGACAGCAGCGCGCGCAGCACCTCGATCGCGTGCTCCGTCTCGCCGCCGACGAAGAACTGCTCGCACGACTTCTGCCACAGGCGAAACCGCTCCGACGCCGGCGCCAGCCCGGCCGCCTTGAAGTACAGCGGCGCCGCCTCCGAGCAGCGACCCGCGTTGACGTTCGCGTCGGCGCACGACTCGATCAGGGTCCACGACCCCGGCGAGCAGCGCAGCGCCAGGCGGTACAGCTCGGCCGCGCGGTCGAACGCCAGCGCCCCCGCGGCCGCCAGCGCCGCGCGCACCGCGTGCAGGGCCGCGGCGTCGAGGTCACCCGCCGCGTGCAGGTGGCGCGCGAGGAACTCCGGGTCGTCGCGCCCGGTCGCCACCGCGGTGTCGGCGAGGCGGCGGTGCAGCCCCGGCACGCGGTCGTCGGCGGAGCGGACCACGACCTCGCGCAGGCGGTCGTGCGCGCACTCGACGCTGCGCTCGCGGCCGCGTTGCCCGAGGAAGATCAGCCGCTCCGCGTGCAGCTCGCCGAGCCACGCGTTGAGCCCCGGCGGGCGGCCCTGGGCGGCCGCCAGCAGCTCCGCCGGGACCGGCTGACCGGCGACCGCGATCAGCTCGAGCAGCGCCCGCGCGCCCGGGTCGAGCCGTGTCAGCCTGGCCGCCAGCATGCCGTCGAGCGACACGCCCTCGCGGTGCCGCGCGGCGGTCAATGTACCTGGCTCTCGGGACAGGTGCTGGACCGCGGCCGCGATCAGGAACGGGTTGCCGCGCGACTCGGCGGCCAGGCTCGCGGCCCACGGCTGGGTCGGCAGGTGGGCGGCCTGCAGCAGCCCGTGCGCCAGCGCCTCGGCGTCGGCGGGTGAGAGCAGCCCGACGTCGATGTGGACCACGCTCTGGTCGGGGACCACGCGCCGCTGGATCCGCTCGAGCTCCTGCAGCGCCGCCCGCGAGCCCGGCCAGTCGCTGCGGTAGGCCGCCAGCACCAGCAGCGGCGGCGTGTCCGGCGGGGCCAGCAGCTCGTCGAGCAGGCGCACGCTGTCGACGTCGGTCCAGTGCAGGTCGTCGATCGCCAGGACCACCGGTCGGCGCAGCGCCAGCGCGTACAGCAGCCGCTTGAGCGCGGCGAACGCCCGCCGCCGCGACTCGTGCTCGATGCCCGCCGCGTTGACGGACGCGGCCAGCCGCGCCGCGTACACCCGCGCGGCCTCCTTCACCAGGGGGATGCGCTCGAGCACGGGGAACAGCCGCGCCAGCTCGCCGGTGTGCGCGCCGAGCAGCGGCGCCACCTCGTCGGGCGGCTGCGTCAGCAGGTGATCGGTGAGCGCGTCGACCAGGCTGTCGAACGCCTTGAACGGCACCGACTCGTGCTCGTAGCAGCGGCCCGCGAGGACCACGGCGTCGCCGCGGTCGGCCAGGTCGGCGAGGAACCGCTGCCCGAGCGCCGTCTTGCCCGCGCCCGACACGCCGCGCAGGTACGTGCTGGTCGGTCGCCCGCCGGCCGCCTCGGCGAACGCGTGGTCGAGGGCGGCGCGCTCGCCGGTCCGCCCGACCAGCCCGGCCTTGCGCGTGGTCCCGGTCGGCCCCGACATGGCCTTGCGGACAGGTCCGGATCTCCGCTGCGGCGCGTCGCGCTCCGGCGAGACGACGCGGTCGCACCAGGCCAGCACGTGCACGCCGGAGGCCCGCTCGGCCGGGTCGCGGCGCAGCAGCGCGGCGATCAGGGCGGACAGCGACGGGTCGTCGGGGATCACCGCCGGCGGCGCGTCGTCGAATTGTTTGGCCAGGAACATCTGCGCGGCCGTGCCGATGTACGGCAGGCGGCCGGTCAGGGCCTCGTAGAGGATCACGCCGAGCGCGTACCAGTCGCTCGCCGCGGACGCGAGCTGGCTGGCGCACTGCTCGGGCGCCATGTACAGCGGGGTGCCGGCGTGCAGCGGCGCCTGCGAGAAGCTCGAGCGCGAGATCTCCGCGACCAGCCCGAAGTCGAGGACGACCACGCGGTCGCCCGGCGTGACCAGCACGTTCGACGGCTTGAGATCGCGGTGTAGCAGGTTGTGGGCGTGGAGGGACTGGATAGCGAGCGCCAATTGGCGGACCAGCCCGCGCACGCGCGCCGGGTCGCGGCCCCGCATTCGCATGGCGGTGCACACGTCGACGCCCTCGACGAATTCCATGGTGATGCACCACGTCGACCCGTGCGACACCAGCTCGTAGAGCGTCACCAGATTGGGGTGACCGACCCCGGCCATGCTGCGAAACTCGTACTTGAAGCGGTGCAGCTCCGAGGCGCCCATCCGCAGCAGCGACTTGATGGCGACGCGGGCGTTGTTTCGCCGGTCGATCGCCTCGTAGACGACGCCCATGCCGCCGGTGCCGACCTGGCGGAGCACCGAGTACGGCCCGAATTCGCCGGTCAGCGGGGGCGCGACGGCGGCGGCGCGCGCGGCCCCGCCGTCGTTTGGTTCGCCGGTGGCGATCCCGTCGGGGGACAGCGCGAGCGCCGTGTCGCCGATCGCGGTGTTGGCGAATTGCATCGCCAACGAGAACTTCGCTGGTTCGTCCAGGCCGCGCTGCGGAGGTCCATCCGGCGGGGGGGCAGCGCTGGGCGTGGACCGCTCGGACATGGGGCGCCGGACCAGGCTAACACGGGAGCAGGTCCCCGTGGCTGGTCCTTCGTGGTAGACCGGGCGTCGTGACTGATCGACCGCGCGACTTCGACTTTGACTACATCGTCGTCGGCTCCGGCTTCGGCGGGAGCGTCTCGGGCCTGCGTCTGACCGAGAAGGGCTATCGGGTCCTCATGCTCGAGAAGGGCAGCGAGCTGGCGCCCAAGGACTTCCCGAAGTCCAACTGGAACCTCAAGCGCTGGCTGTGGTTCCCCCGCCTCGGGTGGCGGGGTCTGTTTCAGATGACCTTCTTTCGCCACGTCACGGTGCTGTCGGGCGTGGGTGTGGGCGGCGGCTCCCTCGTCTATGCCAACACCCTGCCGATCCCCAAGAAGGCGTTCTTCGAGCAGACCAGCTGGTCCCACCTCGCGTCCTGGGAGCACGAGCTCGCCCCCCACTATGTCACGGTGCGGCGAATGCTCGGTGCGACGCAGAACCCCACCTTCACCCCGGTCGACCGCATCATGAAGGCCGTCGCCGAGGACATGGGCAAGGAGTTCGAGAAGACCCACGTCGCCGTCTACTTCGGCGAGCCCGACAAGACCGTGCCCGACCCGTACTTCGACGGCGAGGGCCCCGAGCGCACCGGTTGCAACTATTGCGGCGGCTGCATGCTCGGCTGCCGGTTCGGCGCCAAGAACACCCTCGACAAGAACTACCTGTATTTCGCCCGCAAGCGCGGCCTGCAATTGCTCGCCGACACCGAGGTCACCGCCGTGCGGGCTCTGGCCGGCGGCGGCTACCGCGTCGAGGCGAAGGTCGGGCGCTCGGTGCTGTTCCGCAAGACGAAGGTGTTCACCGCCCGCAACGTCGTGTTCTCGGGCGGCGTGCTCGGCACGGTCGAGCTGCTGCTGCGCATGCAGGCCGACCCGGACGGCCTGCCGCGCCTGTCGCGGCGGCTCGGCGACACCGTGCGGACCAACTCCGAGTCGCTGATCGGCGTGGTCGGCCAGAACCGCGACCACGACCTGTCGAAGGGCATCGCCATCGGGTCGATCATCCAGACCGACGAGCACTCGCACGTCGAGCCGGTCCGCTACCCCGCCGGCTCGAACTTCTTCAAGTCGCTGATGGCCCCGCACGTCCCGGGCGAGCAGAGCCTGGTCCGCATCACCCGCATGATCGGCCTCGCCGCCCGCCACCCGATGCGCCTCTTGAAGACGCTGCTCGTGCCCGACATGTCGAAGTACAGCATCATCCTGCTGTACATGCGCAGCGCCGAGGGCACCCTGCGCCTGCGCCTCGGCCTGGGCGACGGCCTGTCGACCGCCCTCAGCACCGGCAAGGCCCCCGGCGCCTCGATCCCCGAGGCCACCGACATCGCCGAGCGCGTGGCCGAGAAGATCGACGGCATGCCGATGTCCCTGGTGACCGAGACCGTGTTCAACGTGCCGACCACCGCCCACATCCTCGGCGGCTGCTGCATGGGCGACGGTCCGGACACCGGCGTCATCGACCACCGCCACCGCGTGTTCGGCTACGACGGCCTGTACGTGATCGACGGCTCGGCGGTGTCGGCCAACCCCGGCGTCAACCCGTCGCTGACGATCGCCGCGCTCGCCGAGCGGGCCATGACCTTCATCCCGCGCAGCGTCGACGTCGCGTGAACCAGGCCATGGTTCTGCTTGCCGAGCCGCCGCGGGCGTGCGATATGCTCCGCTCGGCCATGCGCCCGCGGCTCTCCAGCGTTCATCCTTGCGGAACCCCGCGTGCGTGCGCCCCGGCGGGGGTGTACGGGTGATCCCCCGGTACATCCCCTCGCCGCGTCCGCCCTGGCCGGAGGTCATGGCGGTCGCCGAGCGCGAGGCCTGGTATCCGCTGATCTACGACCGCACGGTCGAGCGCGACCGCGACGAGCTCGAGGAATTGCTGATCAGCGGCCAGGCGACCCACGTGTTCGACACGATCGCCGTGCAGATCGGCGACCTGATGAAGACCCGCAACCCCCAGCGCATGGTCTTCCCCCAGCCCGAGCTCGACGAGGCGGTCGAGAAGCACCTCGCCGGCCGCCCATTGAAGGATTACGGCCGCTGGATCTTCTTCCCGTGGTCGCGCCGGCTAGTCCACATGCTGCCGCCGGTCGAGTTCTTCGAGCTGCGCTCCGACCGCAACCGCCACAAGATCACCCGCGCCGAGCAGCTGCGCCTGGCCAAGCTGCGCATCGGCCTGGTCGGCCTCAGCGTCGGCAACGCGGTCGCCGTGACGCTCGCGCTCGAGGGCCTGTTCGGCGAGCTGCGCCTGGCCGACTTCGACGAGCTCGACCTGTCGAACATGAACCGCATCCGCTGCGCCGTGCACGACATCGGCGTCAACAAGGCGGTGATCTGCGCGCGCCAGATCTTCGAACAGAACCCCTACGCGAAGGTCGCCGTGTTCACCGACGGGTTCACCCGCGAGAACCTGACCCCGTTCATCGAGGAGGGCGGCCGTCTCAACGTGCTCATCGACGAGTGCGACAGCCTGTGGGCCAAGATGCGCATCCGCGAGGAGGCCCGCGCCCGCAAGATCCCCGTATTGATGGAGACCAGCGACCGCGGCCTCCTCGACATCGAGCGCTACGACCTCGAGCCCGATCGGCCGCTCCTCCACGGCCTGGTCGGCGGCCTCACGTCGGAGGAGGTCGACAAGATGCACCCGTCGATGCGCGTCGGCCTGGTCCTCCGCATCGTCGGCCAGGACACCATGTCGCCGCGCGCCGCCGCCTCGATCCTCGAGCTCGGCCGGTCGGTCCGCGCGTTCTCCCAGCTCGGCTCCGACGTGACCCTCGGCGGCGCGACGACCTCGATCGCGGTGCGCCGCCTCGGCCTCGACCAGCCGCTCGCCTCGGGCCGCGTGTACATCGACATCAGCAAGATGCTGGGCGACGTGAAGCCCCCGACGGTCACCAGCGACGTCGGCGACCGCGCCCAGGACCGCGAGCACGCGTTCATCCGCGAGGTGGTCGGCGCGGGGATCCTCGCGCCCTCGATGGGCAACTCGCAGCCGTGGCGGTTCGTGTACGAGCAAGGGGCGCTGCAGGTCCAGTCGTCGGCGCACGGCCAGCCGCTGGCCGAGGTCGACCGCCCGTGGGCGTGGGTGGCGATCGGCTGCGCCCTCGAGAACATGCAGCTGGCCGCCCAGTCCCGCGGCCGCGGCATGGACATCGAGCTGTTCAACCAGCCGAAGCAGCCCGAACACGTCGCGTCGCTGAAGTTCCCGCCGCTGGCGAACCCGCCGGAGCAGGACCCACTGTTCGACCAGATCTCCCGGCGCGTCACCAACCGCAAGTCGGGCACGCGCACCCACCTGAGCTCGATGCACGTGCAGGTGCTCATGGAGGCCGCTCGCTCGCGCGACGCCAAGCTGCAGTTCTGCACCGACCCCGCCGCGCTCGACGAGCTGGCGGTCGTGCTCGGCGAGGCGGATCGCCGGTTTTGCCTGTCGCCCGGCCTCCACGCCAACTTCTTCCGCGAGTACCGCTGGACCCCCGAGGAGGTCCGTCGCGGCGACGGCATCGACGTCAACGCGCTCGAGCTGTCGCCGATGGACCTCGCGGTCCTGCAGATCTCCCGGTCCCCCGACGTCGCCCAGGTCCTGCGGCTCACCGACGGCGGCGAGGCCATCGCCGGACGCGCCATCGGGGCCATCCGCTCGGCCGCCGCCGTCGCGTACCTCACCATGCCCGGCCAGAGCTCGACCACCTGGGTCCGCGGCGGCCGGGCGCTCCAGCAGGTCTGGCTGACCGCCACCGCCCTCGGCCTCGCCGTATTGCCCTGCAACAACCTCCTGCGCCTGCTCGGACGGGTCGAGCGGTTCAACGGCGAGGGCCTCAAGGCCAACGAGATCACCGCCGTCATGGACCTGCGCGACCGCCTCGGCCGCTTCTTCGTCAGCTCGCTCGGCGACGTCGACATCGCCGTCATCCGCCTGTCCCACGCGGACCCACCGACCGAACGCAGCCGACGGCTCCCCCTCGACTCCGTATTGAGTATCCCCGGCACCCACAGCTGAATAGTCGGATCACAGAAAATAGTGTGATTCAGACTACGATTATTTCAGTAGGTGACCACAATCCGGTAAAACGGCGTTATGTGTGATCGTCGAGCCCCGCCGTCTCGATGAGTCACGGATGTTCATGGTACAACCTGGAACGATGCAGCGATCGATGGCCTATGCGCGCTGCGGTCACGCCCATGTGGTGCTGGTGCACGGGCCTGACGCCCCCAGCGACGCCGAGATGCACGCGTACGTGCAAGACCTCGAGCGCTGGTTGCCCGAGCTCGTTGGAATCCTGGTGGTCACCCTGGGGGGCGGCCCGAGCGGCCGCCAGCGCCGCGAAGGTAACGCGATGCTGGCCCGCAACGGCCGCAAAGGGCTACGCGTGGCCGTCGTCTCGGACAGCCTGCTGGCCCGTGGCATCGTCAACGCTCTGAACCTGTTCAACCCCGGTATTCGCAGCTTCCGCCCCGATGCGATGACCGCAGCGCACGCCCACATCGGCGCCGCGTTCGACGGCCCGGCCATGAACTACGAGGTCGACCGCCTTCGTCAGCGCCTGCGTGGCTGATGGGTCCGCTCCTTCTGTAGTGGAGCGTCGTCCTGCGTGAGCTTGCACGCGTCGCAATATTTTCTTAAGAACCCACGAGTCACCTGCGACCTGCCCTGACATGGCCGACGGTGTTGGCCGGTAGCTCTGGGCAAAAATCAGGCAAATTGCCTTATAGCCGCGTGAGACGTTGGTCTGGCGCTGATTTAGCGGTCATCGTCCCAGTGATCCGTTGACCTGTCCAGATACGCTGATTGATCAGACGATAATTGAAATTACACAAAAGACAGACTGGGCACACCTCAACTCCATGTTCTTGCTGATACACGCTCCTCGAATCCTCCGCATCCGCCGAGGATGAGTATGACGGAGAGCGTACCTTCATCTGTTGCGATTTCGAGCGTACGTGATACAAAGGACTTCAGACATGCTCACCATCCGCGTCATCAACCCGGACGAGGACCGTAAGGTCGTCAAGGCTTTCATGGCATGTCAATCGCGGACATACGCCGAATTCGGCACAGAGAAGGCCAGCCGAGACGTCACCAGCGACGAGATCGACGAGGGTGACGTCTATTTCGTGGTCGCCGAGGAGAAACACACCGAGGCGCTCGTCGGCGGCCTCCGCTTTCATCTGCGCCGCACCGGCAGCAAGAAGCTGCTGATCGAGACGCTCATGGAGACCGACCCGCGGCTCCAAGCCTACAGCATTCTCCAGGAGAACATCGAACGCTGGGCCGCCCGCGGCCTCGCCGAAATCAGCGGACTTTGGGCAGAGAGCGACTGGCGTGGCACCGGCCTCAGCGCCGCGATGGTCAGCGCAGCCCTCGCCGCGATGCCGCTGTTCGGCGTGCGCCGCTCGATAGCCTTCACCCATCACCACGTGCTCAAGACGTGGCGACCGCTCGGCTGGCGCGAGGACTCCGAGGTCCGCAGTATCCCGTACCCCGACCCCCGCTACGAGTCCAGCATCATCTGGAACAACCCCCCGCACCTCAACGACGCGGAAGATACGGCTCGTCGCCAGATCTTCCACATGCGGGATACGCTCAAGCGGGGCGCCAGAATCAACTGGCCGCCGAAGAACAACCCGCGCTCCCTACAACTGGTCGAGGCCCATCGCGCCTGATG
>Ga0075163_10012001_pt1 | contig 11281 bp, 11 predicted proteins | sample JI1023141ADNA_FD_71478 | JGI IMG/M metagenome (GOLD analysis project Ga0075163, IMG submission 71478) | Wastewater effluent complex algal communities from Wisconsin, to seasonally profile nutrient transformation and Carbon sequestration -... | ecosystem: Engineered > WWTP > Effluent > Algae...
CGCCGGTGGTCGTAAGCTGCCCCTTCTCTTGTCCGATTTCCTTTGCGATCCCAAAGTCCAGCACCTTGAGCTGAATCGGACCATCCACAACGTAGTGCATCAGCCGGATGTTGGCCGGCTGACTGTGCTGTGATGAACTCTCGTCTACAAGACAAAGTGTGGGACGCTTTGGGGAAGTGTGTGGGACATTGTCTGGACCGACTTTCCCGTCGAGAAGATGATGTTCATTCGGCCCTTGGGAAGTGAGTGGGAAGTGGCCATGTCTGGTGTTGGTCATCGAAAAGTGGCCGATGTGGACACTGTGCTCGGACTTGCGCAAGTACACGGAGCGGGCCCCGCTACTCGACACAGACCGGAGCGTTGGAATCGCGAACTCCCAGAGACTCTTCCCGGCCCGCGACGCGCCTCAAGCGTTTCGTCCAACGGTAACTGGATGCCCTCTGCGAAGTCGCTGCGATGCAGCATACGACTGCGTGAACCGATATGTGAGAAAGAGAAGCTTGGCCCGACGAAGTGCGCTGCAGGACATGTGCCGGGTTTGTGAGACGTCCCCATTTGACAGTCAAATCGTGCCATTCTGTGACGAGGTTCCTTACGATTGGACCAAGCCCCGTGCTTGATAGGAAGGATAGCGTGTGATCATGACGACCCAAGCTCCACCCACCGTGATTCGACCCGGAGACGGCAATGCAAGTGTCTATGAGTGGCAGAACGATACGATTACGGTGATCTTGACTGGTGCGCAGACCGCTGGTGCATTCACGCTCACGGAAGATCGCATGAAGCCGTGCTTCTGCTTGGGTCTGCACATGCATCGCGAGCATGCGGAGACGTTTTATATTCTGGAAGGCGAGGTGCAGTTTCGCATACACAGCGACGAATTTTCTGCTGGTGCCGGAACGACAGTGCATGTTCCACCAGGGACTCCTCACGCGGTTCGAATTGTGAACGGACAGCCCGGACGGCTCCTAATGCTGTACTCTCCAGCGGGTTTCGAGGACTATCTGGCGGTCCTGAAGAAGCTCACCCCGGAACAGTGTGCCGATCCAGAGTTCATGCGCGCCATCGAGCAACGCTACGACAACATCACGCTCGAAGACCCTTCACAGACCTAATAAGTACCCAACGACGACACACTTCTGCTGGAGATTTACGAGCGCAATCAGTGCTCGGGGATTGTGGGCCAGAGGTCTACGTCAGTGATCTCCCAAACGACGCAGTCTCTGTCTGCGCTGGGTCTACAGACGTGGGGGCACCTGGAACACCACTTGGAAGGTTCGCAACGAACAGGACCACAACGTCGTTGCCGCTATGGTGCGGTTGATTGAGGACCTGGCAGTCACTCCCGTTTCGGTGAAGAGAGAGTCACCAACTACTATGCGGAGTCGCCCTTTTCCGGACGTATCCTTGCGTGTCCAAATCATCCGGAACGAGATCAGTACTCTTTCGAGCAGAGTCGAGCTAGGCGCTGCAAGCGATACCTGTTTCAGGGGCGAGTTTCCCCTCATCGTCCGCTCAGTAGCGGGGAAGTCTTTTCGGGATTCTCGACGGCATGGATGCTGTGTGGGAAACCGTTAGGTCGATTGTTTGTTCTCCACGTGACACTCTGCCGGATACTGTGGGTTGAGGTAGTCGGGGAGGCTCAGCACAGGGTCGGCTGGCCTTCTTGCGTGGAACCTCTGGTAACCGGAGGCTCGGAAGAAGTTGTTCGGGAATCTTGAGTGTTGGCTACCTGTTCTGGGTCTTTCCCTAACGGCCCCCCTCAGAGCCGCCCAGTCATCATCCGTGTCGCGTCTGTTCTGTGAACCCACCTGGCTCTATCGGAGTCCCAAGCACCCATCTGGTCTCATGCCGCAAACGGGATCGGTTCAACTCCCAACGGTCTTGGCCTGAGGCTTTGAGCGCAGTGCGTGCCGTCGAAGGTGCCTCGAACGGGCGCAAGACGATGGAAGGCGTGGACCAACGATGATACACATTCACCATGGGTACTCCGATCAGGACTGAATGGTCAAAATCGACTTCTGATTATTTGATATTATCCAGTAATCCATTTGTCCTGTTTATGCTTGTTTTGCTGATCTATTCTTTAACATTACTATTCGCGCCGCTTCGGATTATAGATGATGCTTATATCTCATTTCGTTATGCATTAAATTTTCGATTCCATCACGAACTCGTCTTCAACCTCGGCGAGCGTGTTGAAGGGATTACCAATTTACTCTGGACCTTGGTTCTTTCGGTCACGAACGGAGATCTTGCGTTTCGTGCCCTTTCGTTGTCGGTGGTTACCAACCTGTGGACGCTATATCGACTTTGGAGGCTAGGTGAGTCGTTGGAGCTTCCTCACTTCGCCTCTGCGTTCATCGCTGCGAGCCTTGCTATTAATACTCAATTCATCTTGGCAACCACAAATGGGTTAGAGGCCGGTCTATATAGTATGATACTATGTGAAATCTGTGTCCAACTTAGTCGCGACCGGAGATGTGCTGCTGCCTTGTTGGTCGGTTTATTGTTTATGACCCGGCCGGATGGCATTACGGCGTTTCCCGGCTTCATGCTATCTCTATACATTCTTGGCTGTAGACGGAGAGCGTGGATTTATCCGATGCTGGCACTCTGTGCGATCCCGGTGATGGTGACAGCTTTTCGGGTGATTTATTATCATGATTGGCTTCCCAATTCTGTCGTTGCAAAAGCATATCCAATTCAAGAGTTTCGACAGTTACTTCACTTCGGATTCAAATATATTCTGGGGTTTCTTCAAGAATCTGGGTATTGGCTGATGCTCCCGATGATGGCTCTCGGGAGTTATCGCTATTTGTGGAATTCTTTAACTATTGAGCGTCGGGCCGTTCTTGCATTTTCTGTGCTTACTGTGATGTCATCATGGGCCGTTGTTCTTCGTAATGGAGGAGATTGGATGCCCAATTTTCGACTTCTTGCGCAGTACATGCCATTACTGGCATGCATTTCAATGATTACGATCGTGAAAAGGGTACCAAGGGCGTGGATTATGTTTATTATTTTTCTCTGGCCCCTTACATGGACCGGCCTCTCCATTAAAAAATGCGGCGGTCGAATTGGACAATTTAGTCGCTCGGGATCGATCAATGATTTCTGGAATGAGAGCGCGAGCCGACTGAAGCCACTGGTTGGAGCGGATGACGTCATTAGTGCGGAGGCGCTTGGTTTCATATCCTTCCAGCTCCTCAATGTGCGAATGCACGACCCGGTCGGTTTGACGGATAAGTATATAGCACGGCACGGCCAACCAATGATGTTGTATGGGAAAGTCGATTCTCAGTACACCCTCTCTGTCGTGTCTCCAACTGTTGCGCTTTGGCATTACACGGGCCATCTTTCAACCGTGCCGCCCGAGGTTCTACAACGGTACCGGACGTGGCGATTCGGGCCCGATGCAGGAACAATGTCTACGATCATGATGATTCGAAATGACCAAGTAGATCGACTGCTGCCCGCGGTGCAGGGTTGGACGGAGATTGAAGCGCTGGCCATTCCTCGCTGATACCGGAATCCGCAGCGGGCACTGTGGCACGAACAGGGGCGGTTCTGATGCGCATCGGTATGGAGACTTTGGTGTACAATGCAAACAGCCGTTGGTAGATCGGCTTCGGTTCAGGCACTCTGGTCCCTGGGCATTGCGCTGAAAGAACCCGTGATGTTCCTCTGTGCGGATTTGATTGGAAGGAAAGACCCCATGCACGACTACCGCTGGATCTGTTGGCCCTTGTTGCTGCTCTGTGTTCTTTCGGGATGTCAGCAGTCAGGCTGGACCCAGCCCACTCCGCACGACGACGGTGGAGTTATGGATGCGCAGGCACCAGCGGATGCCGCCGGACCAGTCGAGGTGTCGGTGATGGCTCTGAATCTGCACTGTCTCAAGCTCGATGGGACACCCTTTTCCAGCAACACGGCAAGGATGGCCGCTGTTGCGGATGCAGTGGCCGCCGAGGGAATCGCAGCGCTGGCGCTTCAGGAGGTGTGCAAGAGCACGCGTGAAGACGGCATGGCCCTGCTGGTCACGGAGCTTCGGCGTGCGACAGGAACGGAGTGGACCGGGAAGTGGATCAAGGTTCACGATGCTTGGGTTGGGACTGCGGATCAGGCAGAGGAAGGAATTGCAATCCTAGCGAAAGGTCCGACGACAAATCCACAAGAGATCGTCTATGTGGCGCAGGCCGGGCTGCTGCGGAAGTCACTTGGGATGACGCTATCAGGCCTTTATGATCTGAAGTTGTTTACCGTACACTTGGAAGTCGCCGATGCGCTGGTGCGTGCCAGGCAAGGGAGAGAGACCGCTCCATTTGCAGTGACGATGGCAGACCCGAATCTGGACGTTGTGGTGGCCGGGGATTTCAACGATGTAGAGGGCTCAGCGGCCCATCAATCGATGACGGCTTTCGATTTCGCGGACTATTCCAAGGGACAGTCCACGACGCGCATCGATCACGTGTTTGTTCATCGGGGAGCCGCGTGGGATCTGCGAGCAAATCAGCTCATTTTGGATGGAACCAAGTATCCAAGGGTCACGGATCACCCAGGTGGTGTGGTTGCGACAATGAGGAAGCGGCCAGCGCCCAGCGTGGTGCGGACGCGATTTTTGGTGTCCCAGGATGTGGGAATGGGGAACCAGCTCTACCTTCGCGGTGGCAGTACCCCGCTCGACTGGGCATGGGGCTGGAAAGCCATCAACGTAGCGCCTCCCTTGGAGTGGAAGCTGGTGCTTACCGGGTATGCGCAGTCCGCAGCCTTTGAGTACAAGTGGTTGCGCAATGATCAAGACTGGCAGCTTGGCGCAAACGAGAGCGGAGTGGGTGGACAGGACAACCCTGCGCAGCCTCGCTTCTGAATGAGTAAATGAGTAGGAGTGGTGTTCTTCGAGGAGCAAAGCGTCTCTGCTCTGCCTACCAAACTCCCGGAAGGAGCCGGTATTTTACTTTTTGGGTGTATTCCCCATAACCGGGAAGCTCGCGATGCATGACCTGCTCCTCGTTGAGGATGCGCGCCGCCAAAAGTGGGATGATCAAGCTAGCGGGGAGCAGCGCCCAATACGAGCCAAGCGCAACCGGCGAAGCGACGTACATGATGATCACGCCAACGTACATGGGATGACGCACCAGTGCATACGGCCCCGTGGAGATGACTTTCTGACCATCGGTCACTTCCACCACACGGGATAGGAAGCTGTTCACCGTCAGCACCCAGACAAAGATCATATACCCAGCAAAGACGAACACGTCCGCGACGATGGAAGCCAGCGGCGGGACATGTGACCAGCCGAAGCGAACATCCAACCCCGGCATCATGAAGGCCAGCAGGAAGTAGGCGTACGAAAACGCGATGATCTTCTTTTGCGCCGACTCCTTTTCGCGTAGGCGCATGCGGCGCTCCAGCAGGGCCGGATCCTTCTTCACCAAGTACCACAAGACGAAGATCATCGGGATGAAGAGCGTGGCCAGATACATCCAGCCCTGCCAGTAGTGCCACGTTCCGGCAGGCAGGATCACGAGCAACGTAATGATGGGTATTCCCAGTCCCAGACGAAAAATGATCGTTGTGAGCAAACCTGGAGGCAGGCGCGTTTCAGTCATGAGACATCCTTTCGGCTGAGACTTCTTTTTTAGGCATTCAGGGCTTCGATGGCAACCCCACCTGGATTGTCGGCGGCGATCTGTGGGAGGTCCAGATCAGGCCGCCACTACGGCCATCCGTCCAGCCTGCTGGACGTAAGTCCAACCGATTCGGTCAGGCCTTTGCCCGCTTACCACCATTCACAGATAGAGTGGGCTTGTTGGCCGCACGAGCTCCTCGCCGAGCCGCTCCCGAAGCTCGTGAGGTATCTCTGCACACACTGTTTCGCAGTCCAGCAATTCGACGAAGGAGCCCGCGAAGAGGCGCTTGTCCGATGGTTCCCAGCGTGCCGTAGGAAGGCCAATTCCTCCGGGCGAGCGGAGAGTTCCTTCTAAGTCGATACCAGACTCCCGCCAAGCTCTGCCGGTATTACAAGAACCGTGCTCCGGTTGCTGTTTGCGCGTGTGCCTGTAACGGACCGCTTCGCTGCCCATCAAAGCAAACATCGAAGAGCACCAAAACCTTCCCTCCTTCCGTTCAGTATGGTCTACTGTGGCTCTCATGAGCCAAGATGCCACGCTGCGCTGCCGATGCGGAGAACTGGAAGGCCGGGTGAAGGATGCATCACCTGCTTCAGTCAACCGTGTGATCTGCTACTGCGACGACTGTCAAGCCTATCTGCATCACTTGGGTCGCTCGGACCTGCTTGATGCGCATGGGGGAACCGACATCGTCCAGGTCGCCCCTGCATCTCTTACCATCCACCGTGGTGCAGAGCGGATTGCTGGGCTACGACTGACGCCGAAGGGCGTGTACCGCTTCCACGCCAGTTGTTGCAACACTCCGGTGGGTAACACCGTTAGTGCATCGATTCCCCTGATTGGAATTGCTGCGCACGGCTTTGCGGGCAGCACCACCACCCTGGACGACTACTTTGGCGAACCGATTGGCAAGATTTACGGTAAGTATGCAGTAGGTGATCCACCGGAAGGCTCGACCAAACTGAACCTGGGACTCCTCTTTCGAGTCTACTCGCTGGTGTTCCGGTGGCGATTGAGCGGGAAGGCTTGGCCTCACCCGTTCTTCGACCGCACGACCGGAGCACCACGGTATCCGATTACGACTCTGTCTTCGCTTGAGCGTGAAGCCCTACGTGCGAAGTGTGGGCCACGTCCATCTGCACGGTAGCTGGTTCCCACGGAATCCAATGAGTCTGTCTCGTGCACAACCGCCGAGACGATGGAAACGTGGGCGTGGGCTCGATCGCTCTTGTGTTCGACTCCCAAGAGCGATTCCAGTTGGTGGTCACAAGGAGTCTGACCGGCGCGCAATCACAGAGATGGTTAGGTCCGACGCGTAGATGCTCTGGTTGCTCTCACGTTCTGCTTGTAGATGCTGCGCCAGCGCTTGAACATCGATCTGACCTGCTGTGATGACTTGCTGTTTGAGCATGCGCGGGATCATCGACTCCACGATGCTATGAAGTGGATAGTGTCCTTGCTCAAACCCGACCACGCCGGCCGCGGCAGCGATCTGTTCTACGACGAGCCCCAACCGCCTTAGAATGCCCGGCAAGATCAAGCCCAGCTTGGGATTGGCACCTTCTCTTTGCACGGTTTCCCACACCCATGCAAAGAGCTGATCGTGAAGAGGCCAGTGTCCGATTCGATCGCTCGATACATTCCGGGCCTGTTCCTGAAACGCGCAGGCACCATTCCTACGCAGACCACTGATGAGCCTTTGCAAGACCTCCTCCGGAGTCCGCAAGTACATTAGGACACGTCTGCCCACGATGGCATCAAAGGAGTCCAGTTCTGGCTGATAGGTGTGCAGATTCGCTTGAACATACTCGATGTTGGGAATGCCCGCTTCGGCTGTCTGAGATCGCGCCAGATCGAGGCTGGCTGAATCAGTATCGACACCAATGACGACCCCGTGTTCGCCTACCATTTGAGCGACTCTGCGGGTGACCACTCCCATCCCGCAACCAATGTCGAGCACACGCATTCCTGACGAGATGCCAGCCTCCTCAAGGAGTCGCTGCGTGATCACATCAAACGTGCTCATGGTGTTCTCCTCTTGTTCGATTCGCTTCGAGCCAAGGTCCGCAGCCGAATGTGTCCGGCGCGCCGGGTTTGCGCTGCGATCTGGAACCTCTGATGCTCTCCATAATCAGAGCTGTACAGACTGAAGGTATGCATTCCCGTACAGAGAACGAAGGCCGCCACTTTCCGTACGGTCTCGCTCTGTCAGGGGGGCGATTCGCACGATCACATCCGGTATGGTGATCTGGATGAAATACTGGACGGGGTGCAGTGTTTCGCCTGTTCATAGGAATCGATGCCATGATGCACCGTTCATCATACGATGACTGTAGCGTTCACTCCTTCTTACATGCAAGTAATTTGCATGTATGACCCTGGTGCCGTCTGAGGTGAAGGTTGAATGTTCCCCTTCGCACTTGATAGCGAACCGATCCCGTGTTGACGCCAAGACGCTGCGGTCGCACGTTCTTCGAGTGTCTGTGCGGCAAGCACGACCGCCGTTTGGGTGACCATTGGGTCTCGATTCCGATGGCAACCCATTGGGACTTGCAATGGTCTGTGGATACTCACGTTGATGAAATGGGAGCACCACATGCAGAGCCCGCGTAAGTCCCATGTCCAGGCCTTTGTCATCGCTACCCGATCTGGACTGAGGCCAAGGCTTCATGGAGTTCTGCTGCAGTCGGACGGATCAAGGGATCTGGATGTAGACAGCGGTCGAGCATCGCAATCAGAGAGGCAGGCAGCGCGAGCTGACGGTCTCGGAATGGCACAGCCAATCGTACCTCGCTTGGAGTCTTGGCCCACACCAGTGGCGATGAGAATGGCATCTCACCGGTCAGCATCTCGTAAGCGATGATCCCTAGCGAGAAGAGATCGGAAGAGGGACGTGCGTGGCGAGAACCATCGGCCAGCTCGGGTGCCATGTACATCGGAGTACCAACCAGTACCCCCGTGGCCGTAAGCTGTGCATGGGCACCGTTGGGAGTTTGATTCCGACCCAAGGTAGCAGATAAGGAATCGGTCGAATCCGTTGGCTCGACCGGCGCGGATGCTCCTTCTGGTTCCGGCTGAGAAGATTCGGCCAATTCAGACAATATCGAGATGCCGAAGTCAGCCAGCTTCACCCGCACCATCCCAGACGCTTCCTCAGTGATCAGCACGTTGGCGGGCTTTAGGTCTCTATGAACAATTCCGCTGCGATGGATGGCTTCGAGGCCCGCGGTGATTTGACGAAGGACATTTGTGGCGAAGTGAAGCTCGCGGTAGCGGTCCTCTCGGAGTCTGAGCACAGAGCCCCGAACCAGCTCCATGACCAAGAACACGATGCCATCTTGGGTCACATCAATGTCGACAATCGAGATCAGGTTGGGATGATCCAATCGGCACAGGATCTGGGCTTCGCGAGCAAACCGGAGCAGAGCTGTCTTTTTGCGAGCCTCGGTCAATATTTTGGCGGCAAACCGACGATGATCGCGCACTCGCTCGACTTCAAATACAGCACCCATTGCTCCTCGTCCGATCGTGGCCAAGACTTGGTAGTGCTCTCCAAGACGCTGACCGGGAACCACCATTGCGGGCTGTCCTGGTCCCGTCCCATTCCCAAAGCCCTGGGCCACTGCTTCCATGAGTCGTTGGGAGCGCTGTTCGATCTGTCTCCGTAGTTCATCGTTGAGCCCACGAATTTCGACGTTGCTCTGCTCCAGTTGTTGAAGCTTCTGTTGCAGATCTTGACGCATCGAATCAAGCGCGGTGGCCAGTGGCGACAACTCGCTCCCATTCGGTACAGTAATCTGCGAAACGAGGTCTCCTTTGGCCATCCGACCTGCCGCCGTCAGCAGCCGACTCTGTTCCGCAAGTCTCTGGGCCTGGAGCGCGGACTCTGTTTCCAGCCGCTTTGCACGGTCCGTCACGAGTGCCATGACGACGATTCGGCGCCCCAGGACCGCGCCGAGCGATACCACCAGACCTACCGATCCGAAGTGGTTGATGATGTAGTGATTGCCCGAGATCAAGTTCATCGAGACCAGGATGTCGGACACTGCCGATCCGACGCAGAACACGAAACCAACGGTAAGGATGCGGGCTCCGGTGTCTCCTCGTTGTGCCGCCAGCAGCAGCGTGGTCACCAGGCCGACGATTCCAACCATCAGTAGGATCTGTAGCGGCAACAGAATGTCCCAAAGATTCTGTTTCCCACTCACGACCAGCGCAGCAGAGAGCAGCAGGAACAGAAGAAACAGCATCGTCAGCCGTGGCATGATTCCCCACGGACCACGACCCACGGTCTTCCAGACGAACGTACAAAGAAAGATCGCCAGTAGCGGCAGACTAAAGAACTCTAGGAGTCCCCACAGAGCCGGATCATAAAAGAGGATCTCCCGCAGCGCAGAGCGCGCCAGAATGTGGGTTCCTGCGGCAATGGCAAAGCAGTCGTAATAGAGGTAGACGCGATCGGAAAAGCGTAACGTGAACAGCAGCAGCCCGAGCAGGCCGATTCCGATCATGAGCACTCCCACGACAAATGCGGAAGCGCTGCGCTGAACTTGGTGGGTGATGAGACTGGAATGCGCCCCGATGAGAACGTCTCCGAACACGCCGATGTAGCGATGGGGAGAGAAGATTCGCAGCACCAACGTGCGGCCCACATAGTTCATCGGACTGGGGAGACTCTGCTCGGTCGCGCTGGCTCGTTGGAGGGGAAGATAAATGCGCGGCTCGCCCGGGAATCGAAGCGCGTGCGCTCCCTGCATGGCTCCAAATTCAGCGATCAGTTGGCCATCTATGAATGCCTGAAAGCTCTGGCTGACAGATTGAAAGTACAAGGTTGGCTCAGCCAAAGGTGGACCGGTGAGGCGAGTTCGTAGCCACAGATATCGCGCTGTTCCACGACCAGGCGGCAGATAGGGACTCTTGATCGGTTGCCAGCCACCATCGCTGTGAGCGGGTTCGATAAACTGGAAGCTCCCATCGGCGTTAAGGGGTGACTCACCGTAGCGAAACTCCCATTGACCAGGATAAGGAGCGATGTTGAACTGGGCCGCATGGTCTGGCGCGACGAGATGTTGAGCACCATGCAGATCTCGTGTGCAGCTCAGCGTGGCTACAAGGAGCAGGCAGCAGATGGCCAGCAGTCTTTGCACAGATTCTCATCATACTCCGATTCAAGCGATCGTGGGAGTACTGTTCTGACGTTGTTGTGTCTCTGCTCAGAATTCGGGGAGCCAGTGAGGAAGTATGGCATCCGCTATCTCACGCAGGGCTGGTCCGTCTCCGCTTTTCTTAGATTCCGTCAGTCGCTTGGGCAATGGGTCGCAGATCAAAAGACTGCACCGCTGAGGACCAGCGGCTGACCTGGGCCATTTGGTTCGCGCCAAGCACCGGAACCGCGTTGGATCCGGTTGGTAAGTTGAGTCGTTCGAGCTGATGCTTCTCTGCGGCAGCGGTGGTTGAGCCGACCTCACTTCCCGGGACATATCTCTCGGGAACGGGAGCTTTCATCCAGTTTCTCGACGGTCATCACATTGGCCGGCTTGATGTCTCGATGAATGAGATTGTGATGATGGGCTTCTGCGAGGGCTTCAGTGAGCTGGATGGCGATATCGAGTGCTCGGGCCGGAGGCAGTGGTGCTTCCTGTTCGATG
>Ga0075163_10012004_pt1 | contig 11280 bp, 9 predicted proteins | sample JI1023141ADNA_FD_71478 | JGI IMG/M metagenome (GOLD analysis project Ga0075163, IMG submission 71478) | Wastewater effluent complex algal communities from Wisconsin, to seasonally profile nutrient transformation and Carbon sequestration -... | ecosystem: Engineered > WWTP > Effluent > Algae...
GCGGAACGCAGCTCAGTAGTCCACCCGCAGGCTGGCCCAGAGCGTGCGGCCGGTCTGGCGCACCCGGTCGAAGGACAGCTCCTCGCCGCCGGGCTGCTCATACCGCCAATCCAGCAGGTTGCGCAGGCCCATGCCCACGTGGAGGTGCTCCTCCTGGAAGCTGCCGGTCAGCGTCACATCCCACAGCGCCGCCACCTGGGTCTCCTCGCCCGCGTTGGTGATGCGGGGGCTCTCCAGGCGCAGGCGGTTGGCCAGCGTGAGGCCCGTGCGGTCGAGGGGGGTGGCCAGCTTGAAGCTCAGCAGGTGGGCGGGGCTGTTGGTCAGCTCCTGATCGTCGGACAAGCTGCCGATGCGGGTGCGCTGGAAGGCGTAGGAGGCCGAGAAGAAGACCCCGCGGCGCCAATCGCGGCGCGCCTCCACCTCGGCACCGAGCGTCTGCACGATGTCGTCAGCGTTGTTGTACTGAAACACCTCGGCCCCATCCACCTCCACCAGCGGCAGGCCGATGAGGTTGGAGATGCGGTTGTAGTAGGCGCTGGTGACGAGCTGCAGGTCGAAGGGCAGCGCCCGCACATACTCCGCCTCGGTGGTCAGGATGTTCTCAGGCGTGAGGTCATCGGCGGCGATCCACGTATTGCCACCGTCGTTGTAGCGCAGCTCGTAGGGGCTGGGCGCGCGGAAGGATCGACCGCCGATCAGCTTGAGGGTGTCCTCCGGGCTGGGCCGCAAGATGGCCGCCACGCGGGGGCTGAAGGTCAACGCGGAGCTGAAATTGCTGAAGAAATCCAGGCGGCTCCCGGCGTTGATGCTGAAGATTTGCGCCGGGCGCCAATCGAGCACGCCGTAGCCCGCCAGGGCGTAGTACCCAGGATCTTCATCGAGATAGCGGCCGCTGGCATCCTCGCTGGTGAGCGAGGCGCTGAGGTGGGTGCGCGCCTCGATGCCCGCCGTGTAGCGCAGCACGCGCTGGCCGCCCTGGAAGCGCAGCTCGCCGCCGCCCCAGATGCCCTGGCTGGTGTCCGTCACCAGGCCGGTGGGATCGGCATAGGCATAGCCACCCTCGAAGAAGTAGGCGTCCACGTAGAGGCGGCTGGCGAGGCGGCCGGTTTCGCCCACCTTGAGGTCGTGGCGAACCTCCACAAAGGCGCGCTGCTGCACATCGCGGGTGCGATCGTCGGCCAGCAGCGTGCCGTAGGGGGCGGTGCCGATGCGCTGGTCGCGGAAGCTGTAGTAGCCCTGCAGCGTCAGGTGCCCAAACCACGCCTTGGCCGCCAGGGTGGCCGCCCGCGTCTCGTCGGCGTCTTTGACCTCGAGGTCGGGCCCGCCCTCAAAGGCCGGCAAGACGAGGTCATCCCCCTGGCTCACCAACCCCTGAGCGCTGATCCAGAAGCCGCCGTCCCCCAGGAAGGCGCCCCCCGCGCCGGCCCGCCCCCGCAGCAGCCGCGGCCCGCTGTGGGCCACCTCCACGTGAGCCCCCTCGGCCTCGCCGGGGCCGGCGGTGATGACGTTCACCACGCCGAAGAAGGCGCTGGTGCCGTAGAGGGCCGAGCCCGGGCCCCGGATGAGCTCGATCTGGCGTACATCCCCGAGATCCGTGGCAAATTCCCGCGAGAGCGCGCTGGCCCCCAGCACGTCGTCATTGAGGGTGTGGCCATCCAGGGTGAGCAGCAGGCGGTTGCCGAAGTCCCCCGGCGGGGCGAAGCCGCGCACACCGACGCTGTGGAAGGTCTGGTCGTCGGTGGTGAAGATGCCGCGGTTGCCATCGAGGGCCTCCGCCAGCGTCTCGTAGCCAAACGCCCGAATTTCTTGGGCTTTAATCAGGGTCACGCTGGCGGGCGCGTCCTCCACGGCCTCCGCCTGGCGCGAGGCCCCCACCACTTCGTTGGACGGCCGCAGCTCCACCTCGAGGCGGACCTCACCGTCCACCGGGATATCCACCGTCTGCTCCACCGCGCGAAAGCCCGCGAGGCTGACACGGATGCTCTGCGCCCCCACCGGCACATCGCGCAGCACGGCCGGCGTAAAGCCGCGGGCCTGGCCGCCGATCTCCACCAGCGCGCCCGCCTCCCCACTGTCGATGACCAGCCCGCCGGTGAGCACCGGCAGATCCACCCGCGCCTTGCGCAGCTCGCGGGCCTCGGCGGTGACCGGCAGCCGCAGTGGGCGGCGCCCCGCGGCCTCGATGGTCAGCACGTGGGGCCCAGGCCGCAGGTCGAAGGTGCCCGGCAGGGTGCCGCTGGGCTCGGGCGCGTCGTCCAACCGCACGGTGGCGCCCGCCGGCTCGCCCGTCAGCTCGATCTGGCCCACGATGAGCGGCAGCGTGAGGGCCACCACCCGCTCGTTGCCGATCAACACGCTCACCGGCTCAGACTCGGCGCTCTCGTGGCCGTCGAGCTGTACAAACACGCGGTGCATGCCCGGTGTCAGCGCCAGGGTGCGCGGGGTGTCGCCGCGGCTGCCCAGGTCCACGCGATCGATGAAGATCGAGGCCCCCGGCGGGCTGCTCTCCACCCGCACCAGGGCCACGCGGGGCAGAATGCGGTCCAACGCGGTGCGGGCCGACGCCTTGGCCTCGGCCTCCGTCTCCACCGTCCACACGTCGTGGTAGTGGCGGAAGGCCTCGTCGAAGCGGCCCAGCTTCTCGTAGCAGCGCCCGATGTTGAAGGCCACGTTGCGGTTGGGCGCCAGGCGGTTGCTCACCAAGAGGTGCTCCAGGGCCACCTCATAGGCTTCTTCCCGGTAGGCCGTCACGCCCCGCTGGAAGTGCAGGTCGGCTTCCTCGGCCAGGTCGGGGGCCGGCTGGGCCAGCGCAACGCCCGCGCCCGGGCCGAGCGCACACACGGCCACGCAGGCCCAGCGCTGGGCCAACCTCTTAAAACTGCTATATTTTTTCACTACCTGCCTCAGCGATTGATGCGAATCTCGTCATCCGGCGTGCCCTTGACCCGGACCACGGGGGGGCGAGCACGCACCTCGGTCCGCGGGCGGGGCGGCCGCGTGGTCACCGCCGCGGGCCGGACCCGCTCCGGCGCCGTGGGCGGGGCGGCCCGCTCCGGGATCACCACCGTCTCGGGCGCCGCGACGGCCTCGGCCGTTGCGGGCGCCGCCGTCGTGGGGGCTGCCATGCTCTCAGGTGCCGCCGTCTCGGGTGCCGCCGTCTCGGGCGCCGCACTCTTGGGTGCCGCCATGCTGTCCGGTGCGGCCACAACAGCCGCGCTGGGCGGCGCGCCCACAGAGGTCGGGGCCGTCCGCAACGAGTCCGCCAGCCGCAGCACCCGGGCATCCTGCGGCGCCTGGGCCCGCACCGCCTCCAACGCCCGCTGGGCGCCGGCGCCGTCGCCCTGCTTCAGCAGCGACTCCACCAAATCGAGCTGGGGCGCCACCTTCAAGGCCAGATCCAGCTCATCGAGCTGGGGATCCTCGAGGCCGCTGGCCCGGGCCCGCGCCAACGCCGCGTAGGCCTCGGGGTACTGCCGATTGCGGTAGGCCGCCCGCGCTTCCACCAACGCCTGGGCGTCGGTCCGCGCCGAGAGGTACCAGACGATCCCACCCACCGCGCAGAGCAGCAGCACCGCGATGAGCCACGGCACCCACAGCGCCTGGCCACTCGCTGGCGTCGGCGGATCCAGGCTCGGCCGCTCAGCGACCGGCAGGGGACGGCGCTCCTCTTGAAGCGGAGGGCGGCGCTCTTCGGGAGGGGGTGACGCCGCTGCCAGGGGGCCTTCGAGCGTGGGGCGCCCCCGAGGAGCGGCCGCGGGTGGCCCGGGCCGCGGCGTATGGCCGCCCCCAGGGCGAGACGGGCTCTCCTCTTCAAGGGTGGGCGCGGCCCCATTGGCAACCGCGCTCACTGGGGCTGGCGCTTCGGCCGTGCCGTCCTTGGGGGCACGCCGGGGCGGCGCGCCGGGGGCAAAGGCCAGCGCCAGGAGCTCATCCGAGGCCAGGGCCGCGGTGGGCGGCGGTACCCACGCGGGCAGCTCCGCGGAGGGCACACCCATCGCTTCCGGCGAGCCAGACGGTCGCTTGCCACCAGGCCCCGCCGCCAGATCCGCTTGCCCCGATGCTGTCGCTGCCTTGTGCACCCCAACCCCCTGACCCACTGCCGTCGTCAGTTTGACCTGGACCGCCCTGGGTTCCCTTCCGCGATCACCATAGCGCAGTCGAGTGAGAATGTAAGCCAACAAGAAGGACGGAAGCGGAAAGGGTCGGCCAACGGCCCCTTCGCCCTTCACGCCGCTGCGATCCACCCGGGGCCCATTGGGGCCAAGATGGCCGATTTTATTTGCCTTTTTTCCATCACACAACCCATCGGATAGCCGACGGGGCCGTCGGCGTGGCGCCCCATTCGGCGGGCAAGCCGCGTCATGAGGCGGCCACCCGGCCTGCCTTCGAGCCGATCCGCGGCCGCCCGTCAGCGGTCCACCCCGAGATCGGCTGGTGCGGCACGGCCCGCTGGCGCATCATGCACCCCATGCAGACGCCCCGCCTCATCACGATCGGCTTCAGCCACTACTGCGAGAAGGTGCGCTGGGCCCTCGACCGGGCGGGCATGGCCTTTGACGAGGAGCGCCACCCCCCGGCCTTGCACTACCGGGCCCTCCGGGGCCTGGGCGCCGGACGCCAGGTGCCGGTGCTGGTGCACGCGGGCGGTGCCCTGGGCGACTCCACCGCCATCTTGAAGTGGATCGACGCCCAGACCCCCGCCGATCGCCGCCTGTACCCCGCCGATCCCGCGCTGCGCGCCGAGGTGGAGCAGTGGGAGGACCGCTTCGACGAGGTGCTGGGCCCCCATGCCCGCCGGCCCGTCTACTACTACGGTCTGCGCACCCCCAAGATCATGCGGTGGACGGCCACCCGCGGGGTGGGCTGGCCCGAGCGGGTGATGCTGCGCCTCATGCTGCCCTTTGCCGGCGGCTTCTTCGGGCGCAAGCTGGGCCTCTCGGCGGCGGAGGTGGCCGAGTCGCAGGCCCAGGTGCGGGGTGTGCTCGACGCGGTGGCCGAGCACCTGGCCGACGGCCGCCGCTTCCTGGTGGGCGATGCCTTCACCGCCGCCGACCTCACCCTGGCCTCGCTGGCCGCCCCGGTCTACCTGCCGGCCGGTTACGGTGCCCCCCTGCCCCCCCTGGATCAGCTCCACCCCGAGTACCAGGCGTGGGTCAACGGGCTGGCCGACCACCCAGCGGTGGCCTTTTCCAAGCGCATGTACGCGGAGGAGCGAACCTGATGGATGTGGCAGCGATCGGAGCGCTCACCCAGGCCCTCAAGGCCCAGGTCCAGCGCGTGGTGGTGGGCCATGAGGCCGCGGTGGAGCTGCTGTTGGTGGCCCTGCTGGCCGAGGGCCATGTGCTGCTCGAAGGGGTGCCCGGCACGGGAAAAACCCTGTTGGCACGGGCATTTGCGGCCAGCCTCTCGCTGACCTACCGGCGCGTGCAGTTCACGCCCGACCTCATGCCGGGCGACATCATCGGCACCAACCTTTTCAACTTCCAGACCAACCAGTTCAGCCTGACCAAGGGCCCGATCTTCACCGAGTTTCTGCTGGCCGACGAGATCAACCGCACCCCGCCCAAGACCCAGGCGGCGCTGCTGGAGGCGATGCAGGAGCGCAGCGTGACCATCGACGGCCACCACCACGCGCTGGGCAGCGGCTTCATGGTGGTGGCCACCCAGAACCCCATCGAGCAGGAGGGCACCTACCCGCTGCCCGAGGCCCAGCTCGATCGCTTCTTGTTCAAGGTGCCCATGGGTTACCCCACCCGGGCCCAGGAGCAGGCCATGGTGCGCGTCCACGGCCACCGGACGGCCATGCCCGACCTGCTGAGCTTTGGCCTGCAGCCCGTGGCCGAGCTGCCGCAGTTGTTGGCGGCCCGCGAGGCGGTGGCGGCGCTGCGCCTGTCCGATGAGGGTGTCGCCTACATCGTGGACGTCGTGCGGGCCACCCGCGAGCACCCGTCCCTCTCCACCGGCGCCTCGCCCCGGGCGGCCAACATGCTGGCCACCGCCGCGCGCGCCTACGCCGCCCTCCAGGGCCGCGACTTCGTCATTCCCGACGACGTGAAGGCGCTGCTGGTGCCCTGCCTGGGCCACCGCGTGGTGCTCGCCCCCGGCGCCGAGATCGAAGGGCTCACCGCGGAGACGGTCATGCGCCAGGTGCTCGATCGCGTACCCGCCCCGCGCTAACCCGCCAATCTGATTGCGCTTTTCGCTCAGATCACCAAATACACCGCCAGCACCAACCCCGAGGTGGCCAGCGTCCACGCAAACAGCGTGGGCGGCGTGGTGGACCAGTGCGCCGGGCGCTGGTGGGCGGCCAGCGACCGCACAAAGCGGGTGTAGCGGATGGCTGCGCCCGCGCTCGCCAGCGCGCCCAGCACGGTCATGGCCGTGCCGATGATCATCAGCTCGCCCGACCGATGGTCAGTCTCGAAGCCGACGGTGAAGCGCAGAAACAGCCCAAAGCGGGCCACCACGAAGCCCAGGCCGATGAGCGCGATCCCGGTGCGAATCCAGGCGAGCAGGGTGCGCTCGGCGGCAAAAAACACGCGGGGATCGGGGGTATTGGGCATGGGGTGGTCTACCACACCCCACCGCCACGCGCGCCCGATTGCGCCCACGCCCCACCTCCCCGACACTAGCGCGATGCAGCCCACCCTCCGCGCCGTGCTCCTCTTCGCCCTCGGCGTGCCCGTCGCGCTGCTGCCGGTGGTGGAGCCCCGCCTGTGGACGCTGTGGTTGGCCTTCATCGCGTGCGCGGTGGGGGCGCTGACCCTCGATGCGCTGCTCAGCCTGCCCCGCAAGCGCCTGGTGGTGGAGGTGCAGCCGCCCGACGTGCTCTACATCGGCGATCCCGATCCGCTGGTGGTTCGGCTGACCGCCGTCGGCGGCGAGCGCCCGCTGGTGGTGGAGGTGCTGGGCGAGCTGGGCAGCTTGTTGTACCCCCAACCCGCGCTGCCGGTGACGCTGCAGCCCGGCGAGCTGGGGCAGCTCGACCTGCCGCTGGTGCCCCGGCGCCGCGGCACCGCGCGGGTGGAGGCCATCTGGCTGCGGTGGACGGGTCCGCTGGGCCTCATCCGGCGCCAGTGGCGGGTGGCGGTGGACCGCGAGGTGCCCGTGGTGCCCGACATCCGCGCCGTGCGGGCCGCTGCGCTGCGCCTGTCCTCCCGCGATGTCCTGGTGGGCCTGAAGACCGAGCGCTTTGTGGGCGAGGGCTCCGAGTTTGACGCCCTCACCGAGTTTCGCGAGGGCCTCGACCACCGCACCATCGACTGGAAGGCCTCGGCGCGCCACCGCAAGCTGCTGGCCCGCCGCTTCCGCGCCGAGCGTAACCACCCGGTTATCCTGGCTTTTGACACCGGCCACCTGATGGGCGAGCCCCTCGACGGGGTGCCCAAGCTCGACGCCGCCATCAACGCCGGCCTGCTGCTGGCCTTCTACAGCCTGCGGGCGGGCGATCGCGTGGGGCTGTTTGCCTTCGACCAGCAGGTGCAGCGGTTTGTGGAGCCTGAGGGCGGCGTGCAGACCATCCACCAGCTCCAGCGCCACGCCGCCACCCTCGAGTACAGCCGCCACGAGACCAACTTCACGCTCGGGCTGTCCCACCTGGCCTCGCGCCTGCGCCGGCGTTCGCTGGTGGTGGTGCTCACCGACTTTGTGGACACCACCACCGCCGAGCTGATGCTGGACAACATGGGCCGCCTCGCCAAGCGCCACGTGGTGGTGTTTGTGTCGCTGCGTGATCCCGAGATGGAGCGCCTGGTGCAGACCGATCCCACCGAGATCCTCGACATGCACCGCGCGGTGGTGGCCTGGGACTTGATCAAAGAGCGCGAGACGGTGGTGCTGCGGCTCCAGCGCAAGGGCGTATTCTGCATCGACGCGGCGCCGCGGCAGGTCTCAGTGGCGCTGCTCAACCGCTACCTGGACATCAAGCGACGGGAGCTGGTGGCATGAGCGGGCCCGACACGTGGTTCCCGTTGGGACCCATACAAACCCCTGATTCCACAAAGGAATCTGGCCCCTCTGGCGCCGCGGGCTTCACCGCCCCCGAGCTCAAGAGTGTGCAGTTTCGCCGCGAGCGCGAGGCGGTGTGGCGCGAGCTGGAGGGGCTGGTGGGGGCCGTGGAGAAGCGCGGCCTGCGCGCCCTCGACGCCAACGATGCGCGGCGCCTGGCCATGCTCTACCGCGGCACCCTCTCCGCCCTGAGTGTGGCGCGGGCCATCAGCCTCGATCGCAACCTCGTGGTGTGGCTCGAAGGCCTGTGTGGTCGGGCCTACCTCTGTGTGTATGGCACCCGGCACCACCTGGGTCGGGCCCTGATCCACTACTTCCTGTACTGGCTGCCGGCGGCCATGCGGCGCCTGCGCTGGCACTTGCTGCTGGCGTTTGTCTTCCTGCTCGCGGGCGGGGTGGCGGGCTTCATGCTCACCTTGAGCGACCTGGATCTGTTCTACAGTGTCATGCCCGCGGGCATGACCCAGGGCCGCAACCCGGCGGCCACCACCGAGTTCCTGCGCAACGGCCTCTACCAGCGCGAGGCGATGGACGACACCCTCACCGCCTTTGCGTCCTTCTTGTTCAGCCACAACGCCCGCATCGGCATCGCCGCGTTTGCGCTGGGGTTTGTGCTGGGCCTGCCGGTGTTTTACCTGCTCTTCTACAACGGCCTGGGCCTGGGCGCCTTTGCGGCGCTCTATCACACCCGTGGGCTGTCGGTGGATGTGTGGGGTTGGCTGCTGCCCCACGGCGTCACCGAGCTCTTTGCGGTGGTGGTGTGCGGCGCCTGCGGGCTGGTTTTGGCCCAGGCCATCGTGTTTCCGGGCCGCCACAGCCGCATCGACCAGCTCAAGATCCGGGGGCGGGAGGCCGCCGGGGTGGTGCTGGGCGCCGTGGTGTTGTTCTTTGTGGCCGCGATCCTGGAGGGCTTCTTTCGTCAGTTGGTGACGGATGTGCCCACCCGCTATGCCACCGCCGCCGCCACCGCCTTGTTTTGGTTGGTCTTTTTCCTGCCTCGACCCTGGGGCACCCGGCCCGGCGCAAAGAACAACGCGCCATGAAGGATGCCGATCAGCGCGTGATCACCACCCCCGAGGGCATCGAGCTCCCGGTGGTGCTGGCCTCGATGGGCAGCCGCCTGGTCGCCTTCATCCTCGATGCGCTCATCATCATGAGCGTGGCGCTGGGGCTGGCGCTGCTGACCATTTTTGGGGGCGCCTCGGGCTCCTTCGCGGCGTTTTTTGTCCTCATCGTCTTCCTGCTGCGCACCTTCTACTTCGCGCTGTTCGAGCTGTTCTGGCAGGGCTCCACCCCCGGCAAGCGCAACCAGCGCATCCGCGTCATCGACGCCCACGGCGGGCCCCTGAGCCCCGGCGCCATCTTCGCGCGCAACCTCACGCGGGAAATGGAGATTTTCCTGCCCCTGGTGGCCATGTTCAGCCCCGAGCAGCTCTGGCCGGGCGCCTCGGGGGTGGTGGCCCTGCTGGCGGCGCTGTGGTGCGTGGGGCTGCTGTTGATGCCCTTCTTCAACCGCGACCGCCTGCGCGTGGGTGATCTCATCGCCGGCACCCGGGTGATCGTGGTGCCCCAGGAAATGTTGATGGAGGACCTCAGCGCCCGCCTCGCCACCCGGCCGGCCCGCTATGCCTTCACCGCCACCCAGCTCAGCCATTACGGCAACTACGAGCTGCAGGTGCTCGAAGACCTGCTGCGCCGCGAGGCCGACGTGGACAAGGACACCTGGCGCCTGGTCTGCGAAAAAATCCGCAAGCGCATCCACTGGCCGGACGACCAGGCCGACGTGGAGCCGCTGGTCTTCCTGCGCGACTTCTACGCCGCCCAGCGCGCCCGCCTGGAGCGCGGCCTCCTGCTCGGCGTGCGGCATGCGGACAAGAACGAGGCGCGCGAGGCGCAGGCCCGCACGCGTGCGGGTTAGAGATCGAGCTCCTGCATGAGCTGATCGACGTCCTTCGGCACCACCCCGGGCGGGAGGCCGCCGGCACCGCCCATGAAGTCCGAACCCATGAAGTTCAAAGAGGAAAACGACCACAGTCCGCGGAAGCTGACCCACACCACACAGCCCCAGGCCAGCACGCGCACCACCGTCCGCAGCCGGGCGGTGAGGTGGGCGTCGGTGGCGGCGGCGAAGGCCAGGAGGCGCGCCGCGAGGTCGTCGGCCGCCAGGCCGGCCGTGAGCGCCAACGCCAGCGGCTCGCCCACCGCCACCGCCGAGGGCAGCGCTTCCGCCAGGGCCGTGCCGGCCCGCACACGCTCCGCGGTGGCCGCCAACGCCGGGGCGGAGGCCAGGCGCGCCGCGACCGCAAAAGCCGCCGCCTGACCCGAATCGGTGCGCACATCGGAGCGCAAGAGGGCCGCCCCCAGCGCCTCCGCCGCCCGCGCCGCGTCGTGGGCCCGCAGCCAGCTGCCCACCCCGGGCAACCCCCGCAGGCTCGCCAGCGTCCAGGTGCGATCCTTGAGGCCCAGCGCCACGCCCAGCCCCACCACCGCCAGCGGGAGCACGTCGCCCACCCAGCCGCTGGCCCCGCCACCGAGCAGCGCCAGCACAAACCGCGTGGAGACCGCCGAGAGGAGCACCACCGCGCCGGGCATCAGCAGCGCGCCCCACAGCGAGCGACCGCGCACCACCCGCGCCCGGCGACGCGCCGCCACCACCCGCAGGCTGGCCGGCTTGCCCGCGTGCTCGGCCCCACCCACCCAGGTGAGCTCGGCGTCGGTGAGTTGCCCGAGCTGCGCCAGCGCCATGCCCAGTGGCATCGTGCGCGCCACCGCCTCCAGCGGTCGCGCCCAGAACGCCACCGCCCCACCCAGCCGCACGAGAGCCGCGAGGGCTTCGGCGGGGGACTGACCCGCGTCGAGGAGATCGGCCAGGGCTTCGAGCCGCCCGGCATCGGTGGTGGTGGAGGTCATCGGCGCTTCCGGCGGTCCGCCTTCTTCTGCGCCGCTTCGGCCTCGCTCGCCGCTCGGGCCGCGGTGCGGCGGGCGCGCTCTTCGGGATCGTCGATGGTCTCGATGGGGGCATCGGGTGCCTGGTCACGCCCGCTGCGATCGGCCAGCTCGTCGGTGGCCCGGATGATCCAGCGCCGGGGCAGGCACACGTGGATGAACAGGGTGGCGGTCACCACCAGGTGCAGCAGCGCCGCGATGTGGAAGCCTTCCGCGCGGGGGACATCCCGCACCCCCTCCATCCGCAGCGCGCGGTGGGCGGGGGCCGCGTCCTCCCAGAGCGCCGCCGAGGCCAGCAATGTGAGCAGCAGAATGAGCACCACCGTG
>Ga0075163_10012005_pt1 | contig 11280 bp, 10 predicted proteins | sample JI1023141ADNA_FD_71478 | JGI IMG/M metagenome (GOLD analysis project Ga0075163, IMG submission 71478) | Wastewater effluent complex algal communities from Wisconsin, to seasonally profile nutrient transformation and Carbon sequestration -... | ecosystem: Engineered > WWTP > Effluent > Algae...
TGACGTCGAACTAGCAGATGGCCGTCTCGCGGGATCTGAGGGGGATCGAGGATCCCGCGAGCGCACCGATCTCATACGTCACCACCGCCCCCCGGCCCGGGCGGACGGTGGCGGCGCTGTGTGAGGCGATCTGGGAAGCGGAGGCGCGCTTGGGGCTTCTCGACTGGGAGGTCGATGGCGTCAAGCCCTGGCAGGCAAGTCGCTTTGGGGTCTATAAGGCCCTTGTGACACGGCTCGCGTTGTTTGAGCGGGTACCAGAGTCGCCACCCCAGTCACCTTGGGGAAGGCTTCGCTTCTGGAGACGAATTCTCCATGGAACGCTGACTTGTAGTCCCTTCCAAGGTGAACAGACATTCGACGCCCTCGTATTCGAGAGCGAGCGGGCCGAAATCCGGGACGGGAGCTCATCCTGTCCCTACACCAGCGGATTGGTGCGCCGACTCAGGCAGGAGGGGAAGACGGTGCAAATGATCGACCCGCACGCCGATGGCACTCACCGCAAGGAAGCGGATCCATTCCGTCGGTTCAATGATGCGATCGCCCTTGAGAGCGCACTCCGCTTTCGTACCTCCGGCTGGAGAGCCCGCTCGCGAGACGTCAGATTCGTCACGGCAATCGAGGAGCACTTCGCGACCACCATGGTCGGTCGAGTCTCCCTGGGATGGCTCTTGAGTCCGGGCATCCCGCGGTTCCTCGCCGCGCGCGCCACTTACCGCCGCCTCCTGGAGAAGAGGCAGCCCTCCGAAATCTTTTGTGTCTGTGCTTATGGCGGGCTGGCCGCGCTGGTCGCCGCCGCGCACGAGATGAGCATCCCTGTCAGCGAGGTTCAACACGGCATGTTGGACGGGCTTCATCTCGGTTACCGCTATCCGGTCCTGCCCAGGACAGGGCACCTCGACTACTTTCCAGACCGCTTCTTCGCGTGGGAACTGAAGACGAATCAGGCCGGTCCCATGCCTTGCGAGATCGACCTCATCCCTTTCCCGCAGGCCGAGCGCCTGCATCGGCTACGCGCCACGGCGGTTAAGGAGGCAAACCTCGTGATCGTGCTGTCGCAGCCGACGGTGGCGGGGATGATGGTGAAGGCGCTGATAGATCGTCGGCACGCGCTGGCAGGCTTCAGGCTTGTGATCAAGTTGCATCCGATTGAGTTGGAGGACCCGCGAAGGAGAAACGTCTACCTGCCACTCGCCGGCGAGGGGAACATCTCCTTCGACGAGAGCGGCGATTTGCACAACTTGCTGTCTCGAGCGGAGTACCAGATCGGGGTCTATTCATCAGCCCTCTTCGAAGGCATCGAGCTTGGCTGCCGGACCCTGTTGCTGCCCCTGCCGGGCATCGAACACATGGAGCGATTGCTGAAGAGCAACCAGGCCGTCCTGATTGATGAGTTCCTGTCGAAGAGGGCCCTTGCGTGAGCCGCGTGACAAGGGATGCGGCCGCGGCGCCCTTCCCCGCGCCCGGGAGGTCGGGCCAAAACCCGCGGGTGTTGATCGTTGCCCACGCATTCCCCCCCAGTCCTGCGATCGGCGCGCAAAGGCCCTGGGGCCTGTACCGCCACCTCCGGGAATGCGGTTGGGAGCCCCGGGTGCTGACGGCGAGCGCCGGCGACCAACTCCCGGGTGTCATTCGAGTGCCTCACCGCCGCCCCGGAGAGCGGGTTCGAGAGTGGCTTGGGCTTCCCGCCAATTCGCCCGGGGCCCCCGGGCGAGCTCTGCGCAGTTTGCGAAGGCGGCTCGCTGAGGTCAGTGCCCTCCCTGACGATGAACGCGGCTGGCTCAGCCCGGCGCTAGCCAAGGTCCTGGATCCGGCTCACTGGGGCGAGGGGTTCGATGCCGTCGTGAGCACGTCCCTACCCGTCACGGCTCATGTACTGGCGGCTCGCCTGAAGGAGCGCACCGGCGTGCCTTGGCTGGCTGATCTGCGCGATCTATGGGCGGACAACTACTTCTACCCATGGGGTGCGTGGCGACGATCGTACGATCGAAGAGTCGAGAAACGTGTGCTCGCTGCGGCTGATGCTTTGGTCACCGTGTCCGAGCCTTTGGCGCAGGCCCTGCGCGAGCGTCATTCAAAGGACGTCGCGGCAATCCCCAACGGCTTCCCTGCGGAGGATCTGGCCCATGCAGGAATCAGGCTGACCAGGAGCTTTTCCATTACCTACACAGGGAGCATTTACGCCGGTAAGCAAGACCCGACACCCCTCTTCGCAGCGCTGAGTCGGCTACTTCAGGAGGCCGAGGGCGGCCCGATGTCTTTTGAAGTTCGCTTTTACGGGCAGAACGTCGAACAGGCGTGGCTACGGAGGGCGATTGCATCCCACGGATTGGAAAGCCACGTAACCCTGGGAGCCATGCTTCCTCGCCACGAATCGGTTGCGCGTCAGCGCGAGTCGCAGATGCTGCTGGCCCTCGATTGGATGGATGAGAGACAGCCGGGCGTTTATACGGGAAAGATCTTCGAGTACCTCGCCGCGCAGCGACCGATCGTATCAATAGGGCCGCCCGGAAGCGTGGTCGACACCCTCCTTCAGGGGACACGTGCGGGGTGTCAGTTCCAGGGAGGTGCGTCCTTGTGCGAGTTTCTGTTTCAGAGTTACGTGGCTTTTAGGAAGCAGGGGCATGTCCCCTACTTTGGAGATCAAGCCTCTATCGAGGCCTACAGTCACGCAAGAATGGCGCGGCACTTCGCCCGGGAGTTGAACAACATCGCGGCTCGATAGACCCCGTTCGAAGCGCCGCGATGGCGGGCGACCTGCGAAGTCTCCTCAAGGTACGCGGCGTCGCCCGAGGGCCGGCTGACGCCTTGGCCCGGCAGGGCGCGACCCTTGTCCCCTATGGGGATGTCCCCAAGCCCACGGGCCGGCGGCTCTTCCCCACTGCCTGCGGCAGCGTCACGCCGATCGCATCGCCGAGCGTCACCGCGAGGTCGTAAGGCGTGGCGTCATCGGCGGTGGATTTCGCGGCCCCAAAGCCCGTGCCCCAGAAGATCAGGGGGACCGTGGTGTCATAGTCGTGGGTGGAGCCGTGGCCAGAGCCGCGGCCCGGATCCCAGTGCTGCAACACGCGGCGCTTGGGGACGATGAACGCGTCACCCGAGCGGCCGGCGTAGAAGTCGTTCAGCAGGAGCGTGGTGAGTTCATCCGCGGGCCACGAGGCCATCTGGGAATTGAGGCGCACCTCCTGGACCTCTTCCTGAAAGAGGATATCCATCGCCTTCGGGAGCACGGCGTCAATATCGGCTTTGGTGATGGGTCGCGCGGGCCCACAGCGTCCTTCAAGGCGCCTGACCCCGGGGGCGTAGGTGACGGTCCAGCCATCACCAAGTTGCACCGCAGGCACGTCGGGGGCGAGGCACAGTTCATCACGCAGAAAGCGGTTCGCCTTGTCAGGGAAGTTGTTGAAGGTGCGCGGCGAGGTGATGAGACGTCCTCCGGTGGCGGTGCGGTCGCGCCGGCGGGCGGCCTCGGGAATCGCCGAGAAGCCGTGGTCCGCGGAGAAGCCCAGCACCACCTGGCCGGGAAGCAGGCGGTCGAAGGCGTCGAGCAGCCGGGCGATTTGCGCGTCCACGCGTCGCAACACATCGAGAGTCTCTTCAGACTCCATTCCGTAGTTGTGGGACACCACGTCGTGGGCGGAGAAGGACACGGCCAGCAGATCGGTCACACCGCGGCGGCCCAGCCGGATGCGGGAGTCCTCGAGAAAACCGAGAGCGAGATCGGCCACGATCTCATCGGCCACCGGACTCGAGTAGTAGGCCTCGCCCAGGCCGCGGGGATTCACCCGGAAGGGATGGGGGAAGTAAAGGCCGTTCACGGGAAGCTGGTAGTCCCCCAACTCGGCGGGGGACATCGGCTGCGGAAGCTGGTCGGCGCCCTCGGGTCGGGTCAGCATGTCCCACTGCCGGCCGAAGCGCATTTCGAGATGGTTGCCCATGCGGCGGCGGTTGTAGCCGTCCACGATCGCCACCGCATCACTCGCGGGGGTATAGGCGGGCGAGGTAACGAAGCGCAGGGTCTGCCGATCAAACCAGTAGGCAGCGTGCGGCCTGGCGCGGCCGGCCATGAGAATCGCGGATCGGTCCTTGGCCGACACCGAGAACACGCGAGACCCGGGGGAGGCGGCGATCAGTCGATCCCCTAAAGAGTCGACTTCAAGGCGATAAGGGCCGGGCATGGCGCGACCGGTGGCGGGATCCGGCTGAAGCGAGTCCGTGCAGTAGACCGATTTCAGCTTGCCGCTTTTCGCGTCGATCTCAAACCATGTATTCGCCACGATGCCGCTGACCCGCGGCGAGGCCCCCGTGCCCAGCGAAGCGTGGCCCGGACCGGTTTCGGTGTTGATGTGCCGGTAACGGTTCTTCGTTTCGATATGACCCTCGTCGAGCAGACGCTTGAGGCCCGCGCCATACCAGCGTTCGTACCTGAGGAGCTGTTCGGTGGACAGTCCGTCGATGGCGAGGATGACGGCGAGGGTCGGGCGATCCGCCCTGGGCGCGGCCTTGGCCTGCAAAGGCCCGGCCTGGGCAGAAGCCGCGAGTGCGGCCACGAGAACAAAGGAAGTGAGTCGGGTTGAGGGCACGCGGTTCTTGTCTCCTTACGGTTTCGCCGGGCCACGGCGGCCTGATTCCGGCGAGGTCGGGGGAAGTGTACTGAAACGTCCTCCATCCCCTTCTCGCCGCGGACCAAGAAGTTCGCGCAGCGCGCTCTTGATCAGAATGGATCCATGGCGAAGGCGGCGGGCGATGGTGAGCGAACGCGTTTTCGCGGACCAGCCTATCGAATTGGCGGTGTCGTGAACCCGGCCCGGAAGGTCGGACGTCGCGGTGAAAATCACGTGACGGAAGCGCTCCACGGGCACATCGAGGCAACGCCCCATCAGGCTCGCGCAGTCTTCATGAGAAAGCCAGACCAGGCCTTCAAGACCCCGCCCCGGCCAGTCGGGCCAGGCCACTCCGCCAAGCCTCAGGGTAATGACGTCGAGCCCGCGGGCCGCGGCCGCCGCACCCGTCCTTTCGATCGCGTGCGACGCGCGGATCACCAGTGGAGGCCACGCGAGGTCCGCTTCGCGACCTCTCCATGGTTCGGGCAGAGGCGCGGCGCGAACGGAACTGCACAGCACCACACGCGCCACTCCGGCGGCGAGCGCGGCGGAAACGACCTGTCGGGCGAACCGAACCGCCAGGGCCGCGCGCGCCGCATCGATGCGGCCCTCGCGGAAGGGGCTGGCGAGATGCACCACGGCGCCTGCCCCCCGAAAGCACCCCACCAATCCGGCGGCCCGTGAGACATCGACGGTGTCGCGGTCGGTGAAGAGGATCCCGTCCCGGTTGAGTCTCGCGCGGAGAACTCGCCCCACGACGCCGTTCGCCCCTGTGACCAGGACGCCTGACTGCTGCCGCCGGTAGACTGGTTGGCCCATGGCTTCCCCACGCGCGTTTCGCCTCAACACGCCTCACGTTGTGCTTGAGATCTTCGAGGACGAGGTCATTCTTGTCAATCTGGAAGCCGGTGCTTACTACAGCGTCGAGGGATTGGGCAGCCGCCTGATCGCGCTCCTGCGCGAGGAACGCCCGGTGCCGGCGATCCTCGAAGTCCTGGAGGCGGAAGTCGAGGCAGAAGCCGATGTGATCCGCGAGGCGGTCGAGTCCTTTCTCAGCCAGCTTGAGAAGGAGGGGCTGATCGTCGCCTGCGCGGCCGCCCCGTCTCCAAGCGGACCCCGCCCGACGGAAGCCGCGCGGCGCGCCTTCGTTCCCCCCGTGCTGCACAAGTACACCGACCTGCGAGACCTCCTGCTCCTCGATCCCATTCACGACGTGGATGACGCCGGGTGGCCGGTTCGCAAGCCGCCGACGGCGTGATCGGAAGCGGGACCATCCCCGAGTCGGCTGCGGACTTTCTGGTCAGGGTTCACGCCGGTTTCGAGAACGCCAGCCGCGGTGGGGTGTTGGCCCATGAGTTCGAGGTGGCGGGGGTCGCCATCTCAATGGAGATAGCGGGCGCGGCTCTGGAACCGGCGCTCACTCGCGCCCTCGGTCATCTCAGCGTGGCGGGGCCGCTCGAACCCACCCTGCGGCTCCGCGCCTGGGATACGGAGTCGACCGGCGTCGGCCTCGAACCGTCGAGGTGGGACCCTTTCAACTTCGGCCCGCTCGGAGAGATCCGCGATGTCGAAAGCTCCACCGTCTTCGCCAACTTCGCTGACCCCGGAATCCTGAGCCTCTTCGACCGCGATCGCGCAACCGCCTACTATTGGACCGCGCGCGCTTCCAATCTGCCCGGGTGGGAGCACGCGGCGCCCGCGCGCTCGCTCCTGGGCGCGATGCTGCGGCCGAATGATCGGCACCTGGTGCACGGCGCGGCCATTGGTGTGAACGGCTCCGGCGCCCTTCTGGTGGGCCACGGCGGCGCCGGAAAGTCATCAACCGCGATGGCCTGCCTGGCCCGAGGTCACGCTTTCCTGGGCGATGACTACTGCGCGGTCTCAGAAGACCCCGAACCCACCGTGCACTCGATCTTCTCCTCCTCAAAACTCCTGCCCGCGGATGCGGCGCTGCTCACACCCCCACTCGGCGCCACTCGTTACGCGGGCGGGCCCGGTGACGAGAAGGAGATCCTGTTCTTCGCCGAGCGTCGACCCTCGGCCCTGCTGCCGAGAGCCTTACCTCTTCGCGCGATCTTCGCGCCCCGCCTCGGCGACGGAGCGGCAACGAACGTGCGCGCCATCCGCCCCATGAACGCGGTCCTTCCCGTTCTCACGAGCACCGCCGCGCAAACGCCAGGCGTCGGGGGCGAGCTTCTGGTGGCGCTCTCCAGGCTCGCGCGTGCCCTCCCCTGTTTCGAGCTTCGGTTGGGATCAAACCGGACGGGTGTGATCGAAGCGATCGAACGGACGATGGAGGGTGTGGCATGACGCGCGCGGTGGCTCTCTTCCTCTACAACCGCCCCGACCTCACGGCACGAGTGTTCGAGGCCATCACCGCGGCGCGGCCGCGAGTCCTGTTCCTTCTCGCTGATGGCCCGAATCCTTCGCAACCGGATGACCGCGAGCGGTGCGAGGGGGCAAGACAAGCGGTCGAGCGGGTGGATTGGCAGTGCGAGGTCATCCGGGACTTCTCGCCGAACCACCTCGGACAACGCCAGCGGGTGGAATCGGGCTTCGCCATCGTGTTCGACGCGGTTGCGGAAGCCATCCTCCTGGAGGACGACACCCTCCCCTCTCCCGACTTCTTCCGGTTCTGCGAGGGCCTCCTGGAGTTTCATCGCAATGACACTCGTGTGCTGTCGATCGGGGGCAGCGCGCTCCACCTCGGCCGCAGCGGCCTGCTCGAGAGTTATGCGTTCTCCCGCTACCCCTGTTCCGGAGGCTGGGCGACCTGGAAGCGGGCCATCACCTCCTACGATCCACATCGCCGCCACCCCAAGAATGCGCCCGATACGCTGACCTGGCTGGAACAGCACCTTGGCGATCCCATCGCGGCAAAGTACTGGGCCCATCTGTTCGAATCCTCCGCGCCCGAAGGGCCCAGCTGGGATTACATATGGACTCGTTCCGGATTCCTGCAGGACGGGTTGCACGCGATCCCAAGGTGGAACCTCATCTCGAATCTCGGCTTCCGTGAAGACGCGACCGTCACGCGGCGGCCCTGCGAGTTTTCAGCTCTCCCACTCGAGCCTCTGGATGGCCCCCTTGGGCCGCAGCGCGTGGAGCGGTCGGCGGAGCTGGATGCCATCCTCGAGGACACCGTTTACAGCGGCCACCTGCGTCGCGCTCTTTCCCGCGTCCGCGAACTGACCAGCCAGCGCCGGCGCGCAAGAAGTCAATGAGCTCCGCTTGGCCCCTTGTCCTCCACGTGACGCCGCAGTTATCCCTGGGCGGGGCGGGGCGCGCCCTCATCAACCTGGTCCGGGCCTCGAACGCCATCGGCGGTTTCGAGCACCGCGTGATCTCTCTTTCGACGGCGCAGGCCGCGGCCGTGGCCGAGGTCGCGGATGCGGGGGCCGCGGTTTCCCCGCTCAATGAGTGGACGACCCTCGTCGCCCGGGCCGAGATCCTTCAGGTCCACTTCTGGAACGACCCTGAACTTTCCCGTTTCATGAACGCCGCCCTGCCTGCCCGACGTCTGCTTCTGTGGGCCCACGTGCGTGGGTGGACGGCGCCCCACCTTCTGACCCCGGACATCATCGCCCAGTCCACCTTCGTTGCGGCCTCCGATCCGGGCACGCTGGCCCTTCCCGATCTCAAACGTCACCACCGCGAGAAGCGACTCGACCTCGTCCCGCCGGGAGTTGATCCAACGCGCCTTTCGGGCATGAGCCGCAAGCGCAGCCGTCGCATCCGTATCGGATATCTGGGCTCACTCGACTTCGCGAAGCTCGACTCCGGTTTTGTCTCATGGTGCGCCGCGGTGCGCGGCTCTGTTCTCTTCGTCATCGCCGGCGAGGGTCCCGCGGAGGCCGCGTTGCGGCGGGAGATCCGGGCCCTTGGACTGGAGGACCGCTTCCGGTTCCTCGGTTTCGTGCGGGACATCCGCGAGTTCTTCGCCCAGATCGACATTCTGGGCCATCCTCTCGATGCGCAGTCGTACGCGGCCGGCGAGAGTTGTATCCAGGAAGCGATGACGGCGGGCGTCCCTCCGGTGGTCCTGCGAGGGGCCGGCGGCTCGTTCCATGTGCGGAACAGGGAGACCGGACTCGTGGCCAGGGATGGACGGGCCTACGTGAAAGCCCTTGAGTCCCTGGTGGCCGATCCAGAGCTGCGCCTTCGACTGGGCAAGGCCGCGCGCGCCCATGCCCGCGCACACCTGACCGCAGAAACATGCGCCCGACGATTTCATGACGTCTACGCGCAGGTTCTCACTCGGCCCAAGGAGACGCACCGATCCCTGGGCGGCGAAACCAGAGGCGCCGAGTCTTTCGCGGCGAGCCTGGGCCCCTGGGCGCGGCCATTCAGGCAGAGTCTTCGCGGCGGTCGCGGGTCGATGGCGGCGGACCGCACGATCGCGAAATCATCGGACAACCTCCTTAACGCCCGCGCCGGAGGTCTGCTTCACTACCGGCTGGTCCATCCCGAAGACCTCCATCTGCGGCTGTGGTCGGGTCTGGTCTTCGAGGAGCGCGGTCGCTTCGCTTTGGCCGCCTCGGAGTTTGCCGCCGCCCTGCATGGTCTGGGCGACAACCGCGCGGTCGCGTACCTGGCGCGGGTCACTGCGAGGGCGAGGGGATGAGGGATTTGTGGCGGCGGCCCTGTCGCATCGGCTACCTGGGAGCCAGCGTCACCGCCCAACGCGAGGGCTACGTCACCGCCTTTCACTCTCGCCTTCGCCGCGAGACCGGTCAGGATCACACCGCCATCGTGGCTGCCGTGGGAGGAGTCGGGTCGATCTCGGGCGTCTTCCTGATGGACGACCTCCTCGAGGGTCGCACCCCCGATCTGTGTTTCGTGGAGTTCACCACCACCGATCTCGCCGGCTACACCCCTCTCTCCAGGGTGGGAGCGGCGGTGGAGGGCATCGCCCGTAAGCTGATCCGCCGGGGCGTGCAACCGGTTTTCCTGCACCTTCCCCGGATCGATATGGGCGAGAAGCGCCAACCGGTGCGGGAGGCTTACAACCGAGTCGCCTCTCACTACGGGATTCCGGTGGTCGACATCGACGCGCTCTGGAGGAAAGACGCCAAGGGGGACGGGCTGGCCACGCGCCTCCGCGATGCCGTGCATCTCACCGACGAGGGCGCACGCGATTGCGCCGAGCATCTGCTGGAAGGCCTGCGAATCATCGCGGCCGGACCCGGGGTGGAGGCGGCAGCGGGAGACCGCCCAGCCCTCCACCACGATGCCTTCGACTCCACCGCGCTCATTCCAGCACAGCCTTCGATGCTCGAAGCGCCCAAACGCGCCACCTCGCGGGTCTTCCGACTCAACTACCCCGTGCTCGACGTCGAGACCATGAACCCCCTCCGTTTCCAGGATGAGCGCGGCATCACCGGAGCCCTGGTGGTGGTGGGACCACGAACCGGCATCGTCGAGGCTCGAACGCGGCTTGGTCTCAGCCGCCATCTCTTGTTCGACCAGTATTGTCACTACGAGCGACTCAACACCGTGATCTTCGCCCCCGACCAGAACGAACCCCGCGAGGTGGAGATCACCCTCACCCTCGACCCGGTGGACACCTCGGTCTGCGGTCGCCCGCTCGTGCCGACTGCGCCATCCGAGCGCCGCCTTTCGATCATCGCCCTCATGGTCCGGCGATGAACGAGCCGACAGTGAGCGTCGTCATCGCGACCTTGAACGCCGCTCCCTTCCTCAAAGAGTGCCTGACCAGCGTGGTCACCCAGACCTCGCTCCCAGACGAAATCATCGTGGTCGATGGAGGTTCGGACGACGGAACCGTGGAGATCGCGCGGGCGTTTCCCCGAACCCGGGTCCTGCGCCAGGTCAGCGAGGGGTTCGCTCCCGCCTGGAACGAGGGCATCCGCGCCGCCCTCGGCTCGCTCATCGCCCTGATCGATTCGGACGACCGATGGACACCCTCCAAGCTGCGGCTGCAGCTCGATCGGCTGGAGGCCATGCCCCCGGTTGATGTGGTTCTCGGCCATGTCCGCTTCTTCATGACCGGCGACCCGCCCGCTCACTTCCGGCAGGAACTGCTTGATCGCCCTCAGCCGGCCTACATGCCAGGCGCTCTCCTTGCCCGTCGCGAGGTGTTCGACCAGGTGGGAGCCTTCGGCGATCAGTGGAAGATCGCGAGCGATGTCGACTGGTTCTCGCGGCTCCTCGATTCGGGAATCCCATTGGCTCTGCTCGACGATGTCGTGCTTGAGAAGCGTGTCCACGATTCGAACCTCTCGTACACCACCGCGCGCACGCCGGTGGTCCGTCGGGAGATTCTCGCTGCCCTGCGCGACTCGGTCCGTCGCAAGCGAAGGCAAGGGGAGGTCTCGTGAAGAGCGACGATGGGATCAGCGTGATCATTCCCGTCTACAACGGGGCTCCCTACCTGGGCCAGGCCATCGAGAGCGTGCTGACCCAGACCCGGCCGGCCGGCGAGGTCATCGTGGTCGACGACGGATCCGAGGATGGATCCGCCGAAGTCGCCCTGTCCTTCGGGTCGGCGGTTCGACTGGTGCGGATCGGGCACGCGGGCAGATCGAGCGCCACGAACCGCGGGGTGAACGAAGCAAAGGGTCGGTGGATCGCCTTCCTCGACGCGGACGACCTGTGGACCCCACGCAAGCTCGAGATCCAGTCCCTGGCCGCCGAAGACCCGCACGCCCCGGAGATG
>Ga0075163_10012006_pt1 | contig 11280 bp, 8 predicted proteins | sample JI1023141ADNA_FD_71478 | JGI IMG/M metagenome (GOLD analysis project Ga0075163, IMG submission 71478) | Wastewater effluent complex algal communities from Wisconsin, to seasonally profile nutrient transformation and Carbon sequestration -... | ecosystem: Engineered > WWTP > Effluent > Algae...
CGCCGCCTCCGTGCGGAACGTGGCGCGCACCCCGCGGAGCACGTCCCCGCGGCGCGAGAACTCGAACCTCGGCCCCTGCCGCCGGAGCGACGCCTCCTCGCGGGCGCCGTCCTCCGCGCTGTTCCCGCTCACGTCGGCGGGCTCCGCGCTGTCGGCACACCGCCACGGGCCCACGGGCGTGCAGCTCACGGCGGAGTCCGGGACGCTGCTGCACTGGAACCTCACCTCACCGCAGCGCGCGATCCACGAGCGCCCCTGCGTGCCGCCGCGCATCTGGCTCACGTCGATGGCCGCTGGGTCACAGCCCGTGGCGCCGGCCGACGCGATCTGCAGCCGGCGAGCGGTGGAGCCACCGCACCCCAAGAGGAGCCCGACGACCAGCACCAACGAGCACCCGAGCCAAGTCATCCTGCGCATGCGGCTTGGTAGCACACGGAAGCGCTAGACCCAGCTCGGCAGCTCGATGTCTGAAAGTTCGCTGAGCCCGAACATGTCGCGCTCCACGATGTGGAAGCACCTCACCACCTCAGGAAGATCCTCTGCGCGCGCATCGAACGAACGAACATCCACAGCGTCCAGGAAGCGTCGAAGGAACGCTACGTGGCTGACGCTGCCGGCGCGGATGAGGTAGTCGATGTCCGAGCGGTCATTTGCGTTGAACCGATTGAGCTTGGAGATCGCGACATCCACAGCGCCCAAGACGCGGACGCGCGGAGTCGTGCGTTCATCCTCGAAGTCGAGCGGGATCCACTCAGGGACGTGAGGGAGGAGTGGAATGCCGTTCGCCACCACCTCCACGTAGACCCCGTGGCGCCGCGCGAGAGTGGTGCCGGGTCCTGCTAGCCCAAGTAGATGGCCCTCGTCCGCTTCGTCGATCGACGCAGTGCGGAGCACGTCTGCATCCTTGGTGGACCGATATAGAGGACGCTGGAGCACGAGCGCCCCTGCACCGAAGACGTCGAGAGTGGGTGTCGAGTCTCGCTCCCAGCCGGCACGGATGTCGAGAAGCAGGCTATGGATGGGCGAGGGCAGCATGGTTCATGGCGTCCACGAAATCGGCGACCGTGAGGCTCGTTGCGATGTTGTGCTTCCGGGCGATCGGATCGCCCGTGGCAAGTAGTTCGCGGGCCGTTTCCACGCTTCGGATCGCGAGGTCGAGTACATCGGGACCACGAACGACGTCGGGTTCGGTCGAGTCTCGTACGAGCGAAATGACCATCCGCACCTCGCGTGCGGGCAGCACATAGGTCTCCGGCAACGGCTTCTTGGCGAGCGCATGCTCGATGACGTCGAGTAGCCAGTCGAGGCGATGCGCCACATGGGCGTGATCGAGTCCGTCGCGTACCGCGGGGAGTGAGAGCTCGCGAACTCGATGCAGAACCACGGGCAACAACGCCGCGACGTGACGCGGCTGGGGAACTCGAAGCACACGAACGATCAGCTCGTTCACGTTCGCGTAGCGTGGCGCGCCAGCACTCGGAACCTGGGCCAGGTGCCATGCGCCGTGATGAAGCAGTGCGTTCTGCACTGCGGCATCGTCGTCGACGACCGGCAGGAACGTCTCGAGTGAGAGGTTGAAGCGCTGGACCAGATAGAGGAACTGCTCGGCCGTGAACGACGCACGCCCTCGCTCGACGTTGCTGAGATGCGCCTGCGACACGCCCAGTTCGGCGGCGAGCGTGGTCTGAGGCAGCACTCGGGTCCGACGCTCGGCCGACACGAGTTCCGCGATGCGTCGTCGCAGAACCTCATCGGATCCAGTGGTTTCGTGCGCTTTCATCACATACGTAATATGCACATTACGTATGTGATAGCAACCCAGCCGGCACCTTTACGGCTGCTCAGCCCGCAGCTCCGCCCCTCGCGCTTCAGCCCGCTCCCACATCCGCACGTACCCCTCGGCGGACCGGAACAGCGGCTCCAAGTCCGCATCCGTTACACCGTCGCGCCGCGCATCCTCGATCAGCTCGGGGATCAGCCCCACGTGGATCATCCCCTCGGTGTTGAAGTCCACCGTGCGGCTGCCCAGCTGCGGCTCCTCGAACGTCACGTCACCCGCGAACGACGTGAACGGGTACGTGATCGGGTTGCTCTGCTCCGTGCTGCAGCCCGACTGCTCGCCGAAGCGTGGGCCCGCGGCGCCGGCGAAGCCGTTCAGGTCGAAGCCGAAGCCCTCGGCGGGGTAGCCGCCGCGCTCGGTGATCATCGCGATGCGCGCGCGCAAGCCATCCGCCATGGCGCCCTCGCGGTCGGCGGCGCTGCAGCGTCCGAGGCCCGAGGTGGAGATGCCGCCGATGTCGTAGATGCGGCCCGCGTTGATGTTCCCGTGCGTGCCCGCCGCGGGGTAGTCGTTGGCCTCGAGGATCTCGTAGGCCCGCGCGAACGAGCGCTGCGGGAAGTGGTCCACCTCGAGGATCATGCCGCGCAGCATCATCTCGTTGATGAGCAGCTCACCCATGGGCTGGAGGCCCGCCGCCTGACAGTAGGGCCCCTCGAGCGGGGGCTGCTGGATCTGCGGCAGGTACGGCAGCACGGTGCCGCTCGGCGCTTCCGCGAAGCCCGTGACGTCGAGCGGGGCCTCCGAGAAGTACTCGGCGCGCGGCATGTTGAAGCCGCCGTAGTGAACGCTGCCGCCGTCGAACGAAGCCGACACGCCCGTGTCGCAGTCGAGCGTGAAGTTCGAGTAGTGGCCGCTGTTGATGACGTTGCCCAGCTCGATGAAGCCGCGGCTTCCGTCGCCCGCCGAGAAGGCGTTGTCGTACTTGTGCACGGGGAACAGCGCGCGCACGCCGCGCTCGTGGAAGTGGGCCAGCTGCTGGCGGACGAAGGCCGCGTCACAGGTGGGGAAGCCCTCGCGCGGCACGGAGAAGCAGTCGAACAGGTTCGAGATCTCGATGCCCAGCACCACGGCAAGCTTGCCGTCCTCGATGACCTCGCGCGCCTCGGCGGGGCTCGTCACGATGCGGAACCAGCCGCGGCCGGGGCCACCCGACTGCGCGTCGATGTAGCGCTCCATCGCATAGGCCTCATCGAGCTCGCGCTCCACGCCCACCATGTCGTTGCACGAGTAGCGCACCGCCTGCGCGCGGGTGCCCACCACCAGGTCGCACAGCACCTGGTTGCCGGTGGCGTGCTGCACCACCAGGCGCAGGCCCGCGAGGTACGAGCGCTCGAGCCACTTGTAGTACTGCGTCTGGTGCGTGGAGCTGTGCCGCGCGTTGGGCCAGTCCACGAAGTCCGGGAAGCCGCGCGTGTCGTGGTTGGCCTCGGGCGTGCGGCCCAGCACCAGCGCCGCCCCGAGCGTGCCCACGTCGGTGTTGCCGTTGCCGTCGAAGAAGTAGCCCACCAGGTCGCGCCGGCCCTCAAGCCCGTGGAAGCGCTCGCAGTCGGGCAGCGCCGCCTCGACCCCCAAGCGATGGAAGGGCGCGCCGTGGAAGATGCCCCCGCCGCCGAAGCCGAAGTTGGTGAGCAGATGCGAGTGCGCGTCCACGAAGCCGTACAGGTCGCCGTCGTCGAAGGTGCTGCGGGTGACGCTGCCGGTCGCGTCCAGCGTCAGCTCCGGGAACGTGGCGCAGCCCTCCGCGGGGTAGAGCGTGAGCACGCCGGCCTGCTCCGGGTCGTCGGTGGTGCCGAAGGGCGTGATGAAGCGCCCGGTCCGCCGGCTGCGCAGCGCGAGGCGCTCGTCGTCGTGGGTGGACACGCTGATCTCCCACTCGGCGGGCGAGATGAACGTGTCGTCCAGCAGCATGACGTCGTTGTCGAGCGTGGCCGCGCTGCCCAGCTCGTCCACCTCGGACACCAGGTAGTTCCGGTCCTGGTCGTAGACGAGATACGTGCCCAGGTCCGACGCCTTGAGGGTCACGCGCAGCGCCTGCTCGGCGTCGCGCCCGCTGAACTCGTAGCCGGAGCCCTCGATCCCGCGCACCAGGTAGCGCGTGTCACGGCCGCCGGGCGGCGTGGCGTCCATGACGAAGCAACCCTCGTTGAAGGCGTAGACGCTCTCGTAGGCGGGCGCCTCGGGGCGGCGGACGAACGAGTCGTCGGCGCAGCCCGCGACCGCTGTGCCGACGGCCGCGAGCCCTAGAAAGACGAGGAGATTCGATGCATTGGGGGGACGCATGGGCGCATTGTGACGGCCACGACGATCCGCGCCACCGATAACTCCGTCAGTGTGTGATCGAAGAGGGGCCGCGCGTCACCACCTCGCCGGAATGGAAGCCCGCCCGCCGCTGGTTGAGCGGCGAACAGGGATAGGAGACAATGCGCGCCATGAAATTCTCACGGGTGGGTTCACGGGTGGTCGCGAGCGCTTGGCTGATGCTGACGCCGCTGCTGGGGTGTTCGGGGGGAGAGGAAGCGGAGGCCACGGAGACGCCGGCCACGACGGCGGCGCCCACGCCGCCCACGACCGCGACCGCGGAGCCGTCGGCCGTGCCGGAGCCCGAGCCGGAGCCCACTCCTGCGCCGGCGCCGGGGCCGACCATCGTCGAGCTGAACGCCACGGTGGGGACCGAGGCCCAGCCGGGCTGGGTGGACCTGCTGCACACCGTGCAGACCACCGTGGCCACCACCAGCGCGTACCGCGACGAGCTGCGCCAGATCGGCTTCCTGTTCGACGGCGACCTGACCACCGCGTGGAACTCGGCCACCATGCCCGAGGGCGACACCTCGCCGCGCAGCATCTACGTCCGCGTGCCGGCGGGGGCGCGCGTGCACGCCATCGACCTGACCGCTGGCTTCACCAAGGTGCAGGGCGCGAGCGACCTGTTCGCGGGCAACCGTCGCCTGCGGCGCGTGCGCGTGCGGCATCCGGGTGGCGAGGTGCTGGCCACGCTCGACTCGGAGCAGCGCGCCATGCAGCGCATCCCCCTCGAGGGTGGCCCGGGCGACTACGAGATCGAGATCCTCGAGTGGGTGCAGGGTACGCGGCCCACGTGGCGTGAGCTCTGCATCTCGGAGCTCCGCGTGTGGGGTGAGGCGGACGCGAGCGCTCCGCGCGCGGCTGCGGCCACGCCGCTCTTGGGCGTGCTGCCCGGGTCGGTGGTGAACGCCGAGCTCGCGGCGGGCGGCGCCGAGCTGGACGGCCTGGCGGAAGGCGAAGAGGGCGAAGACGGCCTCGAAGGGGACGACTTCGACGACGAGTCCGAGCCCGCCAACGCGGCTCCCGTGATCGCGCAGCGCGCCAGCGGCTTGCAGATCACCCGCTTGGAGCTGGCGCCCGCGATGGACGGTCGTACGCCCCTCGAGCCGCGCACCACCTACTCCAAGACCGAGGACGACCAGGTCTACTGCTACTTCGAGCTGACCAACCCGGACCGCACCGAGAACACGGTGACGTTGGCCTGGGAAGACAGCAGCGGCGGCAGCCGCGGGGCGCCCACGCAGATCACGGTGAACGCCAACCGCCGCTTCATCAACTTCCGCTACACGTCGGTCAGCTGGCGGCGCCCCGGCACGTACTACTGCGTGGTCCGTCAGGGCACCGACGAGCTGGGCCGCATCCCGTTCACCGTCACGGAGTGATGCGGCCCAGGCCGTGACTCGTACTAGGGCGCGTCGAGCTCCGCCAACACGGCGTCGAGCTCGGCGCGATAGTTCTCGGCGGTCACGGCCGTGTCCATCTCGGCCTCGAAGTCCTCGGCCACGGGCAGCGTCGTCTCGGTGACCGCCACGGGAGCGGGCTCCGGCTCGGGCACGGGATCGGGCTGCGGGGCGACCTCGGGCTCCACGGTGGGCGTTTCGACGGCGGCGGGCTCGGCTTCCTCACCGCCACAGGCCACGCCCAGCAGGGCGAACGCGACGATCGCGATCTGGATGGCGTGCTTCACTGGGCACCTCCTTCTTCGGCGCGCGCCTGTCCGTCGGCCGCGTGGTCGTTCGGGTGTTCGTCGCCTCGGGCCTGCGCCGCTGCGGCGGTGAGCGCGCCGTCGTGCCGACGGTCCTCGCGCTCGAAGGCCGCGTCCACGCGGGTCACGGTCTCGGTGTCGTTGGCCGCGACGGCGCGCTGACGGATCGCTCGCAGACGGGCTTCGCGCCGCGCATGCGTGGTCAGCTCCGCGCGAGCCGCCTCGGGCAGCTCCTCCGGTCGTCCCACGCCGGTCCGCTCGCGCACCTCGTTCCAGCGACGGGTGCGTGCAGCGCCGCGGCGCGTCTCGCGAGCCTCGGGTGTCTCGTCCGCGGGCCGCGCGTGCGCCCGCTCGGCGGCGCGCGCTTCACGCGCCTCGGGGCTGCCTTGACCCCGGTTGTCGCGGTCGTCTGCCGGGCGCTCGGCCGCGTTGTCCGCTTGCATCGCCTCGCGAGCCGCCTCGAGACCTTCGCGAGCCGTGTCGCGGGCCGCCGCTTGCGCCTCGGGATCGCCGCGCGCCGCCATGACCGCGGCCGCTCCCTCGCGAGCCGCACCGCTCACTCCGCGCCGCGGCGGATCGCCCTGCGCCGCCGCGCCTCCCGCCATCATCAGCGCCAGCACCAACGCCGCGCCGTACTGCCTTGCTCGAGAATTCATCTCGTACCTCACCTTTCGTCAGGACGCGCGCACACACGTGTGAGCGCAGTCGTGTGTACGAACCGGCCCCCGCCTCGGATACCCCGAATGGGGACAATTCGTCTAGTCGCGGGTCAGGGGCAGCGCGATCTCGAACCAGGCACCGCGGGGCGACGGGATCGCGCGGGCTCGCCCCCCGTGGCGCTCGGCCACCTCGCGCACCAGCGCGAGACCGAGACCGGCGCCGCCCTGCCCTGCGCGGCGCTCGCGGTGGAACGGGACGAAGATGCGCTCCTCAGCCCCCGCGGGGACGCCCTCCCCCTCGTCGCGCACGTGGATGAGGACCTCGCTCTTCGACGTGGTGAGCGCGACCTCCACGCGGCTCTCGCGGGGGGCGTGCTGGAGCGCGTTGCGCAGCAGGTTGTCGAGGGCCCGGCCGAGCAGCTCGGGCTCGACCACGGCGCTGGTCGCTTCGGGCGCGCGAAGAACCAGCGTCACGTCCGCCAGCGTGGCGGCGTGGGTGAAGCGACGAATGGAGTCGCGTACGATCTCGCGCACGTCGGCCGAGCGCTCCTCACGGGGCGCCGCGCGGGCCTGACCCAGCCCCAACAACTCCTGGGCCATGACCTCGAGCCGCGTGACCTCGGCGCCCACCTCCTCGAGCGCTTCACGCAGCTCGGCGTCCGCGCGCGGGCGCCGCAGGCTCACGTCCACGGTGGCGCGCAGCGTGGCGAGCGGGGTGCGCAGCTCATGCGCGGCGCCGGCCAGAAGTCGCTCACGAGCGACGCGGTCGTCGCGCATGCGGACGGTGGCGCGGCTGACGGCTTCGCGTAGCTCCCCCACCACGTCCGGCAGGTCGTCGGGCGGGGGTTCGTGGTCGAGGCGCCCCTCGCCGAGCAACTTGACGTGCGCCGTGATGCCCTCGAGGCGGCGAGCCAGCCAACGCGCGTGCCGCCGCTGCGCGACGAAGAGCGCGAGCGCGACGAGCAGCAGCCCCAGCGCGCTCGAGCGCCAGTACGCATCCATGGTGCGCTCGACGTCATCCAAGCGGGTGGCCAGCCAGAGCGTGTGCAGGCGGCCTTCGGGGCTCGGCACCCGCAGGGTCAAGATGCGGAGGCCGCGCTCGGTGTGGAACACGGGCTCTGCGGTAGCGGGCGGCCGCAGGCGAAGCGGCATGCGGTCATCGGGGCGCCCCACCCGCTGGAGCGCTCCGTCCGGACCATAGATGGCCGCGGCGGCGGAGGGTAGCGAGCCGCTCGTGAGCAACGCCGCGCGCACCGGCGAGTCGTCGGCGTGGAGGTGGGGCAGGCCGTGCGGACGGTCGAACAAGCTCACCGACTCGGTGGCGGCCTGCGCGCTCAACGCCTGATCGAGCGCAGCAAGCAGCGAGCGCTGGAAGAGGAAGCCCACGCCCCCACCGGCCAGCGCCATCAGCGACAACGGCAGCGCCACGCCATAGGCGAGCAGGCGTCGGTCCAGCCTCATGGGTCGTGCCCGGGCGGCGACAGGCGAAACCCCACTCCGCGGACCGCCACGATGCGGGGGCCATCGGCGCCGAGGGCGTCCAGCTTGCGGCGCAAGTACCCCACGTAGACATCCAGGATGTTCGGGTCGCCCTCGAAGCCCCAGCCCCACACCGCCGTGAGCAAGTGGCTGCGCGTCATCACGTCGCCCGCATGCGCAAACAGCTCGTTGGCCAGCGACATCTCCCGCGGTGACAGCGAGACCTCGAGCTCGCCGCGACGGATCAAGTGGCGCCGCGCGTCCAGATCCACGCCGCCCACGTGGAGTGTCACGCTCGCCCCAACCGCACGTCGCTGGAGCGCTTCGAGGCGCGCCACCAGCTCGGCAAACGCAAACGGCTTGACGAGGTAGTCGTCGGCACCCGCGCGCAGGCCGGTCACGCGCTCCCCCACCTCGCCGCGCGCCGTCAGCATCAGCACCGGCAGGCGCAGCCCTTCGCTGCGCCAGGCGCGCAGCAAGCTCGGCCCGTCCACGTCGGGCAGCATCCAGTCGAGCACGGCCACGTCGTAGGCCACGTCCTGCACCTGTCGGCGCGCGTCGGCCGCGGTCCCGCAGACGTCCACCACGTGGCCCTCTTCGCGCAGGCCGCGCGCGACCTTCTCGGCCAAGCGAGCTTCGTCTTCGATCAGGAGGATGCGCATCGAGAGCACGGTTCTATCAGGAAGCCGCAGCCTCTGCCGCGGCGCCGTCGCGGACACCCAGCAAGCGCGCCAGGTAGGGGTAGACCACGGGCAGGAGCAGCAGGCTCACCGTCGTGGACGTGACGAGCCCGCCCACCACCACGGTCGCGAGCGGGCTCTGGACCTCCGCGCCGGCGCCCGTGGCCAGCATCATGGGGACGAAGCCGAACGACGCGACCAAGGCTGTGGTGGAGACGGGGCGCAGGCGCGCACGCGCCGCGTCGAGGGCCGCGTCGCGCAATCGCTTGCCAGCGCGGCTCTCTTCTTCGATGCGCGCGACCAGCACCACCCCGTTGAGCACGGCGATGCCCGAGAGAGCGATGAAGCCGATGGCTGCCGAGATGGACACGGGCAGCCCGCGCAGCGAGAGCGCGACGATGCCCCCCACCGCGGCGAAGGGGATGTGGAGCCCGATGATGATCACCGGCGCGAGGCGCCGGAAGAGGAGCAACAGCGTGCCGGCGATGCCCAGCAACACCAGCGGGATGACCCACATCAAGCGACGCTTGGCGGCCTCGAAGGCCTCGTACTGGCCGCCCCAGACCAAGCGGAAACCATCGGGCGCAGAGAGCCCTGCTAGCCGCGCGCGCGCGTCCCCGGCCACGCTGCCGAGGTCGCGACCGCGGACGTTGAAGCCCACGGCGATGCGTCGCTCGGAGCGGTCGTGGTAGATCGCGCTGGGCGTCTCGACGGTGCGGACGGCCGCTACCTCGTCGAGCGGGACGAGTCCGCGCGCCGTGGGGATGGGTGAGTGCCCGAGCCCCGCGCTGGTGGGCGGGGTCAGCCTCACGCGGATGGGGATGCGCAGCACGTCGTCGTACGTGGCGCCGGCCTCGAGGCCCACCTGATACGCCTGCACCGCGTCGAGCACGTCGGACACGCGCAGCTCGTGCCGGGCCGCGCGCAGCGCGTCGGGGACCACGTCCAGCAGCGGCACCTCGGGGGGCGCCAGGATGCGTACATCCTCCGCTCCGTCGAGCCCTTGCAGGCGCCGCTCCACCTCCTCGGCGAGCCGGCGCGCCGTGCCCAGCTCGGGGCCGTACACGCTGACGCTCACGTCGGTGACGTCGCCGCCCACCAGCTCGTTGAAGCGCATCTGGATGGGCTGCGTGAACGCGATCTCGTCGTCCGGGGCCGTCGCTGCGATGCGCTCCGCGAGCTCGGTGAGGAGCCCCTCGCGCGTGACGCCGGCGCGCCACTGGGATGGGGGATGGAGCCGCACGAACACGTCGGACTGCTCGAGTCCCATGACGTCCGTGGCTACGGCGGGGCTGCCGATGCGGCTGTGGATGGAGGCCACCTCCGGGACCTCGAGCGCGGCCTGCTCGAGCGCGGTGCCGAGACGCGCGGCCTCACGGATCGAGATGTCGGGCCGGCGCGTGGCCTGGATGACCAGGTCACCTTCGTCCAGCTGAGGCACGAACGCGGTGCCGGCGCGCGCAAACAGCACCCCGCCGCCCACCAGGCTGAGCAGCGCCAGCATGGCCAGCAGCCCCGGCCGGCCGCTCACCCAGCGCAGCAAGGGCGTGTATGCACGCTCGAGCAGACGCACCAGGCGCGGGGCGGCCACAGGCATGTGCTCGCGTCGCACCAAGCGCGCCGTGGCGGCGGGAATGAACGTGAACGTCAGCGCCAGCGCCGCGGCGAGCGCGAGCACCACCGTGATGGCCATGGGCTTGAACATTTTCCCGTCCACGCCCTCTAGCGCCAGGATCGGGACGTAGACCATCAGGATGACGGCCACCGAGTACGCCACGGGGCGGGCCACCTCGGTGACGGCGCGACGCATCGCGGCGGCCGGGTCCTCCTCCGGGTGCTCGGACCACCGGTGGAAGATGGCCTCCACCAACACCACCGCGCCGTCCACGAGCAGACCGAAGTCGATGGCGCCGAGGCTCATGAGGTTGCCGGGCACTTCGAGGGCCACCATGCCCACGACCGCGCCGAGCATGGCCAGCGGGATGGTGAGGGCCACCACCAGGGCGGCCCGCAGGCTGCCCAACATGAGGAACAGGATGACGGCCACCAGCAAGCCACCCTCGAGGAGGTTCTTGCCCACCGTGCGGAGCGTCGCGTTCACGAGGTCACTGCGATCGTAGATCGGCTCGATGGCGACGCCGCTCGGAAGCACGGCACGCACCTCGGGGAGCCTCGCGTGCAGGCCCTCCAGCACCTCGAGCGCGTTCTCGCCGCGCAGCATCTGGACCATCACGTAGACACCCTCACCGCGCCCCTCCGCGGTGGCCGTCCCGAGGCGCGGCTCGGCACCGGCGCGCACCGAGGCCACGTCGCCGATGCGCAGGGTCTCGCCGCTGGGCGCCGCGCGCAGCACGGAGCGCTCGAGGTCACGCGGCTGGGTAGGGAGCGCGCGGCCTCGCATGAGCACGCGCCCCGCGCCCGCGGCGAGGGCGTCGCCAGGCACCGCGCCGCTCGAGGTCGACACCGCGTCGCGCAGCTCGGCGAGCGAGACGCCGTGCGCGGCCATGGCGATGGGGTCACCGATGACGTCCATGGTCCGGCGTGTGCCCCCCCAGGTGTTGACCTCCACCACGCCCGGGACGGAGCGCAGAATCGGAGCGATACGCAGCTCGACCA
>Ga0075163_10012007_pt1 | contig 11279 bp, 7 predicted proteins | sample JI1023141ADNA_FD_71478 | JGI IMG/M metagenome (GOLD analysis project Ga0075163, IMG submission 71478) | Wastewater effluent complex algal communities from Wisconsin, to seasonally profile nutrient transformation and Carbon sequestration -... | ecosystem: Engineered > WWTP > Effluent > Algae...
AAACTATGCTCACGGTAAATTTTGGGCATCTGAACATGCAGTTGTTGTTACATTAAATCAAGGTATTGAATTGTATTGGTTTGGTGAGACACTAAAAGTGATGAACTTAAACCAATATTCACAATCAGCTGCACAACCCGGAATTTCTGTTGATAGAATTAGAGCTTTACATATGCCTTTACCACCAATTGAAGAACAAAAACAAATAGTATCACACATAGAAACCGAAACCGCCACCATTGACACAGCCATAGCCAAAGCCGAACGGGAAATAGAACTTATTCGGGAATACAAAGAGGCCATGATAGCTGAGGCGGTGATGGGTTTGAGAATAAACTAACTTTGTAAAGTAATTATCTCGAAAATGATAGAAAACATCGACAATGCGGCAAATGAGCCAGATGTGGAATATGAGGATCAGAACGGTCTGTCACTAATGGAAAAGCCATTTGATCCAACGAAAATTAAGATTGAAACAAAAACACCATCTCTGGATACCCTAATCAAGCGAATTAAGGGTTCATCTGTGCAGTTAAATACTGAGACCTATTTTCAACGCAAAGACGATTTATGGGATAAAACAAAACAAAGCAGATTGATTGAATCTATCCTCATCCGCTTTCCGCTGCCTGCGTTTTTCTTTGATGCCACTGAAGACAATAATTGGCTTGTTGTAGATGGCTTGCAAAGACTGAGCAGCATCAGGAATTTCGTGGTAGATAAATCTCAGCCATTAACAGATCTTGAGTTTCTAACTCATCTCAATGGCAAATTCTGGGATGATCTCCCTGAAAATCTGCAAAGACTCATCGAAGAAACTCAGGTAGTCATTTACAAAATAATGCCCGGTACACCAACTGATGTCAAATTCAATATCTTTAAGCGTATTAATACCGGGGGTCTTGTTCTTGAGCCACAGGAAATAAGACATGCGCTTTTTCAGGGTAGGCCGGCGACCTTTGTATATGAGCTCGCCATAACGGAAGAATTCAAAAAGGCCACAGAAAATAAAATAAATACGAGTAGAATGCTGGATCGTGATTTTGTCAATCGTTTTCTGGCATTTTATCTTTTGGGTGTTGATAATTATGGCACCAAAGAATTCGGCTTTGATTTGGATTCTTTTATGAGCAATGCCATGGGAGAAATCTATAGCAAATCAGAATCTGAATTAAAGGAAGTGCAGGAACGCTTTAAAAGGGCCATGAGTCTTTCTTATGATATTTTTGGGAGGGAAGCGTTTAGAAAGGTTCGCGGAACATATACACGTTTACCACCAATTAATAAAGCACTCTTCGATGCCCTTTCAACTCAGCTCGCTTTACTTGATAAAGAGGATTCATCTAGACTGAGGTCTAATGGTAAGCTTTTTAAAAAACTTCTAAGTACTGAGTTGGCGACAAACAATGACTTTTTTATGTCAGTCACAAGTGCTACCGGTGATCGAGGCAGAGCTATGATGCGTCAAAACAAAATAAAACAACTCATTGTTGAATCAATTAAACCCTAAACGAAATGATTAAAAGCATTGAAATAAAAAATTTCAAGTCCATTAAATCAAAACGATTCCAACTTAGAAACCTGAATGTACTATTAGGTCTTAATGGTCAGGGCAAATCTTCATTTATCCAAACATTGTTAATCCTCAGGCAATCTGCTAGCAATCTTAAGCATGGAATTTTAAAATTGAATGGAACTGAAATTAATATTGGTACTACTAAAGATGCACTATATCAATACAGTACTGGGGAAGATTTATCAATAGGCCTTGGTTTTGATCATTTGGAAATAAGAACGATGACATTCGAGTATACCATTGGGTCGGATGTCTTTAAACTTAAGAATGAAGGCGCAGATATTTATGGTGAAAGCTCAGAGCGCATTGATTTTAATCAACCGCTGTTCGAGAACAATTTTCAATACTTGAATGCGAATAGAATAGAACCGCAGACCATACACAAGAAAAGTTATACAAGCGTTGTAACAAGTAATAATATTGGATCTCGTGGAGAGTATACCGTTGATTATCTCGAGACTCGCGGTAGTGAAGAAATAAATTTCGAAAATCTCATTCATCCTGCTACCACCGGATCAAAAAATAATCATGGATTGATGTTTCTTGATAAGCGTCTTTCGAATCAGGTGAAATTGTGGATGCGTGAAATCTCTCCCGAAATTGGAATCATTACAACTAGTGTATCATCAGACTTGGTGATGCTTGAGTATGAGTTTGATCAAAGGACGTACGGTAAGACAAACCGTTTTAAACCGGAAAATGTTGGGTTCGGTATATCTTACTCTTTGCATGTTGTGGTGGCATTGTTGAAGGCCAGGCGCAATGATCTGTTGATCATTGAGAATCCGGAAAGTCACATACATCCAAGAGGACAGGCAGAACTTGGAAAGCTAATTGCACTTGTAGCCGAAAACCAAGTTCAAATAATAGTTGAAACCCACAGCGATCACATTGTAAACGGTATTCGGGTGGGTGTAAAATCTAAGCCAGACTTAAAGGATAGAGTCATGCTTTTCTATTTTGAGAAAATATTTGCGGATTTAGAGCAGTATTCTCAAATTTCAGATATTAGGATTGATCAGAACGGAGAATTAAGCGAATATCCGGATAATCTACTATCAGAATGGAGCAATCAACTATTAAATCTGATGTAGTCTTATGAATTTAATTTTTAACGAGCTATCAGTGCAACCGATTGCGGAGAATCGACATATCGCTGAGGAAAGATTCAAAAAGCTTTTAGATACATTCAAAGAAGCTAGGAAAGTTTATGGTTTCAACCATATTCGATTCCAGAATAATTATGCCGCTCTTCAAATAACTACTACTGAAACATTTTTCGAATGGGTTTCAACACTTACTAATAGAACTATCAAGAATTTAATCATTGACCTTTGCAAAAAGCCTTTTGCCGATGAATTAGAAGAGACAGAATTGGATATGTTTTTTGGAAGCAACTATACTTTAGTAGGTGAAAATATTCCAACAGAAGTTGAGCCTGTTGGCTTACCTGTCAGTCACATCAAGACAATTCCAGCGATAAGTTTAGATTCTCATTCGTTTTGGAGGAATAGAAAAATATTAGTAAGAAAAAGTAACACCACTGCAACCGAAAACATTGACTTTGTTGCACACAATATTTGCTTGGAAAGTGATATTGCAACTCATGAAATAAAGGAATGGGCAGCTATGTCAATGCCGAAGTTCATTGATGCCAAAGAAGTATTGACAAAATATTTAGGATATACAAAATATCAATCGGTGTTTACCGATGTCTTCATGGAACAGTTTGTTGGTTGGAAAACGGACGACTTTGAGACATTCAAATATTTATTACTTCTTATGAAAGATGTTCAAATTCATCCTTTCACTGGTGGTATGGGGCAAACCGAAAACTTAAAAGGAAGAGGAAAAGAAGCATCAAAAAGAGTAACAAACAGTTATCCGGATGGTGATAGACTTAGCTATACAGTTGAAAACAATATTGTAACATTTATTGCATGTAAAGGTCATTATCAATTTCATTGATGAAAACAGACACAACAGAAAAAGGATTAGAATCCCATATAAAGCAACACTTGTGTTTGTTGAATGCTTTTGAAGAAAGGCATTTCAGCAATTACAACCGTGTAGATTGTGTGGATGAAGATCTGCTTTTCAATTTTTTGCAAGCCACACAGGAAAAGGAATTAATGAAATTACAAACCATACATGGCAGCAATTTCAGAAGCAAGGTTTTGTATCGCTTAAACAATCAAATAAAAACCTTTGGCATTATTGAAGTTTTACGCAAAGGCATTACTGACAATAACATCAAACTAAAGCTGTTTTTTGATAAACCCGTTTCCAATCTTAACGAAAAAGATCTAGCACTTTATAACCAAAACATATTCTCCGTAACAAGGCAAGTGCATTACAGCACACAAAATGAAAACTCTTTGGATTTAGTAGTTTTCATAAATGGTTTGCCAATCATCACGTTTGAATTGAAAAACGAACTGACCAAACAAACGGTAAAAGATGCCATCAAGCAATACAAAACCAACCGTGACCCTAGAGAAGAATTGTTTCGCTTAGGTCGATGTATGGTTCACTTTGCAGTGGACAGCGAGCAAATTTGGATGGCAACCCACTTGAAAGGCGAAAGCACCTACTTTTTGCCTTTCAACAAGGGTTACAACAACGGAGCTGGAAATCCACCTAATCCCAACGGCATCAAAACCGATTACCTCTGGAAAGACATTTTAACCAAAGACCGTTTAACGAACATTATTCAGAACTACGTTCAGTTGTTTGAAGAAGAAGCAGAAAGGATTTTTCCGGATGGAAAAGTGAAAAAGGAGAAAGTAAAGAAACTCATATTTCCACGCTACCATCAAATTGATGCCGTTGATAGACTCCTAAGCAATGCCAAAGAAAATGGAGCTGGAAAACGGTATTTAATTCAACATTCGGCAGGTTCAGGCAAATCAAATTCAATTTCTTGGTTGGCTCATCAATTGGTTGGCTTGTTTGACAAGAACAACGAGAATACAGTTTTTGACACAGTAATTGTTGTAACCGACCGTAAAGTGTTGGATGCTCAAATACGCAACAATATCAAACAATTTGAGCAAGTAAAGGGAGTTGTAGAAGCCATCACCGAAGGAAGTAAACAACTGAAAACGGCTTTAGAAGAAGGCAAGAAAATTATTATCACCACCATTCAGAAATTCCCATACATCGTAAATGAAATTGGAGAACTTCCCGGAAACAAGTTTGCAATCATTATTGACGAAGCGCACAGCAGCCAAAGTGGAAACACAGCTGGAAAGCTAAATGAAACTTTAGCCAAAGACTTTGAAAAAGTGCAAGTTGACGATGAGGAATTTGTATTTGTGGACAAAGACCAATATGACGAACTGACCTCAGAAGATTTGGTTGTGGATATTGTGAAAGGCAGAAAGATGCTGACCAATGCAAGTTACTTTGCTTTCACCGCAACACCAAAGAACAAAACACTGGAGCTTTTTGGAGAGAAATATACTGACAACGGGAAAGATAAGTTCAGGGCATTTCATCTCTATAGCATGAAACAAGCTATCGAAGAGAGTTTCATTCTGGACGTATTGCAGAATTACACCACTTATCAAAGCTATTATGCTTTGCTAAAGAAAATTGAAGACGACCCTGCTTATGATAAAAACAAGGCACAGAAAAAACTGAAAATATTTGTTGAGAGTCATTCACATGCCATTGCCAAGAAAACGGCATTGATGATTGACCACTTCATGGACAATGTTATTCGCAAATCGAAAATCAACGGACTAGCAAAGGCGATGATTGTTACTAGTAGTCGCAGAAATGCCGTGCAGTACAAAAAAGCTTTCGATAAATATCTAAAAGAGACAGGAAACCCATACAAGTCAATAGTTGCATTTTCAGGCGAAATTGATGGTCAAACAGAGTCTGCTCTTAATCATTTTTCAAGTGCTTCCATCCCGGATGAGTTTAAGAAATCGGATTATCGATTTCTAATTGTCGCCAACAAATATCAGACAGGATTTGATCAGCCACTTTTGCATACTATGTATGTTGATAAGAAATTGGGGGGAGTGAATGCTGTTCAAACGCTATCAAGATTAAATAGAACTGCTGCCGGAAAGAATGACACTTTTGTCCTGGACTTCGCGAATGATGCAGATGAAATCAAAAAGTCATTCGATCCATTTTTTGAAACAACCATTTTAGGAGAAGCAACGGACCCAAATAAACTTTTTGACCTGCAAACTGCCTTAGATGCTTTTCAGGTGTACACTCCTGAACAAGTTCAAGAGTTTTCGCAAAGGATGATTACGAATGTACCTGTTGACCAATTGCACATCATTTTGGATGCTGCTGCAGAAATATTCAGAACATCATTAACTGAAGATCATCAGGATGACTTTAGAGCAAAATGCAAGACTTATGTTCGATTATATGTTTTTCTTGCACAGATTGTTCCGTTCGTTAATCCTTATTTGGAAAGATTATATTTGTTCCTCAATCATTTGCAAAACAAGTTAGGCAAGCAAAGAGATCAAGATTTGGCGCAAGGTATTTTAGACAATATTGATATCGATAGTTATCGGTTACAAAAGGAGGGAGAATTCAAAATCCAATTACAACAGGGCGACGAACTGATGCCAATACCCACCGAGATGCGAGGTTCAACTGCCGACCCACAGCTCGATTATTTGTCCAACATTGTCAAAGAATTCAATGATAGGTTCGGAACTCAATTTACCAATGAGGATAAGGTGAAAAAGATGACTGAAGAGTTGATGCAGGATGTGAAAGGTGATAAAACTGCAATGGCCAATATCAATGCATCACTAAGTAAGAATGACATTCAAAATGCTCAAATCACCTTTACAGACATTCTAAAGGATAAAATGATCAATCACATTGATAGCAATTTTGAAGTTTTTAAGGAGTACAACGATAATCCGGAATTCAAGGCATTTTTAGCGGGTCAGATGTTTAAGATCCTGATAAATAGTTTGAGGGCGTGATGGCACATTCGTCATAAAAGATATTCAGAATAAATTAGATTTTATCTTCAATAATGAAAATATCAAATTCGCCTCGAATGTTTTTGATGTTCTTTAATGATTCAATTTTACGTATCGCAAAGAAATTTTCAATTCTGGATTTTGTTGTAGTTGAGAAACGAATTTCTCCGGAGCTAGATGATGATTCTATTCTAGCCGCTAAGTTAACGTGAGTTCCTATAGCAGTGAAATGATCTCGGATATCAGTCCCCAAATTACCAACCAATGCATTGCCTGTATGAATGCCACATCCAAGTCCTATATTGATTGTGTCAGCGATTGTTCTTTCCCATTTTTTTCTCCATTCACTATATAGCGAGGTGAAGGCATTCCGAAAATCTATTGCAGCGCTAATTGCAGATTTAGCTGCGTCTTCTTCTGCTTTGGGATCATTTGTGTTGTCGAATGCTCCGAATATTGCCATGACACCGTCTCCGATGAATTTGTCTAGTACGCCATTATGCTTGAAAATTACATTCGAAGCAATTTCGAGGTATTCTTTAATAAAGCTCGCTACAATATCGGGATGAGCTTTTAACGTTTCACTGAGGGCAGAAAAGCCTCTTATATCCCAAAAAACAATTGTAACAGTTCTATTGCTTGGAATTAGAAATTCAGGATTCTTGTTGATTTTATCAAATACCAGAGGATCGAAATATTTTTTCATGAAATCTAGGTTTCTTTGACTTTCTAATAGTTGTAAAGAAACTCGTCTTGAATGAATGGCACTTCTCGTTTTATACACGAGTTCTCGGCTTGTTTTAACTCCTGGTGCGGCTTTATCTAGACAGTCGAATACACCTAATTTGAATGCCTCTTTACGGTCAAGTTTTTCTTCATAGGCGGTGATTATAATGACCATTGTTAATGGATCTTTTGCTTTAGATTCGCGCAAAATGACGAGGCCTGAGTCATCAGAATTCATCATTAAATCTGTAATAATAACATCTATATAGTCTTCTGATTTTATGAATTGAATAGCCTCGTCGTCTGTAGAAGCCTCAAGTATTATTGCGTCTGCAAATTCTTCTTGAAGGTCTAGTTTATATGCTTTGCGATTATCGTTACGATCCTCAGCTAATAGTATTTTCTGTTTCATTTTTGGTTATATATGGTAAGTAAATATTAAAACAAACGCCTTGGCCTAGAATTCCCACCTCCTCAATGTGTCCTTCATGCAATTGTATAATTCTTTCAACGATTGCTAATCCTAAGCCGGTACCCTTATTAAAGGTTGTGTAAAAGGGGGTGTATATGTTTCTTTTGTTATCTGATTCAATACCCGGGCCATTGTCGATGTAATTAATTAGAAGATATCTTTCGTGTTTTTTTTCAAATCGCTCAGGTAACGCTTTAACCAGATCAATTGAAAATAGAATTAATTTTTGGTTTTTATCGAAAAAGTGTATCGAGTTAGCTACTAATTCGTCGAGACATTGCTTTATTTTTTTTCTGTCGATATAGACGAACAGATCATCGCGATTTCGAATGTTATTAAGCTCAATCGTTAATGATGATGTTCGGGTAAATGAAGCTGTCGGAATTTCCACGTAGTTGTGTATACCGGCCTCAATCTCCTCATCTCTATTTAGATCATCACATAATTTCCTAATCATTTTTAATATGTCTACATTATGAGGTTTTATTTCCATTAATGTAGTTAATGATTTAAATTCTGACAAAACGACTTTTGCATCTTCAATTGATTCATCCATAGAATCAAGGTTTTGTCTTGCTTTCGAATAGTCCTTCCCGCTTAGATTGCGACTAATTCTATCAGCATATGTGTCTATTGAGTCTATTGGATTACCAATTTTATGCGCCGCTTTCATGGCTATGTCCTTCCATGCAAGTTCTCTTTGTATTCTCTGGGCGGTTTCTTTGTCACTTGAAATAATTTTTTTTGCTTCATCTATTTCTGCGTTAAGTGTTTCAAGTAGAATTGACATTTCACTTATTTTAATTTGTGCGGCATTTAAGTTTCTTTGAACCCAGCTATACGCTAAAAAGCAAATTATTATTATGAATGAAATTCTCGAATACAATCCGAGCATTACACCATAGTCTGTTTTTATTGGAATTATGGAGAAGTGAACTAAGGGTTGAGCAAGGAGTAGCATTAACAATGCTACGATTGAAAATAATGAAAGCAATGGTAATCCGCGAGTCTTAAAAGCCCTGTATAGAGATATTATAAGTAATAATACGGTTAAGGTGGAAAGAATGAAGTCGGGGATTTGTAGAAGTACGGAATCCGGGTTCCAATTCCAAATTATTATTGTGAGAAGTATATCCAAGCTTCCGCTGACTATAATCCCGTATATGTATTGTTTTCTGTTAGTTTTGATCAGACTGGGTGTATTCTCCAAATAGGTGCATGCAATTAGCAGACTTGTACTATTTACTGCTGAAATAATACTGTTAATTGGCATGTTAGTATAGTTAGGAATTATCAAATGCAACAAAGAAGAAATTCCCCATATACCTATTGCAAAAGATAGATATAACAAACCTTTATCTTTTTTTGCGAAGTGTCTTTTGCTTGATGTAGACGACGTAATGTCTGGAACATAACTATACCAAAGGCTGGCTATCAGTATGGATGAGGTTAAGGAGGTTAATAGAAGTATCCAATGACTAAATATTAGGCTGCTCATATATGTTGAAAGTGTGCAATTATTTTTTAATTTTCGTCTGTAAGTTTGAATCCTATATTTTCAAGATGCGCTCTGAAATCTTCTAATGAATATTGTGCATTTTGGAAAATTTCATTGAATACACTTTTAAATGCTCCTGTTTTAGGTCCAGATATATTAGTTGGATTTTCTTTCAATCGTTCTTGTGAAAAGAAGTGCATTCTTAACTCTGGGTCATGTTTATTATTTCCAGCATCATCTGCGTGAATCGTTATAATGTCGAGAACACTATTCTCAGATCCTTCCGTTATGAGCACTCGAGGAGCGGTTTTGAGTTGCTCTTTGAATTTACTTTTCTGCTTACTATCACAGAAAAATTTTAAATTGTAGTCACCTGGTAATTCGAAGCTTTTGAAAAGATTCATCATAGACCTTACATTATTATCATATTCTGGATTCTGCATTAATAGGTCGGTGTCAATAAATACGACCCTTTCAATTTTACAACCAGATACTAAAGCAGTGGCATTATGCGTCATAAAGTCTGTGGCTCCGAAATTTTTATGATTCCAAAATCCTACTGTGCTTAATGTTTGATACTTATCTCCAGAACCTAACTGATGAAGTATGTTTCCGAATACATCGCATAAATAGCTATATGAATCCTTTGCTTTAATTTCAGCTTTTTGTTCAATGATACCTTTTAGCTTTTCAGTTTCACTTTCTAAACGCCATTTCAAAAGGCTAAGCTGCAAAAGAGAAGCACAATTATGAATGAGATTATTTACTTCTTTGTTTAGTTCACTCGTTTTAGATAGTATTTGTGTTTTGAGAACGTCTTTGCGATTGGTTGTGGTGCTGGGTATAATGGCGTCGGAATGAGCCTCTCTGCTTAGTTCATTGAAGGTTGAAATAAATTGGCCTACAATCATTGGCTCGTCTTCGAATAGAACGGAATCATCTTTTGCAGGGTCATTGTGAGCAATTACCTTTGGTCTGAAATTACCATCATCAAAGATGACAAACCCGAATCCCTTAGGTACGCCTTTAAGAACTGCGAATTTTTCAATTTTACTAAGTGGTGCTGTTCTAACTTGGATACCTTTATCAGCATGAAGTTGCATCTCGCGCTCAGCTTCCACCTTATCCATATCTTTTTCTTCTATGAATATTCGCTTAATAACAATACCCTGTTTAACTGCATGAAAGTTCAACTCGAACCATTTTCTTACCTCTAAGCTTTTCCAGTCTTTCTCCCCGCAAGCCGCCATTATTGTGCCTTTGTTTCCAGAAACAAGCATGGATTCAAGATTTTGTATTAACGCGTCGTTATATTTGAATGTAGTATTGAATTCTCTGGCTTTTTTTAGTCCATCGACGGCTAGTTTCGATGCTTCGAAAAGTTTTTTAGCAACTTGTTTTTTCAGTGGCGTGAGAATTTCGTTGCCGTGCGCAGCATTATATAATGGGTCGCTATTTTTTAATGAATGGGCTTGATTTCCAATTGAGACCAAGTTTTCTTGTACTTCCTTAATTTTTTTTCCTATCCAATTATTTAGATCAAAAATTAAAAAAATGGCTGCCGACCCGATAACGAAGAGTACCTTTTGTTTAAAGTCTTCCTTTATAAAAGGAAATAGATCTGGAAAGATTGAATACGACATGAATAATATTACAAGGATGGTCAACAAGTATGGTCTGACGCGGCGATATGCAATCTGAAATTTGGTCACGCTATTTTCTTCCATGGTGTTTGATGTTATTACTTTTTTTTTATTGCGTTGCCTTAGGTTGGATCGAAGTGGTGATAAATAGCCCCCTTCACTTCACCGGCGTCTTCTTCATAAACCCTTCAATAAAATCCGTTCCCGCATAACCTGCTGCGAGGAAGGCGATGACAACAGATTTGTCGAAGAGGCCGGTGTCGACCATGTTGATGGCGGCGAGGACTCCTGATACGCCACCAACGGCGAAGGCGAGCATGAGGCTAAAGGCGGTGCGGCGATAGTCGGTTTCGGTGTGGCTGTCGGCGGCTTTTTTCAGGCCGACGATTAC